>ERZ772974.8-NODE-8-length-173262-cov-9.545301_pt1 | contig 173262 bp, 165 predicted proteins | sample MGYA00580671_ERZ772974 | MGnify/ENA primary metagenome ERZ772974 (study PRJEB29015, sample SAMEA2738065) | human oral metagenome | biome: human oral; feature: human-associated habitat; material: saliva | place: China | collected 2218 ... | reverse complement strand
TCTAAAGAATTGATTATTTCTTCATTGTTTTCCATAAAATCTCCTTGTTTCTTTTTATTTAGTTGTCTATGTCTACATATACTCGTTCATTTGGTAAATACATATCAAGTTTATTTCTTGCTGTGTCTTCGATATAGTTTAGTGTGTTTAAGCTTGATGATGTTGATTTTAATTTGTTTTGAGCTGTTTGTGCATTTTCTATTTGTTGAGTGTATTGTGAACTTTCTTCATCATATTTTTTTGACATTTTCTCTTGATTTATGAATGTTATTAAAAATAATATGATTGAGGTTACAATTATTATTAAAGTTATTAATTTTTTATTCATTAATTATTTCCTCTTAAGCATTATTGCGATTCCTGTGATTAGTGATATAACTAGTATTATTATAACTATTGCTATAAATATTCTTAGAATTCTTTTTTCTCTTTTGTCTAGTTCTTCTTGTGTTTTTTCTTCTTCTTTTTCGTCTATTTCAAATTCAAATGAATTCATAAAGTCTCTTAATTGTTTTGGCCTTAACATTATTATTGGTAATTCAATTGTTCTTATTGTTTCATCTTTTGTTGTTACTATTATCATTTTGTATATGTTTATTGGGATTAAAAATAATCTATTTGTGCTTTTTAGGAGTGTTATTGTGAATAATTCTTCATAAGGTATTAATTCTTTTGTTGCTAATTGTGTTAATTTTAATCCTTTTTCTAATAATTCTAATTTGTATGTTGAATTTATTGTCATTATTATTATTAAGAAAACTGCTAATAGTATTGAATATAAAATTAATTTTGGTGATTGATGAAACGCGAATATTACTAATGCTATATAAACTATTGTTAGTATTATAGTAGCTGTTTTATATTTCATTAAGAAGTTGCCTATGTTTGAAGTTATTTTTGTTTTTGATATTACATCAACGATTTGGCTATTATATGAATGGTTTAATTCATTGTATAAGTTTTTTAATGAATTTTTATTTACTTTTTTGCTTTTTTTCATCTTTACCTCTTATTATTTTGTAACTAATCTTAAAGTATCTCTTGCTATTACTAATTCTTCGTTTGTTGGTACAACCCATACTGGTATGCTTGAGTCATCTGAAGAGATTAAAGATTCTTCACGTGTTTCATTTCTCTTTGAATCTAATTTTATTCCCATAAATTCTAGATATTTTATTATTCCTGCTCTGATACGTTTTTGATTTTCTCCAACACCTGCTGTGAATGTAATGACATCAATTCCTTGCATTGATACTGCGTATTTTGCAATAAATTGTGCTATTTTGTATTTATAATGTTCTAGTGCTAAGTCTGCTTGTTTATTTCCTTCATCTACTGCTGCTTCAACATCTCTAATATCGTTTGATATACCACAGATTCCTAAGATTCCTGATTCATTGTTTAGGATTTTATCCATTTGGTCTGCTGTTAAATTTTCTTTTTTCATTAAAAATGTTACTACTGATGGGTCTAAATCACCTGATCTTGAGCACATTGGAATTCCTGCTACTGGTGTTAATCCCATTGATGTATCAACTGATTTTCCATTTTGGATTGCACAAATACTTGCACCTTGTCCAATATGACAGTTTACGATTTTTAATTCTTCTACTGGTTTTCCTAGGATTTCAGCGATTCTTCTTGATACGAAGTAATGTGAGGTTCCATGGAAGCCATATCTTCTGATTTTGTATTTTTCAAAGTATTTATATGGTATTGGGTAAATGTATCTTTCTTCTGGGATTGTTTGATGAAATGCTGTGTCAAATGTGATTGTGTTTGGCTTTCCTGGCATTAAGTTTTGACATGCACTGATTCCCATTAATGCTGCTGGGTTATGTGATGGAGCTAATTCTAATGTTGCTTGCAATTTTTCAATTATTTCATCTGTTACTAATACTGATTCTTTGAAATCTCCTCCGTGTGCCATTCTGTGTCCAATTGCATTAATTTCTTCTAATGAAGATATTGCTGGATATTCTGGATTTAATAATTGCTTGATTGAAAAATCTAGTGCTTCTCTATGGTTTGATACTGGATGTTGTAATACTATTTTTTCTCCATTTATTTTATGTGTTAGGAATGATGCTTCTCCTATTCTCTCATATCTTCCTGAACAGATTACTGATTCATCTTCCATATTTATTAATTGGTATTTTAATGATGAACTTCCACAATTAATTACTAATACTTTCATTTTTTACTCCTTTTTTACATTATTTCTGATTCATTAACGATTTTTTCTGTGTCTCTTGCAATCATTAATTCTTCATTTGTTGGTACTACCCATACATCTATTTTTGAATCTTCTAATGATATTCTATCTTCTATGTTTTTGCTTTTATTTTTTTCTATGTCTAGTTTTAGGCCTAGAAATGCTAGTTTTTTGCATATTTCTTCACGGTCTTCAAAACCTTTTTCACCAACGCCTGCTGTGAATGTAAGTACATCAATTCCACCCATTGTTACTATATATGATGCAATTGTTTGTGCTACTTGCGTTAAGAAAATATTCATTGCTAATTGTGATCTATGATCTCCTAGTAATGCTTCGTTTTCAACATCTCTGAAGTCTACTGATGCTCCTGATACTCCGAATATTCCTGATTCATAGTTTAAAATTCTTTCAATTTCATCAGGTGAGACATTTTCTTTTTTATTTAAGAAAGTTACTATTGATGGGTCTAAATCTCCTGATCTTGTGCCCATGCAAAAGCCTGCTACTGGTGTGAATCCCATTGAGGTATCAACTGATTCTCCGTTTTTTATGGCACAGATACTTGCTCCTTGTCCTAAGTGACAGTTTACTATTCTTAATTTATCTCTTGTTGTGCCTTTTAATGATGCAACACGTGATGATACATAATCGTGTGAGATTCCGTGGAATCCATATTTTCTGATTTTGTATTTTTTGTAATATTTATATGGGATTGGATATAAATATTGTTCTGGTTTCATTGTTTGGTGGAACGCTGTATCAAATGCTGCTACATTTGGCTTTCCTACTAAAATATCCTGGCATGCTCTTATTCCTGCAACAGCTGCTGGATTATGCAAAGGTGCAAGTGGTATACAATCTTCTATTTCTTTGATTACTTCTTCGGTAATTAGGCATGATGATACGAATTTATCACCTCCGTGAACAATACGGTGTCCGATGGCATCGATTTTATCGATTCCTGATATTACTCCATAAGTTCTTGATGTTAGTTTTCCTAAAATGATATTTAATGCCATTTCGTGGTTTGGTGCTGGTAATTCAAATTTATGTTTTTCTGATCCTAATTTATGTGTTAAAAATGAATCTTGTTGCCCAATTCTTTCGAAATTTCCTTTTGCTAATATCATGTCTGTTTGAGTGTTAATCAATTGATACTTCAATGATGAACTTCCTGAATTTAAAATTAAAATGTTCATACATAAGTTCCTTTCTATAAAAAATTATATATTTATGGCTTGCACACATGTTATTGCTACAACACCAACAATATCGTCTACAGAGCATCCTCTTGATAAATCATTTACTGGTCTTGCTAATCCTTGGCATAATGGTCCATAGGCTTTTGCATGTCCTAAACGTTGTACTAATTTATATGCTATATTTCCTGAATTTAAATCTGGGAATATTAATACATTTGCTTTTCCTGCTACTGGGCTTGATGGTGCTTTCATTGCTGCTACTTCTGGTACGATTGCTGCATCTAATTGCATTTCCCCATCACATAATAACTCTGGATTTTTTTCATTAACCAATTTTGTTGCTTGTACTACTTTGTCTGTTAGTTCTGATTTAGCACTTCCTTTTGTTGAATATGATAACATTGCAACTCTTGGTTCTTTGTTAATTAATTCTCTAAAAGAGTTTCCAGATGCTCTTGCTATGTCTGCTAATGCTTCTGCTGTCGGGTTTTCATTCATTCCACTGTCTGAAAATATGAATATGCCATCTTCTCCAAAGTTTTTATCTGGACAATCCATTATGAAAAATGCTGAAATTGTTTTGATATCCCCTGCTCCTTTAATAATTCTTAACACTGGTTTAAATGTATCTGATGTCGAATGACTTGCTCCTGAAACATATCCATCGGCATCCCCTAGCTTAACCATCATTGTTGCTAAATATCTAGAGTTTGTTTTTATTAATTCTTCCGCTTCTTCTAAAGTCATTCCTTTGTCTTTACGCAATTTATATAATTCTTCAATATAGTATTTGGCGTTATCCGCTTCATTTACATCATAAAATTCTGCATTTTTGATATCTATATTGTTGTCTTTGGCTCTTTTTAATAACTCTTCCCTATTTCCTAAAAGCATGACTTTTGCAAATCCTTCTTTTAAGATTTTATCCGTTGCTTGCAATATTCTTATATCTTCTACTTCTGGTAGAATTATTGTTTTTATATTTTGGCGAGCTTGTGCTTTCATTTTATCAATGAATTCCATATAGTTCTCCTCTACATTTTAATATAAAATTGATTTGAAATTTATGTTTTATTTCATACAAAAATTATTAGCTTCATTATATCTAATTAGTCGTAAAAGTACAAGAATTTTGTTATAATATTTATACATTGGAGGTTTTTTATAATGTTGTTAAAATACATAGTTGGAGATAATAAAAACTTGCGTTCGATTTTGAAAGATGAATTAAATATTTCTTCGAGATTGTTTAATAAAATTAAAAATGAATATGTTTTTGTTAATGGCGAACATGCTATTTATTATAGAGATTTAAATGCTAATGATGTTGTTGAAGTTGATTTTAGCTATGATGATGATAATTATAATAATATTGTTTCTAATCCTGATATTAAATTTGAAATTGTTTATGAGGATGATTGGTTGTTGATTGTTAATAAAGGTGCTAATTTACCCGTCCACCCTTCTCTTAATCATTATGATATTAGTTTATCTAATGGTATTAGGGCTTATTTTGATAAGATTGGTTTGAATAAAACGGTTAGACTTGTAAATAGAATTGATAAGGATACTACTGGTTTAGTTGTAATTGCTAAATGTGAGTACATTCAGGAGTGTTTAATTAAGCAGATGAATGATGATTCTTTTATTAAAGAGTATATTGCTATTGCTAGAGGATTGGTTGATTCTTCTGGAGTGATCGACTTTCCTATTGCTCGCAAAGATGGAAGTATTATTGAAAGGTGTGTTGATTTGGCTCGTGGTGAGAAGGCTATTACTAATTATGTGAGATTGAACTATAATCCTGAACTTGATATTAGTTTGGTTAAGTGTAAATTGCTTACTGGTAGAACTCATCAAATTAGAGTGCATTTTGCTTATATTGGGCACCCTCTTCTTGGTGATAGTTTGTATGGTCTTGAGAGTGGTATTTCTTGTAATGCGTTATGTGGTGGATTTGGTGATAATGGTTTATTTGGTGATGCTGCTGATTCGGATGATGGTAGTGATGTGCGTGATGGGATATATGGAACGGTAAGTACTGGTGTTGATTTGAATGGTGCGGCGTTTGGAGCGCTAAGTGTTGGTGTTAATAAGTGTGATGTTGAGAAGTCTAGAGCAGATTTGATTGATCATCAAGCTCTACAATCAAATCGTGTATGTTTTATACATCCTATTAGTAAAAAAGTGGTTGATATTGGGTTAGATATTGATGGAATTTATAAAGAGTTGTTTGAATAAATGTTTAATGTATTGTAATGTTTATATAGATAAAAAGAAAGTCCCAGTTGGGACTTTTTAAAACTGGAAATGTGATTAGAGAGTAGCGATGTATAAAAAGACAAAGAAATAGATAGTCGTTCCGATTACCATCACGACATAATCGTGCCATTTTAAAGGCACTTCTTTTTCGTCATCGTCCTCTTCGTATGTTTCTTCGCATTCCTCTTCATATTCCTCGTTGAAATTTTCAAGTTCTTCTTTATCAAACCTTAAAAAAATCTTATGCAAGGCCTCTGTGAGGTTGTCTAGAAAATCGCAAAGAAGACTATCAAAATATCGCTGGAAGAGAATGAAGCAGTTTTTCGAACCTTCTTCCTCCTCTCTTTTGTTGAATGCTTCAACTTCTTTCTCTCGTAAGATTTGAATAAATTATCGAGGCAGTTGATGTCGTTAGTGACATTCTTTAAACTATTGCTTAACCGGTTTTTTATAAGCTCCTTGCCTACTGAAATAAGAAATATTATAAAGATGGTTTATGTGATGGCATAGAGTTGATTACAGGCTGTTTAAATAGATAATGTAGATTATATATGTATTTTATTAAAACCGTTTATAATGACAAACAAATCTATTTTGTTTCAAAAGAAATTGAATCAAAATCAAATCTTCCTTTAGTTAAGTTTTCTACCACAATTGATACTGCTACTAAATATAATAATTTAGATGTTACTATTTCTAGAAAAAATAATAAAACTAAAATCTGTCTTGAATGTGTTGTGATAGAAGCCTTGAATAATTTCATAAGATCATAAAATGATCAAGATTTCTCCTGATTTTAATTTATATTAAGTTTGGTAGACTACTTTTTTATTATAATTTACCACTGCCACATGGACAATAACTATTAATCATCATTTTTTATTTTAATCGCTATTGCTCCATGCTTTTTAATTATTCTAAATGCTCTATAAATTCTTAATCTACAGCATTCTTTTAAGTAATTATCTTGTTCCTGCTCATTTCCTTTTTTGCTAAGCCATTTTGAATTAATAATTAATTCTTTTCTTAATTTCTCATCCTTAGAGCAATCTATCAATTCAAAAAAGACATTACCTTCTATATTTTGTTTATTCCATTCTTTTGTGTCAAATTTAAATATATTCACATTGGGCAAATCCTCTTTTTTTATCAAATAAATACCATTCACTTTAGAAATTCTAATTACATTTATTATATTATTATCAATCGCTATAGTGTTGCTTTTATAATCATATTTATACATTTCTAATGTATTATAATTCATAAAATTTGTTATAATAACATAATCTTCAATATTTTTAATAGTTTTTATTATTTCACTAAACGGCTTTTTTTCTAATTTAGACATCTTTTCTATTTTATTTATATATTCATGTTGCAACCCATTATCAAAAATATGTTTAAAATCTGTTACTAAAGAATTATATATCTCTTTATCCTCAAAAAATAATTCTCGTGGCAATAATTGATTAATTCCATATACTTTTTTTAATATTTTATTTTCTATTTTTATTTTATCATTTTCTTTTAAAAATTTTATAAATTTAGTTTCCTTATTTAACTCATCTATTATTTTTTCTTTAAAATCATTAATTTTTTGATTATTTAATTCATTTGTCCTATTGTACTCTTTTTTCTTGTCTTCTGCATTTTTTACGATTACATCTATGCATTTTTCCAATTTACTACTATTATATTTAATATCAAAAAATTCTTCAATTTTTGTTTGTTTTTTATCTTTTATTAAATTACTTAATTCGCTATAAAACCACTTATCTTCTTTAGTAATCTCATCAAAATTTATAAACCTTTCATCTATAAAAGTTATATCATTTAAGTATATATATTCTTTTAAAATCAATCTTTCATTTATGGGAATTCCACTAAAATTATTTTTATATTTATGATCTACAAAATAAAAATCTAAATCATCATAGGCACTTTGCATTTCTGTCTTTTTTCTAAAATACTTTTTAAAATAACTAATAACTTCCCAGGCACTATATAAATTTACCAAATTTTTTCCAAAATCATTAAGCAATCTTTTTAGTACATTTTTATTATCCTTTTTCAATTTATTCTTATTAGCCAAAATTATAAAACTAATAATTATTCCTATGCTAAATTGAAATTTAATTATATCTTGTTGATTAAATTCTTTTTTTTCAAAATTAATTTCCTTAATTAAAACATTGTTTAATAAAACATTTATTTCTTCATATCTTTCAGTTTTAAGTAATTTAATTAAAAATTTAAACAATATGCTAATTAAACAGTCATAGTATCTCTCATCTTCACGATCTTTTGCAGAAAATAAATTATATCTTAATACATTATTAACAAAATTATAGGTTATTTCCTTAGTATCAACATTTTTCATTTCTAATTGATGTATATATATATAATATTCATACTTAATAATATTTTCGTAATTTATAAAATCTTCATTTGTTCTCATCAAATACGCTATTCTTTCTAAAAAAGCACAAAATTGCTTGCTTCTATTATAATCATCATATACTTTTCTATAATATTCTTCTATTGATTGTATTGCTAATTGCTTAACTCCTAATAAATTATTTTTATATAAAAAATCAAAGTAATTATATATCATATTATTTTCATCAAAGTCATCCAATTGATTATATTTAAATGAATTCTCAAATAAACCATTATTTATTAATTTAATTTCATCATTTATGAAAAATCTTGTATCTTCATATATTATTACTTCATTAATATTTTCAAATATTTTTTTATATTGTGCCAAACAATAAAAAATTGGTTCATTTTTAGCCGTTTTTGTTCCTATTTTGTTACATATTGCAATTATTTTATTTTCAGTTACATAATACTCTTCGTTTTCTTTTTCTTCATCATACATATTAACCATTTCTGTTAGTTTATCGTAATTATATGATTTTACAAGACCATTCTTTTGCGGATATATAGGGATATACTTTTCATTTAATTCTTCATTATGCTTTATATTAAAAAATATAGCTTGTTCCTCAATAAAAGTCTTTAACTTTTTGTTCTCTTTCTTTATTATTTTATTGACTTCATTTTTTTCCAACACTTTAGTTCTATTGTATATATATTTTACAATTTTTTTATTCATATAGTTTTTTTCAGTATATAATTTTAATGCAACAAAAAACATTCTTCCTGTTATAAAAATAGCGTAAATTGTACTTGTACATAAAATTACATGAGTTATCAAATAACTTATATTATTAAACGATTTTATTACTGTATTTTCATCATATTTAACTGAATTACACAACAACATATACACAAATATAACTAGCATAATGATTATATTTCTTTTTAGTCTACTATAATACAATACTACTCTTTTATTTAACTCGTTATCTTGTTCCTTAACTGCCTCAGCAATGAAAATTACTATTGCAACTATTATTCCTGTTATTCCAATATATATATTACTTATATAATCTTGATTTAATATATTTAAAACAAATGATTTCATTATGTATTGCCTTTCTAGTCTAGCTATTATATTTCTTAAAATTCTCTGTTTGTTCCATTACTTTGTCAAATACTTCTTCATTTTCTAGTTTTTCTTTTTCTTCTCTTTGTTCACTATATTTTACACTTAATACTGTTTCATAAATATGTTTGCAGTAAAGGTTTTTGTTTGTAAAATGGGCAATTACTATTCTAAGCCTTGAGATTTATGTATAGAAACTGCATAAGCAACAAAAAATGGAACTACAGAATTAGAGCTTATATCATCCTCTTCATCCAAGTCTTTAAATTCATTGACAAAGAATCTTACTATAGACGTTTTCTCATTATTTTCTATTAAATTTAATCCTACAAAATCTGCTTCTCTTTCATTAATAACAATATTTATTTCTACATCAAACCATATTCTGTGCTTAGCTTCTTCTACTTCTATTTTCTTTATTCTGCCTTTTAAGTTATTATAAATAACTGGTGAAAATCTATTGGATTCATTAAATAAGATTGGATCTCCAACTTTATATGTGCCTATTCCCCAATCTATTGCTTTATTTGTGTTACTATTTTGCATAAATCTGTTTATATTGTTTATACCATACAATCCATCATAGTTTAAACACAAAATAATTTCATCCTCATCATTTAAAGTCAAAATACTTTCATCCAATTTTTGAGAATATCTATTAATCGACATCCATTCAACTATTTCGTCATCTAAGTTTCTTACTTTATCCCATAGTATTTTTAAATTCTCATTTTTACTTCTATAGGGTACTGTCAATTCGCACTTAGCTTTATTGTCTAACAGCATTTTTGCTATTCCAAACCAATTTCCGAATGTTATAGATTCAATTTGATATATATCACCAACTAACACTAATAATTCAAAGTTTATATTAGTCAATAATTTTAGAATATCTTCATTACTTACTGTGCTACATTCATCTATGATTAAAATATTGCAATTTTTATCAATAAATTTATTCGATAAAATTTTTTTAATAGTATAAAATTCACAATTTTGTGCACTTATTTTTCTTTTTAAATTTTCTACAGCAGGATGTGTATTAGCTAAATATATTTTTCTGTCATTATTATAATAGTTCGAAATGTGATTTATCATTGTAGTTTTTCCGGTTCCAGCTGCACCATATATAAGGGCTATCTTAGAATCATTAAATATTTTTTTCAAAACTTGTCTTTTTTCCAGATCATCAATAAAATATGTCCCTGTATTTAACCAAAATTCAACTGAATTGCTATATCCTCTTATTCCTTCATTTGATAGTTCTTCTAATTTATTTATTATCTTTATAGTATCTTCTTCATATCCTCTTATATAAACATTTTGTCCATCTATAATTAACTCTCTATTTTTATGTTTAGGCAAATATAACCTTGAGTTATATTTACTTACTAAATCCTTGACATTTCCTAAGAAATTTAATTCTTGTATTGTAGTATATAAACATCCATTTTGTTGTGTATTAATTTCAACATATCTTGCCAATAATTCATCCTTTCTACTCCAACAATCTAAACATTCAAATAAATCATAACTTTTAGGATTATGTTTAATTAAAGATGTAACAAAAGGCATTTCTTCAAAAGGTAAACATCCCCATTGTAAATATAAACCAGACATTTTAAAATTTTCTCTATTTAAATATTGTCTTTGTATTATTGCATTATTAAATGTATGTAATAAATATCTAATGGTATTAGTTCCAACTTTATTATTATGTATGATATCTCTACAATTATCAATTAATGTAAATATATAATTTGTCTTGCAACGTTCATTAAAATCTCTCTTTATTTTATTATATCTGCTAATGTTAATATCAGCCAAATAAAGCAAATTATAATTCATTTTCGTAAGAAACGGCATTATTTCTCTATATTCCTTATAGCTAGCTCTGAATTTAACATCTTGCCCAAATAATTTAAAAAAATTACTTATCTCACATGGTCTAATTGATATTTCCCAATTAGTTATTATTTGAATATCAGAATATGCACCAAAGATTTTAACTTTTTCTTTAATAACTGAAATTTTCACTGAATAATTTGTATTAATTTCACATCTAGTAAACATTGTTATTCTATCGAACTTGCTTGGATTATCAACTGCATGCGATAAAGTCACTTCATAATATATTTTACTATTTATGAAAAAAGGCTTTATTTTTTGAACATAATACCTACCACTAATATATTTTCTATTTTTTAAATATTGAATACTATTAATTTTGTTTGCAATCTCACCATAATATTCATAATATGTTTTATCAGTATTTAAAGGAAATTTGTCAATATTTTTTAATATCTCAATATCAAAATTATTTTTGTAAAAATTCTTTAGTCTCAATAAATATTCATAATATTTTAGCATAAGTCTTTCTGCATTATCATTTGTAGGAGTCCTGTGTCCTACTGCATTTTGGACAAATCGATGAAAACTTGATAAAAATTTATACTGTCCAATACTTTTTATATAATTTACTGCCTCTTCAGTATTAGAATGCTTTAACTCCAATTCACATCCTTTTGAATAACTTAAAATTTTAATAGCTGTATGTTCAATTAAGTCTCTCAAGCTCTTTAAAATATGTTCAGATAAAAAACCTCTGTTATAATCAGTAATTTGTTCAATGCTTTCAAAAATCAGTTTATCAATGTTATTAATTTCTAAATCTATATTTTCTGTTTTTAAACTTTTTAAGTTATTCATACTATTAGCTCCTTTTTGACTTTGCTTTTCTTTTTTATCTTATTATATTTCATATTACCATAAACTGATATGACCTTTTGTTTCTATTAGTTTATTAAAAATCTCTACATCTGAAAGTTGCCATCTATATTTTTTTGAAAGTAACTTTTAGTATAGATATTACTATTTTCTTTTAACAATAATTATCTATATTCTTGAGATATTTTATACAATCGACTAACTTTACTTTTCCTAAAATTTTTCTATATAGTAAAGATATTTTGTTTGCCAAATTCTAAATTTAAATCTCTTTTCTTATCATATTATCAAAGCTGCCCATGGTTGTATAATTGTTAGCACTTTCATTTTGTTTAACTCCTTTATCCTATTATTTTTCCATTCCTCATATTTTGTATATTTTTATTCTTAACTTGCTAGTATCTCTTGACCATCATTAGAAGGTACTGAATTCAAAATATTGTACAATATAAATTAGGCTACTATCAAGAAATGTTTTTGATATTAAATCGGAGACATTCCTTTTAATTTGCTCTTAATTTTACTATTATAATATTCTATATATTCTTTTATTGTCAATTGGTCTGACATCATAGCTTCTTTAAATTGATTTTCAACATAATTATATACTGTAGACTTCTTATTTCCTACTGTACTAACATAATATCCTCTACACCAAAAAACTCTATTTCAATATTTATATTTCAAATTATTATGTCTCTACAATATTATTAATGTATTTTTTTCTTATCATTCCTATTTCTGTTCTCAAATGACCATAAAATTCTTTTTTTCTATATTTGGGTGCAAAAACTATATGATATTTACATGCATACGTTATTTGTGCTAAACATATCTGTGTATGGACTTTTCATACACATCACTCTCCTTTTATAATAAATTTTAGGCTGAACAAACTTAACTTTATTATAACATGGAGAGTTTTTATTTTGATACCACTCTCATAACTATAAGTGTCATTGGACTCACCAGCATAGCTGGTGGTTTAACGCTTAAGTTAATAAAAAATAAAATACAAATCTCTACGATTTGTATTTTATTTAACATTTGATGCAGAAGGCTTATTATCATTTCTTGCATCTATTAAAATTATATTATTATCATTTTCCATACCAAGGTCTTTTATTATTTTCTTTACTCTAATTTCTTCATCTTTAGTAAAAAATAGTATAACCTTTAATCCATTATTTGTGTTGTTAGATTTTTTATAAACTTCTAATTGATTCTTTAAGTTTTGTTTTAATTTAGCGTTTTTAGCTAATTTAAATTCTATTAGAGAAATATCTATTGCTCCATTAGAAATTTTATAATCCACTGGACCTCTTCCATTATTTGGTTCTCTATTAATATCGTATTTACTTCCGTAGCAAGTTAATTTAAACATGAGTTGTAATTCTTTTTCGTGTTTTACTGGAGTATCGCCATTATAAAATAATAAATAACAATCATTATTTTCTATAGCATCTTTTAAATATTCTACTCGTTTTCTTGCTTCATTATATGAATTTTCTTCATCGTTTACAAAAAAATTAGTTTTCTGTAAATTTTCAATTAATTTTTTTGTATTATTTATTAATATTTCTTCTGTGTCATTTACTTTTTTTTCACTAGTAGTGATAGCATAGTCACCAGTATCCTCTTTTTGTTTTATATAATAATCTAATATTTCTGGATATTTTATAATAGTGTTCGTTATAGCTTTATTTTTTTCCTCTTTAGTTATTGCTTTATCTTTATATTCATTTAATTGACTATTAAAGTATTGATTTATTTGCATTCTTAAAAGATCATTTCCTATTGAGGATGGTATTGTTTCAAATTTAATATATAAGTCGTTCTTATTAATCCATGATGTCTCTTTAGTTAAAATATCTTTAGGGGTAAGAATGATATAATCATTTTTGTATTTGGGTAAATAATATTGTTTTCTTTCCCACATTTCTAGTTCATAATTAAAATTATTTTTTTGAATCCAAAAATTATCACATTGGTTTTTTGATAAATATTTTTTAGCAAATTTTTCCGTGTATTCCAAAAGGAAATTTTTTATTAGATTAACTGTGAAGTCACTTATATTATCTTTACCTACACCTTCATTTATTAAACATAATTTTTCAAGGTGTGTTCCCTTAGAAATATTTTCTTTTCCAAAATTATTAAATTTTTCTTTTAATACATATTTTAAATTTCTAGCAAAATCATTTCCTAATCCACTTCCAGAATTTCCATCAGTACTATATCCCAACCAATTTTGTTTTTGCTCTGGAAACTTATACCATGCTTTCAGTTCTGCATTGTTCAAATTTGATGTTGATTTTTCTTTTAGAAATATTAAGTATTTTATTATTTCATTATGTAATTCATTATATTCTTTTTTATTACTATAAAATAATAAAAATGGATCAACAAACATAGGTAAATCACTACGTAATGATATATTAAATGCTCCATATTGTTCTAATATTTCTTCACTTATATTAAAAAAATCTGTAAAATAGATTTGCATTTTATCACCTCTTAACTGTATCAATTATATCATATAAATTTATTTATTTGTTGTAATAGTTAAAATTTTATTAATATAATAGCTTTGAATTAACATTCTTAATATTATATTATTTAAAATTTTTTATCTTTCTCATTGCCATATCTGAATTAGTTATTGTATGACTTAATTCTTTATCAAACCATTCTGGGACTGGTATTGAGTTTGCTTGTTCTTCTGAGTTAAATTCGATCTCTGCAAAGATTATGCCATCATAGATACCATGGAATACATCTAATTCGATTTTTAGGTCTTCTATATATGGAATTATATATCTTGTTTTTGATAATGAATTGTAGCTTGGATTTGTTGGTAAGCTATTGTATTCGGCTTCGGTTATTTCTTTTTCGATTTCGTTAACTGATAAGTTCTTTTTGTCTGTTTTGATTGTGTATGTATATGTTGTTTTGTTGTTTTTTATGCATTTTCGTTTTCTTACTATTGTTAATTTGTCTATATATAAATAGTCTTGTACCATCTCAATTTTATTATAATTGCTTAAGTCTAGGTGACTTATGTCTTTTATTAAAAATTTCTTTTCTATTTCCATTGTATTCTCCTTTTATATAAAATGAAAACAGCCCCCATTTGAAGACTGTTTCTGCATTAGATTTTATAAGATAATTGAAAGGACTTTTGGTCGCATTTCAACTTGTCTCCCATCTTTCTTTATTCGTTATGTATTATGACTGAATAAAGGTGTACCTCCAAATCTTATTAGAGAAAAATAAGAAGGATTTAATTGCCTCGTAGTTAAAAATGAGTGAGACTTAGAATTCATTGCTACTATTATAATACAATTATTAAGCATGTACATATGTTGGCTATATATTTTATAAACCTAATTCATCTAGTTGCTTTGAAGAAAAATCATTTGATATAGAGTAATGATCCGGAGATGCATCTACACCTGGTATCATTCTTCTTTCTCCTTTATCTAAATCTATACTTGTACTTCCTTTAGACTTTGTTGAATTTGAGACTTGATTCTTTTTAGTATTGTTTGAAAAATTGTTTTTATTTTCTTCACTTCCTTTGGTTGGTGGTGTATTTGGTTGTTTTGAATTAGTTGAAGCGGAATTGTTTGTTGTTGATTGTAATTGCTCTTTTGGGCTTGTAGTTGATTCATTAGCCGCTTCTTGTGTGGGTTCTTTTGGTTCTATTTTGATTTTGATGGTTTGCTCGGCTTTGTTGTTTGATTTATCTGTTGCGGTATATGTTATTTCATATTCGCCTACTTTGTTTGTGTCAATATCTCCAGTTATTACTAATGGGATATCTTTGTCTATATTGTCCTCAACTTTGATGTTTTGTGTTAAATCAATTGTGTCACCTTGTGTGATTATTATATCTTTTGCTCCAATTATTTCTGGCTTGATTGTATCGATTATTTGTTGTGCTTCTAGCTTTTCTTTTTGCTGTTTTGTGAAGTAGGATTTTAGTAAAATGTCGGCTACTGTTATTAATGAAATAATAAATGTTGCTGAGATTATTATTAATATTTTTTTATTTTTTGCCATAATTAAAACTCCTTTTTAATTATATTATCTGTCAAAAAAGTCATCTATATCGTCTTTATCGTCATTTCCATCTAAGAATGAGTCTACGTCTCTTTGAATGTCATCATCTTCTTCAATTTGCTTATCTCTATTTGCTTCATATTCTTCTTTTTGTGGTGTTTTGATATTATTAAAATTGCCTTCAATAAAGGAATCTATATTTCTTTGTTTTTCTTCTGCTTTATCTTTTTCTGATATATAATTGTCATTTCGTCTATCGTTTTCTAGTGCTTTGCTATTATCGTCTTCCATATCTAAAAAAGTATCTATAGCATCCATATCGATTTCTTTGTTTTTTTTTTCTATTTCTTCATTAATTTTTGATATTTCGTGTTCAATATTGTTAAATTCCATATTTTTTCTCCTAACTTATTTTTATTTTAAATATTCATCTACGAATCTGTTGTTTGTGAAATCGGCATTGTTTTTTGCAATCTCTATGAATTCATCCACCATTTCTTTGGTGATTTTGCTGCTTTTTTTCTCGTAGAATTTCTTTAGTGGTTTTTGTAAGTCCATCATTACTTTTGTGGCTTTGTTGACATTTTGTTTGCTTAGTAGGTCTTTCATTCGTTTCATTTCGTGTTCGAATACTACTTTGCCTATTTTGGTGTGTTTTAGTTGTTCGATTGTGTTTTCGTCATTAATTTCGCTTAAGTTGATTGTTTTGCTTGGTGTTTGGTAGCCTAGTAATTGTTCGAATTCATTGTCTGTTATTTCTTTGACGTCGCCGGTGTAGTATTTTGGTGAAATATTGTTTTTAAGGATGTTTTTGTCGCCTTTAATGTTTACTGGGGTTGATAGTACTATTTCTGCGCTTGATTTACCGACTAAAATTGTGTAAGTTCCGTCTTCAATATTCCATTTTTTTAGATTTGTGTCATAATATTCAAATGCTTCATTTTTGAGTGTTATTGTGATTGTTTTTTCTTCATTTGGGTTTAGATGAACTTTTTCGAAGGCTTTTAATTCTTTGTCTGCACGGAAGATTTTTGAATTTGGTTTGCTTATATATACTTGAGCTATTTCTTTTCCGGCGTGTTTGCCAGTGTTTTTGATGTTGAAGCTTATTGTTGTTTCTTTGTTTGTTTGAGTAGTTGTTAAATTTGAATATTCAAATGTTGTATAGCTTAGACCATAGCCGAATGGGTATTGTACTGGGATTTTTGCTTTGTCGAAATAGCGATATCCAATGTAGATTGATTCTTTGTAAGATACATTTACTTCATTTCCTGGGAAATTGTTGTATGATGATACGTCTTCATATTTGATTGGATATGTTTCTGCTAGTTTACCGCTTGGATTTACTTTTCCTAGGATTGCATTTATTATGGCTTTGCCACTTGCTTCTCCTCCTATATAGCCTGTGATTATGGCTGGTACTTTCTGTGACCATGGCATTGTAATGCTTGAGCCATGTGACAGTACTATGATTGTGTTTTTGTTTAGCGAACTAATTGATTCTATTAATTTTATTTGATTTTGTGGTAGGTCCATTGTTGTTCTGTCCATACCTTCTGATTCGTAGTTTTCTGTTAGGCCTACAAATAGAAGTACTGTTTCACTTGTTTTTGCTAGTTCTTCCGCTTCTTTTAATAATGCTTTGTCGTTTTCGGATTCTATTCTTTCATATCCTTGTGCATATTTGAATGTGATGTTTTCTGATAGTAAACTGTCATATGCGTTATCTAGTTTATATGGATTTATTGTTGAACTTCCAGCTCCTTGGTATCTTGGATTTTTTGCCATATCGCCTATTAGTGCAATATTTGATATATTTTGTAATGGTAGTAGATTATTTTCATTTTTTAGTAGAACAATTGATTCTTCTGCTATTTTTTGTGCTATTTTATGGTGCTCTTCTTTATCATATTGTTCTAATTTTCTTTCAGCACATTTGAAGGCTATGTTTAGTATTCTTTCTACTATTTGATTTAGATATTCTTCTGTTATTTTTTGATTTTTTACCGCTTCTATTATTTCTTCTACACCATTTCCTCTGCCTCCTGGCATTTCTAGTTCATTTCCGGCTATTAATCCATCAACTCTTTGGTTATTTGCTCCCCAGTCTGTTATTGTGATTCCTTCAAAATTCCATTCTTTTTTTAGAATATTTAGTAATATTTTGTTTTCACTTGCGTATTTGCCATTTACCTTATTATATGAGGTCATTACGCTCCATGGATTTGAATTTTTTACTGTATATTCAAAGGCTTTTAAGTAGATTTCTCTTAATGTGCGTTCATCGATTAACACATCAATTGTTCTTCTACGGTTTTCCTGATTATTTACTGCAAAATGTTTTAGACTTGCTCCGACATTATTTTCTTGTAATCCTTTTACGTAATTATTTGCTAATATTGAGATTAGATATGGATCTTCTGAAAAATATTCAAAGTTTCGGCCACATAGTGGGTTTCTTTTGATATTCATTGCTGGACCTAGCACTATGTTTATGTTTTTGCATTTAGCTTCTTCTCCTAGTGTTTTTCCATATAAATATGCTAGGTCCTTGTCCCAACTGTTTGCTAGTGTTGAGCCTGATGGAAAACATATTGATACTTCGCTTGCATTTACTCCTAAATTATCGCCTTTTTCTCTTTGAATTCTTAGTCCATTTGGGCCGTCCGACATTGTTATTGATGGGATGCCTAGTTCATCTATATTTAAGCTATGCCAGTAGTCTTTTCCTACACATAGTTTTGCTTTATCTTCTAATGTCATTTTATTGATAATATCTAAATATTTCATATTTGCTTCCTTATTTTGATGATTTGCTATTAATTTATCACATGAATCCCTTGATATCAATATATTTCTTTGACTTTGTTTAATTTACATTGTATAATGGAAATATCGTACAATTGAATATGTAGTTTATCGAGGAGGTAATTTATGCTGTTTAGTATTATTGTTCCTATGTATAATGCCAGTAAGTCTATCAAGCTTTGTCTGGAGAGTATTTTGCGGCAGAACTTTGATGATTACGAGGTTGTAATCATCAATGACGGTTCTACAGACGATAGTGAGTCCATCTGTAGAGAGGTTACTAACGGATATGATAATGTATTCTTATATACATTTGAAAATGGTGGGGTTGGTAAAGCGCGCAGGCGTGGTATCCAACGTGCCAGAGGCGATTTTTTGATATTTGTGGATGTTGATGATTTCATCAGTCCGGATTTATTGAAGAGGCTAGCAAGAATCATTGAACTTCATGATGATGTTGAAGTAATTCGATATCATGCCAATCTTATCAATGATGATGAAGGTAAGGATCATCAGAGATATAATTCGGACGTAAATCTAAATATTCCTATGACGGGTTTTGATGCGCTCAGAGCATGGACGAACCTTGGGAAGAAATATGCTCTTTATTGGCTATTTGCTTTTAAGAGGGAACTTTTTGATAGGGTCGCTCCTATACCGAACTTAAGATGCTATGAAGATGTTGCATACATTCCTCTTTTAATAGCATCTGCTAACATTGTTATATCTACGGACTATGTTGGATATAATTATGTCTGTGATACAAGTGGGAGTCTGACCAATTCTCAGAATATAGATAAACAGCGTACAAGAGCATATGATTTTTACTATGCTTATGATTACGCTACTAAAAACATGAGAGATTTGCTGGACTCTAATTTTGAGTTTAGAGTATTTTTCGTGGAGGATTATAGAAGGAGGCTCAAGTCATATTTTGATGGGTTGGATGAATCCTTGAAGGATGAGTTTGCTCGTCTTTACGATGTTTAAACTACAAAAGGAGAACTAGAAATCTTAGTTCTCCTATTTTTTATTTATATTTTTCCATTGTTCTTCTTTAAATCCGATGAATATTTGATTATCTGTTATTAGTAGTGGTCTTTTGATTAGCATTCCATCACTTGATAATAATTCTATTTTTTCTTTGTCACTTAATGTTGGTAATTTGTCTTTTAGGTTTAGTGCTTTATATTTTAAACCACTTGTATTGAACCATTTTTTTATTTCTTGATTGCTTTGTTTTATCCATTCTGTTAATTCTTCTGCTGTTGGTGTTTCTTCAATTATGTGTCTGTCTACAAATTCTATATTATTTCCTTCTAGCCATTTCTTTGCTTTTTGGCAAGTTGAACATTTTGGATATTCTATAAATATATTTTTCATAATTATTTCTCCTTTTGATATAAAAATGAGGCATTGGATTTCCAATGCCTTTTAGCAAATCTGTAAGCCGGGTTCTGTCGAGAATGGTCATTTATCTATTCTATATATTGCTATATAGCTTAAGCCACCAAATTAAGAAGATGACGAGCAGTCTTAACCTTCTTGTCTCGGTGTTGCTCCAGATGGGGTTTACACGGCTAGGGGTATCACTATCCCTACGGTGAGCTCTTACCTCGCCTTTTCATCCTTACCATTAATAATAATGGCGGTTATTTTCTGTTGCACTTTCCTTAAGGTTTCCCTCACTTGACGTTATCAAGCATCCTTGCTCTATGGGGCCCGGACTTTCCTCGTACGCTGGCTTTCGCCCGTGCTATACGTAACCATTCAATTTGCTATTTTATTTTACTCTGATTATTGTTAATTGTCAAATTTAAGCATTGTTTTTACTTGCGAATTTTTGTTCGTTTTTTTTTTTTTTGCTATCAATTCTTTATATTTTTCTCCACGTTCTTCAAAGTTTTTAAAGAATCCATAGCTTGCTGCTGCTGGTGAGAGTAAGCATATTGTATTGGGTTTTGTTACTTCTTTTGCTTTTTCCACTGCTTCTGCTAAGTCTTGTACTAAAATTGCTTTATTGTTTGTTAGCTCTTTTGCTATGGTGTGACCTGTGTTTGGCATGCATATTATATGCTCGATATCTGAACTGTTTAGAAAGTCAATTAATGGTTGATAGTGTATTCCTCTGTCCATTCCACCTATTATTAATGTGTTTACATTTTTTAAGGCGTTTACTGCATTTATTGTTGCTGCTGGTATTGTTGATATTGAGTCATTGTAATATGTGATATTATTGTATGTTCCAGCATTTTCTAAACGATGTTCTAGTGGATTGAAGTTTTCAATTGTTTGTTCTACTTTCTCCATATCTAGCTTTAATATTTTGGCAACTCCTAGTACAAACATTATATCGTTTAGATTATGGTTTCCTAATAGTTTTCGTGGATTATTTACGTTATATAGTGGTTTATGATTATAACATATATTTTCATCTTCTATGTTTATTAAATCGTTATTTACAGGTATATCTTGCTTATTTTCATAAGTTACTGATATCTTTCTACCTTTTGCTTTAAATTCTGATATTTTGTTTCTTATTAATTCAAAATCTGAATTGTATAATATGTAGTCGTTTGCAGTTTGATTTCTAAATATTTGTGATTTTGCATTTATGTATTCATCATAGTTGTTATGGTGGTCTAAATGCTCTTCAAATATATTTAAGAAAATTCCTATGTTTGGTGAATGATGTAAGAATTCTAATTGATGTGATGAGTTTTCTAATACAATTATTTTGTCTTTTGTCATTTCTTCTATTTTGTCAAATATCGGAATTCCTATATTACCTGCAAATACTGCTTCTCTGTCTTGGTCTTGAAACATTTTATAGATTAATGAACTTGTTGTACTCTTTCCTTTTGTGCCTGTTACACTTATTGTTAGTGAAGCGGAATATTTTAATAATAGTTCTAATTGTGATGATATTTTGTTGTAGATTGGTTTAGTATCTATGTCTTTGAAAGTTATTCCTGGTGTTTTAATTATTAAATCATAGTCATTTAGATTATTTAAATAGTCTGTTCCACATTTTAATTCTATATTATTGTCGTTTTTTATTAATTCATCATTCTTTAAATCTTGGATATCTCCAATGTATAATTTTTTGTTTGGGAGATATTTTCTAATAAATTTGTATGTTGATCTACCTTCTCTACCAAAACCAAGGATTATGACTTTTTTTATATTTATTTCATTTATAATTTCATTAATCATTGAAAATTGCTCCTTTTAGTATGTTATCTAATTCTTTTGGTAAATTATTTTCTTCATTGTATCTTTTTGTAATATCTTCGCTTAAATCGTATAGTCCATAGTTTTCTTTATAATATTTTAATAAATATGGTAATTCTTGTCCTTCTAAGTTTACAATTGTTTTTGATACTGCAAAATTGATTTCTTCGAATGTTCCTACGCATTCAAACGGCTTCCAATCACTGTGTCCTGTAAGTCCTTTGAATGTTTCTAATAATGTTTCGTCTTCATACATGTCTGTTTTGAATATATCTATTAATTCTTCTTTATATAGAAACGGACTTAATATGATGTATACAAATAGGCATTTTGGACATGAACAGCACCAATGCCATGGTTCTTTTCTTGAGCCTACATTGCAGCTTTTGAATATTTGATGGTATTTCTTTTGTTTTGCAAATAATTTTGCAATTTGTAACTCATTTAGTGGTCGTAAAAAGCTAAAGTAGAATGTTGGTATTTTTAAATAATTGCTTGAATAATATTTAAAGTCTTCTTCATATTCAAAGCTTTTTGAATATTGATGGTTGATGTTTTCACCAACAACATTTGATTCATTTGCACTTGATTCATTTGATAAGCAGATATATTTTCGATGTGTTAAATATCCTAATAAATATGTTGTGAATGATACCATTGCTGAAAATGGTGTATGTCCATTTATATATCCTTGTTTTACTAAATCTATTAGATTTGGATCTATGGTTCTCTTGATTTCGATTATATTATCATTTTCAAATCCTGCAGCTTTGGCACATGCAAGTGTTACTTCTTTTGGATTGATTATTATGCAGTAATCCTTGCTTGTGTCTGTTGGCAGTACTTCCAATGTTACATTTGAGTCTTTTCCTCCACCTATTGGTATTATGAAATTTGAGTATTCCGCTTCATTAATGTTTTTTAAATCATTTTCTATGTCTAATTCTTCTCCAATTGACTTTATATTCATTAATTCGTCTTCTGATATTTCTATATTATTTGTATATCTTAGTTCTCCTAATCCTAAATAATATAGCTTTTTGAACCATTTTATTTGATCTTCATTAATATGTCCTGCTTTGATTATTAGATTTTTTGAAAATGTTGACTTCCAATATGATATTAATTCTACTAATCCTATATTGAATACTAAATTTTTTACAATATTGTTATTTATAATTGATTCTTTTATATAATTCTTCTTTTTTATTGTTAGTGTCGGACTGAATGTTGTTAATCCTTCTATTTCGAATTTAAATGTTATATATATGTTTTCATTATCTTCTTCTATTTTATATGAATCATATATAAAATTTGGATATTTTTCTCTTAATTCTTTATATTTTTTTGAGTTATCAATCATGTCTGTCATAGTATATCTCCTACCTCTTAAAACTATATTTAGTATATTATATATTGCTACATATATCAAGAATTAGAGGATATTATCAATTGAAAAAATATAAAAAAAACTGGGATAAGTATGAACTTATTCCAGTTTAAATTATCTATGTTGTAATTTAGTCTTTATTTTCTTCTGTTTTTGTTTCTGTAGCTTCTGGAGCTTTTTCTTCAGATACTACTTTTTCTTCGTTTGCTTCTGGCTTTGTTTCAACCTTTTCTTCTGCTTTTACTTCAGTTGTTACTGTTGTTTCTACAGTTTTAATTTCTGCGGGTTGAACTGTAAGTGCCTCTGGTTGGATTTTTGTGAATGTTAAATTTAATATTAATCCCATTCCTAGTAAAGTTAATATTCCTGGTATTACACCAATTCCTATTGCTTCTACTATTGCTAATACAATACTGAAGATTAATGCCATGAATATAACAAATCCATTTCCTTTGTTTCCGCCTCTAGCTACTAGTGATGCTAACCATACAATTGCATAAACATGTGATAATAATATTAATAATAAGAATAGTACTATTAATATTATTGCTAATTTTGCGAATATTCCTGTGATTAATAGTAGGAATGCAATAATTGGTACTATTAGGAATAATGCTAATGATGCTAATGCTAATAGTGCTGCTTTACCAAATCCAATGTTTTGTAATCTTGTTTTTGTTTCTTTATTTACATTTAATATTATTGTTGCTAATACTAGTATTACAACAATTGTTGATATGATTGATACTGTTTTTGAAGCAATCTTTTCTGTTAATGTTGGCTCTACAGTTTTTTCATTTACTTTATAGAAATGATAGTTTGCCTTTTTAAACTGTTCTGGTATATTATTGTCATTTTGTGAGCTTAAATATATTTCTTTTCCAATTTTTGTGCTTGGATCTATTACTATTTTTTGTGCTCCAATATATACATTTGCTAAAACTGTATTATTTTTGTTTAAATTTAAATTTTCTGATGCTGAATATATATTGTTTACTACTGTATTTTGAATGTTAATATCTTGTCCTATTAGATAAATACTTCCATTTACATGTAGATTTGCTATAGAAATATTTTGTGATAATAAATAAATACTTCCATTTACTGTTCCAGATAATTTTGTTGATTTTGACATGATATACATGTTTCCTTCAATTACTGCATTTGGATTTGTTTGTTCAAATACTTCTTGCATTATAAATTTGTCTGAATAATCTTTTGCTGTATCAACTACTTTACTAGAGTTATCTGTTTTTGAATCTGTAACTGGTACGGCATTACTTTTAACGATATTTTCGATTGTTGATGTTTGTGTTTTTGTTAAATCTTCTAATCCTGAGATTTGTTTTGTTAGTTCATCAAGTCCTGAAATTGGCGTTATGTCTGTTGCATTTACATTTGAGATTAATGCAATTGTTAGTATTATTACTGCTAATACTGTTGAAAAAACTTTTTTCATATTATTTCCTTTCTATAATTCAATTGTTAATGAATTATTTTCTGATTTATATTGTCTACATTTTACATTACATGTAGATAATAAACGTTTTGATGCAATATTTGATTCTGTGTTGCTATATTTATCTGATAGATAAATAACTTCTTTAATTCCTGCTTGAATTATTGCTTTTGCACATTCATTACATGGAAATAAATCAACATATATTTTTGAATCTTCTAAATTTGCTCCATGACTGTTTAAGATTGCATTTAATTCTGCATGGCATACATAAGCATATTTTGTATTTAAGAAGTCACCTTCTCTATCCCATGGCATTTCATTGTCTTCAAAGCCTTTTGGTGCTCCATTATATCCAACTGATAAGATTTTGTTATCTTTGCTTACTATGCATGCTCCTACTTGAGTGCTTGGGTCCTTACTTCTCATTGCAGATAATTTTGCAACTCCCATAAAGTATGTATCCCATGATATATAATCTTTTCTTTGATTACTCATACTAATACCCTCTTACTTAAATATTTTTCATTGATAATTTCACTTTTTGCTTTTCTCTGTCTATTTCAATGACTTTTACTTGTACTACATCTCCGATTGATACTATATCAGATGGCGTTTTTATAAATTTATCACTTAATTCTGATAAATGTACTAATCCGTCATGTTTGACACCTATATCTACAAATGCTCCAAAGTCTGTAATGTTTCTTACTGTTCCTGTCAATAATTCTCCTTCTTTTAAATCATCGAAACTTAAAACATCACTTCTTAATATAGGTTTTGGCATATCATCTCTAGGGTCTCTTCCTGGTTTCTTTAATTCATTGATAATATCTATTAATGTTAATTCTCCTATATTTAGTTCTTGTGCTTTTGTTTTTATGTCTATTTTTGATAGTTCTTCATTGATTTTAGCTAATTTTGCTTTATCTAGTAAATCTTCTTTTTTATAATTTATACTTTTTAATAATTCTTCTGTTTGTTTATAACTTTCAGGGTGTACTGCTGTATTTTCTAGTGGGTTTAGTCCTTTAGGTATTCTTATGAATCCTGCACATTGTTCAAATGTTACTTTTCCTAATTTAGGTACATTTAATAATGTTTTTCTTTCTTCATATTTACCATTTTCTTCTCTATATTTTACTATATTTTTGGCGATTGTCATGTTGATTCCTGATACATATGATAGTAATGATGGTGTTGCTGTGTTTACATCTACTCCTACCTCATTTACTGCATCTTCGACAACACCTGTTAATTCTTCATTTAATTGCTTTTGATTGACATCATGTTGATATTGTCCAATTCCAATTGCTTTTGGATCTATTTTTACGAATTCTGCAAGTGGGTCTTGTAGTCTTCTTGCTATTGAAATTGCACCTCTTAATGATACATTTAAATCAGGATATTCTTCTGTTGCCAGTTTTGAAGCGGAATATACTGATGCTCCTGCTTCACTTACTATTACATAGTTTACTGTGATATTATAATCTTCTTTTACTTTTGCAATGACGCTTGATACAAATTGCTCTGATTCTCTTGAAGCTGTTCCGTTTCCTATTGCTATTATATTGATTTTGTTTTTCAATATCAAATCAATTAGTTTAATTGTTGAGCCTTCAATATCATTTTGTGGTTCTGTTGGATATAAAACTGCTGTATCTAACACTTTTCCAGTTTCATCGATTACTGCTAATTTACATCCTGTTCTATATGATGGGTCAAAACCTAGTACTGTATAGCCTTTTAATGGTGCTCCTAGTAATAATTGTTTTGCATTTTTGCCAAATACATCTATTGCTTGAATATCTGCTTTGTCTGTTAAATCTGATCTTATTTCTCTATCCAATGATGGTTCTATTAATCTTTTCCATGAATCTGCAATTGTTGTTTTTAATTCTTCTTTTCTTGTCGAATTTTTAATTATTATGGCTTTTTCTAAATCTGCTAAAACTTTTTCTTCTGGTTTTGTTATTTTTACTTTTAGTAGTTTTTCTTTTTCGCCTCTGTTTATTGCTAATATTCTATGGCTTGGTATTGTTTTTACCTTTTCTGAAAATTCATAATACATTTCATATGGTGATTTTTCATCTGGGTTTACTGCTTCTGATGTTATTAGTCCTTCATAGTGATAAATTTTCTTTAACATTTTTCTATAATCTGCATTGTCCGAGATATCTTCTGCAATTATGTCTTCTGCCCCTTGAATTGCATCCTCTATTGTTGTGACATTGTCGTTTAAAAAGTTTTTTGCTACTTCATAGATATCTGTGTTATCTGTTTGATTTATAATGTTATCTGCCAATTCTTGTAGACCATTTTCTTTGGCTATTGTTGCTCTTGTTCTTTTCTTTTGCTTATAGGGTCTATAAATGTCTTCAACTTCTACTTGTGTTTGCGCTTTTTCAAGTGCTGCCATTATTTCTGGTGTCATTTTTTCTTGATTTGTTATTGAGTCTATTACTTCTTGTTTACGTTCCTCTAAGTTTCTTAAATATGTTAGTCTTGAATCTAAATCTCTTAATTGTTCGTCTGATAAATTGCCTGTTACTTCTTTTCTATATCTTGCAATGAATGGTATTGTATTTCCTTGATCTATTAATTCTACAGTTTTTTCAACTTGACTTACTTTTACATCTAGTTCTTTTGCAATTATTTCATTAATATTCATTATGATTATGTCCTTTATTCGTTTTCAAATTTTATTGTTCTAGTCATTAAACTGTTACTTACATCTGTTATTGGTTTGTTATTAAATATAACATCATAAACGCTATTTACTATTGGCATTTCTACATTATATTTTTCTGCTAATCTATGTGCAATTTCTATATTGTCTATACTTTCTATTGTCATTCCAATCTCTTTTTTTATTTCATCAATTGACAAGCCTTTACCTATTAATCTTCCTGCACGTCTATTTCTACTTTCATCACTTGAACATGTTAGGATTAGGTCTCCTAGTCCTGATAAACCATAGAATGTTTCTTTTGATGCTCCCATTTTTACTCCGAGTCTAGCTATTTCTGCTAATCCTCTAGTAATGATTGCTGATGAGGCATTTGTTCCAAGTCCTAGTTCTGCTACTATTCCACAACAAAATGCTATAATGTTTTTTAATGCTCCACCAATTTCTACTCCTAATACATCATGTGATTTATAAATACGCATTGTTTCAGATGATAATATCTTAGATACTTCAGATAATAATTCGTCATCTTTTGATGCTAAAATTATTGCTGTTGGAATTTTGTTTACTACTTCAATTGCGAAGCTTGGTCCTGATAAGACTCCTAATCTTATTCCTGGTAATTCTTCTTCAAATATGTTGTTCAATGTTTGAAGATTTTCTGTATCAAATCCTTTTGAACATAGTATTACTGGTTTATTTCCTACAAATTCCTTGTATTGGTTAAATACATTTCTAGTAAATTTTGATGGTGTGACATGTAAAATTATTTCGGCATTTTTTACGACTTCTTCTAATGAATTTGAACAATGAATGCGTTCATTTATTGTTAATTCTGGTATATAAACTGTTTTTCTATTTATATTTATGTCATTTTTTTCTTCTTCTGTGAAAGACCATATAATTACATCATGTCCTTTTCTTGCAATGTGTTCTGCTAGTGCTATGCCCCAGCTTCCACTTCCTATAACGGCAATTTTGCTCATGATATACTCCTTATTTTTTGAAACTTAATTGTTTTTCTTCTCCTGATAATAATCTAGTTATGTTTGATCTATGATTAAATATTACCATTAAAGCTAAGATTATTGAAAATATTACAAATGATATTCTACTTCCTGGTACAATGAAGTTCCAAGGTATGAATAAGCATAATACTGGGAATAGTATTGCTGCCATTATTGATCCGATTGATACGATTTTAAATACAATCATTATTATTAATGCAAATACTAGACAAATTAATCCAATTCTCCAGTTAATCATCATTAATACGCCTAATGATGTTGCAACTCCTTTTCCTCCTTTGAAATTAAAGAAGCATGGGAATGTGTGTCCAAGTACAACTGCTAATCCTGCAATTTCTACTAAAAGTCCTTTTGCATTATTGTCTGCATGTATTATATTTCCAATAATTATTGCTATTAATATTGCTATTACACCTTTTAATATGTCGCATATTAATGTTAAAGCTGCTGCTTGTTTTCCTGCAACTCTTAATACATTTGTTGATCCTGCATTTTTGCTTCCTTTTTCTCTGACATCTACTCCTGCTAATTTTTTTGAAAAAATTACTGAAAAACTGATACTTCCTAATAAGTATCCTACTAATGCTGCTAATAAATAATATCCTAACATTATTCTTCTCCTCCTCTTTCTCTTGTTAGTATTCTTATTGGTGTTCCTTTGAAACCAAATTCATCCCTTAATTTGTTTACTAAATATCTTTCGTATGAAAAATGGAATAGTTGTTTACTGTTTACAAATACAGCGAATGTTGGTGGTCTTGTACTTACCTGTGTCATATAATAGATTTTTAATCTACGACCTTTATCTGTTGGCGGTTGCACTACTGCGATTGCTTCATTTAACATATCATTAAGTGTTGAAGTTTTTACTCTCATGCTATTGTTTGCTGCAACCATGTTGATTAATTCAAATAATTTATTTACTCTTTGTCCTGTTTTTGCTGATATGAATAGTACTGGGGCATATTGTAGATATGCTAGTTTGTTATATACTTGTTTTGTATATTCTTCTAGAGTACCATTTTCCTTTTCTATGGCATCCCATTTATTTATTACTATTATTATTCCTTTTCCAGCTTCATGTGCTTCTCCAGCAATTTTTGTATCTTGTTCTGTTACGCCTTCTTGTGCATCTATTACTAATAAGCATACATCTGCTCTTTCAATCGCTAAAGTTGATCTGATTATTGAATATTTTTCAATATTTTCTTCTATTTTGCTATGTTTTCTTATTCCTGCTGTATCAATTAATATGTAGTTTCCAAATTCGTTACTAAATTCTGAATCTATTGCATCCCTTGTGGTTCCTGCAATATTACTTACGATTAATCTGTTATCATTTAATATTTTATTTATTAATGATGATTTACCTACATTGGGTTTTCCAATGACAGCTACTTTTATTTTTTCTTCATCTTCTGTTGATTCTATGTCTTTGATATCTTCATAAATTATATCTAATATATCTCCTATTCCTCTTGCATTTGCTGCTGATACTGGATGTGGATCTCCTATTCCGAGATTATAGAATTCATAGATATCTGTTTGGAATTTATTGAAATCATCTACTTTATTACATACCAAAATCGTCTTTTTATTTGATTTTCTAAGAAGTTTCGCTACTTCATAATCTTGTGATGTTACTCCGGTTCTTACATCTGTCATAAATAAAATTACATCTGCTAATTCTATTGCAATTTCTGCTTGTGTTTTCATTTGTGTTGATATAACATCATCTTTTTTATCTTCGATACCACCTGTGTCAATTATAGTGAAGCTTTTGCCTCTCCAATTGGTTTCTCCATAAACTCTGTCTCTTGTTACTCCTGGTGTGTCTTCTACAATTGATCTACGTTCACCAATTAGATAATTGAAAAAAGTTGATTTTCCTACATTCGGCTTACCGATGATTGCTACTACTGGTTTTGACATGTTTGTTTCCTTTCTTCTCTTTTTGATATTATTATATTTATTATTAAAATAATTATTCCAACAATTGATATAATATAACTTAATTCTTCAATTTTTGTCATTTTAGGCTCTACTGTAATGTTTGTTGATTTATTTAATTTTATTTGTATAAATCCATTCTCTGATTCTGTAAAATCAATATTTTTATTATTTTCATCAGTTATTTTATAGCTTGGATAATAGATATATGGTAATTCTATTTCTGAAGTTGTTATTATACTGATTTTAAATGTTGATTTTCCTGTTTCTTGATTTTTTTCAAAATTATTTATACTTGCGTCACCATTTATTATTATTGGTTGCTGAGTTCTATTATTGATATATTCTAGATTATAAAATGCTTTTACTGGCAAATATTCTCTATTTATTGACATTGGGCTGATTCTTTTTTGTGAAATTGCTTTTTGATAATTATATTCTGAATCTAATTTATAATTTGAATTATAGTAGTTTTTTACATATAAGCAACTTATTATTAATTGGAATAATATTATTATAAAAACTAAAATATCTCCATTATATTTTTTATTTTGATACAATATTGATGCATTTATTCCACATATAACTGATCCAAACAATATATAAAATCCTAGCATTCTCCATGCAAATTGTATTACTGTCATGAAGTTTGGCATGATTTGCCACGGAAATAATTTTGTTGTCATCCATAGTGATATTGCTGTAAATATTATAAATAATATATATATCATTTTTAGACTTTTTTCTACTTTATTATAGCATATTATACTAAATAATAGTAAAGTAACTGACATTATTCCAAGTGCTAATGTTGGATATGAGTTTCCATCATTATCTTTATAATTTATTTCATTTTCGAATAATGAGTCAAAATCACTTGTATTTTCATATACATCAGATCCTGTTGTATTCATTATTTTTGAATCAAATATTGCATATTTAGTACTGGCTCTATATTCCATTAATGGTATCCAATAGAATGAGGTTACTAACATTGCTATAATTACATTGATTATTAATATTTTGATTTTATGTAAGTTCAATTTCTTATAAAATGCAATTAAATAAATTATACTAAATATTGAAGCATATATTGTTGTGATTGTGTGTGATAGTATTAATCCTATTGCTGATAAAGCTATTAAGTATGTTTTTTTAGAATTTCCTTCTGTTAGCTCATATAATCCATTTAATAATAGTGGTAAAAATATGCTTGCTGAATATTCACCTAAAGCATTTCTTGAGTATATATTTGTTAATTTATATGGTAATAATATATACATTAATGCTGAACAGGTTGCTGCAATTTTATTTTTGGTTATTTTTAATGTATAAAAATACATTGCATAGCCTGAGGCTATTATTGAAATTAATGTGAATATTTGTATACCAGTTGATGCTATTGATTTATATGATAATAACATTGGTATATATGTTGTTATTGGACCATAAAATATGTTTAATGCATATCCAAATCCGTTCATATTATTATTTGAAATTAGTGCTGGAAATATGTTATTTTTGATTAATTTGGAAATGGCTACAATTCTTCCTATATGTATTCTAAATTCATTTGTTGAACTTAAACTCATTTTAAATATTGGAATTGAAATAAGTATTGATGCTAAAAGTATAATTAAATGAGGTATATATTTTTTAAAATCTATTTTTTTCATATTTAAAACAAATAAAGCCAAGCAAAATTGCTGGCTTTATAATAAATATTATTTCTTATTATTTAAATTCCCTTTAATTTCATTTAACTTATTATCAGCATCAGACTTTAAATCTTGAAAATATTCTGCAGATGATTGCATTTCATTTTTAAAAGATGGTCTATTGACTATCTTAATAGAAATATTTATAACACATGCGATTATCAAAATTATTAAAGCTATTTTTTTCCACCATTTCCCTAACATAATTCACCTCACTGTTAGATGTATTATATTAATTTTTATATGCTTTGTCAATTAAATATAGTATTTTGATGTTATTGTTTTTTTATTTTTTCAACATAGATGTCACCAAATAATTCTTTTTGATTAGTTGATACTTTACTTCTTCTTGACATTTCTAATAAGCCTGAAAAAGCTGTTACTACTTCTTTTGAATCACGATTTCTATTGTTAAATAGTTTGTTAAAAACAAATTTTGAATGCTTTATTAGTTCCTTGAACATTGTTTTTACACTGTCTCCAACTGAATAAGTTTCTACAATCGCTATTTTATCAATGTTTTTTGCATTTTTATTTAGTCTTGCTTGATTTTTGTTTATCAAATTTTTATATGAATCATAAATTAATTTTGAATCTAATATATCATCTTTCAATTCCAATTTTGGTAATTCAATTTTCTGAGGTGTACCAAAAAATCTTTTAAATTGATTGTATCGTTCTCTAAATTGAATTGCTCCTTCTTTAAATTGCTTATATTTAATGATTTGTGCTATTAATTCTTCTTCAGTTAATTCGTCTTCTGTTTTTTCTTGTTTTGGTAATAATTTTTTTGATTTTATATATAATAGATTTGATGCCATGACTAAGAATTCACTTGTAATTTCTAAATTCAATTCTTGCATTGTTTTAATATAATCCAAGTATTGATCTGTTATTTTATTTAAATTGATATCATATATGTCCATTTGGTTTTGATTTACTAAATGTAACAATAAATCAAGTGGTCCTTCAAAATTTTCTAATTTAATATTATATTTGCTTGTTTCTAATGATAATAAATTAACCATTGTTTTCCTCTATAAATTCTTCTTGTGCTATTCTTATTGTTTCCGATAAATACCCTTTTCTGAATAAATAATTTTTTATATCTTGAGGTTCTTTGTTTGACTTTTTTTCAAACATCTTTTTAGCTGATTTAATTTCATATTCATATAGTTCATCATAATGTTCTTCAAAATATTTATCTATTAAGTTACGTGGAATTTCTTTTGATTGTAATTTAAATCTAAGTTCTTTCATTGATAGTGCTTTTAGATTTAGTGCATCAAGAATATATTTTTCAATATACTCTTGATCATCTATATATTTAAGTTCTTTTAGTTGTTGGATTACCTCACAAAGTAATTCATTATCATATTCATCTTTAAATTTATTGAAGACTTCGTTTTCTGTTCTCTTTTTAAATATTATGAATTTTAATAATCTAGTTTTAATTTTATCTTTTTGCTTTAACTCTTCTGTGATTGTAAATCCTGATTTACATCCTTTGAACTTATTTGTTTCTTCCATTGTTATTAATCCTCTGGTTCAATTTCTTGTTCTTCGTCTATTTCTTCTTCACATAAACTTTGTTCAAATGCTTCATTGAAATTTTTTCTAACTTTTTGATCTAATTCTTGCATTAGTTCTGGGTTATTCTCAATATATTTCTTAGCATTTTCCCTACCCTGTCCAATTCTTTCACCATTATAACTAAACCATGCTCCAGCTTTTTCTACAATGTCTAGGTTTACTGCTAAATCTAATATATTTCCTGATTTTGAAATACCTTTTCCATAAATTATATCGAATTCTGTTTCTCTAAAAGGTGGAGCTACTTTGTTCTTTACAACTTTAACTCTTACTTTGTTTCCTATAATTTCAGAATCTTGTTTTATTGCTTCAATTTTTCTTATATCTAATCTAACTGATGCATAGAATTTCAATGCTCTACCACCTGGTGTTGTTTCAGGACTTCCGAACATTACTCCAACTTTTTCTCTTAATTGATTTATAAATACTAAGCTTGCATTTGATCTATTTAATACACCTGCTAATTTTCTTAATGCTTGTGACATTAATCTTGCTTGTAATCCAACATGTGTATCTCCCATTTCTCCATCTATTTCTGCTTTTGGTACTAATGCTGCAACTGAGTCAACTACAACTAAATCAATAGCAGAACTTCTTATTAAAGCTTCAGCTATTTCTAATGCTTGTTCTCCTGTGTCTGGTTGTGAAACAATTAAATTATCTATATCAACACCTAAATGTTTAGCATATACAGGGTCTAGAGCATGCTCTGCATCAATAAATGCTGCTTCTCCACCTGTTTTCTGACATTCTGCTATCATGTGTAATGCTAATGTTGTTTTACCTGATGATTCTGGTCCGTATATTTCTATAATTCTTCCTCTTGGTATACCTCCAATTCCTAATGCTACATCTAAGCTTAGTGCCCCTGTTGAGATTGCTTCTACATCAGTTGTTTTGAATTCTCCAAGTTTCATTACTGCACCTTTTCCAAATTGTTTTTCAATTTGACTTAGTGCTAATTCTAATGCCTTTTCCTTGCCAATTGATGTGTCTATTACTTCTTTTTCCTTTTTTGCCATTTATTCCTCCATTTAAAACATTTGTTTTGTTTTACAAATCTATTATATATTTATTTTTTTATTTGTCAATACATCTGTTCGATTTTAATTATCTTTGTCTATACCATTTATCAAAATTGTTGTAAATATTGAAGTTTGTTGGTGCAAAATTTCCTCCAACATTTGCATTTAATAATAATGTTCCTTTATTTCTATAAAGTGGTATATATATTACTTGTTGATTTCCTATTTTTTGAATATCTTGATATGAATTTAAATCTTCAATTTTTGAAATTACTTCATCATTATTATAGTTTGCAAGATTATTTGGGCCATAGAAATATTCTAATGATGGATTTATTGAGTTTAAAATTCCTGTTAACATTACTTGATATGATTTGTTTTCTAATGCATTCTTATATGTTTGATAATTAACTGAATTGATATTTATTGTTATTCCTACTTGAGCTAATTGTGCTTTGATATTTTCTGCTACTTTAATTCTTTCAGGATAGTCTTGACATACTAATATGGTTATAATTAGTGGTTTTCCGTCTTTATAAAATCTTCCTTTTAACATTGAATATCCATCATCTTCTAATACTTTCTTGGCTTTTTCGCTGTCATAACTTAATAATTCTTTATCATTACTTAAATATGATCCATAATCTAATGGTCCTTTTGTTATTATTTTATCGTTATTTAATACATTTGATATCAATACTTCTTTATTAATTCCATAAGCTATTGCTTTACGTACATTTAAGTTTGATATTACTGAATCATTTTGATTAAATGCTAAAAAATCATATTCTCTTTCAGGATAAACCTTTTTATTATATCCAATTGTTCCAATATAGTCTGTATAATTTGATAAATGTGTGTTTGCTATGTCTATATTGTTCATTTTAAAATCGTTAAATATTTCACCAACTGAATTATATTTATGTACTGTAATTGATTTCGTTGTAATTGTTTTATCTTTATTATGCCATCTTTCATTTTTTACTAGTAAAATATTATTGTCATCAATACTTGCTATTCTAAACATTCCTGTTCCAATTGGGATTTTGGTTGATGAATTAAAATCTTCACTTTTATAAAATTTTGATGATACTATTGGAAATGTTAGATTATATTCTATAAAATTCACTTTTGAATTTAGATTAATTATCATTGTTGTATCGTTAATTATATCTATTGATTCTATTGATGATACATTTCCATTATATACTGATGACTGATTTTCTTTAATTTTATTGATTGTAAATTCGACATCTGCTGTTGTTAATATTGTTCCATCTTGCCATTTTATTCCTTGTTTTAATGTTATTTGATATTTAGTATCACTAACTTTTGTTAAACCTTCAATTAAGTTATTTTCGATTTGATAATCTGATGTTAAATTTATTAATGGCTCAAATATTAATTTATCTAAATTCAATATTTCTTTATTTTTAGTTAATATTGGATTTATAGTATCATATTCTGCAATTCCCATTTTTAAATTGTCAACTATCGCTACATTATTTTCTTGAACTGAGTTTGTCTGATTTGCTTCTTTTTTAGTATTATTTCGATATATAAAAAATGTTGCTGCTGAAATAACTCCAACTACTATTATTATAAATACTATTAATGTGATATTATTTGTATTTTTCATATTTTCTCCATTTACAAGTATATATTATATTGATTTTTTTCATTTGTCTATATATTATCAGGCGTACTATATACAAAATAGTTACTTTATTTTACAAATGAACTCTATAAACACTTTTTACTTTGTTTGTTTTATCATCTATGTCAAAAATTGCACCATTTAATTCTACTGGTCCTTCTGCTACCTTATATTTTTCTGGTAGCGATTTAACAAATCTGATTAATGCTGTTTTAATATCCATTCCTAAAATCGAGTTTGATGGACCTGTCATTCCTAAATCTGTTATATATCCTGTGCCATTTGGTAAAACTCTATTGTCTGCTGTTGGAATATGTGTATGTGTTCCAAATAATCCTGTAATTCTACCGTCTAAGAAATAACCCATTGCTAGTTTTTCTGCTGTTGCTTCTGCATGAAAATCAACCATATATATATCAGCTTTTACTTCTGAAACTATTTGATCTGCTACTTCAAATGGATTGTTTGACATTACATCATTAATGTTAGTTCTTCCAATTAAATTTATTGTACATATTTTTTTATTATTTTTTTCTATTACAACATATCCATGACCTGGACATCCCTTTGAATAATTTGCTGGTACTATTAATTTAGGTATGTCAATTAATTCAAATATATCTTTACGTCCCCATGTATGATTTCCCATTGTGAATACATCAATGTTTAATTGATTTAATTCATTAAATATTTTCTTAGTTATGCCTCTTCCTTCTGCTACATTTTCTGCATTTACTATTGTGAAATCTATATTCTCGGTTTTTTGTAAGTTTGGCAAGTCACTTTTTAGTTTTTCTACAGCGCCATGTGATACTAGGTCACCAATCGCTAAAATCTTCATAATATTTTGTTTTTCCTATCTTTTATAATTCTTTTTTACTTTGCTATCATATCATTTTATTTGTTTTTTTTCAATGTTTTTTCTTTTATTGTTTTTCTGGATTTTCGCCATATAATCTTCTTTTCTTTCTTTTGCTTAATTTGTTTCTTTGTCAGATTTTCACCATATAATACCTCTATATGTAAAATAAAAAGACCTATGATTTCTCATAAGTCTTGATTTTTCTTTATTTTGCATATTCTGTAATTCTTTTTTCTCTAATAACGTTTACTTTTATTTGTCCTGGATAATCCATTTCATTTTCAATTCTTTCTGCGACGTTTCTTGCTAATAATACCATTTGATCATCTGATATTTTCTCAGGTTCTACTATTATTCTTACTTCTCTACCTGCTTGAATTGCAAATGATTTTTCTACACCATCAAATGAATTAGCAATATTTTCAAGTCCTTCAAGCCTTTTTATATATGCTTCTAAAGTTTCTCTTCTTGATCCTGGTCTTGCTGATGATATTGCATCTGCTGCCTTTACAAGTATTGCTTCTGGTGTTTCTGCTGGTACATCATCATGATGTGCTTCTACTGCATTGATTACTCTTGGATCTTCTTTATATCTTTTTAATACTTCAACACCTAATTGAACATGTGTACCTTCCATATCATGATCTAAAGCTTTTCCTAAATCGTGTAGTAATCCTGCTTTTCTGGCAATTTTTGAATTTAGCCCTAATTCTTCTGCCATTATTCTTGCTAAGTGTGATACTTCAACAGAATGCTTTAATACGTTTTGTCCATAACTTGTTCTGTATTTTAATTTTCCTAGTAACATTATTATTTCTGGTGGTAAGTTGATTACTCCTGCTTCTATTGCAGCTCTCTCACCCTCTTCTTTAATTGTTTTTGTTAATTCTTCTTTTGCTTCTTCTACTTTTTCTTCGATCTTTGCTGGATGTATTCTTCCATCATCAATTAATTTTTCTAAAGCAATTCTTGCAACTTCTCTTCTTAATGCGTCAAATCCTGAAATAACAACTGCTTCTGGCGTATCGTCAATAATGAAATCTACACCTGTTAATGTTTCAAGTGTTTTAATATTTCTGCCTTCTCTTCCTATGATTCTTCCTTTTATTTCATCATTTGGTAAAGTTACTGTTGATACTGTTGTTTCTGCAGTATGGTCTGCTGCACATTTTTGAATTGCATAAGTTATTAAGTTCTTAGCTGTGTCATCTGATTTGTCTTTAATTTCTTCTTCCATTTTTCTTATGCGTTCTGCTTTTTCATGTGTTAATGTATCATCTAGTTTATTTAGCATTTCAGCCTTAGCTTCTTCTTGTGATAGTTTTGCTATTCTTTCAAGATTATCCATCTCACTGTCTTTTAATTGTTGTACTTCTTCTCTGATTTCTTCAATCTTCGATTCTCTTAAATCTAAATCTTTACTTTTTTCTTCTAAGTTGCTAATTTTTTTGTCTAAGTTTTCTTCTTTTTGAATTAATCTTCTTTCTTGTCTTTGAATGTCTCCACGTCTTTCTCTAATCTCATCATCTAATTCGTTCTTACTTTTAAAAATTTCTTCTTTAGCTCTTACAATTTCTTCTTTTTTGATATTTTCTGCTTCGCGTTTTGCATTTTCCAAAATTCTATCTGATTCTGTTTCAGCACTTTCGATTTTTCTTTCTGCAGTCTTTTTTCTCATAATGTATCCTATAATCGAAAATATGATTGCTGAGATTAAAAAGATGGCAACATTAATAATTATGTCCATACTAATATACCTCTCTATTAAATTTTCAATGTACAATATATATAATAAAATTATTATTTATAAATATCTTACACTTTTATTTTATGTTATTTTATTTAATTAGTCAACTAAAAAGAAGCTTAAATGTTAATTTGATTATAACATTTAAGCTTCTAATATATTTTTTGTTATGCTCTTGGATGAGCTTTTTTATAAACTTCTTTTAATTCTGGTGTTTGGAATTGTGCATATACTTGTGTTGATGATATATCTGAATGTCCAAGCATTACTTGGATTGCTTTAAGATCTGCTCCATTTTGCAATAAATGTGTTGCAAATGAATGTCTTAAAATATATGGTGTTATATCTTTTGAAATATGTGCTTGTTCCTTATAATATTTAATTATTTTCCAGAATCCTTGTCTTGTTAATCTTGATCCATTTAAGTTAACAAATAATGCTTTGTTATTTTCGTCTTTTATCAAGATTGGTCTTGCCTTTTTTATATATTCTTTTAAAGCTCTTAAAGAATATTGTCCTATTGGGACAACTCTTACTTTTTTTGATACTCTTGATGTTGCAGTTGCATTTTTTAAATCAACATCATCAATGTTTAAATTCATTATTTCAGTAACTTTCATTCCTGTTGCATAAGCGAATTCAAGCATTGCTTTGTCTCTTATACCTTTTAAATCAACTTCATTTGGTTGATCTAATAATAATTCTACTTCTTCTGAAGTTAATACTGATGGAACTCTTTTTTCTATTTTAGGTGATGGAACCTTACTTGTTGGATTTGTTTCAATTTTCTTATTTTTTATTAGATATTGATAAAAAGATCTTATTGTTGCTAAACTTCTTGAAATTGTTGAGCTTTTCTTTCCAACGCTTTTTAGATATTCCATGTATTCTTCAATGTTTTCTTCTGTTATTTCAGTATAGTTTATCTTTTTGTCATTTAAATATCTTTCAAACTGTAAGATATCTCTTCTATATGATTGTAGTGTATTATCTGATAATTTTTTATCCATTTGTAAAAATTCTAAAAATTGTCTTATTTCCTTATCCATTCTACTTCCATCTTTCCTTTATTTTTGTTTCTATCAACTTGTTATGTTATATCATTTTTTTAGCAAAAAGTAAAGACTTATTGGATTATTTCTCTATTTTTCCGTATTCTCCTCCTCCACCAACTTTTATATGTAAATCTCCTTTTCTCGCTAAATTAATGACTTCTGACAATTTTTTACCTACTACTGATTCGATATCATCTTTTGTTATTTTATTTAAAACTGTCATTTCTGTTCCATAAGCTTCAAGTAATTTATCAATTACTTTTGGCCCAACTCCTGGTATAAATTGTAATGGATATTGATAATTGTAAACTGGCCTATTTTTAGGTGACTTTACTTCTTGGTCTTTAATCATTACAATTCTATCATAAACTCCCATTGTTATATGTTTATTTGAGCCACATTTGTCACATATAATTGCTGGTGGTTCTGTTTCGATTTGTCTTTCACAATCTTCACAATAGCTTCTATTGTATTTTCCTAACTTTGGATCTAATCCATAATTTGCAATAATTCTTCTTCCTTCTTCTCCTTTTATAGCTTTAAATACTTCCTTAAAGTTTATATCTTGAACTTCTAATTCATTATATTCTCTTGCTATTTTTGGTAATGAATGTGCATCTGAATTTGTTAAAAAGTTTTTATTTCCTAATTCTGATATTGTATCTGCTAAGTGTGTATCTGAACTTAATCCTAATTCTATTGCGAATATTCTTTTATATTTTTCTTTAAATATTCTTTCTAATCTTTTTGTACAATTTCCATAATAGCTTTTGAATGGTGTGAAAACATGTGCTGGTACTAAATATCCATTATATTTCTCTACTATGTCTATTAAGTCATATCCTGATATATTTGCTCGTTGAGTACTTAATGTTATATTTTTTATATGTGTTGACATTTCTTTTGAAAATGCTTTAATGTCTTCTAATTTTGGAAAATAACATAAATTATGGGCACTTCCTGTTTTTCCATCTTCATTCTTTTCTGATGTTTCTATTTCTGCGCCTAATATTATACATACTTTGTTTTTATATATTATTCCCCCTTCTTCTAATTCATACGCTTCACCTGTTGATAAAAAGTCTTCTATATCCTGTATTACATATGGTGATGCACAATCAATTACTGATACTACATCTATTCCTTTTCTTTCATAACATTCTTTTGCAATGTTAGCAAAATTTAATGATTTTGCTGCTGTAATTTTTATTGGTTTATTATTTTCACTTCTTCCTATGTGTACATGTAAATCTGCAAATATTTCCATTGTTGTTCCTTTCATAAAAATAGAGAAGTCATCCTTCTCTACTTAATTTACATTATTATTTTTTCTTCTATTTCTGGTCTTTCAATTTGTTTCATCATTTTATCAATATCTGTTGCTAACTCATTTGCTGAAAAACTAGTTTCTGTTGATGATTTTCCTGAAATAATTAGATTTCGCTTCTTTGAATCTGCTTCTTCAAATCTGTCTAATTCTGTTAACATTACATCTATAAATTTTGGTACATTTATTATTCTTCTATTTGCTTGTTCTTTTAAATATGTCATTCCACCAACAATTTTCATATTAAACCTCCTTTGTGATTTCAAGCGTTTCTGCATAATTTACGAAATCTACAAATTTATCTAAATATTTGTTATATTTTCCTTTTAGATTTCTATTTACTAATAATACTAATGCTTCATCTACTTCCATTGCAATTCTTTCTGGTCTATCTAATAACATCCCTCCAAAATGGTCTGTTAATTCTAGTAAATCACTTTCTGGTTCTCTATTTTCTTGAATTGTATATCTGTTTACACCTTCACATATCCTACAAAATCTTTTATCAAATCCTAGCATTGATAAAAATTCTGCTCCTCTACCAGCATACATTCTTATTTCTTCTTGATTTCTTGAATTTAATATTTTTTTACAATCACATAATAATCTTGCTGATATTACTATGTTATCATCTATTTGTTCTTCTGGATATTCTTGATGTAAATAATCCAAAAATAATTTCAAAATAACTGTTTTAAATACTACTGAATTATCATAGAATATTCCTGTTTTCTTTTTTAAGAAATATACAATATTTAATTTTTTGTTAAAGTCTATTTCGTTTAAGAAATATTCTGCAAAAGTCTCTTCTCCCATAGTTTTCTCCTTGCTATTTTCTCTTTAGTATTATATTATTAAGTATGTACTTATTCAATGAATGTAACTCAATTGTAATATTATATTTTGATGATAAATTTTGATGTATAATCTAAGTTTGTCTGTACTGATTTGGGATATTTAATTGTGTATATTTCTGTTGCTTTTTTATCAATATTTAATGATTGATTTTCTCCATTATTTTCTTCAAATTTCTTTAAGGATATGATTAATTTACTGTAATTTATTGTACTTAAAATTTCTTCGCATTTTTTATTAATTCCAAGTACTCTTATATATGGATTATTCTTTTTGGCTTGTTCCATTTCTGATTTTGTTATATCCAATAATATATATGTTAATATTCTTGATATTCTAGTTTTGGTATATCTCTTCGTGCTGACTTTATCTATTATTTCATCAATTGTTTTGCAGGTCGTTGATGCAAGTTTAATACTATTTTCAAGGCCTTCATTTACTTCTGCTATTTGGCTTATTTCTTCTTTTGTCATTGTTCTTATCTTGTATATTACAATATCTGAAAAATCATTTATTGATGTTACATAATTTCCCTGATTTTTTAATTCTAATAATCTCTCATAAGTGCATTTGGGAACTACTTTTCTTATTTCATTAAAATTATTTTCTATAAATAATTTTCTAATATATGTTCCTGATGCATAATTTTCATTTATGTTTTCATCATTATGCATTGCATTCTTTCGTTTTATGGCAAATGGTTTTATCTTACTATTTGTAGTTTTTAATGCTTTTAAATATTCGATTGCTAATATGTTGTTTGGTTTTTGCATTATATTTTTCACATTTTCACTTGATAATACTTTTTTTAATGCCATTTCTCTTGCTTTTGGATATGAATTCCCTTTATTCAACTCTTCTTTGATATTTCTTTTAAATTCATCATCTTCATCTACTAATATGTCTGCAATTTCCTGTAATTCTTGTAGATTGTCTTCTTCAATCCCAAATACTAAGTAATCTATGTCTCCTATTTCATTTAGTATTTTGATGCCTCCTAATGCAAAATTTTCTGCACTTGAAATACTGTATATTGTTGGTAATTCAATTACCATATCTACTTCATTTTGTAATGCTATTTTTGCTTTTTCAAATTTATTGATTAATGATGTGTCTCCTCTTTGTGTAAAATTTCCACTCATTACTGCAATGACAGTGTCTGCACCTGTTAATTCTTTTACTTTTTGTATTTGATACAAATGTCCATTATGAAATGGATTATATTCTGCAATAATGCCTATTCTTTTTCCCATATTATCTCCTCTTATTGCGTATTCTTAAATTAATTGTTATAATAGCATAGATTTATACGAAATTCAATTTTAAGAGGTTTATTTATGGATAACATAATTTTATATACTGATGGGGCATGTTCTGGTAATCCTGGTCCTGGTGGCTGGGGTGCTGTTTTGATTTTTAATGGCATTGAAAAAGAACTTAGTGGTGCTAATCCTAATACTACTAATAATGTTATGGAGATTACTGCTGTTATTGAAGGTCTTAAAGCTCTTAAAAGGCCTTGCAATGTTAATATTTACAGTGATAGTGCATATGTTGTTAATTGTTTTGAAAAAGATTGGATTAATAATTGGATTAAAAATAATTGGGTCAATTCTAAAAAAGAGCCTGTTAAAAACAAGGAACTATGGCTTGAACTGTATGATTTAACTAAGATTCATAAAGTTACTTTTAATAAAGTTAAAGGTCATTCAAATGTAAAATATAATAATAGATGTGATGAATTAGCTAGAAATGCGATTTTAACAATTTAAAAGTAAAAAAGGAATGGTTGTATGCCATTCCTTTTTTACTATTAATCTATATTTTATGGTGTTTGAAGCATTGAGTTTCATGTGAATTTATAATTCCAACTGCTTGTAAATATGAATAAATTATTATTGTTCCAACAAATTTCATACCTCTTTGTTTTAAATCTTTTGAAATTGTATCTGATAATTCTGAACTTACTTTATCTAATTCATATATTGTTTCATTATTTGTAAAACTCCAGATATATTTATCAAAACTGCCATATTCTTTTTGAATTTGTTTAAATATTTTAGAATTATTTATTGTAGCTTTTATCTTTAATCTGTTTCGAATTATGCCTTCATTGTTTTGCAATTCTTTAATCTTATTTTCATCGTAATTTATTATTTTATCAATATCAAAATTTTCAAATGCTTTTTTGAAATTTTCTCTTTTGTTTAATATACAACTCCATGATAGTCCTGCTTGAAATGATTCTAATATTAGCATTTCATATAGCTTTTGGTCATCATGAACAGGTTCTCCCCATTCTTTATCATGATATTTTGTATATATTTCATTTACATTCATTGCCCATTTACATCTATTCATTTTATATTACCTTGTAAGACTTAATATTTCAGATTTAGTTCTTGGCTGAGTTATTCTTTTTAGTTCTTTACCATCTCTAAATACTATTAATGTCGGAACTAGTCTAAAATTATATCTTTTCGCTAAAGGAAAATTTTTATTTGCATCAATCTTTACTATATTAAAATCAGTTCTTTCTTTTGCCATTTCATCCATTATTGGAGAAATATATTTACAAATTCCACAGGTTTCTGTATAAAAATCAACAATAACTGGTTTAGTTGATTTCAATACTATTTGTTCAAAGTTTGACAAATTTGCATATATTACTTTATTTTCTTTTTGCTTTGGCTGTGGCTCTGGTGTTGATTCTTGTGTTTGTTTAGGTTTAACTGGTGTTGGTTGTGATGTTTGTTTAGGTGCCACTTGTGTTGGCTGTGATTGTTTCAATGATTGAGTTTGTGGTTGTTGTTTTGGTTGTTCAGCAACTTTTTGTTCTGATTTTGCATTACTATGATTGTTTTGCTGTGTATTTACTACTTTTTGTGTATTATTTTTATTTTCGTTTGCTTTATTATTGTTGTCATTATTATTAGCTACTGCATTTGAATTAGCTTCTACTGTAATCTTTATTTTCTTTTCTGATGAGTTATTTGATTGATCTGTTGCAATATATGTTATTTCATATTCTCCTGGTACATTTGTGTCCACTTTGCCAATAACTGTTACATCAATTAATTCATCAGTATTATCTTCTACTTTAATGTTTTCTTTTAAATCAATTGTTTCACCTTGTTTAATTGTTCTATCCTCTGCTCCAATTATTTCTGGTTGTTTTGTATCGACTATATTGACATTAATTGTTTCTGTTGCTTTTTGTCCTTTATTATCTGATTTTTCAAATATTATTACTGTTTTTCCTAGTTTTTTAAATGTATATGTGTTTGTTACTTCTTCACCATTTATTAATATTTTTACATCATTAGGAATCTTGAAATTCGCTAAATTGAAGTTTGTTCCATATTCAATGTTTTTATCTTGAATTCCTAATTCGCTTACAATTTTATCTAATTCTGTTTTATTTTCTATTGTTGATTTTTTCTTTTTATTAAATAAAATAATTGTTGTGATACTTGCGACTATTAATATAATTAATACAATTACTATTGATAAAATTATTGTTATTCTTTTTTTATTTTTATCCATATATCCCCCATTTATGCTTTTGTATTTTTATTTTGCTTCTCTTACAAATTTTAAAACTGTACTTTTACTTAATGCTCCTACTGCTCTGTTTAATTCTTTTCCTTTTTCTATAACTAATAATGTTGGCATTGATGAAATATTGTATTTTCTTGCCAAGTCTTCATTTTTATCAACATTAATTTTTACTACTTTTAAATCTTTATTTTCATTTGCTATTTCTGCTACTCTTGGTGACAATATTTTACATGGTCCACACCAATCTGCATAAAAATCTACTAATACTCTTTTATCCGAATTTAATACTTCTTGTTCGAAGTTGGCTGATGTTACTGGTATTACTGAATTTGCCGCTTCAACTTTTGTTTTTTCTGCTTTTTTGCCTGTTCCAAGACTTATTCCTATTAAAACTGCAATAAATAATATTGCTAATACTATATATATTATTTTTTCTTTCATTTTTTCTCCTATCTAAATATCATTATAATTCCCATTGCTATTAGTATTATTCCTGATATTTTTCTAATTATATTGTAGTGTTTTTTTATTGTGTCAAATACTTTTTTCATTTTATCTATTAATAGTGCTGATATAATGAATGGTATTCCTAATCCTATTGAATATGATGTTATTAATAAGATTCCTTTAATTGTTTCGCTTTTGCTTGATATTAACAATAGTGCTGATGCTAGGAATGTTCCTATACATGGTGTCCAGCTTATTGAAAATGCCATACCAAAAATTAATGACTTAAAAAAGTTTAGATTCTTTACATTTGACTTAACTCTATTTTCCTTATTTAAAAATTTGAGCTTTATTATTTCTATATAATTTAGTCCTAATATTATAATTATTAATCCAAATATTATTTTTATGTATTTTAAATGGCTGGCTATCATTTTTCCAAATGTGCTTGCAAAAATTGATAATATTATGAAAATTATGCTAAATCCTAAGACAAAGCCTAATGCGTTTATTAATGTTTTATTTTTCTTTTCTTCATCTTTCCCAGCAAAATATGATATATATATTGGCAACATTGGAAGTACACATGGTGATATAAAACTTGCAATACCTTCAATGAATGTCATTAAATAATCCATTTATTCCTCCTTATAGTTTATTAAATATATTTCTATATCTTTTAAATTTGCTTTTTGACTATATCTATATAATAATTCAGATATTTGCTTATGATATTGTATTTTTCTTAATATATTTGATTCATTTTTTATTGCTATTAAATAATTCTCTATTAATCCAAAATCTCCATATTTATTTGTAAAGGTTTCTTTAAGTTTTTCACTATAAAGTTTTGGATTATTTATTGCATAATAATAGAATTTTTCGCCTATTAACTTTTTTATTATTTCTGCATACCCTATAACTTCACTATTATTACTTATGTGTCTTGATATTATATAATATCTATTGTCTAAATTTATTTGATATTTTTTATTTAAATTAAGATATAATGTAGCTTCTAAATCTGAAAATATATTTACTAATGATTCTATTTTTTGTGAATTTCTTAAATAAAATCCATTTGTTATTATTTCATTTTTCTTCAAATATAAATTTGATATTTCTTCTAAAGTTGTATATAGCATTGCTTTAAATTCTGTTAATACAAAGTTTTTTTCCTGAATTCCTCTAAATTGCTGAACTATACAATATGATAATGTCTTTGCTTCTTTATTATACTCTATATATATTTCTTCTTTATGCTTTATTTGTATCACTTTTATTAAATTTATTGATAAATTATATATATTTTTATCAATCATACTTAATAAGGCTTTTTCTTCTATGTATTTTGATTCATATTTTGCTTTATCAAACAAATAATTTATTATACATGATTTAATAAAAATATCAATTTTATTATTTCTGAAATGTCTTTCAATTTTATTTTTTAATTCTTCTTTTGTTATCATTGTTCTCCATTACTCTTAATATCTAAATATTTGTTTATTTGTTCCTTCATATAATTAGGTATATTATTCATTTCTGCTCCAAATATTTTAGAATTTTTTCTATCATTTAATTCTTCTAACACATATTTTAATTGACTTAATTTATCTCCTCTTGATATCATTTCTAATTTATATCTTTCTTCTGTTATTGGAGTGTTATGCCATATATATGTTGATTCTGTTATTGTTAATTTTGATGATGCTATTAAATGTTTTTTATATAAATCTGTTGCAATTTCATCTGCTGATTGTTTAGTTTTTGTAGTTACTTTTATGACGTGGTATGCTTCTTTTGTTTGATTTATATGACCTGATAATTCTTCCATATCTTCTTCAAATTCTTCTATATCATCATCTTCAATATCTTCTAAAAATTCTTCTGGTATTGATACTCCATATTCTTTTAATTGATCAAAATCTTCTATTTTGCTTATTATTTTTCTTGTTTTTGTTATTGGATATGGAACATCTAATATATCATATTTTTCTACAGATATTATTCTTCCGAGTCTTTCATATCCTGCAAATCCTACTAAAACAATATCTCCTATTTTGATTTCTAAATCTTCTGAAATGTAGTATAGTGGTTTTTCTGGATTGTCTAAATATTCTACTAATACATAACAATATTCTTTATTTCTATCTTTAAATTTGGGTAATATATGTTGTATTTCTGGTTTATAAACAGGCTTTTCTTGTGTCATTTCCTGTCTTATAAATTTTTTATTATGAACTTTATTAAAAATATCAATTGAATCTTCTTCTTTTGTGTAATCTTCTATTGTATATTTAATTAAGTCAGGTATTTGATATCTTATATTTTTTTCACTATCTTTTATTTGATTTAAATATCTATTTTGAATTATCTCTACAAATTCTTTGTCAAATATTATATCTATAAATCCATTATGTATTAAATATCCTTCTTTTGTAAAACTTTTTTTATCAATTGATTCTCTAATATATTCAATTAATCTTGTTTCAATATCATCTGGATTTATTACTTTTTCAAACATTTGAGTTTTTATTAATGCATAACCCTTTTTATTTGATTCTTCTAATTTATATACTATAAATTCATTTTTTATTCCTGGCCACTCATTATAGCGTTTTTCTAATTCTAATTCTGGTATTTTCTTTAATATTGTTTCAAATTGTGGAACTCCTTTAAATGCTCTTTGTTGCATAATTGTTCCGTCAAATCTAAAAAATGTGACCCACTCTGTATAATATTTTTTGCAGAAATATTCCAATTCTGACTTTTCTGCATCTGTATCAAATATTTCTTCGACTATGATATGATTTTTTCCTAAATCTTTTCTTATTAGTACTGATACTACTGATTTATTTGCTAGTAAATATACGAATTGTCTATCACTTACCTTATACTCTTTATATTCTGTTTGTTTTAAAAAATTATTTAATGCTTTTATAAATATTTGTAGTGTTGCTTCCATTTCTCCCTCTTTTCGGTGTTATTATACATTATTTTTATATTAGTTGCAAAAGAGTTTAATAAATATTTTAGTTTATTTTTTATATAATATAAAAAGACAAACTCTGCATTTATACTGAGTTTGTCCGATATTATTTTATAATTCAAATTGTGAATTATATAATTTGGCATAAAAGCCTTCTTTTTTCATTAATTCTTCATGATTGCCTTGTTCTACAATATTTCCATCATTCATTACTAAAATTATATCTGCATTTTTTATAGTTGATAATCTATGTGCTATTATAAATGAAGTTCTTCCTTCTGTTAATTTATCCATTGCTTTTTGTACTAATTCTTCTGTTCTTGTATCAACATTTGATGTTGCTTCATCTAAGATTAAGAATGGTGTTTTTTCTAACATTCCTCTAGCAATTGTTATTAATTGTTTTTGCCCTGCAGATATTGAATCATTTTCATTTATTTGAGTATTTAGCCCTTCTGGTAATGATTTTATAAAATGGGTTATTCCTATTTTGTCACATACTGCATATATTTCCTCATCTGTTAAATGCTCTCTATTAAAGGCAATATTTTCTCGTATCGTTCCTTCAAATAACCATGTATCTTGTAGTACCATTGTAAATAATGATGCAATATTTTCTCTGCTTAAATCTTTTGTACTTATGCCTTCTATTTTGATATCTCCTGAGTTAATTTCATAAAATTTCATTAATAAATTTACTATTGTTGTTTTGCCTGCGCCTGTTGGACCAACAATTGCTATTTTTTGTCCTGGTTTTACGTTTACTGTGAAATCTTTAATTATATCTCTTGTTTTATCATATCCAAAATAAACATGTTCAAATGATATATTTCCTTTAACTTCTTCTGGATTTAGGATTTCCTTAGCATTTTCTTTTGGTAATTCTTCTTCATCTAAGAATTCAAAGACTCTTTCTGATGCTGCTGCTGTTGATTGCATACTTGTAAATGATTGTGCAATTTGTGATAAAGGTGATGAGAATAATCTTACATAAGTCATAAATTCTACTATTACTCCAAATGTGATTTTTCCACTGTTTGCTAATAATGCTCCTACTATACATACTGCTACATATCCAAAATTGCCAACAAATTGCATCATTGGCATCATTAGTCCTGATATAAACTGACTTTTTATGTTTGCTTCATATACATTTTCATTTAAGTTATCAAATTTTTCACTTGATTCTTTTTGTCCATTATATGCTTTTACTACTACTAAATTAGAATATACTTCTTCTACATGTGAATTTAGCTTTCCTAATTCAGTTTGTCTTGCTGCAAAATATTTTTGTGATTTAGCTAAAACCAATCCCATAAATATAAATCCAAACATTACTGATAATACTGCTGTTATTGCCATTATCCAGTTTGTATAAAACATCATAATTAATGTTCCCAAAAATAGTACCACTGCTGATACAAGTGTTGCTAATGATTGATTTAATGTTTGTGCTACGGTGTCTACATCATTTGTTACTCTTGATAAAATATCTCCTGTTTGATTCTTATCAAAATATTTTAATGGTAGCTTATTAATTTTTTGTGAAATTCTTTTTCTTAAATTTTCTGCGAATCTATTTGAAGTTTCTGCCATTAAATATTGTTCAAAATATGTAAATAATGAACTTAAAATATAAATTATTATTAATATAATAGTTATTTTCTTTATATTTTCTATATTCATTTTTGGCTTTATTATTTCTTGAACTGATTGTGGTAATTGTTCAATTTTGCTATATAGCTCTTTTGCATTAGTACCATTGCTTTGATTTGATGTTTGCATTATTTGTATTGTTTTTACTTGATCTGATACACTAATTTCTTTTCCATCAATTATTACATTTTTTTGTAATTGATTTATTGATATTTGTTTTTCTAATTCTTGAATATTTTGTGTATTTACTACTAATCCTTTTGATATTTCATCAACTAATTTTGCTATCCTTTTTGGTGCAATTATTGAAAATATTGATCCAAATATTGCTAATATTATTGATATAATAATTATTATTTTAAAACTTTTTAATTCTTTTAATAATTTTTTTAATGACTCAGAGAAATTTTTTGCTTTGTCATTTGGATTTGTTGATAATCCTCTATTATTAGGCATTTTCTAATTCCTCCTTTGTTAATTGTGATAGTGCTATTTCTTTATATACCTCACAATTTTTTAATAACTCTTTATGTGTTCCTATTCCTACACATTTTCCATTATCTAATACAATAATTTTGTCTGCATGCATTATTGTACCTATTCTTTGTGCTACTATTAGTGTTGTTGCATCTTTAGTATATTCTTTTAAGGCTTTTCTTAATATTTTATCTGTTTTGTAATCAAGTGCTGAAAACGAGTCATCAAATATATATATTTCTGGATTTCTTGCAATAGCTCTTGCTATTGATAATCTTTGTTTCTGTCCTCCAGAAATATTAGTTCCACCTTGTGATATTGTTGCATCATATTTTCCATCCATTTTTAATACAAATTCTTCACCTTGTGCTACTTTTAATGCTTCTTCTATCTTGCCTTGTGTTATTTTGGATTTTCCATTATCTCCATATACAATATTTGATTTTACAGTTCCATCAAATAGCATTGCTTTTTGTGGAATATAGCTCATTCTATTTCTTAATTCTGCTTGTGTATAGTCTTTGACATTTTGTCCATCTACTAAAACTTCACCTTCTGTTGCATCATAAAATCTTGGTATTAAGTTTACTAATGTTGATTTTCCACTTCCTGTTGAACCGATAAATGCTACTATTTCGCCTTTGTTCGCTTTAAACGATATTTTCTCCAATAAATACTCTGAAGCATCAGGATATTTAAATGATACATCTTTAAATTCGACAGTTCCTTTTTCTGTAGCATCTGAAGTTCCTTTATTTCCATCTTTTATACTATCTTTTGTTTCTAACACTTCTTTGATTCTGCCTGCAGATACTTCTGCTCTTGGTAACATTATAAATATTATTACTAACATTAAGAATGACATGATTATTTGTATTGCATAGCTTGAAAATACTACCATGTTTCCGAAAATTGCTATTCTATCTGTTAGCAATGCATCATTAATTAATTTAATTCCTATTAAATATATTGATAATGTTAATAGATACATTACAATATACATTAGTGGTTGAATTACTGCAAAAGATTTTTGATTAAATAATTGTGTATCTGTTAGCTCTGCATTTACAGCTTCAAACTTTTCTTCTTGATATTTACTTGCATTAAATGCTCTTACAACTCTTATTCCTGTTATATTTTCCCTTGCTTTGCCATTTAATTTATCCGTTAATTTCTGTATCTTTTTAAATTTAGGTAGTACAAAAACTACAATTAGTGCTACTGCAATTAGTAATACTAAAACTGCTATTCCTGTTGCTGCACTCCATTCCCATCCTTTATTTAGGATTTTTCTTATTCCCCATATTGCAGTAATTGGTGCTTTTACTAATACTTGTAATCCCATTGCGACAAATGATTGTATTTGAGATATATCATTTGTTGTTCTTGTTATTAGGCTACTAGTTGAAAATTCTTTTACTTCATGTAATCCTAAACTTTCAACTTTTTCGAATATTTCTTTTCTAATATTTTTTGAAAGATTTGCTGCTACATTTGCTACTAAATATCCTGTTATTACTGTTAATATTAAACTTCCTAGTGAACATACTAACATCATACTTCCGTTTTTCCAAATATCTGACATTTGGCTTCCCTGTGTTTTTACTAATTGTGTAATTTCAGACATATAATCAGGTGTTTTTAAATCTAAATATACCTGAGCTATTATCATAATTATTGAAATTATTATAAATAATACGTCTTTTTTACTGAATCTTTTAAATAATTTTAGCATTTTTTCTCCTTTTAGTCTTCTGTTATTGATTTACAACTTATTTCTTTTATTCTTTTTACTATTCTTATAAATTCTAATGAATCTTTTTCTCCTAAAGTTTCTACTAAGTGTTCTACATACCTTTTAACTTTTTCTTGATGTTCTTCAATTTTTGTTATGCCATTTGTTGTGATTGATATTACTATTTTTCGTTTATCTTCTTCTGATTTGCTACGTTTTATTAAACCCTTCTTCTCTAAGCTATTTAGAGTGCTTGCAATTCTTGCGCTACTTACTTGCAAATGATTTTCTAACTCGTTTGATGATATATTATTTTTTTCATTTAATAAATAGGCTAGAATTCCTACTTCTCCTTTTGATAAATCTCCTATTATTTCTTGTATATGCTGTTTCTGCCTTTTAGGCTTTACAAAAATCTCTATTATCTCTTTGACTATCTCTGAAGTTTTCATTTCGACTCCTTTTTACTAATAGTGTTAGTAATTTATCACTTTTTTTATTTGTTGTCAATAATTTAGAACAAAAAAAACCAGTACAACATGTACTGATTTCATTGCTATTATTTAGTTTTATACATTTTTATTATTTCTTTTAAACTTAGCTTTGTACCATTATTTATTATTGCATTTGTATATACTTTAATTGCAATGTGTGCAATTAATATATTTGTCATTATTAATATTAATACTGACATTATCATTTCCCTTGGTGTAGCTACGCCAATCATTACTCTAAATGGTGCTGAGAATGGTGATGAAAATGGTACTATTGATGCTATTAAATTTAGATTACTTGTTGGGCTCATTATTGTAAAATATGCTAAGTAAAAGCTCATTACTGCAATCAATGATGCAGGTGTTGCCGCTGCTTTAACTTCTTCTGGATTACTTACAAATGATCCTGTTAATGCATATAATAAAGCATATTCCATATATCCTAGTATAAAGTAAACTACTATTGTTATTCCAAGTGTTGGTGTTATTGTTGATAAATCAAGAAATGCTGATAACATATTTTTATCTACAAATGTATTAATACTAAAAATTGATATAATTGCAATGATTAATAATTGTATTAATCCTGCTAATCCTATCCCAAATGTTTTTCCTAATACAATATTTCTTGCCTTTGTGTATGTTACAAGTGTCTCAACTATTTTAGATGTTTTTTCTGTTGTGATTGATGTTGAAACCTGGTATGCAAATGTATATATTGCAGCAAAAAGCAATCCTGTTAATGCTAATATTACCGTGATATTTTTATTTGCATCTTTTTCTTGGCTTGATACTATTGTATATTCAAAATTAGGTTCCAATGATTGGATTTGTTGTTGTGTTAAATTTAACTTTTTTAATTGATTTTGTGAATAAATTTCTTTCAATGCTTTTTGAATATCCACTGGTGAATTCATCATTAATGAAGTGTTTTCAACTACATATTCTATTTTAATTTTTCCTTCAGTTTTACTAATTATAATTCCTTTTTTTATGTCTTTGTTTTTTATTTTAGTTTTAACATCTGCTAATGATGTCTTTTCCTTTACAATGATGAATTCATTATTTAATCCTAATTCATTCATTGTATTTAATTGATTTTCGAATATGTTATCATTATCTACAATTAATATTTTGTCTTTTTCATTACTATCTGCTAGCTTTGGGATTATTTTTGTGAATGCTGATGCTAAAATGATCATTAAAATCATTATTATTGTTGATACTATAAATGCCTTTTTCTTTAATGCTTCTATTAGTGTAAACTTTGTTACTATTAATATATCTCTCATGTTATTCACCCACCTTTTCTATAAATATGTCGTTTAATGTAGGTTTTTGAATTTCAAATTTATTGACTACTATATTATTATCTATAAGATCTTTTAAGAGTTTATGTGCTTGCTCTTCATTATTTATTTTAATTTTATAATTATTGTTTGCAACTACTTCAATTTCCATGTCATTTTCTTCTATGTATTTTGTTACATCTTGTTTTGTATTTAAGCTCAAACGGTTTGCTGGATATCCTTCTTTAATTTCTGATAGATTCCCTTGTAACACTGTTTTTCCCTTATTTAAAATTAAAATGTTTTCACAAAATTCTTCTATTGTTTGCATTTGATGTGCTGACATTATTACATATTTTCCGTCTTTTACTAATTCAACGATTATATTTTTTAATAATTCTGAGTTTACTGGGTCTAATCCACTAAATGGCTCATCTAGCACTACTAATTCTGGATTATGTAATATTGCTATCATAAATTGAATCTTTTGTTGATTTCCTTTTGATAGTTTGTCTGCTGTCATATTCATGTATTGTTCTACTTTTAATTTTTTTGACCATTTATCAATTGATGCTATTATATCCTCTTTTTTCATGCCTTTTAATTCTCCGAAATACATCAATTGATTTCTAATCTTTATTTTTTGATATACGCCTCTTTCTTCTGGTAAATACCCAAAGTTTACTGTTTCACGGCTTACTTTTTTGTCATTCCATGTTATTTCACCACTATCATTATTGATAATTCCTAATAACATTCTTATTATTGTTGTTTTTCCTGCACCATTTGTTCCCAATAAACCATATACCCCTGGTGTATCCAATGTTAATGATACTGTATCAACTGCTTTATTTGTTCCAAAGCTTTTTGATACTTCTTTTAGTGTTAGTCCCATTGTGGCTCCTTTCAATTTTGTTTTATCAGTAACATTATATATCTTTATATTTGTAAAATAAATATTTTCGTAAAAATAAACTCAGTAGTCAATCATGTTGATACTGAGTTTTTGATTTATTTAGATTTTTGTTAATTTCTGAATCTTCTTTATAGTTCTATATATTTCTAATCATTGCTCCATATCCACCAAATACGCATGGTGAGTCACATTTCCAACCTGGAAATGTACAGCGTGCACCTCTTGAATATGGTAGTAAATATTGATAAAGTTCTGTTTTATCTTTTGTTGCTTCAAGATATTTATTCATTATATTTTTTGTTTCTTGCATAATTTCTAATTGTGAAAATCCACATAGACGTTCCATACATTTTAATACAAAATTTTCTATTGTTCCTCTTTCATTTACTTGTACCAACATTCCTTGTGGGAAAAACTCTTTTAATGATGATATATCTTTAAGCCATTCTTTTTCTAAGTTTGTTCCTGCAATTATTGGTGGTACGTAGTATTTTGGTTCATCTAATAATGTCATTTCATAAGATAGTGTTCTATGTCTTTGTGCTTGTGCTAATTGGGCAAAGCTTGCTAAATATGTGACTGAATAATTTTCTCCGAATTCTTCATTTCTATTTTTTCGTTTTGCAAATAATGAAAAATTACGATTTTTATTTCTTGAATCCAATCCTTCTATTTCTAAATCTGGCATAGCTGCTAAAAATTCTTTGAATGTTTCTTTTAATTTAATTGAAAATGCATTTTCTTCTGCATTTTTGATATAGTCTTTTGCCCAATTGATAATATAATTTAATTGTCCAAAGTTTACTGTGTATTCCATTACTGTTGCTGGTGTAAATACACTTATAAGGTATCTTGCATTTTCTTGAGCTAGTTTAAGCGCTCTTTTATCTTCAAATTTTGGATATTGAGTAAGTATTTGTTCTTTGAATATTTCAATCCATTTTTCATATAATTCTTTTTCCTGTGGTGATGGCTCCATGTGTGTATATCTTGCTGACTTTTCTGATGTATTATATATTTTTTCATTGTTTAATATCATTGCAAGTATTTTTGGAATTCCTTCAAGGCATAAATTGTATGTTGGATGACCAAATACGCTGTGGTGTCCTGACTTTATATTTCCATTTGCTCTTCTTTGTGTTTTCTCTGGTGCTTCTGAAAACAATGTTTCTACTGTGTCTGGTAGATAACAAATTCCTGCTGATTTTCCTGAAAAATCAACTGCTTCATCTTTTGGCATAATATATCCTACTTTTGTTGATGCAATTACCTTGATTTCCATAACTAATCTCCTTTTGCGCTATATTTATTTCTGAATTGAGTATAGCATAAGGTATCTTTCAATTCAATTTTAAAAATATTACTTTTATATATTTTTATAATGAATTTTTAAATATTGTTTTCAATTAATTTTTTAACTTTTTCTATGTATGAATTTATTTCTTTTCGTTTATAAACATATATATATGATGGATGTTCTATATAAAATATGTTTTTGATTTTTGCTTTTTTGATTATAAAATTATATGCTTGCTTTCCTAGTACTAATATAGCCTTTGGATTTACTAAGCTGATTTCATATATTAAATTTTCTAAACACTCTTCCATTTCATTTGTTGTTGGATATCTTAATTTAGTTTTTTCATTTAATGGTACACATTTGACTAAATTTGTTTTATAAAATGAGTGCTGATTTAATTCATTTTCAATCTGTTCTATTATTCTTCCAGTGTTTGTATCATTTGCTAATGGATGTGTTTCATTTATATTATTAACTTTTTTTGCTGACAATCCAACCCACATTATTTCTGATTCTTTTATTTCATCTAATAATGGGAGCTGATTTTTATATAGCCCACATTTTTTACATTTCTCTATTTTGTTCATTATTTATTCGTTTATTTTTATAATGCAATAAACTCCTCCTATTATTTTTTACAAGGAATATATACTATTAAATCGTTGTAATAACCTTATTAATGACTATTTTTTAGTTCAAGTTAATTATATCAAATTTTATATAATCCATCAGTATTTATTAATAGATTTAACTTCTTATTTCTATATTTTATTAGTAAACATTAAATTTTGGTATACTTTATTATTCTATTTTGATATAATTATAAAAAGTTTAAAAGGAGTAATTATATGAAGAAGTTTTTTATTATATTAGCAAAGATATTTCTTATTATATTAGAAATAATTATTCATCTTCTTGCATTTTTTGGAGCTTATATAATTTTATCAATCTTTCATAGTTAAATAATTATTTGATTCTATGAAGGTGATCATATGAAAATTTTTCATACTTGGTCAAAATTTTTAATTGTTATATTTAAGCTCATTATCCATGCTTCAGCTATATTTATGATAATGTTAATAATATATTGTATAAAGACTAATCCTGATTGGAAGATTACTAATAATAAAACATATTATATAAATTATACTGTTAAATCAGATGTATATGATTTAAGAAATTTTTCAAATGAAATTACTTCTATTGTGAGAAAATATAAAAGTGATGCTAAATTAGTTAATATTTCTTATTGTTTAAGAGATAAATATACTGGTGTAATTTTTCTACATTTTTTTCAAAAAAACTATAAAAATCCTGATAAATCATATTGGATTACGGTTTCACTTGGTATGTCTGACAAAAAAATTTTTGCATTTGATTGTGATGAGTCCAGTGATTATGATGGTATAAAAAATCCGGTTATAATGATACAACTATTAAAGTAAATGCTTTTAATATTTTACAATACGATTCTTCTATATCTCGATTTGTTCCTATTTATCCTATTAATTTTTATAAAAAGCCTTAAACCAATAGCTATTCTAGTGGTTTAAGGCTTAAGTTAATAAAATGAATAATCTTTGTACAATAAAGAACTAATTCTAAAAACGTCTTTATTATTTAAAGTAATTTTACTATTTTTAAGTACAATATTTTATCTATTTATATTTATGAAATAGCTCTCATTGCTTCATTATATTTTTCAAATATTTTATATAATCCATAATTCCTTTCTGCATATTCTATTGCATCCTTCCCTTCTCCATTGTATCTCTCCAATATTCTTTTTATATTAGATTCATCAGTATCATATTTATATGATTTATATGAACTATTTTTTTGCCAATCACAATATAATAAATTTAAAGTTCCCATTTTTATATTAAAATCTACATCTGAGTATAATTGATACCACATATTCTTTAAATTTTCCTCATTTTCATCTAATAAAATTTTTTCACTAATTAATCTTTTTTTTACTGCATAATTATATGCTTTAATAGCTGTTCTAGCATATATTTGACAAATACCTGTGCTAGAATCATTTTTTGGGCCAAATCCTAAAGTATAATAACCAATAACTGCCTTATCACTAGCACGATCATCTGCTCCTTCTACTCCATGTTCCCATAAAATAATTGTTTGAATTAACGCTTTTCTAACTTCAAATAAATTACTATATTTAGTAATAATTTCATCATTTTTAATAAGATCATCATAAGCATCTTCTCTTTCTCTTACTGCTTTCGCTTTTTGCCACGGAGTCATAATTCCTTTAAGGTAAGGTACTAATTCGGCTCTCATTTGACATTTTAGTTCTTCTCTTATTCTGACATCATTTTTTGATTTATTTTCTTCTTTGTAATTAAATAACGCATTCCATGTATCTCTTCCTACAATTCCATCGACATCTAAGTGATTTGTTTCTTGGAAATTTTTAATTGCCTCTTCAGTATTCTCTCCAAATATACCGTCTATTGGTCCAATACTATATCCTAAATTTGATAATCTTGTTTGAATTATTGATACATTACCATCACTCATTCCTTTAGCAATATAATATCTTGGCCATTCAGAGTTTTCCTTTTGATTCTGAAGAGGAAACAATGTATTCCATGTATTTTCTCCAACATCTCCATCTATTTCTAAACCATTATCTCCTTGAAATTTCTTTATCATTTCTCTACATCCAGAACCATATTGTCCATCTGCTCCTCCAGGAACATTATATCCCAATCTTATCAATCTTTTTTGTATTCTTATAACATTTTCTCCTCTTGATCCCATAGTAATAATTTTACCGGGATAAGGTAGCTCTATTCCTAATGTTGGAAATAATGTATCCCATGTTCTTTTTCCAACAACTCCGTCTATTTCTAAGCCATTATCTCCTTGAAATTTCTTTACAGTTTCTCTGCAACCAGATCCATATTGTCCGTCTGCTCCTCCCGGAACATTATACCCTCTTCTTATTAATTCTCTTTGAATTTTTAAAACATTATCTCCTCTTGCCCCCATACCAATTATATTTCCTGGATAACTTGAAGAAATAACTATAGTTGGGTCTTCTAACTTTTCCCAAGTTAATGGTCCAATTATTCCATCTGCAGAAAGGTTACTATCTATTTGAAATTGCCTTACTGCTTTTTCAGTTTGAAATCCAAATATTCCATCTGCTCCTGTTCTTCCCAAAAAATAGCCTTTATTAATTAATTTATTTTGAATATATTTTACAGTTTCCCCAGTCTTGCCTTTATATACTAAAGGTTTATTCGTATATGATTCTGATGGATTATTTTCAATAATTTCTTCGCCTGTATAATCTGGAACTGCATAACCATATATTCTAGCATCATTAATATGATATTTATATATATTTACTTGATCATCATGATTACCTTCTAATGTATAAATATATTCTCCATTAACATTATTTACAATACCTACATGATCAATTCCATCACCTTTTTCAGGATTCCAATCAAAAAATATAATATCTCCTTTTTGAGGAATATATCCTCTATTTCTTGTTTGTCCTTTACTTTTAAACCAATTCCAACCAATAGAACAAGAAGCAAATTTTTTGACTACATTTGGTAGTACTCCAGCTTTATTCATACAATAACTTACAAACATCGCACACCATGGTTGATTTGGGATACCATACCAATCTCCAAAAATATTGTCATTATTGCGTCCTTCTCTATAACCCAAATAGCAATTACCTATTAATACTATTCTTTCTCTAGTTCCTTCAACACTCATTTTTTATACCTTCTTTCTTATTAATCTTTTTGTGATATTTTTTTGATATCTGCAATACCACCAGCAGACATACTTGCAAATACACAAGTTACAATTGTTTCTAATAAATTCATATTTTCGACTTTAAAAATGGTACAAATAACTATAGAAATAATGGCAATAAGTAAATTTTGTAATGGAATATACTTATTTTTTATTGACAAGCATTTAGTTATTTGACCTAAAACAATTGAAATTGTTGCAATTACAATCGAAATTGTTATATTCAAATATTTCACCTCCCTATAAAAATACTTGAAAATAAAATTATTTATTTTTCTATATAATAAAGACAATTAATTAGAAGATTTTGTAACAATTTCATAAATTTTTAAACCTTTTTAAAGATTTTATTAAATCATATCTTAGATTAGATACACAGTCTTCATCTATAATTCCATTTATTTTGCTATATTTTTTAATTATCCCATCGTATTCTAGTAAAATTTTATTAATAGCTTCTGCCTTTCCTTTGATTGCATTTTTTAAACATTTGCTAAATTCTATATTATTCATACTATTTCACTCCCTTTAGATTATTTTTTATTTTCTTTATTATTCTTGATCTCATATTTCTAATATTTGATTCGCTTTTTTTCATAATTAAAGCTATTTGATCATAATCATAATCTTTAATATATTTGTAATATAAAATTTGTTTTTGAAAATTTGATAAATTTTTAATAATGTTATGTAATTCTGTGTTAGAAATATAATTCTCTAATTGATCATATTGATAATCTTTTTCAAAATCATCAAAAAAAGATATGTACTTATTGTGGGAAAAAGACATATCTTCTATTATTTGATTATCATATTCTACTTCTGTTTCTTCTAATTTTCTTTTTTTCTTTTTAAAGTTAATACTACTATTTTTTATAACTTTATTAATATAATTTGTAAAACTTGCTTTAGTAAAATAATTATCGTTTGTATTATTTTTCATAATAACCTCCTAATAAAAATTTTAAATATATCAAATTACAAAATATTAAATATTTTTCACCTCCTTTAATAAAAAATTCATCAAAAAAAAGGCCTGATAACTCAAGCCTTTAATCATTTCTTTTGTAAAATTGAGACACTTTTTCTGATAAAGATTACATAAATAAAATCGTATTTTTGATTGTTTCTGTCGATTTTATTGTTGTTTAATTTAGAGACTAAATCTCCTTTACTCTTTACTCTATCTATTATTTTTATTATATTAATATCAATTTTAATATTTTCTATTTTTTTCTCCTTTTTACATTCCTATTAAATAGATTGTTAAATAATCTTAATCATATAATTTCATTTAATAAATTCATATTTACTATTAATTTTATTTAAATTTTAGATATATCAACTTATTCTAAGAACGATTCACAATGCGATTTTAAATATATGTAGCTTTTTTACAAAAAAATATCTTTTTTGTATCTTTTCGGTTACATTTTATCACTTTTATATAATTATGTAAATACTTTTTAAGTTTTTTCTTTATTTTTATTAATATTTATTATTTATTAGTAAACATTAAATTTTGATATACTTTATTATTCTATTTTGATATAATTATAAAAAGTTTTTAAGGAGTAATTATATGAAGAAGTTTTTTATTATATTAGCAAAGATATTTCTTATTATATTAGAAATAATTATTCATATTCTTGGATTTCAAGGAGCTTGTCTTATAGTGACTACTATTATTATATATACACGTATGCGTGGTTGCTAGTTAAATAATTATTTGATTCTATTCGGAGGTGGTAATATGAAAATTTTTCCTATTTGGTTAAAAGTTTTAATTGTTATAGTTGAAATAATAATTCATATCTCAGCTATAATTATGATAATGTTAATAATAGATGATATAAAACATAATCCTGCTTTTAGGATGACTAGTAAAACATATTATATAGATTATACTGTAAAATCTAATGTATATAATTTAAAGGATCTTTCAAACGAAATTAGTCCTATTGTAACAAAATATCAAAAGAATCCTAGATTATTTTCAATAGATTATCGTTTTTACAATAAATCTAATGGATATATAACTTTATCTTTTCATCAAAAAAATTATAAAGATACAAAAAAAGCATATTTAATTACTGTTGAAATTGATATTTATAATAAAAAAATTACTGAGATTACGAAAACTACTGGTGAAGATGTAAATGATCAAAGACCGAACGATGATGAATTTATTAAGCCATTAGAAAAAGATTTAGCATCTATGCTTAGTGATTATAGTAATAAAAATGTAGCACTAGAAATAAATAATTCAGGGATCTATATATATAATCCTGTTCCTAATTTTTCTACACAACATATTTCATTTGATTAATAACTTTAGCATATTTAATATATGGTAAAATTTATATACTAAAAAAATGACTTAGATTAAATCTAAGTCATTTTAATATGGAGCAGGTAACGGGAATCGAACCCGTATAACCAGCTTGGAAGGCTGGAATTCTACCATTGAACTACACCTGCATATTTAATTGTTGTCATCTCTCCCTGACAAGAATTATTGTACAATATTGTCACAACTCTGTCAACACTTTTTTGTATCTTTTTTTGTTTTTTTTATTCAAATATGTTAAAATACTGATATATTAATATTTAAGAGGTTGTATGAAAAATTTAAAAGTTGATTATAAAAATGATGGAAAAAAACTTACTACTTATTTGACTGGTGTTTTTCCTAAATTGTCAATTAATGCTGTTTATAAAGCACTTAGAAAAAAAGATATTAAATTAAATGGTAAACGTATTAATGATAATGTTGAGGTTTTTGAAGATGATGAAATTCAAGTTTTTATTACTGATGATATTTTGCTTGGTATCTCTGATTTTAAAATTGATAAAGTTTATGAAGATAATAATATATTAGTAGTTAATAAACCTATAAATGTTGAAGTTGTTGGTGATAATTCTTTGGAGAGTAAACTTGGTAAGGATTATAATTTTATTAGGGCTTGCCATAGAATTGATAGAAATACTATTGGTCTGGTTGTTTTTGCTAAAAATCCAGAAACTCTTGATTCTATAGTTGATTTATTTGCTACTGAAAAAGTTGAAAAACACTATATTGCCTGTTGTTATGGCATTGCTAAACAGTTTGCTGATGAATATGCTTATTTATTTAAGGACAGCAAAAAAGCTCTTGTTTATGTTTCTGATCAACCTCAAAAAGGTGCTGTTAAGATTCATACTTCATATAAATTAATTCAAAAGAATGTTAATAAAAAGTCTAGTTTGATTAATGTTACTTTACATACTGGTAGAACACATCAAATTAGAGCTCATTTGGCCCATATTGGACTTCCTATTATAGGTGATGGTAAATATGGTTCTTATGAAATTAATAAGCGTTTTGGAGTGTCTACACAGCTTTTATGTAGTTATAGTATAAAATTTATTATTGATAATCCAGATAGTGATTTGGCTTATCTTAATAATTTAACTATTTCTCTTAAAAAGATTCCTTTTGAAATGTATGTTTAGGAGTTTAATATGAGTAGTTTTGTTATTAAATTGATTGCTGTAGTTACGATGTTTATGGACCATTTTGGTGATGTTGTTGTTGGACACCATTCATGGCTAAATTATTTTGGGAGGATTGCCTTTCCTCTATTTTGTTTTCAGTTTGTGATTGGTTATAAAAATGCATCTAATAAGAAGAAATTTTTTATTAGATTGTTGTTATTTGCTTTGATTTCGCAAATTCCTTTTATGCTAATGGTTCATTATATGAATGGTAATTATTTTGCATTAAATATTTTCTTTGAATTTATACTTGGATTTATTATGCTATATGTTTTTGATAATGTTGATAATGAATTCTTAAAATGGGCTTTAATTACATTAATTATTGCAAGTTCTGCTTTTCTTCACACTGATTATGAGATTTTTGGATTATTAATGATTTTAGGATTATATGTCTTGAGTGGAAACAAAGCTGGCTCTGCACTAGTTATTATATTATTTAGTATTTTTTCTAATTTGCATTTCTTTAAATTTGTTGGAGCGCCTTATTATACTTTTAGCTCAATAATTGCTAGAATTGTGGTTGGAATGCTTGCTATTATTCCGATATTGTTTTACAACAATAAAAAAGGACCGGGTATGAAGTATTTCTTTTACTTGTTCTACCCAATCCATATTTTATTGCTTGATTTAACTTTTTTATTAAATTAACTACAGTATTTACAAAGAACTAGTTCGATTCCGATTGATAAATCAATTTCTCCGATTTTGTATTTTTCATCGATTTTAATTAGTTCTTTTAATATGTTTTTTAAATCTTCTGTTTTGAAGTGCCCAGCTTGTTCTTTGTATTTTCTTACTAAAAATGTTTGATTTGGCTTTAATTTTAAGTTTGATACAATTTCCGAATCATTTTCAGTGTTTTTTAATAAATATAATTTTTTGAAATGCCTATATAATTGAATTAATATCATTTGTCTGTCAGATGGTGTTTTTGCTAATTCTGAATATACTTGAAGTGCGTATTTGATTTGTTTTTTTCCTAAAGAATCTGTTAGATCAAATATTATACTATCAGACTTTTTAATTGCTAATGCATCTATATCTTCTTTTTGAATTGTTCCGTTTTCTCCTGCATATTCAATTAATTTACGAACTTCATTTATTAAGTCCTGCATATTTGTTCCAACGGTTTCTATCAAATATCTGGCATTATATTGATCTAGCCTTACTTTATACATTGCTGCTATTTTACTCATTTTGTCTATTAATGCTGGTAATGGAAGTTCTTTGCATTCAATGATCTTTCCATTCTGTCTTACAAATTTCAATAAATTACATTCACTTATTTCGTCTTCTATAAAAATTATATTTATGTATTCAAAATCATTTTTTGTAAAATTTTCTACAAATTTCTTAAGTTCGGCTGTTTCTTTTTTAAATAGTCCTGATTTTCTTATTTCTATTGTTTTAGTGTCATAACCAAATGCTGGTGTTTCTATATTATCCAATATTTCTGATAAATTAATATTATCGATTTTTATGTAATTTATTCCTAAATGTAATTCACCGATGCTTTTTCTTATTTTCTTTAGTTGTTCTTCTTTTATGAATTCATCATTTCCATATAATAAATAAATCAACTTATCTCCTTATTCCGATGTTTGTGTATAATCATCGTTTGCTAATAATATTTTAAATACGGCTGCTACGCTCCATGCTTGTGCAAATGCGCCTTTTCCATCATGTGGTTCTAGTCCGTCATATACTTCACATATACTGCCCAATGTATTTCCATGTACTAATTCTTCTAAAAATACATCTGCTACATTTACTTTAAATCTTCTCAATGTTTGTTCTAGACTTAATTTATATTCTGTTCTTTTTTCTGCTGATATTAGATTTTTTAAGGCATCATAGTATAGTTCTAATAACCATGGCCATGTTGTTCCTTGATGGTAGGCTCCATCTCTTTCTACTGGACCACCTTCATATTTTGGTTTGAAATCTTTATCATCCGGTGATAATGTTCTCATTCCATATTTATTTAATAAATGCTTTGTACATGTTACAAAACTTGCTCTTGCTGTTTCTTTTGAACAATCAAGTACTGTGTTTGGTAGACTTAATGCAAATAATTGGTTTGGTCTTATTTTAGCATCTCCTAACACGTCATATAGGCATTCGTTTGTGCTGTTATAAAATGATTTTTCAAATGACATTTTGCATCTTGTTGCCATATAAGCATATTGAATCTTTAATACTCTTTTATTCAAATGTTCTGCAATATCTTTCATAACACATAGTGCATTATACCATAGTGCGTTTATTTCAACAGTTTTTCCATTCCTTGGAGTTACTGGCTTTCCATTTACCTGTGCATCCATCCATGTATTTTGTGTTGTTGGTGTTCCTGTTGAGATTAGATAGTCTTTTTTATCCAAGTAAATATCATTTCCATCTAAGTCAGTTCCATCAGTATATGCTGTTATTATTCTTTTTAGTTTATCAAATATTTTTTCTTCAACAAAACTGTAGTTGTTTGTGTACTTCAAGTATTTCCCAGTTGCTGCAATTAATAGTAATGCTGCATCTGCACTATTGAACAATGGCATATCGTCATATTCATTAAATCCGTTTGGTACGATTCCTCTACGTACGGATCTTGCATAAGTTAATAGTACTTCTTCTGCTTCTTTTATACGGTTTGACATTAGTAGGATTCCTTCAAATGCTATTAATGAATCCCTTCCCCAGTCCAGGAACCATGGATATCCTGCTATCACTGTTGATAGTCCTGTTGATTCTCTTTTTACTATGAAATTATCAGATGCTATTATGTATTTTCTGACTAAATTTTTATAGGCTTGTTGTTTTGATTCGTCCGATAATTTTGTTTTTAGTAATTTTGAGTTTTCGATTAAATGATTTATTCTCAAATATTCATTGTCTATTACTTTTTTTCCATTGATTTTTAATATTGAATCAAAATCTATTCCATTTTTGCCATCTAGTGAACATACAAATGTTAGTTCTTTGTTTTCGTTTGGCTCTAGTTCAATTTCAAATGTTCCTGGTACTATGTGGTTTTCGAAGCAATCAAATCCTCTATCATGTTCTATTTTGTAAAACATGTTGTAGAATATATCGTTGTCATGCTCAATGTAATTACTTGATTTTACACACATATTGATTTTTAATTGTTCTTCTTGCTGAAAACTTATCTGTACTCTGTCTATATCTGTTTTCTGTGTGTATGAAAAATTCTTATCCTTTGTTAATGAATGAAAATCCCTATTATTTATTAATGGTGTTATTTTAAATTTTGATTTTGAATCTTGATTCTTTATTTTATAATGCACTATTACTGCATTTTTTCCATATAACATACATATTGATTTTTCAATTTTTGTATCTAATACATTAAATTTATATATTGGGATTATTTCTTTTTCAAATTCTTTCAAAAAAGTATATCCCTCTGTTACAGTATTTGATGTTGAGTTAGTAAATAAATTATAATTCACTCCATGTATTTCAATACTTTCATCTACTTTTGATAATATTAATTTTCTTTGTGATGGTGGATTTAATGGTGCTATTAATAAACCATGGTAACGTCTTATATTCATGCCTCCAATATCTGTTGATGCTGCATATCCACCTATACCATTGGTTATTAACCATTCTCTCATAACTGGAAATCTCCTTATTAATTATTTTATTCATTATTATTTTCTTGATTATTTTCTTTTATATCATTTTCGTCTTTTCTTATTGTTGCCATTCTTTCTTGATATTTTGTTTTAAATTTACTCATTAAAGTGCTTCTTTCAAAAATACTTTTTCCAGATGCTCTAAATTTTAATTCTTCCTTTTCACGCTTTTTTCTTTCTTTTTCTGTTTCTTTTAGCTTATTATTTAATGTTATGAATTGGCTATCATTTTCCATATCATCAAATACTAATTCATCACATATTAGTTGGATAATTGTTGATGCTATTATATCTGGATCATGTCTAATTAAGTCTCCTTCAATTTTTGATAGATTTCTTTGTATTAAACTTACTCCTAATTCTTTAACATTTTGTACATCTGCTAATACTATATCTGATCCTTTTAGATTATATAATTGTATAAATTCTGGAACTATCTCACCAGTATCATATATGCAGTAATCGATTATTCCTTTTCCTACATAATCAATTATTGCTTTGACATGGTCTGATAATGTGTATTCATCTGTTTGTCCCATTTCAGTCATAATGTTACTTACATATATCTTTGTTGCTTTGCTTTCTTTTATTGATTTTGCAATTCCTTTTATTAATAAGTTTGGAATTACATTTGTGTATAAACTTCCTGGACCAATTACTATTGCATCTGCGTCCATTATTGCTTCAATAACTCCTGGTGCAGGTCTTGTATTTGTTGGTGTTATATATACTCTTTGTATCTTTTTACCGTTTCTACTAACTTCCTCTGGTATTATTGATCTATCTTCTACAACACTTCCATCCTCTAATTCTGCACAAATTTTTATTGGATCCAATGTTACTGGAATTACTCTACCTGTCATATTTAGTATATTTCCTGCATTTTCAATTGATGAATTGAAATTTCCATTAACTTCTGTCATTCCGGCAATATATATATCACCGAAATTTAATCCTCTTAATTTTGGATTTCTAAATCTATGTGATAATAATGCTTCCATAGATTCTTCATCATTTGCTAATGCTATTATACCTTCTTTGATATCATTTATTGGTAGCATTTTTAATTCTTTGTTTGAATCTGATCTAATTTCCCCATAGTCTGAAAGTGTTATAATTGCAGTTATATTATCTGTATAATTTTTTAATCCTCTTACAACTGTATTTAATCCACTTCCTCCACCTATTACTACTACTTTTGGTCCTTGGTGATATACTTTTTTATTAAATATTAGTGAATTTAAGTTATTTTTTTCATACCTTGTATCACTTTCTTCTACTAATATTTCTAACATTCTTTTTTGTCTTTGTATTGAGCTGATTACTAATGCTAGTACTCCTAATACAAAGCATATTGAGATATTAATAAGATCTGTGTTTGTTATTGCTTTTTTTACTATTATATTTGCTATTCCATAAGTTATTAAAATAACACCTACTAAACTTAATAACATCCATCTTTTAACACCTTTTGTATTACTTATCCATTTCATTAAGCCCTTCATCGCCTATTATCCTCACTTCTGGCTTTATTTCATAGCCAAATTTATTAAATACAGTTTTTTTAACATGTTCTATTACTGCTAAAATATCTTTGCATGTTGCATTATCATAATTTATTACAAATCCTGCATGTTTTCTTGATACCATTGCTCCACCAACTTGATATCCTTTTAGTCCTGCTTCATCTATAACTTGTGATGTTATAAATCCTTCACCTCTTTTGAATGTACTGCCTAAACTTGGATATTCTAATGGTTGTTTTTCTTTCCTTTTTGCAATATATTCATCCATTTGTGATTTTATTTCAACTGGATCACCTTTTTTTAATTTTAATTTTGTTTCTAATATTATTGATTTTACTGTTCCATTTTCAAATATACTATTTCTATATCTATAATCATGTTGTTCATTATTAATTGTTACTAATTTTAAAGTTTCTAAATCAATATATGTTGTTTCTACAATTATGTCTTTCATCTCATGTCCATAAGCTCCTGCATTCATTACGACTGCACCACCTATTGTTCCTGGAATTGCATCTGCGAATTCAAATCCTGTTATTGAGTTTTTTAACATAGTTGTTCCTACTGTTTTGTTTAAGGCTCCTGCTTCAATTGTTACATATACTTCATCATCGGATTTTTCATCAATTGTTATATTTTTTCCAGTAAACTTTAGTACTAATCCTCTTATTCCATTATCTCTTACTAATGTGTTTGAACCATTTCCCATAATTGTTATTGGTATCTCTTTATTTTTTATTTCTTCTAATTCTAATATTTTTATTAATTCTTCTTTATTTTCAACTTCAACAAATATATCTGCTAATCCTCCAACTTTCATTGTTGTTCTTTTCTTCATTGGTTCATTATAAAATATTTTGTCTTTTGGTATTATATTTTCTAGACCTTTTATAGTCTCTATCTTTTTCACACTTTCCCTCCATATTATAATTCCATAATATTTTATCATTACAACGTGACTTTTACAACATTATTACATATAATAAAATTTGATTTTTTGATGATTTATGCTTGTTATTTTTAGGAGGATGTTATATTATTCATATATTACTAAAAACGAATAAGGGGGAATTTATGGGTAATATAAATGTTTATTCTGGTCCTATGAAATCTGGTAAAACTCAAGAAATTCTTAATGAATATAAAAGACAGTTAATTGCGGGTAGAAGTGTTCAAATGTTCAAACCACTTATTGATACTAGGAATGGTGATTGCATTGCTGTTAGAAATGGCATTAATATTCCTGCTGTACTTATTAAGAGAATTGCTGATTTAAAAAAATATGATGTTGATGCTTATTTTATTGATGAATTTCAATTTCTTAAAGGTGATGTTTCTATCATTCAGGAGATGGCTGATAATGGAAAGAAATTCTTCATTTCTGGCTTAAATCTTACTTCTGAAAAGAAACCTTTTGGGAAAATGCCAGAACTTTTAGCTATTGCTGATAATATTAAGCTTCTTACTGCTATTTGTGATAATTGTAAATGTGATGAAGCTATTTATACATATTACAAAGCTGGAAATAAAAATTCTGAGATTATTATTGGTGATCATGAGTATGGTGTTTTATGTAGAAGTTGTTATCAAGAACTTACTAATCAAGATTTAAATAATAATGTTATTAACAAATAAAAAAAGAGAAGATTTTTTATTAAATCTCCTCTTTTTTTTGCTCTATTAAAATATTGCATATATTCCTGTAAGTACTATTGCTCCAAATACTATTGCTGGGCTTATTTGTACTTTATTTCCAAAGAAATCTACTGTAAATGTTGTATTTATCCTACTTCCGTTTACAAACTGACTCCAATCTATGTTTCTTGGGTCTAATTTTTCCCAATCAATATTTCTTGGATCTAATTTTGTCCAGTCTATATTTCTTGGATCCATTTTTGATAAGTCTAGTTTACTGAAATTAAATTTATCCTTGCTCTTTCCATTATTTGTTGCTTTATTTATTTCGCCAATTAATGCTTCTTTTGTCATTAATTCGCCTGTTATTCTATCAACCATTCTATAACTATAGTCTGCTATAAATTCCATTGTTTCTCCTGGTTTTAAGCTCTTTATTGTTATATATTGATTTCCCATTTCAACTCCTCTTTTTGAGAAGAATCTTAGTTTTAAGAATGTATCTGTAATTTCTTGATTTGAATTATTTGTTATTTTTCCTCTAATTATTCCGCCTTCTGTTGATCCTCTTGCTTGTGTTATTTGAATTAATGGTGAATTTCCTGGAATATTTAATTCTACTGTTTTATTTGATCTTGTTGATCTCATTATTAAATATGTTAATATGTTTACACTGAAATAAACTATTATAAATACAATGATATATTTAAAAACTTTGTGCATATATTTTTCCTCTTTTACATTTTTCTAAATACGCCTGCTACTCTACCTAATATCTGGCAGTCTGGAACTAAAATTGGATCCATTGAGCTATTCTCTGGCTGTAATCTTATGTGATCTTTTTCTTTATAAAAAGTTTTTACTGTTGCCGAATCATCTATTAATGCTACTACTATTTGTCCATTTTGGGCAACATTTTGTTTTTTTACCAATATATAATCTCCATCAAGTATTCCTGCTTCTATCATACTTTCGCCTGATACTGTTAGCATGAAGCTTTCTGAATTTCCTACAAAGTCTATTGGAATTGGGAATGTATCTGTAATGTTTTCAATTGCAAGTATTGGCTGTCCTGCTGTGATTTTGCCTATTACTGGAACACTTACCATCTCTCTACTTGAATAATATTCTTTATCTGGCTGTTTTATAGTTGTTTGTTCTGCTATAATTTCTTCACCTTTATAATCTTTTAATAATCTTAATGTTCTACCTTTTTGATTCTTTTTTGATATATATCCTCGTTCTTCCAAAGCATTAAGATATCCTTGCACTGTTGCTGTTGAGCTTAAACCTACTCTTTTACATATTTCTCTAACTGATGGTGGGTATCCATTATCAATTATGCCTTCTTGTATTGCTTTTAATATTGATCTTTCTCTCTTGTTTAGCCCATTTGCATCTCTTCTAGATTTATTCATTTTACAAAACCCCCGAAATTTATGTCTATTAAATTTATAACATAAAAATGGATGTTTGTCAAACAAAGGTTTTGGTTATTTTACACTAACGAAATAAATTTAATGGTATTTTATTATAGTAATTTATGAAAAAAATAAAAGTAGATAAGTATTTTTCAATCTATTCACTTTATAACATAATAATAGTATATTTTTTTAAACATCCTTTTCTTCTTTATCAGAAATAGTTAATCGTTCTCTTCTTTGTCCATCAATTATTTTATTATAATCATCTATAACTTCAGTAAGTCTTTCTGTATCTTTTACCACAATTACACTATTTTCTATAGATATCGTCCCTTCATCAATTAATGAATCTAAATTAATGAACTTATTTAAAGAATATATGTCGATAGTCATTGGTTTTCCTTTCATAGCTGAATCTAACATAATTTTGTGTACTTCTCTTGTATATTCGCCAAGAGCCATCTTTCTATCTGCTTTCTCAACTTCAGTTTCTGGTTGAGTTGTATCAATTCCTGACTCAAGCATCACAATACCATCTTCAGTTTCTTCATAAAGAATATACCAATCACCTGTATCACTCATCGATATTCTTATTCTATCTGCGTCAGCTATTCCTAAATCATGTATTCCAAAGTGACTCGCAACTTCAGATATATGTGATGGATTATCTGCAAATGCACTATCTCTTCTATCACTTTTTTGTACAATAGCAGATATTGCTTCAACTTTATCTTGATCAATATCAAATCCTTTTCTTCTAAAAATATCTCTCGTTTTTACATATCTTACACCATAATCTACAACATTACCATTTGTATGAACATGATCATTTGGAGCGAAATCGTCATTATGTGCTACAAGTACTGCTCTACTAGAATCAGAATATAGTGTTCTTGAGTGAGCTCCTGTATAAGTTTTTCCATCTTCTAATGGAGCTACTGATTCCAATCTAGGTATTGTTGCTCTTTTTTCTGGAGATAAATTTCTAAATAAATTATCACAACCTAATCCCATTCCAACATCTTTAATTAGCATTGATTGATATTGCTCTTGTGTAATTTTTCCACTTTCTAATAATTTTCTTAATTTTGTTCTATCAGTTTCAATCATTCTTTTACCAGCTTCTTGATATACTTCCATTATTTCATCAAAGCCGCCAATCTGTTTTAATTGACTTTCAACTTTGTTTGGAACTTCTACATTATCAAAGCAAACTCTATTGCCATTTCTCCAAGTCCAACTTTGAGAAACAATTCCCGTAGATCGACCCGTTTCATCTAACTCTTCAACTACAAACAAAGCACCATTTCTTTCTATCGCAGAATGTACCATTGATGATTCTCCAGGTTGTCCCTCTCCTATTGTCTGACAACAATTAGTAATTTCTCCAATAGCAAAATGAAGTGGATCATCCATTCTTACAATTCTACCTCTAAATCGTCTAGTTTTAAATTGCTCTTGTGGAACTGTTTGATATTCTCTTTGACTCATATCCTTAAACAATCTTATAGCAATTCTTGCTTGTTCTTCTGATAAACCAGCATCTCTAGCTTGATATACAACTTCATGTTCTCCTTTTCCAACTTCTAAATTAGGATATACATCTGTAGATAATTTCATTAATATATCATCTGGAGTCAATGTTCCTTCTATATATCTCGTATTAAATCCTGCTTCTTCTAAATAAGTATCAAACTTTGAGGCTATAATTGGAAATTTAGCATATAAATCAGGGTTAGCTATAAATTCATCTTTATGTTTTAAGAAATAATCTCTAAATTTTTTAGAATAAGGAAGTTTTATTGCTGAAAACATATTTTCTGCCTTTCCATAAGTAAACAATCCTCTATATTCTTCATTAGTTAGTAATTCATAAACTTTTGCTCTTTCTTCTTCACTTAATTCTCTTAAACCAATAGTAGCTCTTGTATCTATTTCTAATCCAGATTCTTCTGGATAAATCATTGAATCTAATCTTTCTGCCTCTTCATATGTAAGTTTTTCTGGTCTATAACACAGGTTTGATGTTATTTTTCTTATCCACCCTTTTCCTATTTTTCTTGCCTCAACTCCTAAATCATCAACAAGCGAATGATTTAATTTTTTACTCCATTCTGGATTAGAACTTAATTCTTCAGCAAAAGAAATTAACTCTTCTAAATGCTCTGTTACATGTGGAGAATAATATGCTTGTCCATCTTCCCTTAATCTTCCAAATTCTATTTCTAAATATTCTCGTACTAAATTTGGATCTACTCTTTCAGATTGTTTTAAACTATATTCTAAAGCATTTCTATAGTGTATTTTAATCATATTTTTAGTTTTCTGATTTTCTTCAATAGATGTATCTATTACCATTGAATTATTTTCTCTAACTAAATCTAATTTTTGAGATGTGCTTATTCCTATAACTTTTTCAACTAATTGATTTACTTTATCATTATCAATTTCAACATTGTTTTCTGCTAATATTTCAATAATTAATGATGTAATATCTTTATCATATCTCTCTTGTATTCTTTTATTTAAACTCATAAAAAGTTTACAAGTAGATTTAGATGTAATTTTTTCTGGTGTTGGCATTAGTCCAGGAAATCCTTCTAAAAGTTTAGAAATAACCTTTAAATTTCCTGTTATTTCAAATTTCTTTTCATAAAGAGATTTAATTACCTCATCTTGTTCATATATTCTGCTTAAAGTTTCTTCATCAATTTCTGGAATTTCCAATAATTTTTTTGCTTCATCATATTCTAAAAATCCTAGCATATGTCCTAATATTTGCTCATAACTATCCCTCGAAAATCTATTTGAATTATGCAACATATTTGATGATGACAATTCTTTATATTGTCTTAATGTTTCTCTTGAACGTTTTTCTGGTTCTAAATGTAATACAAAACCAGGATTTTTTATAAAATCCTCAATATATCCCCTTTTTAAAGCTTCAAATTTACTCTTAAATTCTTCATCTTGCAATCTAGTTTCAAATTCTTCTTCACTTAGTTTTTGTCCTTGCATTAACTCTTCTTTTGCATATTGTTCAGGGTAATTATCTAATACTTCCTTTAAAATATTAGCATTTTCTAAATTAAAGCAATAAAGTTCAAAAGCACTTGGATCTATTTTATATAAATCAGCTATTGTTTTAAGATCAAATAATTTTGTTATGTTTTTTACTGCATCTGCATTTCGTAATAAATCAAATGATTTTCCAACTAAAAACTCTTGATATTCTTCATTTGTCAAATCTTGTAGTGTAAAATTGTGCAAATTAGCTCTATTTTCTTCTTTTCCTTCTTCAAAATAAAGTGAATAAAACTTTGCTTTTAATTCCTCTGGTACATCTTCTGCTAAAATCAGTTCTGGATGTTTAGTTTTAAAGAAATCTGGTATATATGGCTCACCATATTCAAGAGCTCCAGATAATATTTTGGGTTCAACTTCGCCTTCAAGAAAAGCTCTAAAATCATCTAAATCTTTTATTTCTTCAAATGATAATTTAAATTCTTTTCGACTTTTTCGTTGATACATTTCTGCCATTTTTAATGTCTTTGCATTATCATTGATAAAATTTAAAATAGTACTTTTAGAACCTTCTAATTTCCTTAATTCCTCAAAAAATGAAGTATATTCATATTTTTCTGGATTTCTAAAATATATATAAGGGCTTTGAATGCCTAATTCAAAATCTCGTCCCTCTAAATAACTTATCCATTCAGGATGTATTCCAAGATCTCCTATATCAATCATTTTCGTATAAAACTTATCTTGTAAATCCTGTGGGGCGTCTTCTGCTAAAAACATTCTAGGAAATTTGTTTTTAAACTCTTGTGAAAAATCTCTAAAGTCAATTGGCTGTATTCTACTATAATTCCCATCTGTTGGACCTTCTACAATCATTCTTCTAACACATTCTTCAAAGTCATCCATAGAATATGGAGCACTCCAGTCCTCAGGTTGCTTAGATCTATGGTATATAGTCCTATTAGGGTCATGTACATTTGCTGCATAATGAAAATAATAATCACTCATTTTTTTAGCAAGTGCAAAATCATTTTTTGAAAAAACACTTCCATTCGCTCTATCAAATTCCATTACCGTTTCTAAACCATAGCTTTCAAAAAGTGATCGTATTCCATCATCTTCAAATAGTTTAAGAGAAATACCATAACTCTCAATTTGTTCTTGAGTTGTATATCGCATTATTCTTTCTAATGTTCCTCTTTTATCCTCTGATAATCTATCTTGAACGGCTTCTATGGAATAATATCTTTCTAATAATTTTTTAGCATCTGGATCTAAATATTTACTATTATTACTATTTAATATTTCTATAACTTGTGTTTGTACACTTTTTAAATTTTCTTCTTTAGTAGCTTCTAAATCAATGCTCCTAACGACGCTAAAAAGAAGGCTTTGTTCTGTAGCTATTCCATCAGCAATGTCTGGAAAATTTTCAAATAAATAAAAAATTTTTTCTTCTGTTGTTCCTTCAAATCTTTCTTGAGAATATCTAAATCCTGAGAGTTTGCTCAAAAATCTTTTTCCTCTAAACATTTCAGCATTTTCATGGACATCACTTAAAGTTAATTTTTCACGTAAATATCTTGATGCAAGTTCATCATTTTCTCCGAAATCAATAATTAGTTCTTCTGAAACCAACGCTCTTATATTTGGATTGTTTACTATTCTTTTATATGTTTCAATATCTAAATAACTTCTTGATAAAACGTTTTCTAAATTTTCAATTATTAATTTCTTTATTGTATCTTCAGTTATTTCTTCTTCATAGTTTTCTAAACTACTTATTATTGAATAACTCAAATTAGAAACATTAAATAAATCTGGCTCTATTATCATTGCGATTTCTGGTTTTACTTTTGCAAAGAATTCTACTGCATCTCTTGATGCTCTTCCATTTTCTATTTCATCATAAAGATCATATCTTATAATATCTGCTATCTCTAAACTTTTCCAATAGTATCTTTGTCTTACTTCTTGTGGTAATCCTCTATCTATAAACCTATCTGGATGTTGATTCATAAATTCTTCATCAAAAGATTCTTCATCATAATTTTGATTTTCAAAATCAAAATTTCTTACATTACATCCTTTAAGTCTGACAGTTCCCCAACCAACCTCGCGAATTATATTAAAATCAATATTAGCATCTGTACCTGAAAAGTCAAATCCCAAATCATAGAAACCTTCATATTCTTCAAATGGAATATCAGACAAATCACTACTATGTATTTCATCAATTAATTGCTCTATTTCACTTTCTAATTTTTCTCCGTCTTCCTCTGTTACTTGTATTTCTTCATTTTTAATTTTATTTGTTAAATCAAATATTTCAGCAACTCTTTCTTTTATTTCTCTAAATCTTGCTAAAGATAATTTAAGCATAACTAAAACATTCCTTTTCATTTTTATTTATTTTTACTTATTTTCTAAAAAACAGCTTTTTAATTTTTTCAAATATTCGCTTATACCAAGGATTAACTACTTCTATTAAAGATGTTTCATTACTATTTTCAATCTCTTTTTTTATTTCCTCATTTTCTTCTTTTACATTCTTATTAATTTTTTCTCTTGCAAATAAATCTGTTTTAATTTCTCTAAATTTATTAGTATATTCTTTATAATATTCTTCAAGGTTTATTTCTTGTCCCGATGGATACATTATTTTCTTTTTGTAATAGAATTTATTTGTCTTATCATTTAATTCTTCTGCATTTAACAACGAACTATTTACAAATACATTTTGCGAATTAGCTAATGTAATAAAATTATAAGCAATATTAGGATCTTTGGTATAAATTGCTACACCTTTTGGTTTCTCGCTTTTAATTTTTTCTAAAGCACTTTCTAAAGCACCATCTATTATTTCAAAATTTATATTTTGATTTTTTAATCTGTTTATTTCTATTTCTATTTCCGAATCAAATATATGATTTTCAATATAAATTATATTTTTAGATGAAAAACTCTTTTGTTTTATACTAGCTTTATCATCTTCAAGCTCGATAATCTCATCAAATTCTTCGTACACACATTCTTCAAAAGGCAGTATCATCAAAGTATTACGACTAATGTTAAACTTTGCAAGTGCTTCCACAAAAATAATTAAAGTCATATTAGATAAACTTAATTCGTAATACTCTGTTTGTGATATTGTAATAGTATTTCTTGATTTAATTCCACCAACAAAATATTTAATAATATCTACTACATTATTAGTTTCAACAACTATATTTCCAATAGGTACTGGAAAATCTCCACTATAATAATCCGTTCCTTGCTTATAATTATTAGATTTTTTATAAAAATCATTTTCTTTGTATGCTTCTTTAAAGGCATTTAAAATATCATTAAATGATATGTCTTCCTTTAATATTTCTATCATTTTTTCAAAATTTTCTTTATTATCTATCAATCTTAATAAAATATAATCTAAAACTCTTTTTGATAAATCTGGAATATAATTTAGATTATATATTCTAAAAGCATCATTTAATAATTTAATCTCTTCCATAAATTCCTCCAAATAATATGATAACTTAGAAGTTTTATAGTATTTATAGCTATTAATTCTATTAAAGTTTTTTATGGTTGTTTTTTATCAAAAAGCCTCTTTTGTACTATAAATCTACAACATTTTCTATATCATAAATTGGTAAAAAATACAATAATATAGATTGTATATTTTTTTTACGTTTTGGTGATATTTTGCTACAAAAATATTACAAAAAATAGAGAGATTATACTCTCCTTACTTGAAATTTTATAAAATTATTTATTTTCAAAAGATTACTTTATTGCTCCATTTACTAATCTTGTAAATGAGATTCCTGTCTTTTGATTAAATTCATTAAATTTTTTATATTACTTTTTCTTAACATTAAATTTCTATATGTTACAAATTCTGTTTTTGGTTTTGCATAATAAGTTTGATTATATCTTTCTATATATTCTTCCATTACTACATTTATAATATCACTCAATTTTGCATCATATGCCTTTTCAGTAACATTTCTGATTTTTTCATATAAAGAATCATCAATATTTATATACTTTGGAATAGTTTTATTATCTCTTTTATATAATCTATTTCTGCTATTCATAGTATCAACCTTTCAAATATATTTATACCTAATTTCAGTATAATTATACCTAAAAGAATTGTATTATAATACTAAATGTCAATGTTATAATACGAACAATATAGATGTGTATTTCTATAATTATTTATCAAATTTTGTAAATATACTATTATATTCATTACTTAATTTACTAATATCTCCATTTTTAGAACTATATGACATTTTTTTGTACATTCATTTAATAAATTCATTTGTAATTCCTCTTTCTATTCTTTTATTGCAATTATTAATTCATTATCTTGAACCCTCATTTTTGCATCCTTATATTCAAATCTTGCTCCTGTAAAATAAACTTTATAACTTTCATTTTATAATTTTGTTCTAATTAAATCTAAAAATCTATCAGCATCTTGTTCAGATAAATTATATTTAACCCTTAATTCATAAAATGTATATCTAATATAATCTGTATTTTCATTTAATTTGTCTTTAAATGTTTGTTCTATTATACTTATAATTTCTTTATCTTCCAACTTATCCTCACTCCTATTGATAACTGAAACAAAGTATATCACAAAACCATAAAAAATAAATAGCACAAAAGTGAGTATTCTAACTTATATCTTTTAACTTTCTTTTGCTTTCAATTTCTTCATTAAACATTTCTTCTATTTGTTTTATACTTGATATTATTTTATTAATTTTCTTGCTAAAATTTCTTTGTTTTAATCCAAAATTATTTTCATTTGTTTCGCCAATACTTAAAGATCTTACTTCATGTCCGATTTTTCTTAAATTATCTGCAAATCTTCTTGCTGATATTGTTGTTCCATTATTGCCATTATTGAATTGATCCATTACTAATAGAATTTTCATACTTAATTCTCCGTTTTTTTATAAATGATTGCTAATCCGTCTCCGACTTCTGATATTTCTGTATGTAATTCTTCATTTTCTGTGGCATTTTTTATGAATTCTCTTAAATGCGTTACTGCTGTTCTTTGCTTGTGCTTATTGTAATCACTCATTACATATCCTTTATATAAAACGTTGTCTGCAAATATTATACCATTTTGATTTAGCATTCTTAGTGACTCTTCTAAAAATATGGGGTATTTACTTTTTGATGCATCTATAAATATTAAGTCATATTTATTGTTCATTTGTTTTAATATTTCTACAGCATCTCCTTCATATAAATTTATCTTTTTATTACCTTCTAATATCTTAATATTTTCTTTTGCTTTGGCTATTCTTTCTGCATCTCTTTCTATTGTGTCTATTTCACCATTGTCTGTTAAAAGCATTGAAAAGCATAATGCTGAATAGCCTGTTGCTGTTCCTATTTCTAGTATTTTGTTTATTGTATTTTTGTTTAGCTCTTTTAAAGTTTCTTTTATTTTTTGTAATGTTTCATCCATTATTATTGGTACATTTTCTTTTATTGCTAATTCTTTGACTTTTTCTAATTTTCTTTCAAATTTTGTTTTCATTTTTTCTTCCTTATTGTGATTGCAAAAAATCGCCATTTAAATGTGGCGATTTTTTTATATATTAGTTACTTGCTCTTTTAGCTTCTCTTTCACGAGTTTTTGTATCAAGTATTTTCTTTCTGATTCTAATGTTTTCTGGAGTTACTTCAACTAATTCGTCTTCTGCGATGAATTCAATTGATTCTTCTAGTGACATTTTCTTAGGTGGTACTAATCTTAATGCATCATCTGCTCCAGATGATCTTGTATTTGTTAAATGTTTTTCTTTACATACATTTATTGTTAAATCTTCATTTCTTGAATTAATACCTACAACCATTCCTTCATATACTTCAACGCCTGGTCCTATTAATAGTTCTCCTCTTAATTGTGCATTATATAATCCATAAGTGATTGATGTTCCAGCTTCAAATGCTACTATTGTTCCTCTTGTTCTTGATGTGATATCTCCTTTAAATGGTGCATATTCACTGAATACTGATGCCATTGTTCCTTCACCACGTGTATCTGTCATGAATTCTGTTCTGTATCCAATTAATCCTCTTGCTGGGATATTGAATTCAATTTTTGTGTGTCCTGGTTCTGCAGGTTCCATGTTTGTCATTTCACCTTTTCTTAAACCTAATTTTTGAATTACTGTTCCTACACAATCATCTGGTACATTTACTGTTAGATTTTCCATCGGTTCACATTTTACACCATCAATATCTTTTAATATTACTTTTGGTCTTGCTACTAATAATTCAAATCCTTCTCTTCTCATGTTTTCGATTAATACAGAAATATGTAATTCTCCTCTACCACATACTTCAAAGCTTTCGGCTCTGTCTGTGTCTTTTACTCTTAATGAAACATTTCTTTCTAGTTCTTTCATTAATCTTTCTCTAATATGGCGTGATGTTACATATTTTCCTTCTCTTCCTGCTAAAGGTCCATCATTTACTGAGAATGTCATTGATACTGTTGGTTCATCTATATTTACAAAAGGAATCTTTTCTGGATGATTTACATCACAAATTGTTTCACCAATGTTAATGTCTGAAATACCTGAAATTGAAACTATATCACCTGCTGGTACTTCTTCAACTTCTACTTTATTTAATCCTTCATATATGTAAACTTTTCCTACTCTTCCATTTACTGTTTTGTCTTCATCTTTACATACTACTACTGCTTGGTTTGCTTTTAAAATTCCTCTTTCAACTCTTCCTACAGCAAGTCTTCCTAAGTAATCATCATATCCTATATTTGATACTAATAATTGCATATCACCATTAATATCTACTTGTGGTGCTGGAATTTCTTTAATTATTGTATCAAATATACAATAAATGTTGTCTGATTCGTCATCTAATTTCATTTTTGCAATTCCATTTTTAGCTGATGCGTATATTACTGGGAAGTCTAATTGTTCTTCTGTTGCATTTAAGTCCATGAATAATTCTAGTACTTTGTCTACTACTTTTAATGGTTGTGCACCTGGTCTATCTATTTTATTTATTACAACTATTGGCTTTAAATCTAGTCCTAAAGCCTTTTTTAACACTTCTCTTGTTTGTGGCATTGGTCCATCAAATGCGTCTACTAATAGTACAACACCGTCTACCATTTTTAGAACTCTCTCTACTTCTCCTTCAAAGTCTGCGTGTCCTGGTGTATCAACTATGTTAATTTTTACTCCATTATAATGTACTGATGTATTTTTTGCTAAAATTGTAATTCCTCTTTCTTTTTCAATATCATTTGAGTCCATTACTCTTTCTGCTACTACTTCATTATCCCTAAATACTTTACTTTGTTTTAGTAAAGCATCTACTAATGTTGTTTTTCCATGATCAACATGGGCTATAATTGCGACGTTTCTTATATCTTTATTTTCCATTATTCCTCCCTGTTTTTGTCATCTTCATTTTTTTCTGTTTCAAATGAAGTTCCTTCTAATTCTCTTATTGATAATTCCATTTTGTGGTTTTCTCTATCTAATCCGATTATTTTTGTATTTATTTTTTCGCCTATTTTTAATTTATCTTCTGGTTTTGCGATTCTTTCTGTTGATATTTGTGAAATATGAATTAATCCTTCTACTCCTTTTGTTACTTCTGCAAATGCTCCAAATGTTGTCATGTTTTTAATTGTTACATTTACAACATCTCCTACATTTCCTTCAAATGTTTCCCATGGATTTTTTTCTTTGTCTTCATATCCTAAACTCATTTTCTTATTTTCTGAATCTAATTCTTTAATGAATACATTTACTTTTTGTCCAACTTTTAAATATTTTTCTGGTTTAGCATTGTGTTCCCATGTTATTTCTGAAATATGTAACAATCCTTGCACTGATGATCCTAAGTCAATGAATGCTCCATAATTCATAATGCTTGCTACTGTTCCTTCGAATTTATCTCCGACTTTTACTGTTTCCCAGAATTTATTTACATTATCAATTTTAGCTTGTTTTTCTTGATCACGTTTGATTTTTTTACATGATAATAGAACGTTGCCTTCTCCATCATTTGTTTTTAATACTATTGCTGTTATTTCATCACCTATTTTTACTTCATCTTCTGGATTACAATTTTCGTCATAAGAATATTCATTTTTGGGTATTATTCCATCACTTTTGTAATTTATGTCTAAGTAAATTTCGCCCTTTGAACTGATGTATATTACTTTGCCAGTTACTATTTTTCCTAATTTTTCATCGTTTTCCTTCATTGAATTATTTAATAATTCTTCGAAGTTATTGTTATTATCTTCCATTCTTTTTTCCTTCTCTTTTTTTGCTTTTGAAATTATAGTTTATTTTTCTTCCTTTGTCAATGAAACTATTTGTTTCATTAAATCTTCGGTTGCTTGTGTTAACCATTCTGAATCCTTTTTATCATATTGTTCTAAATCCATTGGTTGACCTATATTATATTTGATTTTTTTAAATGGTTTAAAATCACCTATAATTCCTACTGGTACTATTTTTGCATTTGTTTTATTTGCTAAGAATATTGCTCCATTTTTTGGCTTTTCATGTTTGTCCATTCCATGTCTTGTTCCTTCTGGAAATATTCCTAATGTTTCTTTATTTTTTAATGCTTTTAAACAAATCTTTATTGAATTTACATCATTTCCTTCTCTATGTACTGGAATGTTTCTATATACATATCCAAAGCTTCGTAATATTCCATTTTTTAACCATAAATCACGTTTTGTGATGAATCTTATTTTTCTTTTTGAGAATAATTCAAGTCCTATTGCATCCATTGCATGTACGTGATTTCCACACAATATTACTGGTCCTTCTAATTCATTAAATTGTTTTACATTTATAAATTTAGGTCTATATACTAACCAATATAATGTTTTTAAAATTGGATCATAGATTAATTTTAAAAATTTTGTATAAAATTTTAATTCTTTGTCATTATATGCTTTTTCAAAAATTTTTATTTCTTTTTTCTTTTTGTCAATTACTTTTGAGGCTTGTTTTAGCATCTTCTTAATACTCATATTTGTTGTATCTAAATAATAGGCATCTTCTGCTTGTACTAATGGTGATACATCTGAGGTTGTGTCATTTAAATCTCTTGAAGCAATATTTTCTTTGACCTCTTCCCATGTTGATTCAATACCTTTTTGTTGATTTTGTTTAAACCTTCTATTGACTCTTGCATCTAATGATGCATTCATAAATATCTTTACATCTGCATTTGGAAATACTTTTGTTCCAATATCTCTTCCATCAAGTATAACATCATGTCCTTCTGCCATTCTCCTTTGTAATCTAATCATAGCTTCACGTACAATTTGTATATGTGATACTTGTGATACTCGATTATTTACTGGCGCTTCTCTTATTTCTTTGCTGACGTCTCTACCATTTAAAAATGATTTGCCATCTTCAAATTTAATGTCTACTTCATCTAACTCTTTTTTTATTAATTCGATATCATCATCTTTTATGTTTTTTTCAATAAAATCTAATGTTAGGCATCTGTATATTGCTCCTGTGTCAATATTCATTAATTTGTATTTTTTAGCTAATAAATTTGCTAATGTGCCTTTTCCAACACCTGTATATCCGTCTACTGCAACTATAAATGACATTTGTTTACTCCTCTTTAATCTACTTCTTTTGTAATATCTTCAATATTTGGAAGCTCTCCGATTACTGGTAGAGATATTTTCTTTGCTACTATTTTAAATTCTGTGACATTCATTCTTGTTTGTCGCTCTATATCTCTAATGCATCTTTCTTTAAACTTCTTTAATTCTGTAATTATATTGAATCCATATACTATTTCAACTTCAATATATACATTTGGTCCTTCTTCTGATTTATTTACTCGTATTCTTATTATTTTACTAATTGATTTTATATCTTTTGCTTGGACTTCAATTATTTGTTTAAAAACATTATCTGAAATTGTGAAATTTCCTATATAATTAAAAGTTGGTCTAATTATTGACTTTTCTGCTATATATGGATTTCCATTCAATCCTTGTGATTTGAATATCTGAAGTGGATCTAATAAGTATCCTGAAAAATCTTTTTTTAATTCAAATGTTGGAACTGGAATTACATGTTTTCCTTCTGTTGTTCTTATTCTTCTTGCATTTTCAATTTCCTCTTCTGTTGCAACATCTGTTATATATATAGTTTTCTTTATAGGTGGCAATCCTAAATTTTCGGCTATTGTTTTAACCATTTTATCAGAAGTTCCTAGTATTAAAATTGATTTAGGATTTAATTTAATTATTGCTTCTTGCATTTCTGCCTTTTGATTTGCGTCATTAAACAATGCTTTTTTTATTGTTTCAATTTTTGTTGGAGCTTTTTTTGCTGATTGCCCTGCAACTATTGCATTTTCTTTTACCAATAATCCATCGTCTATTATAAATTTAATATTGTAGGCTCCTGCGACCATTTGTGCTCTATAACTTTTTCCTGTTCCAGATGGCCCTACAAATGCATATACTTCAATATTTTCCATTTCTTTCATTTTCATCTTCTACTTTTTATCATCTTTGTTTATTGTATTTATATCAACTTTTCTAACATGCTCTATTTTTTCCCATGTTGTTTCTCTCTTAAATAAACATTTGAAGTTTATTAATAACCAAGATCCTAAGAATAATGGGTATAGTATTAGGCCTTTCATCATTTTTTTAATTGGTCTTTTATCTATTATCATTACAAATATCGCTGTAAAAATCGGTAATATAAATGTTGGTATTATAAATTTTAATATATTTAATGTGAAATCTGCTGTTGACATTCCTTTTGTTAAATAAAATACTGCATTTAATAGCAATAGTAATATTGTTATTACAAACATTGGAATGCTTCCTAACATATATAATAATCCGTCAAAGTTTGTTAATGTTTTATTTTCAAATGTTGATCTTGTTAATGGTTTTGTATATTCTGCTAAGCATTGAATATGTCCTATTGTCCATCTAGCTCTTTGAGACCATGATGGTTTGAATTTTACTGGTTGTTCATCATATACTATTGCTGTTGTTGCCCAGCCTAATTTCTTTCCTTTGATTATTGTTTTTAATGAAAATTCTATGTCTTCTGTTAATGTCTTTGTTTTCCAGCCTTCATCTTTGATTGCTGACATTTTTACCATAAAACCTGTTCCATTTATTAATGGTGATAATCCTGCATTGTAACGTGCTAAATGATAGAATCTATTCATTGTCCAATAGAATATTGCATATCCTGCTGATACCCAACTATCATCAGGGTTTTTGATATCTCTATATCCTTGAACAACTTCTTCTCCTTGGCATAAATGTTTATTCATCTCTGTAAAAAAGTGCTTATCTACGACATTATCTGCGTCAAAAATACAAAATGCATCATAATCTGCTTTTGGATCATTTAATATCTTATTTAAAAATACTTGTAATGCTGCACCTTTTGTCTTTTTAGCTGGATCTGTTTCTGTTCTTACAAAAACATTTGCTCCTGATTCTCTTGCAATTTGCTCTGTCTTATCAGTGCAATTATCTGCTATTACATATATGTCATAATCTTTACTGTCATATGTTTGATCTTGTAAACTTGTAATTAGATTTCCAACAACGGCTTCTTCATTATGTGCTGGTATTATTGCTAAAAATTTATGCTTTTTATCAACAATATATGGCTTATCTTTAATTTTTACTAATGCAAACAAGCTTATTACTAATTGGTATATCCAATATACTGTTATTAACCATACTAAAGCTTGTTGTAAAAAGTATAAAAATTGCATACCACGTCTCCTATCAATAGAAATTCTTTTCAATTATACTATATTTTCATTGTAATTTCAATGTTTTGAATTTCCATACTATCTTATTTTATTAAACATATTTTTAATTCATTTAATGTTTCATCCCAATAATCTTCATATAATATTGCAATTATACTTTTGGCTAAAGGTGATACATTTTGTTCATCTAATGATTTCTTAGGATTATACTCAAAGAAATATCCTCTTTTTTGATTTTCATTGAATAATTTATATAATTCCATTGGAACTTTTTCATAATATTCTCTTGGAACTTGTTCTAATATACTTAAAACTTCTGCATAGGCTATTCCATAGTCTCTACTATTCATATTATTCTCCTATTTCTTTATTAATAGATCTATTTGTAAATTTAATTCTTTTCTAATTTCATTAAGTGTTTTTGTGTCATTTAAACTTTTTTCAACTTCATATCTTAATTGGCAAATATTTTTTGATTCGACTGGGAAAGCTTTAAAAATCAAATCTTTAAATCTTTCTTGTCTTTCTTCTTTTTGAAGTATTCCTTTTAATGCTATTTTTCCATTTTGAGTTAGCATAAGTCTCATTTTTTCTAATATTATATCAATATCTGAATCAGTGATTTTCTTTAACTCTTTACTATTTTTTATACTGTTTGCTTCTCTTTCAGCTTGCATTATAATTTCTTCATATTCAAAGTTTTGTCTATTTATTTCTTCTTTTAATATTTCTTTTGCTTTTGAATAAAATTCAAGATTATCTTCTATAAAATGTAGCATATCTACACTTTTTCCATTGTAATTATATTCTTCTAATCTATTTATTATTTTATATGATTTAGTTAAAAATTTCGCTATCATCTTATCTTTTTGTAATGATGTGAATATTCTATTTGCTACCCATGATTCTGAATCATCTTGAGCTTTTTCTAGTGAATCATCTTTGACTTCATGTAGAATTTCTCTTATTATATATTTTTCTATTTGATTGTTAAATTTGTCATGTGTGAAAACTTTGTAAATACTTTTTTCTGAATTAAATTCGTAATTATATACTCCTTTGAATACTATAAAATCAGTTGTTTTCATTGTCATTCTTATTTTTCTTAATTCTTCATTAAATGTTTTTATATCTGGTTTTTCATTTATATATGAATTAATATACATTGTATCTCTTACCATGTGAATTACTTGTTCTAATTGTAAATCATCAGTTGGTATTATATTTACTTCTGCTATTTGTAATAAATACTGATATAGTTGTTTTCTTGCCTTTGTTATGTCTTCTGGCAATTCTTGTACTAAAAATTTATTTTTGATTTTTTCTAATAATTCTTCTCTTTTTATTCTTTTGTTTGTTAATCTTTCTATGGATCTACAAAATTCATATAAATATATAATATTCTTTAATTTTTCTTCTTCTGAAAAATTAGAATTATTTTGCTTTTCTATTATGATATAATTAATCATTTCTCTAATGTATTTTAATATCTGTTTTTCATCATGTGTCTCATACTTTTTTAATAAATCTATTAATTCCATATTTTCTCCTTTGCATACATTGATTTTACTCTTATATTCTTATTTTTTCAATATGTTCAGGCTTTTAATTCTTTTATTTTATCCCTTATTTTAGCTGCATTTTCGAAGTCTAGTTCATCTGCAAATTTAATCATTTCCTGTGTTAATCTATTTATTGTTTCTTCAACTGTTTCACCCTTTTCAATTTTATATTCTGCATCATCTTCTGCTACTTGATATGTTGCTCTTATTGATTCTCTTATTGCTTTATTTATTGTTTTTGGAGTAATATTATGTTCTTTATTATATTTTTCTTGAATTTCTCTTCTTCTATTCGTTTCTTTTATTGCTTTTTCCATTGAATCCGTTAATTCATCTGCATACATTATTACTTTTCCATCTGTATTTCTTGCTGCACGGCCTATTGTCTGAATTAATGAACGTTCTGAACGTAAAAAACCTTCTTTGTCTGCATCAAGTATCGCTACTAATGATACTTCTGGAATATCTAGTCCTTCTCTTAATAAGTTTATTCCTACTAACACATCAAATTTTCCTAAACGTAAATCTCTTATTATTTCACTTCTCTGGAGTGTTTTTATATCAGAATGCATATATTGTACTTTTATATCAATGTTTTTCAAATATCCTGTTAAATCTTCTGCCATTTTTTTAGTAAGAGTTGTTACTAAAACTCTTTCGCCTTTTTTAGTTCTTTCATTTATTTGCTCAATTAAATCATCTACTTGAATATCTATTGGCTTTACTTCTATTTTTGGATCTAATAGACCTGTTGGTCTTATGATTTGTTCTACTGTTGCTTGTGAATGCTCTTTTTCATAATCTCCTGGTGTTGCACTTACAAATATACATTGGTTTATTCTTTCTTCAAATTCATGGAATTTTAATGGTCTATTGTCAAAAGCTGATGGCAATCTGAATCCATAATTTACGAGTGTTTCTTTTCTCGCTCTATCCCCATTGTACATTGCTCTTACTTGTGGTATTGTTGCATGTGATTCATCTATTAACAATAAGTAATCTTCTGGGAAATAGTCAAATAATGTAAATGGCGTACTTCCTGGTGCTCTGCCACTTATATGTCTTGAATAATTTTCAATTCCTTGACAAAACCCTGTTTCTTTCATCATTTCTATATCAAAGTTTGTTCTTTCTTCAATTCTTTGTGCTTCTAATAATTTATTATTTTCTTTAAAATATTCAACTCTTTCTTTTAATTCTTCTTCTATTGTTCCTATTGCTTTTTGCATTTTTTCGTCTGTTGTTACATAGTGAGAATTTGGGAATATCATTACATGCTTTCTTTCGCCTTCTACTTTTCCTGTTACTGAATTTACTTGATCCATTCTTTCAATTTCATCGCCCCAGAAACTTATTCTTATTACTCCTGTTTCTCCTTCTGTTGATGGAAATACTTCTACTACATCTCCTCTTGCTCTAAATGTTCCTCTTTTTAAACTTAAGTCATCTCTTGTATATTGTAGTTTTATTAATTTTTTTAATAATTCATTTCTATCTTTTATCATTCCTGTTCTTAATGATATAATCATATTTTCATAATCGATTGGATCTCCTAATCCATATATACATGATACTGATGCTACTATTATTGTGTTTCTTGTTTCAAATAATGATGCTGTTGCTGAGTGCCTTAATTTATCTATTTCATCATTTATTTGTGCATCTTTTTCTATATATGTATCTGACACTGGTACATAGGCTTCTGGTTGATAAAAATCATAAAAACTAACGAAATATTCTACATTATTTTTCGGAAAAAATTCTTTAAATTCACTATATAGTTGACCTGCTAATGTTTTATTATGTGCTAATACTAATGTTGGTTTTTGAGTTTTTGCGATTATATTAGCCATTGTGAATGTTTTTCCTGATCCTGTTACTCCAAGCAATGTTTGAAATTTCTTTCCTTCTTCTATTCCTTTTACTAACTTGTCTATTGCTTGTGGCTGGTCACCTGTTGGTTTATATTCTGAGTGTAGCTTAAACATTTATTTTCCTTTCTAATTTAAGATTAGCCCAAGTTAATATTAACTTGGGCTTTTAATTATCTTGCTTTAAAATTTGTTAATTCTACTTCTTTACTATCTTCAGTTATATTAATTATTGTCAAACTTGCGTAATCTGCTTTAAAATTTCTTACTCTATTGGTCCATATCTTTCCTGTTATATGGCTACATATTACATTTATTACTCCATTATGTGTTACAAATGCTATTGTTTCATGTTCTTTATTTTCTTCAACTAATTCATTAAATGATTTTATAACACGTTCTCTAAATTCTATTGGACTTTCTCCTCCTGGATATCTTTCATTCATTTTTAATGCTCTAAAATATACTCCTGGATATTGTTTTATTGCGTCTTTTACTTTCATTCCTGCTAATACGCCATTATTCATTTCTCTCAATTTTCTTGTGTATTCTATTGGTAAATGTAATTTGTTGTTTATAATTTTTGCAGTTTGTCTTGTTCTTACTATATCACTTGATATAATCTTTTCTATTTTAAAATCTTTTTGCCTTTTTTCTAAATAATTTGCTAACTTTGATACTTGTCTTTTTCCTCTACTTATAAGTGGCAAGCGGTTCCACCCGCCTTTATAACGTTCATCGTCTTCACCATGACGTATTAAAAATATTTTCATTGTCACCTCCATAATTGTTTAAATTATATCATAAATTAGTTTATATAAAAAGAGCCATACATATATTTATGTATGACTTGCTATTTTTTATTATATATACTACAAACTTGAATTCACCAATTTTTTATTATTATATTTATAATTATTGATTTTTTATGTAAATTAATGTATAATTTATAGTGATTTTGTAACTTTAGTTTTTGTGACTATCACGTAGAGTCACTTGTTTTGCACCAAGGAGGTAGGTGTATGAAAATTTTTTTATTCTTAGTTACTGCTTTTATATTTCTAGCCTTAATAGAATTATCTAAGCCAAACAAAATCGTAAAGTTTGCTATGATCAGTAATTTTATTATAGCAATTTCGGTTATTTTTATTAAGGAGATAACTCCTGCTATATATTATAGAATATTCGCATTGATATTATTTGCCTATATTTATAGTATCGCAGGCAGAATCTTTAGAACCAACTTGATTGTTGGAAGGAAGTATAGGTTTGCCCTATTACTCTTACTTATTTTTGTAGGGATAATTCTCTTAGAATTGTTCGAGAGAATGTTTGGTCCATTTGATTTCCATTTTAATCTGAACTTAACAAGGCTAGTTCAAGTGGGAGGTAGCTCTATTGCATTATATTTTATTATTGATGAATTTAAATTACTCATCAATAATGAATGATATAGGAGGTAACTATGGCGATGGAAATGATTTGTTTTATGGTTGTTCTGTTTTTTATATTATATATGGCAACCACGGCTGTAACACAAAATGAAAAATATTTCTTTTCATTTTTTGTTCTTGTATTCTGGGCGACAGATTTAAATCTCCACGATCCAGAATTATCTTTCCTTTTATTTATTGCCTTAGGGGCAATTTCACTTGTAAAGTTAATAATTGATATTTCCTTTACAAGTATGGAGAAAAACCTAATAGCTTGTTTCTTTTTTTCATTAGGATTGTTTACCATAACTAATCTACTAATGATAAAAGATAAAGCAGTAGTTTGGGTTGATATTGGTAATCAATCCTTAAGTATTGTCATATTATTCTGGGTATTAAACTTATTTGATTTGATTCAGATAAGGTATATACGTCATTTCTTCTTTGTGCATTTTATTCAGAAGCGCAAAGAAAATAAACGGAAGAAAGACCAAAAAGATAAGAAAAAAGAATAACAAAAACCTGTTGGACAATTGTCCAGCAGGTTTTCTTATTTTTGATTATCGTTTGTTATATTGCCGTTTTGATCTAATGATATTTTCTCGCCTAAATATTTTGCTTTTATTTTAAACATACATTGGAATATATCTTTATTTCTAGCTAAGATTTCTCGTAACTCTCTGCTTAAGTCACCTACATAATTGTGTTTTGTTGCTGATATACCATCTGATTGAATTCCTAATTGTTGTCCTATATATAGAGCTCTGTATAAGTGATATTCTTGTGTTACAAGAATTGCTTTTTTTACATTAAATACTTCCTTGGCTCTATACATTGTTTCATAAGTTGAAAATCCTGCATGATCCATGAATATATCTTCTGCTGGTATTCCTTTTGAAATTGCATAATTTTTCATTACTGTTACTTCATCATAATATTTTTTTCCATGATCTCCACTCATTATTATTTTATTAATGATTTTGGCATTATATAATTCAATACATGTATTAAGCCTGTCTTTTAACATATCACTTGGTGTTTTGCCATAAACTCCAGCTCCAAAAACGATTGCACAATCATATTTTTCTTTTTCAGATTTCTTTTTAATTTCGGATTGTGTTAATATTCTCTTTTTAGTTATATTTATTACATATACATTTAGTGTCATTATCGATAATAATATCGCTATAAAAATAATGCCCAATGTTGCTAATATAATTTTTATTTTTTTCATCTTACGCCTTTATATTATTAATTGTTTTTTCCAGTGAAGTCATAATATGTTTTTGGTTCAGTATCATTAATTCCTTTTAATTTCATCATTTCATTAATTGTTACAAATTCAAAGCCCCTACTTCTTAATTCTGGCATTGCTGCAATTGCGCCTTCTACTGATGTTTTATATATGTCATGCATTAATACAATTGCTCCATCTTGTGCGTGTTTTAAAATTTCATTTTTTACAGATTCTGCATTTCTTGTTTTCCAGTCAAGTGTATCTATTGACCATAATATAATATCTCTATTAGCTATTTCAATAACTGTTTTGTTCTTGTTTCCATAAGGTGGTCTTATTGTTGATGGCTTTATTCCGATTTCTTTATATACTGCATCATCTGTTTTATAGATTTCTTCTGCGATTTGATATTTATCTAATCTTGGTAAGTTTAAATGATTATATGTATGACTTCCAATTTGGTTTCCTTCTGAATATGCATATTTTAATCCTTCACGATTTGAATGTGCTCTACTTCCTAGTACAAAAAATGTTGCTAGTCCATTATATTCTTTTAGTGCATTTACAATTCTTTTGTCATTTTCTGTACTTGGACCATCATCAAATGTTAACGCTATTAATTTTTTTCCTCTGAATTGTTCTATATCTCTTGTTTTCGGTTGAATTTTAGCTTCTTCGTTTGAAGTAGTGTTAGTTGTTTCTACTAAATATTCTGGTTTTAATATTCCTTTTAATTCTGATAATGGAATCTTAGTTTCTATTTCGCCATTTGACCAACTAATCAATTCCATTCTTGTATATGTTATTATCAAAAAATTATTTTCAATTCTAAAATGTTCAAAATTATAATTACTTAACTCTTGTTTTAAATCATCTTCACTATATGTTATTGATTTTTCTGTTTTTAATTCTTCTAACGTTTTATTTGTATAATGATATACTACTAGTGCAAACTTATCCTTATCTTCTAGTAAGTCGTTGAAAGACACTCTTGAATTATCTGATTCTTTATAATACATTGATTTTAATTTCGTTTCATAGTGGTTTCCACCATTGAAGATATATGTTGATGTTCTTATTTCTTTTACACCGTCAAATTCATATTCTTGATTTGTTGATCTTAATTCATATTTTATATTATTATTATCTGCTGCTTTATAATTTTTTGCTTCTTCTAGAAATCCTTGTTTTATATCTTTTAAATATGTTTCTATTTCATTTTCCATTTCTGCTGTTGGTAGTTTAGGTACATCTATACTTATATCATAATTATCTGTTGCAATATTCCAACTCTCTTTTTCAGATGTTTTAGATTTTCTTATTGCTAATATTATACTACCTACAATTATTGCTATCATTATTAATAATAAAGCAATTTTTTTCGTGTTTAATTTTCTCTTATTTCTTACTTTTTTATTCATAATTCCTCTATCCTAAATAATTTATTTTTCATTTATAATTTTATCTTTATTTGTTTGCATTTTTATTAATACTACTATATTAGCTACTATTGTTGCAAAGTCAAATGTAGCAGATGTATATGATTTTATTAATGTATCATATATTAACCACATTGTCATTGTTGCTATTAATAATAGTTTAAATTTCTTTACATCTTTTAAATCCATTAAAAAAATATATACTGCATTTGCTAATAATGGTAGATATCCAATAATCCCCTCTGTGTTTAATTTAATTGCTATTATTGATGATATTAATGTTAATGCTATTTTTATAGGCATCTTTAGCCATTTCTTTTGATACAGGAGATTTCTTATTAATCCTGCTGTATTACTTATGGCGCCTGATATTCCTCCTAATATTATATTACTTATTATTAAAAGTATTATTTGTACATTCTGCGCTATTAATATTTGATTTTTCTTTTTTAAAATTCCTGAATACACCATAAATAATGATGCCAGAAGTGCTACTGCATTTCCTATTATTAAAGTTTTGTTCATTATATTTCCTTTGTATGTTTAGTCTAAATTAATATAACATTACAAATATGTTTTTTCAATATATTAAACGATAAAAGCAGATGTTTTTAAGCATCTGCTTTTACACATGTTACCTTCTCCTATAAACTACTTTTTGATTGAATGTTTTTTCGTAAATTCCATCACATTCAATCTCACAGTATTCAAGGAGTTCTTTGAGTGTTTCCGTTGTTTCCGAATAGTTTCCACTTGTTACAATCGGCACTAAAATTTGATAGCTTTCGCCATCTTTTTCACTGTAGCCATAAATTGTAAGTGGATATTCATCTTTGGACTGTATATCTTCTGTCCTCAATGAAATTCCCTTATTCGGAGTGTGAATCTTTACACGATTCACCGTTTGAAATCCACCATAGGATTTCTTCAACCTCGCTTTCGTAGCGTCTTCTGCTTCATGTGCAGTTGTTGCTACAATAATTGAAGTATGCACGTTTCTTACCTCCTGCCATTAGGCTAAAAGGATGATGTGATAACATTCACATCGTTAATAAGTGTCTTAAATACTATGTCACCTTATATTCATTTTGTCAATGTTTTTTTTATAATTTGAAGTATTTTATTATAAAAGTTGTTTTATCACTATTTGATTCTACTGAAACAATTCCATTATTGCTCTCAATTATTGTTTTTGATAGTGATAAGCCTATTCCTATGCTTTCATTTGATGAGTTTTTTCCTCTATAAAACCTTTCAAATATGTGTGGTAAATCTTCTTTTGATATTCCTTCACCATAGTCTGTTATTGTTATGTATGAATACACACTATTATTATTATATTTAATATCTATTGGAGTGTTTTCTTTTGAGTGCTCTATGCAGTTTTTCAAAATATTTGTTATTGCTTCTATTTGCCATAATAAATCACAGTTTAATTTTATTTTTTTATTACCTTCAACATTTATTTTTATATTCTTTAAGTCTGCTAATGATCCTGTATTTTTTATTGCTTCGTCAACTATTTGTTTTAAATAAATATCTTGCTTTATAAATTGAATGGTATTACTGTCAAATTTTGAAAGTTTTAATATTGATTGTATTAATGATTGTATTCTTGTAGTTTCTCTTTTTAAATCATGCAAAAATTCTACTCTTGTTTGATAATCCATTTCTGGATTGTCTATTAGATTATCTAGAATTATTAAAATTGATGTTAATGGGGTTTTTAATTGATGTGATATGTCTTCTAATGCTCTTTTTAGATTTATTTTATCTTTTAATGTATTACTTGCATTTTCTCTTAACATTACTGTTACTTTATATAGTTCATTTTTTAAAATTGATAATTCTTCTTCTGAATTTTCATCTATTTTTAGTGTATAATTTTTGTCATTTATTGCTTCTAAATATTTTGTTATTTTATCTATTTCTTTGTCTTGTTTTCTTTCGTATAAAATAAATACTATTAACAATGATACAGATGTTGTAATTAATAAAATTATTTCTATTTTTATAAATTTATTGTTTATTTTATTATTTTCTAATATTACTGTGTTTTTTTCTAGATCTATACCGTATTTTTTTAGTGAATTGTTTTGTGGTATTTTTTCTGAATTCAATATTCCTATTATTTCATCAGTTGATATTTCTGGATATTTACTTTGTATTACATCTATTATTGATGCAATATTTTTATTAAAGTTTTTAGTATATTCTTTATATTCATATATATTAATAATTGCCATAAATATTGAAAATATTATTGTTATGACTAGTGAGATTATAATTGATTTTTTTAATTCTATTTTATTACTCATCTATTCTATATCCTATTCCTTTTACTGTTGTTATTATATTACTTCCTAATTTATTTCTTATTCTTTGAAAATATACTGTTATTGTATGATCATCTACATCATTTCCTGTCCATTCCCAGACCTTATCTAATATTGTATTTCTATTTACTACTTTGTTTATATTGTTAAATAATAATGCTAATAATTTTATTTCCAAACTTGTTAAATTTATTTGATTTTCACCGTTTAATACTATCATCTTATCTATATCAAAGCTAATATCTCCAGCTTTAATCACAGTATTCTTCTTGGCTCTAAGTAATATCTTGTTTATTCTAGCTAATAATTCTTTTGTCGAGAATGGTTTTGTTAAATAATCTTCTGCACCAATCATTAATCCTTTTACAATATCATTCTCATCATCCCTTGCTGTTAAAAATATTGTTGGAATTTGTGACTTTTTAATAGTATATTCATATAATTCATATCCAGTTCCATCCGGTAAATTTATATCAAGTATTGCTAAATCTATTTGTGGTTTTGTGGCTAAATATTCTTTAGTTTCTTTTATTGTTTCGAATGCTATTACTTTGTAATTATTTGTTTCTAATGAATATTTTAAACTTTTTGACATTACTTTATTGTCTTCTATTAGCAGTATATTCATGTATTTCTCCTTTATGTTATATGAATTTATATCTTAGTGTATTTCAAAATTTATCTATCAATATTTGGTTCTTGGTATTTTTCTTGAATGATTTTTAAAGATTTTTCTGGTGTAATATTTGGATTACTAGTTAAATTATAAATTTCTAAAAATTCTTTTTCTGGATTTCTTGATTTATCTACTTTATCTGAAATGTATTGGCCTATGACGTATCTTTCACTTTCTTTAAAGTACAATTCTCTGTTAATTAATACTTTCATTAAATATTTGATACACTCTTCTCTTTTTGCAAAGTTATTAATATGTTGTTTTTCATCAATCATTTCCAATACTCGTTTTTTTGTGATATATTGGCCCTTTTTTCTCATTTCAATTAGTGCTATTTCCATTAATGTTTTACTTGCTACATCTTGGCTATCTCTTAGTCTCCATTCTTTGTGTAGATTATAGTCATTTTGTGTTATTATCTTATTTTTTACTAGCCATTTGCTAAATAAGTTTTCAATTATTAATGTTGGTGATTCAGTTAAATATCTATATCCAGAATTTGTATTTATTGCATCAGAATATTCCATTGCATGTATCATTTCATGCAAAAGTGTTATCATATTCTTTATTTTATCATGATAATTTATATATGCTTTTCCTTTTTCACAATGTGGTTTTATATAATTTGGTAGTATATTTAATGTTTTTTGATTATTATTGTTTTGATAAACTAAGTTCATAAATTGGTCTGCGAGTGTTGAATCTATTGTTGTTAAAAATTGATAGGCATATTCTATTGCATCATTTATACTAATATTTTTTGACCATTTTGTCTCTTTAATTTCCGGATGCTTTTGTTTTAATACCTCTTCACATATCGGCTTTATTGTTTTAAGATTTTCAATATATGATTTACAATCTGGGTGTTGAATATACTCATCTATTAATTTATTCATTTCTCTTTCTTCTGAATCTAATTGTTCTGGAGATATATTTTCTGCATCATTAGTTTTAAAATTTAAAAAATCTTTATTCATGAATTTTCCTTTTTTATTTGATATTTATTATATTATATGACATCAAAATATAATAATCTAGACCTTCTAACTATTTATTGTAATATATAAAGAGCTAGATTACATCTTTAAATGCAATCTAGCCCTATCTAATTAATTATTTTATTTGTTTAATAATTCATTGATTTTAAAAGTCTTGTTTGTTAAAACATTTTTCAAATTTAAAGTTGATTTTTTAATAGTAAATATTCCATAAATTATTTTTTATTCTTAATTTTATCTCCTTATCTATACTAAAATCTTCCTATATTTTATTTTTACTTTCACACTTTCTGCTATATACTTAATATAAAATAATTTTATCTCCTTTCTAAAGATTTAGGTTTTAATGTAAGGTTACCTATAACTTTTATAGCTTATTTGATAAGTATTAATTTATTATTATTTCTCTTTCTATTCAATCAAATTATATCATGTTTTTTTTTTTGCAATTTAATGATTCTATAACATTGAGTTACAGTAGCATTATAATTTGTTCTATTTTATACTTTTTAAATTACATAATAAAAAGAGGGAAATTCCCTCTTTTTAAACTTATATATTTTCATTTCTAATTGTTTCAATTGTATTTTGTTTTTTTATTTTTATTAATGAATATTGCATTATGCTTGCAATTAAAACTATTACTGCTATTGCTGAATATAGTATTGGCTTTAATGGTATTTCAAATGGCATATTTCCTGCTTGATAAATACCGTATGAAATTGCTGTTCCTAGAGGAATTCCGAAAAATAGTGATTTAATTCCTATAAATAATGTCTCTAGTCTGATCATTCTATTAAATTCTTTATTTGTCATTCCAACTGATCTTAATATTGCAAATTCTTGTTTTCTTAATTCCATACTTGTAGTAATTGTGTTTACTATGTTTGTGACTCCTATTAATATTATTATGATTATGAATCCATATAAGAATATTCCAACAAGTGTTATTAAATGTTTTCCATCATTATATGTTTCTTGAACATTTGTTATATACTTTTGTTTATAATCTTTTAGTGATTCTTCTATTTGATTTTTTACTTTGCTAGCATCTTTTACTTTATAATATGCACTATATCTTTTTTCATCTTTAAATGTTTTATTATAATATTCATCACTTAATACTAATATTTTATATGGAGTTGCCATATCTCCATTTGTTGCAAATGGCCTTTTCTTTGTTATTTTTCCAATTTCAAATGTTAATTTTTCGCCCTTATCGCCTTTTACATCAAATTTATCATTCTCTTTTAAATTTAACATTCTAATTTCTCTTATAGGCTTTTTGCTTGCATCTATTGTTGCTGTAGATACAGTATCTATTAATATTGCTTTATCTTTTATGTCATTATAATTCAAACCAAGTGATTTGATATATTTGTTATATTCTATATCTCCAACTGCAATAATTGATACTGTTTCATTATCTGGAAAATTTTCAGAAATTTGTTTGATTTCTTTATTTAAAAACTTTTTATCATATTTTCCGACATTTGATTGTAATAAAGTATACTCTGTTACATCTTCAGTTGTTTTGGCTATATTATTTAATATTTTTATTTCTTCATCATTTTCTTTATATATATTGCATGCTATATCATAATCTACGTTTCCTACTGCTAATTGAATTTGCTTTAGCATCATTTGCATAAATGTTGTTAATGATATATATACCATAATTGATAAAACTATTGATATTATTGTAACTCTATATCTCTTTTTGTTTCTTTTCATATTTTTATATGATATTTCGCCACCGACTTTAAATATGCTTTTTATTATTTTTGGTACTTTTAATTTTTTTGCTTTTATTTTTATATCTGCACTGTTTCTGATTGAATTTATAGGAGATACTTTTGATGCTTTTCTAGCAATTCTTAGTGATGATAAATAAATTGTTACCATACCTAATAGTGCTGATATTGCTGCACTCATCCAATTTAAATCAAATACTAGTTCAAAATTAATTTCATTTTCTGTTACTATTAATTCTTTTAAAAATACGTTGCTTATTTTTACTAATATAAATGAGGCAAAATATCCTAAAAATATTCCAAGTGGTATTCCTATTAATGCAAGTATTGTTGCTTCAAATAATACATTTTTTCTTACTTGCTTTTTAGTTGCTCCAATGCTTCTTAACATTCCATATTGTTTATTTTTTTCTGTTATTGAAATATCAAAACTGTTTTTAATACAGAATACTGATGTAAATATTATTATTCCTATTGCTATTGCTACAACATATTTTAATCCAAAAAATGATGTACCTCTTTTATCAGTTTCCAATGATATTAAATATCTTCTTGATGTAAATTGATATTTTGCTTTTTTTCTTTCTTTTGCAAATTTTTCTTTTAATTCTCCTGATTTTGTTGCATCTCTTCCTGTTGCATAATCATCTTGAACTTCTTTATATAAATTGCCGTCTATTCCTAACATGTCACCAATAGCTGTATATGGCTTTTTTAATCCTTCTTTATTTAATCTAATAAATAAATCCAAATTATCTTTTATGTCTTCTTTTCTTAAACATGTAACTACTGTGTCTGCTACTTCACCTGGTTGATTAACGCTTTCTGATATCTCCATTACAATACCAACTATTGTAAATTCTCTTTTTTGTGTATTTAGAATTTTTTCTCCATCTTGCAAATTTTCTGATTTTTTTAGTTTTATATTGTCTTTTGAATATCTATCACCAATATCCATTGTTAATTTATCACCAATTGAATAATTTGTATTCATAATATTGTTCAAATATTTGGTTATTATTATTTCATTTTCATTTTCTGGTAATCTACCTTTTATTAGATACATTCCTAATTTATCTATATTATTTTTTTCAGCCGCAACTACTGATACATATGGTGCTTGTGGATTGTTTGATCTAATTTTTGATGTTCCTAAATATTTTAATTTAGTAATATTCTCTACATTTCTATTATTTTGTATTGTTTTTATATCATTTAATGGTACATTATAAAATACTGTATGATAATCTCCTCTTGTTGATTTTTCTGCTCTTATTATTGAAGCCATTCCACTGAAATACATTGTTGCTACTGCATTTATTAATGCTACTGCTAACATTATTCCTATTATTGTTACAATTGTTCTTCTTTTGTTTAATTTTAAATTTTTAATCGTTAATTTGTTAAGTAAGTTCATCTTATACCTCCTCAACAATTTTGCCGTCTTCAATTTTTATTATTCTGTCTGCTAATTTTGCTATTTCCATATTATGTGTGATCATTATTATGGTTTGTTTATATTCTTTATTTGATTTTTTTAATAAGGCTATTATTTCATCACTTGATTTTGAATCTAAGTTTCCTGTTGGCTCATCTGCTAATATTATTGAAGGGTTTGTTATTAAAGCTCTTCCTATACTTGTTCTTTGTTGTTGACCTCCTGATAATTCATTTGGTAAATGATTTCTTCTGTTTTCTAATCCTAGTAATTTTAATAATTCGTCCAACTTATCTTTTTCTACTTTTCTATTATCTAGTGATAATGGTAAAATTATATTTTCTTCTACATTTAATATTGGAATTAAATTATAGAATTGATATATTAATCCGACCTGTCTTCTTCTAAAGATTGCTAATTTATCATCATTAAAATCAAATATGTCATTTCCATCAATATATACTTTTCCGTAGTTTGGTCTATCTACTCCTCCTAATAAATGTAGTAATGTAGATTTTCCGCTTCCTGATGCTCCTACTATTGCTACGAATTCTCCTTTGTTTACTGAAAATGATACATTATCAAGTGCTACGACTTTTGCCATATCCTTTCCATATATTTTTGTTAAATTTTCTACTTTTAATATTTCCATGTGTTTCTCCTTTCACATTCTTATTTTACTATTGATATGTTACTAGTAAGTTACTTTGAAAAAAAATATGAGATTTTGAATTTTAAATATATTTTCAAAATCTCATTTTATTTTTTATTATTGTTTTAATGCAGTTATTGGTACTACATATACTCCATCTGGCCTTTGGTATGCTGCATTTGTTAATCCACAAATCACACATAAAATTGATGGTGGCTTTCTATTTTCTTTTATGATTTCGTTCTTTAATTTTAATAAATCATTCGCAGCTTTTTCAATTTGATTTGTACCAAGTTTGATTTCAAATGCACACCACTCTCCATTTTCTAGTTCTATTATACTATCAATTTTATTATCTTTATAAATTTGTCAATAATAATCCGTGGCTTTTTCATTTTTTAATCCGTGACTTTTTCGTTTTTCAATCCGTGATTTTTGATTTTAATCCGATATCTTTTGCGTTGAAAATTTATGTATTTTTATATTAACTAAATCTTTTTAAATATTGTAAAAATTATTTTTTCTTTTTTCAAAATATATTATTAATAGCAGTAGAATTATATTTATAAAAGTTAATAATGATGATATCTTAAAATATCTTGGAATGTATGTTAATTTTATTTCATTATTTCCTTTTTGCAATTTTACACCTAGGAATGCTCCATTCATTTTTACAATTTCTGTGTTTTTTCCATTGATTGTTGCTCTCCAACCTGAATCAAATGGTATTTGAAATGTTAAATATGCTTCTTTTTCTGATTGAATATTTGCTTTTACGGTATCTTTTTCTAAAGTTACTTTTTGAATTTGGACTTGTTTAGCATGTTCAATTGCCTTTTCTATTTTATGATTGTTTAGTACATATATTTTAATATTGTCATTGTTTGAATCATATTTTTCTATTTTTTGTGTTATTTTGAATGTGTATTTTTGACCTTTTTCTAGATTTACTATTTGTCTTATTCCAGTTTCTCTTTCCCATATATTTGAATAATCTTTGAATATCTTCTTATTATTTTTATATAATTCTAAATTGCTATCACTGAACAATGCTATTGATATATTTTGTAAAGCTTCGACATTATATGTTATTTCATATTCTTTATCTGTTTTAACTATATTTTTTTCAGATTTTATTATTTTTGATTGTTCATTTTTAATATTTTCAATATAGTCTTCATCCGAATTTTGGATTGATTTTAATATTTTGTTTTGAATTTCAAAAGGATTTGTTGTTTGCTCATAAAATGGATCATCTATTTCTTCGGGTTGTTGGTTTGTATTTGTTATATATGCAAATGGTAATGTATTTTGTGTTTCATATATATTAAATTCACCATATTTTCCTTTATATTCATAACCATATATTTTATTATCATTGTCCAGATTTTCTCTTGTTATGATATATTTTACTCCTGCTAATGAATAGTTGAACCAATCTCCACTATCTGATGTTATCCATAGTGCTGTTTCTCTTTGTACATTATATCCTAATGAATACATGTTTCTTAGTGTTGTTCTATTTCTTGAACTTGTAAAATAATCTATTGAACTGTAGTCATATTTCATACTTAAATTAAAACTATTGTCGTCTGGATTAAATATTATTCTTTCTTGATGTCTATCTGTTTCTGGTGGTAGTATTCTGTTTATTATATTGTCATAATTATGTACTGACTTTAGTGTAAAATAATTATCTGGATTAGTTGTATTATATGAGTTCATTGATATTCCAATATCTATGACGAATATTGCTGTTATTAAGATTTTTATTATGTTTTTTAATATATTATTGCTAATTTTGTCGAATTTTTGTATAAATAGCAACATTATTGTTGTTATTAATGTTGTTGCTGATATTATTACTGAGTTTATTTGTAATTTTCTATTGCTCCATATTCCTTTTTTTATTAATAATATTTCTCCAACTAAAATTAATAAAAATAGTGTTATTTCTATTAATAATGCTTTTTTACTAATTTTTTCTCTATTTATAAAGTCTTGGTATGCAATCATATTAAAGTAAAATATCAAGCAAAATGCATATCTATAATAGAAACAATTTGGCTTTGTCATTCCGTGCCATATTTTATTTAATATTGGTGATATTACTGGTAATGCCATGAATATTATTAATAATACTGATAATATTCGTGATTTTTTGCTTATATTTTTGTTTGTAAAATATAGTGGAACTAATATTAATGTTAGAGTGCTACTGAATATTAATCCTGATTGTTGTTCCAATTCTTGATTGTGATTATTGAATAGTATGTTGAAGTAATTTAAAAATTCTTTTTTATGTATTTCTAATAATTTATTTTGTAGCTTCATTGTTCCTTTGACTTGCATGAATGATGGCAAGAATAATATCATTGATATTCCAAAACTTATTATGCATCCTATTACAAATACTGTGAATTTTGTAATTTTTGACTTTAATGTTGTATTTCCTTGTTCTATTAAGCGTACTATGAAATATATTCCTGAGAATAATATTGTTATAAATCCTAAATAGTAATTAAATAGCATATTTAATGCTGATATTATGATAAATGTTGAAATTTTGTTATCTTTTAAATATTTTTCAACTCCAATGCACATTAATGGCAACATGTATATCGCATCAAGCCACATGATATGGAATAAATATTGTATTGTATATGTACTAAATGTATATGCTAGTGCAAATAGTATTGCTGATTTACTTTTATTTTTGAATCTATATTCTAAAAATGCAATCATTGAATTGTATATCAATATTAATTTTAGTAGTGTTGTTATTATTACAAATGTATTTATATTTTCTTTACTAAAAAATACAACCAAGAGATTGAGTGGACTTACTAAATAATATGCAAATGTTGTGTAAAAATTATTGCCTATTCCCATGTTCCAAGACATGAATAAGCTACCTTTTCCTGTTAATACATCTTTATAATATGCTAGAAATTCTGCGTATTGTTTATATAAATCTGATTTTAGTATTGAGTTTTCTCCAAATGGTCCTATTTTAGCTATTGCTAAATATATCAAGTATAATATTATTGTAAGGATTGTTCCTATAAAATATTTACTTTTTATAATTTTTAATGCTTTTTCCTTCATATTTTTCTCCTGTAAATTTTATGACATAAATATATATTAATTTTGCTTTTTTTTCAATTGATGTAATTTAATAAAGTGAACCTTACTTATGATTTATAAGCTTGGTTCACTTTTGTTATTTTAATTTTTATAATATTTCTTTAATTGTTTCTTTCTTATATCTTTTAATTATTATAAGTATCAATGATTTAATAATATTAATGCTAATTCTGCAAAGTTATTCATATTAAATATTTTTTCAGAATGTTCTTCTTTAATCATTGAAAATCCATTAACTTTTACAACATCTATTCCAGCATCAATAGCTGCTTTTACTCCTCTATTTGAATCTTCAACTGCTAGACATGTTTTTGAATCAATCTTTAACTCATTTAATACTTTTTCATACGCTTCTTTACTTGGCTTTTGTTCTTTAACAGCTTCTCTAGAAATAATATATTCAAATAAATCCTCTAAATTGAATTTTTCTATTAATTTATTTATATACTTCTTTTTTGATGTTGAGATAATGCAAATATCATATCCTTTATTTTTTAATTTTTTTAATAACTCAATATTTAAAATTGTATCTTTATCTTCTAATATATTATCAAAATAATTATCATATTTTAAATATACATTATCCATAATTTCTTTTTCTTTTATTTCTGGATTTATAATATATTTTTCTTTAAGCATTTTGATTAAATTAGAATTTTGATCTAATTCGTTTTCTTTATATTCTTTATAAGTTATTTCATAATTATATTTTTCTAAAATAGTGTCTCTGAAAGCTTTAAAAAATTCTTTTTCACTATTTACTAATGTACCATCAAAATCTAATAATAAATTTTTCTTCTTATTGTTGTTTTGAATTTTTTTATTATATTCAAGTGCAACAAAATCTCTATAAGGTAATTTTGCTATTTCCATATTTGTAGTTTTATTGAATTTATTCACAAAATTATTTAATTCTTCTTTAAGAATATCTATCGATTTTGTTTCATCTTCACATAATATTTCAAATTCTACAAAATTTCCTACATTTGGTATATTATCTATCATAATATTATAATCTAAATTATTTTGTTTTTTTGTATAAGTTATTCTATCTTTTTTTACTACAACATAAATATAATATCCTAAATCGTTTAAGATTCCAATTAGTTCATCTATATCTTTTTCATTTACTGAAATATTATTTTCTTTTTTTATATAAGTTTCTTTGTTTACAATTGACTTTCCCTTAAATGTTAATTCCATTAGATTTTTGTCATTTTTTCTAATTCTTAAACATGTTCTATTTTTAATATAATTACTGTCTATATCTGTAAAATATATATCTTCTTCATATATTTTATTTCCTTTTTCAAAATTATTACTTTCTATTAATTTTAAAAATTCTTTATTTTCCTTTATAAAATATTTTGCCTCTACTTCAATTCTACTAGACATTGACATTCTCCTTTTCAATTTCTGCAATCATATAATTACCCATGATATTTTTAAAATTTGTTATTTTAATTTTAGCTCTATTTTTAAAAACTGCTCTTATAATAATTTCAAATTCATTTTTACTTAAATATGCTCCCCCAACATCTTTTAAAAAACCAATAAACCACTTTTGATTTAACCATTTTGGAAACCCACCTATCTTTTTAGGATCTTCAATCTCCACAATTATTATTTTCTTAGATATTTTAAACATGCTTTCTAACATATTTACTAAAGTAATTTTATTTGACATATGATGTAATGTGTTGCTACAATATGCAATTTCAAAACTATCTTCTTTAAACGGTAATGCTGCCGCATTATGATTTGTAAATATTACATCATCAAATTTGCTATTTAAAAATTGTATTTGACTCCAGCTAATATCATTTCCAACAATTAATGACATTTCTTTAAATATTTGTTTTATTTTATTTTCTAATTCTATATTATTATTTTTCTTCTTTCTTTTATAATAAATTAACGAACGTGATATTTTTAATATTTTGCACATAGCGCTGATATGGTACTTTTTTCTGTTTTTTAATATTACTTCTATTTTCGTCCCATTATCAGCGCTGCTTGCTTTAAAATATCATTTTCCATTTTTAATTGTTGAACTTCTTTTTTTAATTTTTTTAATTCTTTTTCTTCTTCACTTATATTATCGCTTTCTTTAAATGAACCGGTTTTATTATATTTTTGTATCCAATTCATTAGAGCTGATCTGGTTAAGTCATATTCTTTTACTATTTCTTATGGTGCTTTACCATTATTATATAATTATACCATTTGTAATTTAAATTCTTCTGTAAATGTTCTTCTTTCTCTTCTTGACATGTTTGTTCCTCCATTTTTATTATAACATGTCCTTATCTTTTTTGTCTAAATTATTGTATACCATCCAATCTCTTTGAACTCTATGTTGAGTCCTGTCTTTATTTTCTATTGATATTCCAACTGCTGATTTTCCTATTTCTTGTTCGCTAAATTGTGAGCTTTTTTCATTTTGAGATTTTACTTCATGTACCTGTGATTTTAATTCATCTAATTTTTCTTGTCCACCATATTTTACAATCAATTCACTCATATCTTCAAGTCTAGCTTCTATTATTTCAATAGGATTTTTCAGCTTCATAATTGTAGCATTTGCTATTGTTTTTCCGTTTTGATTTTGCCTATGATTATCTATTCTTAGTTCACACATTGGCAATAAAATTTCTGATTCTTCATATCCTATATCTCCTTTACCATTTAATAAGGAACTTTGGCTCAAAAAAGACATCTTTTTTTCAGTTGCTATATCCATCGGAATCATCGGTGTACCTTTTGGAACATTAATAAATATATATCCACCCTGTTTTATTCCATCTAATCCACTTAAAAATACCTTATCATTTGCAGTTGTAGAAACAAAATTATCATATTCTAATTTTGAATCAATTTCACTATTAATTCTTTTATCTGTCCTTACTAAAGTCATATCATTATCAGAAACAAATTGTTCTTGTAATCTTGATATTCTTATTATGTAATCTATTATTTGTGGTAATTCTTTAATAAATCTTTCTTCACTCATTTTAATTCCTGACAAATCGCCTCTTAAGAAACCATTAATTTCACCAAATACACCGTGTTTATATAGACTAAGTGCTTCTATATCTTCTCGGCTTAATTCTATATCTTGATATTTCATTCCTATTATTTTTCGATATTCATACTGTGATATTCCTGAATTTTCTATATCCTCTAAATTCATTGTCGAGAATTTTTCTAAAATTGCTTTTCTAAGATTCTGTAATTGTGGAGTAGGAATTTTTGTTTCTCCATCAAATAATGAAATTTCACTATTGGCATAAAATTTCATTTCTTTTTTTTGCATTCTATCTTTATTTTGCATCATAAATTTTTCAAAATTTTCTCCACGATTTACAAAATCACTATTATTATTAGCAGCTACATATATATCTAGTTCCTCTTGCCCTTCAGCCCTTTGTATTGAAAATTGTTTATCGTATAATTTGCAATAAATTCCCAGTTTTGTTATATAATCAATATACTCTCCGAATGCTATCTAAACTTTCAAATTGTACCAAATTGTTTGCACTTTGATTTTGTTCTTGAATGAATACATGTCCTTTGTCATCTAAAAACAGTTTTATTCCATGAATTCCTAGTTTTTCTTTTATTGTATCATAAATTCCAATTGGAACAGAATGTCCTTTAATAGAATCTTCTGTCATACTTTTAATATAATTTTGAATATTTAAAATATTTTCAGTTTTAGAAGAAATATTTTTTTTATCTAATAAAATATATTTTTTTCCTACTGGTACTACAACCATTAATTTTCCTCCTTAATTTATATGAAAAAATCTCTTAAAAAAGTTGATAATTTTTCTATATAAATTTTCTTTTTTTACTTCCATAGGTAAATTTTCATCATAATTTTCGGCAGTTTCATTTTCTCTTATTTGTTGTTTTTTCTTAAATATATCATCTGGATTATATTTTTGTACTTTTTCATTTTCAAGTTTTTGTCTATCATATTTTTCTTTTTCTAAAATTCTTTCCTTTTGATACGGTGTTGCCCAATAATCTCTAAATATATTAGCAAAAATTGCTTTTGTTTCATCTAGCAAATCTTGTTCTTCAAAACTTTTATTTATATCTACTATAAAATTATAATCTTTATCCATTTTTGCTTTAAATGTTTCTATCATCGATTGTGGTATTTTCTCAACACTTTCTTGTGGTACATAATTTAAAACTTCTATCACTTCTTTATATGCTTTTGGATAATTATCCCCCATTATCTATCTCTCCTTTGCAAATATTATTTAACTACTTCTGAATTTTCTCTATTCAATTCTGTATTTTGTTTTGCTCTATCTTAATACCAAACTTCTTTTTCTTGAAAATCTTACCTTAACTTTTCTTTTAAATTTCTAATTCTTTCATTTCCTAATTCTACAACTTTTTTACTTACAAGTCTATTAATATATTTCATTTCATATTCATTAATTTCTATAAAATCGCCTTTTAATGAATTAATATCTATGTTAGGATTATTTCTTATCCTTGCCATAAAAGCAAGTCCATTATGTGTAATTATTTGATTATCATATTGAAATGCATTGGTAATAGTTATTATTGGCTCTACATCCCCTATAAGTATTTTATTATCAATTCTTTTTGCAATTCTATCTAAAGCATCATGAATAGTCTCTGAATCTTTTATACTACTTCCAGGTAAATCCCAATAAAGATTATCTGACATATTTCTATCTAAATATATTTTCCCCTCACTATTATATAATAATAATAAAAATAAATCTTTACGTTTTGCATAATCAAAAAGTTTTTTAGATACCTCACACTTACATTCTATATTTGATAACCCGTATATTTTTTGATAGTTATCAAATATTACTTTGTTTTTTCCATAATGCTCTTTAAAAACTTTATCCATTGTTAAATTAAAACTTTTATCTATCATAATAAAGCTCCTTTATATTTTACTCACTAAAATCCCATTCTTAAATTTTTATATGTGCTTTATATCAATTTATACATTCATTTTTATTATTTGCTAAAAAGTAACTATTTATCCCTATATAATTTTTAATAAATAATTTATCTAATTATAATATATATATATCAACTTTAATTATGTTTTCTTTTAGTTTTTTAATATTTATTTTTTTAATATCTCTAATATTTAGATTTATTATTATTTTTCTTACTAATTATATTTTATTCGCAATTAATTTTTACATATATATTAATTTTGCTTTTTTCAATTAATCTAATTTAATAAAAGTGAACCTTACTTATGATTTATAAGCTTGGTTCACTTTTGTTATTTTAATTTTAATAATATTTCTTTGATTGTTTCTTTTTCTAATTTTACTCCTACATTACTCATACCAATTTCTGCATGGTGTCCGTCTTTTATATGGAAATCTGATCCAATTGTTGCAAATAGATTATTATCTTTGGCTAGCTTTAGCCATTTGTCTATTTCATTTATGTATTCATTATTTCTGTTAGTATATATGTAGTATGCTTCTAATCCATCTGGTTTCATTTTATTTATTAATTGTTGCACTTCTGCTACTGTCATATTGTCTTCATTAGCGTATGCTACCGGATGTGCTAGAATAACTTTTCCTCCTGCCTTACGTATCATATCAGCTGCCGCTTCTGGTGTTACTGTTACTTTTTGTACATATGCTGGGCAGTTTTCATTCATTATTGTTTCTATGAATTCACCCTTATTTGGAATATGACCAAATTGTTTTAGTAGTTCTTCTTTATTTTCTTCATTTTCAATTATATCTTTTGATATATGTGCTTTTGTTACCGATTTTATTTTATCCAGTTCTTCGACATTAATTTTATAATTTAGCGATTCTAATTTTTTTGCTACTGCTTTTAGGTAATCATGTCTAGCATTGCGAATTCTGTCTAAATTTTGCTTAAATTCTTCATTATTTAGGTCAAAATTATATCCTAATACATGTATTCCACATCTATCTGATTTTGTTGAAACTTCAACTCCTATTATCAATTCAATTCCTTGTTCTTTGGCATATTTTATCGTTTCATCATTGTATGCATCGATTGTGTCATGGTCTGTTATTGATATTGCTTGTAAATTTGCTTTTACTGCTTCATCTATTATTTGCTTTGGTGTTAGTACTCCGTCTGATTTATTTGTATGCATATGTAAATCGATTTGTTTCATATTTTCTCCTTTATTCTTCATAATCAGCTTTATCAACTTTTTGTGACACTTTTTCTCTGCTTTGCCAGCTTGCAAATCTTTCTTTTAGTGCTTCTTGTATTTCTATTGTTTTCATTCTCCTTTGTACTGATGGATTTGAAATTAAATGCACTATGCTTATTAATTCTTCTGGCGTATTTTCATTTGCTATAGTTATTCTTGATTTTTTTATGGCATCTAAAAGTTCTTTGTTTTGTGTAAATATATTAAATGAAAATAAAAAATCAAAAATAAAATTATATCCTGTGTCATCATATTGCCATGTTTTTCTATATGATAATGGATGTATATTTAGAAATGGTTTTGTGTTTGTTCTTTTGCTATTTCTTATAGTTTCTGGTACTTTTTCAATCAATTCTTTTAGTTGACTTACTTCTACAATGTGTGTATCAATCGGTAAAAATTGTGATGGCATCCTGCCTTCTGTTATATCTTTTGATATATTTGTGAACTCTAAGATAGTCTTATATGGGCTTATATCTGATGGATATATGTCGCTTACTTGTAGCGCTCTAGCTAATTGTGCTGATACTTCACTTGTTTTGCCATCTTCGGCAATTGTCCACATATCTAAATCTGGTAAACGGTTTATTACTTTTCTTGGTTTTATGCTGTTATCAATCTTTTGGCATGGTTTGCATATAATTTTCAAATCTGGCATGAATTCATAATTTTTATCTAAGCATTCTTGGCACGGCCATTCTTTTGCTGATGATTCTTTTCCTGATTCTACTAATTCATTATTGTATCTAATTTGTTCTTCTATTATAGGCAATGCTCCTTCAAGAGTTCCTCTTAATGCATAATATGGGTATCCTGTTCCAAAAGTCCCTACTACATTTGATAAACTCCATGCTAGTTGATTATATAAATAAATATTTTTTAATAAATATTCTTTCTTTAAGTCTGTGTTATTTTCTTCAAAATCTGTCGATATTCTTGCTACTAATCTAGTTAATTCTCCTATTGTCATTTTAATTTCTTTCTATTATAATCCATATCATCAATAGTTTTATGATGCTTATGAATTTCCTCCATTCTTTCTAATATTTCCTCTGTTTCTTTGTCTTTTAATTTACTTCTTTTAAAGTATTGTTCATAATATTTAATTGCATTAATTTTATCTAGCTTTCTGCCTTTTATTATTGCTGTTTTTGCGTCTTTATATTGTTTTTGACTTGTACTATAAATCTTGATTGGATTTGTTGGTTCGTCACTTCGTATATAGACTTCTACTTCACTTATGTCACCTTCATTTTCGAGAGTATCTATTGTTTCTATCATTTCTGCATCATATGATTTATAAAATGTTTTAGTTGATACTATCCTTCCCCATCCTTTATGTTGTACTTGTCCTGCATATCTTTCTACTATGGACATTAGACAATTTAATTCATTTACTGCCATTGCTTTTATAATAATTCTATATCCATGCTGAAGCATTTTCTCAATCATTCTTTTAAAGATTTCTATTTTTCTTCCAGTTCCTTCATATAGAATATTATATCCTTCTTCTATTGTTTTATCGACAAGTTCGTCTGTCCAATATTTACTTTCTTCATTTGTTATTTTTATGTATTCTTTTGGATGTTTTTTAGCAATTTCTTCTGCTTTTGGATGAAATGGTCTTAATTCATCATTGTTTACTATTACTAAATTTCCATTTAACTCTTTTTGCGCTAATCCATTTAATCCTGTTTTTCCTGATCCTGGAGGTCCTATTGTGAATATTGCTGTTGGTATCTTTGGCTTTGTTTTTCCTTTAAAAAATATTTCACTTATCCTTCGACTAATACTGCTATGTTCTTCTTTTGTAAGTTGATATTCCTGAATTAGTTGTTCAAGATTATTATCGTTTTCCAAGTTGTTTCCCCTCTAATTTCCATATTCTTCTATGATTTTATTTATTATTTTGTCATTTCCATTATACATTTCTTCTCGTTCTTTTAGATATTGGTCTATTTTTCCATCATTTTCTCTGGCAGCTTTTGCAATTTTGTTTGCTATTATTTCTACTGCTATTTCTATTTTGGTATTTGAATTCATTTTATTTCCTTTTGTTAAATATTTTTTGTATATTTTATTATTTCATTTATTATTTCTTGTCCATGGCATTTTATTTTTATTGATGGTAATATTTTCAATTTAATTAGTGTTTCAATTGTTGTAGGCTTGTATTTTACTAATTCTTCTAATTCGGCATCTGTAAACACGTAGTTTGTTGTTATGCCCTTTTCTTCTGCTCTTTGTTCTCTGAATCTTTCAAGTTCACTTTTCAATGTGTTTTTTGTTTGAGTAAATCTTTCTTTATATTCTAAATAATAGTCTTTGTTTTCATTAATGCATAACTTTTCTACGATTCTCTTTGCTCTTTCTTCCATTTTACTTTTACTGTCTTTATTTTCATCTTTTGGAGCATTTTTTAAATCATATTTTATTCTTTCATTAAGCCTATCTGCTCGAACAACCTTTGATTGAATTGATTTTGGTGCTTTTGTCATATTTAATATTGTATATTGATTTGCTACAACAACTAATACTTTATTATAATCTTCAAAATATTTTTGAATCATGAGTTTATCTAGACTTGAGGCTTGTTCTAATTTTATTTTTTTCATTACATTTCGTTGATTTTCTACTTGATTCAATGGTGATGGCATGCCGATTCTTTGTTTTTGCTTATTTGAATTTATCCATTCTCTAATAAAATTCCCTTTAGAATCTATTGTAATATTGCCCATTAAATTTTTACATTCAATAAAATATGTGTATATTGGTGTTATTACAATATAGTCTATTTGAGCTGTTAGGTCTTTATATTTTACTTTAACATCTCTTAAAATATACATTCCTATATCACTTTTCATTAATTGATATTCTATCTCATTTTCACCAATTAATCCTTTTTTAACCATTAACAATTCTTGCTCTAATTCTTTATTTTCATTAATTTCATCTTTTAGCTTCATTAATGCATCATATTTCAATTGTAATTCACTTTCGTGCTTATATACTATTGGTTCTGTTAAATGGTTCGAAACTATTTTGTCTATTAATTTATTTATAAATTCCATTGGCATAACTCATCACTTTCTGTCTTAATTCTGGCGACTTCATTCTATGGTCACCATTGTCAATTATATTTAATTCAATTTGTTTTTTATGATTTTCTACAAATTTAATTGTATCTTCAATCATTGCTATTTCATCTTTATTTCCTTGTACGATATATATTTTAGGAATCTCTATATCATCATATATTTTATTGATGTTATTATTTAATAGTTCTTCATAAAATGAATATGGTATTTTCATTTTTCTTTCAAATCCTAGAATTGTGTGTCCATTTTCTTTATATTTTGAAAAACTTTCTCTTAATAATACTTCTTTTAAAATCTTTGCCATTTCTATGGCTGGTGAACGTAATACTATTTCTTGAAATTCATTATTATTTCTTGCAATGTTTATTAAATTAATGTATGCACCAAAACTTGTTGCAAATAAACTTATTGGAGCATTAAATTTCTTAGAATATCTATATACAGTATTTATATTGTCTATGCAATTTTCTATTGTTAATTCTTTTCCATCAAGTTTACTTTCTCCATGTGCTGGAAAATCAAATGTTATAACGGCTATATTTTTCAAAATCATTTCTTCTGCTAAATCTGTGATAGTCGAACTTTCTTTATCTCCACCAAATCCATGGCATGCCATTATTACTTTTTTGACTGTATTTTGGGGTAAAAATATTTTTACTGGAATTTCTATGTTATTGTCTTTTAAATTAATATATTCTATTTTCATGATACTCCTATGTTTTTTTTAAATTTATCCAATATCTTATTCATCATTCCTCTAACTTTTTATAGTATTCTTTAATCCAATCTCTTCTGCTTCCATCTTTTCTTTTATAATTTAATGAACCATATATGTATCCGTTTTTAGGTAATATTTCTATCTTTTCAATTTGTTCTTTTCTTATTTTCCAAACGCACCCTTGTAAAACATTACTTTCAGTTGTTATACATCTTTGAAATGTTGTTTCTATTTTTTTGTATATTTCTAAAAATTGATTGTCAGTTCTGTGTGTTTTATATTTATCTCTTCTGATATATGACTTTAATTCTTCTTGTGTAATATTTTTACTCTTTAATTCTTTATCAAATTCATCTTTTTCTGTTTTATTTTCTGGAATATATGTATTACTTAGTAAAAATGAATAACGTCTAAAGTCTGTAATGAAAACTTCTTCATCTTTTACATTAAATGTTATTTTTACATCAAATCCTTCTACGGATTTTCCTTTATGCTTTGGTGGACAAATTGATCTATTGCATTTAACCCAACACCATATTGGATAAGTTGCATTGCTTTTATTTTTTACTCTTTCATCATGTTTTGAATTACCCAATTATAAGTTTGAGACATTTTATCTTTATCAATATATTTATCTTCACATCTTAAATATCCGTTTTTTTCTAAATATTTAAGTGCTTCTTTTGATTGAAATGTTATAACTTTCATATCTTTTCCTCTTATTAATTAAAGTATTATTCTTCACTTGCTGCTTTTTTCCAATAATCTTGAATGAATTTTACTAATTCACGGCCTTGTTTTTGATAATCTTTTTCTAATGTTTCAAACTTACTAAATGTCCAGCCACAATCTCTTGCAGTTATCTCATTTTTTGGATAGCCTCCTGAAACTCCAATCATTTCTTCTTGATTCCAAAATTCCGAGGCTCTGAATTTGTATGAATAACAAATTTCATCATCTATTTCAAAACTTTCTAATAAGCTAATTTCTTCTGGAATCTTTCCTAATTCTGTTGGATATTTTAACCATCCTAACATATTTGAGTATGCTATTTGTTCTTGAGATATTTCTTCATGTAATGGTAATTCTTCAAATTTATCTATGCTTTCACATGCGTTTACAAGTTCTTTAACATATTCTTTATCTGTTAAAATGTCTTTTACCATTTTTTCGCTCACTGGTAGATTTTTTTGCAATTGGTATTTGATTACAAATACTGCTGCGATGTTTGATAATGGCTGTTTTGCAATTTCTTGTATTAGCTCTTTTATTTCTTCATCTTCAATTTCACAGCATACATCTGCTAATATTTCAATATTATCATATATTATTGGATTTATTGTGTCTGGATTTGCATTAAAATATTCTATTATTCCTCTTAATTTTTGTTTTGTGCTTGATATGAAAAATTCCTTTTCTTCATCGGTAAATAATTCTAAAGTTGGATCATTTTTTAATAATATTTGTGCCATACAAAAGAATATTCCATTATCACATCCATCATATATTGTTAATAGTGTATGCTTGAATGTTAAATATTTTTCTTTAAACATTGGATAATTTTCAAGGTTTGTTAAAAATTCTATTTTTTCAAATGTTGCTTCTAATATCATACATCCTAGTACGAATATTATTTGCTCGTTTGATTGATACATTTCGTCTATGATATATGGTAATTTTCCCATATCAAGTTCTGACACTTGATTATTTTTTCCTAATAGTACTTCTATCCATTGTTGAAAGTTTTTTTCATCTACATCAATTTCTTTTAAAATGTCTTTTTCTGATTTTGGATCATATTCGTTTACAATTTTTTTAAATTTTTCAAATGCTTTAAATTTCATAATTTCTCCTGTGGACTTTTCTTTGAGTCATTATATTACATTCGTTTACAACATTCAATCTATATGGCCTTTATATAATGATAAAAAGAGTAGTTTCAAGCTACTCTTTTTAGTTTAATTTTTATTATATTATTGATTTTCTATTATAATCTGTTATATCACTGCCTAATTTTTCATATAATGTTTTTACATCTGTGTCTTTATTTTTTATTGCTAATATTTCATTATTAGTTATTCCTACAAACTCTACAAATTCTACCTTTCCGTTTGGAGTATTTAATGTTCTAAAGTTTGTATCTGGTATAGTTAAAAATCCTGTTATATTTGACTTTTGGTTTACATCAATTCCCACTGTTTGTCCTGTATATACATATTCATAAGGTTTAAATATTTCACAACTTTCAAATGTTATTCTTGCAATTTGTTGTAATATTTTACAAATGCATTGAATCTCTTTTTCTTCATTTAATGATTTGTCTTTTTTTAGTTTAAAAGTGAATTCCATTCCAAATCCACTATATTCTTTATTTTTACTTTCTTTTTCATATAATTCTGACAATCCATATGTAACAAAATGCCAATAGTTTCCACCATCATAAACGCTTATTCCATCAAGTGGATCTCCTCCTCCAAATTTCCATTTTATTAATGTTGCATAGTGTATTGGATTTGTTTGCCCTGGGTATATTCTTTCCGCTTCTGCTGTTATAGAGTCCCAGCCTATAGCATTGTTATTGTTTAGATTTTCCATATTTTATTCCTATTCTATATTATTTATATATATAATATAGAATAAAATTATAATAGTCAATTTACTTATATTAAGTATTATATTTTTATTAGTGATTAAAATTATCTATCTTTTTCTTCTTGATATTCTTCTATTATTCTTAAAGCTTCACCTGGTAATAGATTTACATTTCCTGCTAAATCATGAAATCTCAAAAATGATTTTTCTGGGTTCTTTTCTTTTTCAACTTTGTCTGCGATATATTGACCGATTACATATCTTTGATGTACCTCAAATTTTAATTCTTTATTCCTTAGAATTCCATCCAATTCTGTATAACAGTATTCTGATTCTTCCTCTGAAAAAATTTTCGGATCCTTTATATGACATTTTCTTTCAATAGCTCCTATTACTCTTGGCCTCGTTATATACAATCCTTTTTTTAATTTCATATCTATAAGTTCTTTTTCAATTAACACTCCACAAGATACTTTTTTACTATGTTCTAATCTCCATTCTTTGTATATATTATAATCATTTTGTGTTATCAGCTTGTTTTTTACTAACCATTTTCCTAATAGATTTTCTATAATATGTGTTGGTACCTCTGATATATATGATTGCCCATAAGTTCTACCTGTTGTTTTTGAAGAAAAATTCATTATATGTATCATTTCATGTAATAATGTAAATATATCTTCAGGAGTATTTTTATAATAAAAAAATACTTTCCCCTCATTGGAATATTGTATACATTTAGCCTGGTCCAAACATGGTAATATACTTACTGCTTTACTATTTCCATCATATTGATTTAATAAATTCATAAATTGTTCTGCAAGCATTGGACTTATTGTTTTTAAAAATTTGTAATTGTATTCTATAGATTCATTTATATCAATTTCTCTAGACCATTCTTCTGTTTCAATTTTAGGATATGGTTGTCTTAAAACTTCTTCACACATTTCTTTTATCTGCTCTAAATTACTTCTATAAATAATTTTACTTGGATCTTTTATATATTCTAATACTACTTTATCAATAATTCTAGTTTTTTCATCTATCTTATTCGGATCTGTTATAAAGTCATCAATTCTTTCAATAACATCTTCTACTTTTGAATTTTTATTTCCGTTTTTATAATGCAGGTATATAAATTCAAAATTAGGATTTTCACGATTTTTTAAATTGTCTGATAAATGCTGGGCTATTATATATTGTTGACCTTCTATAAAACCCATTGTTTGATTTCGCAATATTCCATTAATTATAATTGGCTCTTTTATTTCTTGCTTAAATATTTTAGCAATTGGTTCTATGGAATTATTAGCTCTTTCTGTTAATCTCTTTAAAACATTTTTAGGCGTTAATTCTTCTCCTGATTGTTTCATCTTAATTAATTCATATTCTATCAATATTTCTTTTACAAAAAACTTACTATCTTTCAATCTTTCATTTTCAACCATTTTTAAATCATTATGAGTTATTTTTTTATTCTTTACTAACCACTTTCCTAATAATTTTTCTGCCATCATTGATGGTGATTCAGCAAAATATTGTGCTAATTCAGTTTTATATTTTTCATTATCAATTATCTCATATGTTTCATTCATTTTATGTATCATTTCATAAATAATTGAAAACATATCATATGGTGTTTCATTAAAATATATATGGACTTTTCCTTTTTTATCTACTTCATTAAAATAATAATTTTTATCCTTATATTCTGATCTTGGCAAAATGTTTACTTTAACATTTCCATATCTTTCTTGCCTTATTATATTCATAAACTGATTTGCAAAATATGGATTTATTTCCTGTTTTAAAAATTGATATACATTTTCGATTGATTCATTTATAGAAACTTTTCTCGACCATTCATGTTTTTCTACTCTTTGAAAATCTTGTGTTGCTATCTTTCCACATAATGGTACTATTTTCTTTTCTAAAAATTCAATAAATGTTTTAATTTCCTTTTCTTCGACAAATTCTGTTACTATTTGATCTAAACTTAATGTTTCTTCCATTTTATTCTCCATATATTAGATTTTCTTAATTTGAATTTGTCATTTGCATTTTATTTATCTCTTATTTGTATATGCCTATATTATAGCACATTTGTACAATTATGTATACTATTCATCTTTATTTGTTTGACTTTATTTAAGTTTAGTTAATTTATTAATCTATTATATCTATATAAAAAAAGAGTAAAGCTGGTTGTAGCTTTACTCTTTTTATTATTGATTACTGTTTATTCTCTCCATATAATCTTATTTTACATTTTTATTTCTAATATATTCACCTGTAAATTCACTTTCTAAAATATCCATGTGAAGTTTGTCATAATATTTTCCATTTAAGTATATTGCATCTCTATCTACTCCTGTGTCCTTAAATCCACATTTTAAATAACATTTATGTGCTCTTTCGTTTGCTGATAATAATTCTAATTTTATACTATGTAAGTTTAGATATTTGAAGCCATATTCCAATATCAATTTAATTGCTTCTGCTCCAAATCCATTGCTTCTATATGCTTCATCTCCAATAAATATTCCTAATTCTGCACTTCTTTCTATTGATTTAATTTTCACCAAACTAATGGTTCCAATTATTTTGTCGTTATTTAAGTCAACTATATCGAAATTATAATCTTCTGTATTCTTGACTATATTGTTCATCCATTCACGTTCACTATCCAATGTTATCAATTTTGCAGTAGCTCCAGTATAATCAGTTACTTGAAAATCATTCATCCATTCTGTATATTTTACGATATCCTCTTCATCAGTTGTCTTTGGTGATAAATAAATTCTATCACCTACTAATTTCTTAAAATGTGACATGTTTACTCCTTTATATTTTTTATTTTAGCTTAAAGCTTCTATTAATTCTTTCATTTCTTTGTAATTTAGTTCTACTAGAATATTATTTTTTGATGTTGCTTCTGCTAATTCCATTAACTTTGTTATTGCTTTATTGTATTCTAGTTCTGCTATGACTCTATTTTCTGTTATGCTTACTAATGTTAGTCTATAATCTTCAATTTGTCTGCCATCTTCTGTTTCATAATCAAGTGACTTTGGCAAAGATGTTAGTACATTTTCAGTTAATGTGCAAACACATATTATTTCGTTGTCCTTTGTATAAAAACGTGGTATTGCAGTGTAATATTCCTTTATAATTTTATTATCTTTTGATTTCATGTATCTCTCCAATTTATTTGTCTAGTTGGTCTTTGCTTTCTATTTCTTCTATTGTTGGTTTGCCTTCTACGAATTTCTCTTTTAATTCTCTCCATTCATCACTTAGTAAAAATTTCCTTGAAAGTGTCGCTTGGTATGGATTTTTAAATATCTTTTCAAACTTTTGATTACCTTTTTCTATTTTGAATCCTAGGTCTTTAAAATTTTTTTGTAATAGCTTTAGTTTTAATAAATCTGATACTGCGAAAATTGTAGTAATGTCACTAAATTCCCCTTCTTTCATTTTTGATTTTATCTTTTCTAAAGCATCTGCCAAATATATTCCACCTTCTCTTGCTTGCTTAGAGTTTATTTGCTTTGGAACAACATGCAATGCAATTGTTTCATTAATAATATGATATGATACCATATTATTTAATTTTATGAATTCATTTTTAGGATGTTCTTCCATTTTTGCTTTTAACCAAGTTGATAGCATTTCTATTGTAGCATTTTCTCCAATTCTTTGTTTTGCGATATGTTCAAATTCTTCATCAGACATTGAATTTATTTTCTTTAATATTTCTTGATATTTTTCAACATTGACATTATTTTTTTGTTTGATCTGATTTTCAATTACATTAATTGCTTCTTGTCTGGTAAACATATTTCCTCCTTGCTTTTATTAAGATAATTATATATTAATGGATTATATAACGCAATTATAAATATCTTAATTACAACAAATCTATTTCGTTAATTCCATCTAAAAAAACATAATTATCCATATTATATGATAAATTTTTTTCTATTTGCTTTTGAGCAATCTTGCATATTTTTGAAATTCTTTCATTGTTTACTAGTGGATCTATGTATCTCACTTTTGCACTAAGATATACAGAATAAATATCTTTTGGCTTGCTTGGCGAAACTTTTACTTTCTTAGCTTTTTCCCATATTTCATAAATATTTTGATATTTTGAATTTCTTATAATTTCAATTATGTCTTTGTCTTTTAATTTGTATAAATCTTCTAATGTAACTAAATTTTCTTCATTTAGCTTTTTCATTATATCGGCTAGGAGTTGCATTGAATATCTTGTTCTATCTTCTCTATATATTACTGATAGTCGGCTTGTGATTTTTACAAATTCTCTTGTAATTTTCTTAGTTTTAAATGCCATTTCATCAATGTTCTGCTCATTTTTTACAATTTTTATGTCATTATATATTTCTTTTATTGTTTCTATGTCTGATAACTTATATGTGAATAATGCGTTTGATAGAGAGTATTCTAATCTATCTGATGATAACTGTGGTGTATCATTATCTACTATTGGATATAAATGATAATTATCGACTTCTTTTAATTGGATTTTATCTCTTTGTAATAAAGCCATTATTTCTTTAGAATTTTCTATTATTTGTGTTGTTAAATCTTCAGTTGATTCTTGTGTTATATAATCTTTATTCATAAAGTCTACGCAATGCTTAAATACTGGTGTTGCTATATCGTGGAACAATCCTGATAGAGTTTGCTTTTTATCTTTTGTGAAATGCCAAATTATTAATGCGACTGCTATAGCGTGATCCAAGCTTGAAAAAAAGAATTCACTTTCAAACAAATCTGAATATATTGTACCACATGTTATGCTTATGTATTGATGCTTTAACATTTCTTTAGTATTTATATAGTCATTTAACCAGGTTGGAAAATTGGGCTCTAGGATATTGAAATATTCTTTTAAGTCTTTATTTATGTTTTTCATATAATTATTTTTCATAGATTTCCTCCATATACTATTATTTATATAATATTTTAATAAAAAATAAAAGATGCATTACTTTATTTGTAATACATCTTTTTGATTATTATTTCTCTATTTTGCCTTTCCAGTTAATTATTCCACCAAAATCCACTAGATTTGTGTATCCTAATTTTTGCATTTTGTATGCAGCTTGTCTGCTTCTGCTTCCGCTTCTGCAGTATATTAAAATTAATTGATTTTTATCTTTTAATTTGTTGTAAACTGTTTCATTGATTGTTTCGTTTGGAATGTTTATAGCATTTGGTATGTGTCCTTCTTTGTATTCGTCAGGTGTTCTTACATCTACGATTACGTAGTCTTTGTTTTCATCCATGATTTTTACAATATCATCCATTGATACATGTCTTATTTCATTAGTTTTAGCTGTGCTTGTTGTTGCAGTGCTATTTGATTTTGTAGTTTTATTTTTGTTATTAGCTTTGTAGATGAAAAATCCGGTGCAGATTAGTACTGCTATTATTATGATTGCTATTATTATATTTTTCTTCATTTATGACTCCTTTTATTTTAATAAAAGGACGGACAACTTCTTATCCATCCTTTACTTATGTATTTTACATTTTTGTAAATTCTGATTTTGGAACTCCACATAATGGACATGTCCAATCTTCTGGTAAATCTTCAAACTTTACCTCTTCTTTTTCATCGTCATATATATATCCGCATACATTACAAATATATTTCATATTAAACCTCCTTTGTAAAAATTTATTTATATTTAATGAATTTCTAATTTTAATTTAGAAATATCATATTGTTTTTACAATTAGGATTATATCAAATAAGTTTTGCTTTTTTCTGTGACTTAATCACATTATTTTGATTTTTTTAATTTATTTATGTCCTTTATTATTATTTTCTTTCTTGAAATCATTATTAGATTTTCTTTTTCTAGCTTTTTTAGCATTCTTGATACACCTTCTCTTGATGCTCCTATGGTTTTGGCTATTTCTTCTTGTGTAATTAATATTCCATCTTTACAATTATTTTTTTCATATATTTCTACTAAAAAGTTAGAAAGTCGTGTATTTAAATCATTAAATAACATGTTTTGCATTAATGTAAGTATTTGTGCCATTTGATTATTTAATAATTCATATATATGACTTTTAGCTTCAATATTTTTATCGATTATTGATTTTAATTTTTGATTTCTTATTAACAGTATTGTTGTATCTTCTTCTGCGCTAATGTCTGTTTTAAAATTAGTTTTGTTTATAATACATGCTGCTGATATAACACAACATTCGCTTTCTCTTACTTCAAATAAATTTATTTCACGCCCCTCATTTGACATGATATATACACGTATTCTGCCAGAAATCACTTTTATCATTCCTAAACATTCATTTAAATTATTGTATATTAAATTGCCTTTTTTGTATTCTTTAATGTCTGAGTGTTTGATTAATTCTTCTTGTTCACTTTTGTTTAAAAATCCCCAAAATGGTAATTCTGATAATATTTGTTCTTTATTCATATTTTCCTCGTATATTAATTTCTATTTTATAAATAATAAATATCTTCTTAAGTATTTAATTTTAGATAGTAGAATAATTATTATATAACTAATGATAAATGTTATTATACAATATAAGAATGTTTTCATTGGTAATCTTAATTCGTTTACAAAATTGTATTGCTTTAATAAATTGATTATATCATCATATATTTTATTTGATTTTCTATGGTTATAGTTATGAATTTTTACTTATAGTTAGCTCTTCTATTAAATATGTTCCTAATACTTGTGTTCCATTTTTTAATTTAAAATTATAAGTACTATGATCATGTCCATGTATATTATATGGAACTTTATTTTTATATAGATACTCAGTTATCCCTTGCAATCCACTGTGTACAACATCGTTTGAACTTTCTGCTGTTAATGGGCCTGTATGTGATAAAAGAATATCTACTGGCTCCATTTGATTTAAAAATTGAACACTTTCTTCATGTGTAAATGATGGAAAATTTGCATTTTTATACTTATAGCATCCTTGTATTCCACCTATTCTAATCCCATTTATTGTTACGATTTTTCCATTTAAATCATTTATTCCATAATGTTTTAAAATTTCAAATTCATCGTGATTTCCTAAGATTCCTACTAGTTTTTCTTTTGGAATATATTGTAGAATAATGTCATAATCACTGTATGTTACATCTCCTAAAACACAGCATAAATCATAGTTTCTAGCATTTCTGATTTTATCTATTAAACTAGTGCTATGTACTAAAAGTCCGTGAGTGTCTGTTATTACTAATAAATTTATGTTATTGGGAAATTTTCTGCAATCTCCGAATTTTTTATATAATTTTTCTTCATTAATTTTAGCTGATTTATTTCTTTTTAATATATTAAATAAGTTTATCATCATAATTCTTCTTTCTTTGGATGTTTTTTTGCTATGAAAACATAGTCATATTAAATCTAATAAGTTCATCTATTGAAATAACTCTTCTACTTCTTTCATTTATATTGCATTTGAAATTAAGTAATGGATAAAATGAAAAACCTTCTGTAATTTTTAACTTTTTGCAATCGTCTTCCCATTTATCCCATCTGAATAATTCATAGAATTTATTAATGCCTTGCTTATTGTTTAGTATCCAATCTAAAAATTGAGTATAATATATATTTAAATTTTCCCATTCATTTGTGTCTGGTGCAAAATAATATATAAAATCGCCTTTTAATGCAAATAAACCACCTAAAACATCTTCTCCTACTATTATGTCCATATTATTATCTTTATTATATAATTTATTTTTTTCTACTACATTTATATCTCCACAGCCATAAATTCTAATCCAATGGTCAATTATGATTCCTCCTGAATTAGTAAATTGCTCATAAAAAAATTTGTTTTTAAACTTGGAATATTTTTCTTCAAATTGATTTACTGTATCTTTATTTATTTCTTTATATAGATATATATTATTCCTTTTTGTTAATTCTAAAAATAATGCATCTGTTTTCATAAAATTCTCTCTTTTCTGTTTTTTTATATTATATAAAAAAATAGAGATAAATCAATATTAAATCTGATTTATCTCTTTGTTTATATTATTATCTATCCGTAACAATTCTTATATTTATTTTCGCTACTACATGGCGATTAGATTTCTGTCATTTGAGTTCACTTTACTGCATTTTGTTTCACTTTTCCCTGTAATTTTTCATTCTGTTTCACTCTATTACACTTGATTTGACTAGTTATCTGTATCTAAAATTCAATTATAGTTCTTTTAAATCATCTCTTAATTTGTCTACAACTTGATTGATATTAGCATTAATATTTCCAACTTCATAATTTAGTTTTTTAAAATCTTCTATTGTTCTATGTCTTTTTTCAAATCTATAAGATAAATATTGACCTATTACATATCTTTGAGATTTTTTGATATTTAAACTTTTAGATTCTTTTATACTATTCATTCGGCGAAAATCTCTGCTTTCATCATTAAATATTTGCAACAAAGTTGGGTTCTTTACATTTTTTATTACTTGTAATAAATTCTGTTCATTTATCTCTAATCCTGATAATTCCATTTTAATTAATTCAGCTTCAATTAAAACATCTCTTGCATTTTCTTTTGAACCTATTAATCTTTTTTTCATTCTAATATTATAATCATTTTTTGTAATTATTTCATTATCTACCAACCATTTTCCAAGTAATGATTCACCTATAATTGAAGTTGCTTCTCCAAAATAATCTCTTGTATAATTTTCACTTTTATTGCCATCTTTTTCAATTATATATGCTTCATTCATTTTATGTAACATTTCATGAAAAATAGTAAATATATCATTAGGCGTATTTTCATAATAGATATAAACATTGCCTTTTCCATCTACCTCATTTCTATATTGCCTTTCATCTTCTCTTCCTTCTCTCTGTAAAATTGTTACAGTTTTATTTCTCTCATTATTTTGATGTATTATATTCATGAATTGATTTGCCATGTAAGAATCAAAACTATTTATAAATTCATATACATAATTAATAGATTCATTTATGCCAATCCTTTTTGACCACATGTTTGTAACAGTATTATTTTCTTGCATTTTAAAAACAGCTTCACTCATTTGAGATATTTCTGATAAATTATTTATATAAAATTTATTACTTGAATTATTAACAAATTCTGATATCGTTTTATCTATTTCTTTAAACATATTATTTCACCTTTAATTCAATTTTTTATTTTTATCAACTTATTATATATAATTTTAGCATTTTCTATTAAATCATCTTCTGTTTTTATTGGTTTCTGTTACAGTAATATAAATTATCTTCTTATTTATCTGAAATAATTAATTATATTTTCTTTTTTTATTATATCTTTTTCTCCTGTTTTTAAGTCTTCTATTTCATAATTAATATTATCATATTTGTTTCCCAATACAATTAATTTTGGTGTGCCAAGTAATGCTACATCATTTATCTTATTTCCCAATATTAAATTGTCTCTATCATCAATTATACATTGAATGTTATTTTCTAATAATCTTTCGTATAATTCAATTGCGTTATCTTTATTCTGCTCACTATATACAATATGTACTTTATATGGTGCAACATTATATGGAATGGCAAAACCTTTTATTTTTTCATCTTTAATTAATACATTATTTTCAATTATAGTAGCAATAATTCTACCTAATCCAATTCCATAACATCCCATATAAAATGGCTTGTTATTACCATTTTCGTCTTGATAATACATTTCCATTAAATCAGAATATTTTGTACCTAGCTCAAAATTATTTCCCAATTCAACTGAATTAACTTCTTCCATTTTATTTAATGATATTCCATTTAATTTGTTTATAAAAGTTTCTTTATCTTTAAAACTTAAAACTTCTTTATTAATTCCTATATTAGTATTTTTATCATATAAAATAATATCTTCTCCTAATTTTGTAATTGCTTGAAATTCTTCTGATACTCTTCCTCCCATTGTTCCACCATCACTAATTACAGGAACTATGTTTATTCCAATTCTTTTAAAAATGTTCATATATACGTCATGCATTTTTTTAAATGTTTTATGCATATTTTCTTCGTCCTTATCAAATGAATATGCATCCATCATAACAAAAGTTCTTGGTCTAAATAGATAGCCCCTTGCTCTTATTTCTTTTCTAAATTTTTCTCCAATTTGATAATATGTTGTTGGTAATTGCTTGTATGATAATAATCTATTTGCTCCAAATATTGTTGCACATTCTTCTGCAGTTGGAGCCAAACCATATTCTCCAAAATTATTTTTAATATGAAACATAATATCATTTTCTTCAGTATATTGATTCCATCTATTTGATTTGTCCCAAATACTTCTTGGTTGTAATTTAGGAAATTCAACTTGAATACAATCTGCTTTATCTAATTCTTCTATAATGATTTCTTCTATATTTCTTTCTAGTTTAGTCCATATATTTCCATATCCATATATTCCACTTTCAAATTGATATAATTCTCCTAATTTCATTAAAATATCTTGTGATGAATAATTGATATCTATATCATTGAAATTTATTTTTTTTATATTTAATTTGCTTAATTTCATTTTTAAATTTTCCTTTCTTAATGTGATAAAATAATAACTACATTAATACTCGGTCGTTTTAAATAAATCATATTATTTCCTCCAACAAAAATGGCATAAATTTATATTTTTAAATTTATGATGTTATCCATTTTGCATAATTTTATATTGTCAACAATTTGTCTTCCAACAAAAAGACAACCTGTTTCACTTCCTAAATCTTTAGTTTTCTTTATCAATGTTAATAATTTCAAATATTTTTATATGTCTTTTATCCATTCTTCTCTTAATAAACCTGTGATATATTCATCTTCTATTTTACCAGATCCTCTTGATACAAATCGTTTTCTTCTTATTCCCTCATCTTTATATCCAAATTTTAATTGCATTTGATGAGATTTTTCATTTTCTTTAAAATATCCATTTTCTAATCTTCGTAATTTTAATTCTTCAAATGCATATTTAATTCTAGCCCCGAAAGCCTCAGTTCCATATCCATGTCCCCAATATTTTTCACTAATCCAAATTCCACCACCAGCAGTTCCATTATGCCAATCTATATTTGTTAATTGTGTTCCACCTATAACTTTATTCTCACTTTTTAAAATAATAGCAAAATTATATAAACTATTATCTATTGATTTATTGATAAAATCTAATGCATCCTTCTTTGTGTATGGGTATGGAGCTCCTTGTAACCATTTGGTAACATTTAAATTATTTAGTCCTTCAACAATATCATCTATATCTTCTAATTTATATTGGCGTAATACCAATCTATCTGTTTCTATTATTATTTCTTTATTCATAAACAATCTACCTCAATCATTAATATTTACTATATTATGTCACTACATTATACTTTTTATATAACTTTATATTTTAACAATTTATACTTTAAAATCTATTTATCTAACAAATTTTCTTCTTTTTCTATTATTCTTCCAAAAGAAATATTTAAATTTTCATTTGGAAAGCAAAATGTACCGTTTGCATCAATATATCCTACTGATTCATCAATTATTCTTTCGCCATTGTTAGGATTTAATCCTAAGCCGCAAATTTCATTAGATTTAGAATTTTCAACGGCATTTTTAACAATTATGCCATTACTATTTTGTTTATATGTTCTTCCATCATATCTTTTTTGAAAAGAACCAATTTTATATATTTCATTATTAATGGAATAATATATGTTAGGGAATCTAAAAAAATTAGCACTACCAATGTTATTTATTTTTTCAGGTTTTATTGGTTGAATTATTGATATTCCATTTGAATTTTCTGCATTTGGTATTGGAAATCCTAATATTCCAAAAGCATTAACACTTCTATTATCAAATGCCATCTTTGCATAAGTGGATAAATCTTGGTCGGAAAAATTTTCATAATGGAGTTTTTTTGGATGAGTATGGAAATGAAATACACTTGCTGTTATTAAATTTTGTTTATATTCTTTTAATTTTTTATTTAATTCATTATATACTTTTTCTGTTGGATTAGCACTTCCTCCTGAAATTAATGCATCCTCACATCTAAAATCTGAAGTAAAATAATCAATTACAATATTAAAAGGATTTTTTTCACTTTGTCTGCCAACAAAAAAACAACCTGTTTCGCTTCCTAAATCTCTAGTTTTCTTTATTAATGTTAATAATTTTAAATACGCTTCTTGACTAAATATAATTTTTGTTTTAATTCCCATTTCATCTGCTGTTGGTATATTTTTATATTGGTCATAACTAACACTGTCTATTACATTACTCATTATTATATGCCTCCATTTTTTATAATTATATTAATAATATCATATTTTCCATTTATTGCAAATATGTAAATATATTTCATTATCATTGTATATGTCAACAAAATATAGGCAATTTTTTTATCTCTCGGATAATCTTTCAATATTATTGCCAAAATTACTTTATATTTTTCAAAGTTTACTTAATAAAACAAATTAAATAATTGATTTTAATTCGCTTATTTCTTGGTATTTTAATATTTCTTTTATTAATTTATTTTTTGTTTGTATTATATGTACTCCTATTGAATCTTTCTTGCTTTTTTTTGATAAAAAGCTGTTTTTTAATACTTTATTCTTTCTTGCATTCTCTTCTATTTCTTTTATCCATTCTTCTGCACTTGTATCTATTGGTATTGGATTTTCTATATCATCTATAGTGAATATTTCACTTAACACACACCTTTGATAATGCATTTGCTCCATATATTCCAAAGGCTTTTCTTACACTACAAAATCTTTTCTTTAATTTACTAAATATCTGGGACATTCTAATTCAAATAAAACTTTAAACACTTATTCTCATTTATTTAATACTACATCTTCTTAAGTAATTAATACAATCAATAAAGCTAGAAATACTGTTGAAAACTAGCTATTTTTTGTTAATATGGCTCTACAAGTGGTTCAGAATATAAAATTATTGTTTTTAATAAAATGAAAAGACTTAGTTTTTCCTTATTTTACTAAGCCTTTTTTATATATTTTTGTCCACACCCAACTTGGCATATATTAGTATTTTGTAATACAATTACATTTTCTTAATTTTAATACCTAATACACCATATTTAGATTGTTCTTCTGGAGAATAATATTCTTCCATATCTTTTGGATCAGCTATATTTTCTTCATCATATCCCATTTCAACCTTATCAAAGTTTTTATATAATTCTTCAAATGACGGATAATGATATAAATTTTCTATTTCAACTAGCATTTTTTCATAATTAGTTCTATTTGTAAATTCAATTAAATCCTTAATTTTTAATAATTGTCTTTTTTAATCGTTTAATCTCAATTCTATAGTTTTTGTTCCATTTTTATTCGTTCAAATGGTTCATTGTTTAATTTCATTTCATGTTTCATATTGTTCGCTTCCTTTCATTATATTTTCTTTATCATCGTTTCCATTCTTGTATGATAGTTTTTCTTATTATAAAAATCCTTACCAATATCATTGTAAGCAAATACATCGACTATTACATATTCACATCCAACTGATTTAAAATATTCTTCCATTTTATTTATAAGTTCTTGTCCTATGCCTTTACTTCTAATTTTATTTGTAACAATTAATTCTATAATTTCTCCTCTTTTTGGACATTTATAGTCTAGATAATCATATTCATCATAAGGAAATATGCAACCCATAATTAAACCAATTGCTTTATCATTTTCTACTGCCAAATAACATTTTCCATTATTTTTATTAACTTCATTTAAATCTATTATCGCCATTTTTTCTCGATATTCAGGATGAAGTTGATCCAAATGATCTTTATCTATTGATATGATATATTCTTCAAGTTCTACTAACAAATCTTTAACATCTTCTAAATATTTATCTTCATATTCTACTATTTGCATTTTTTAATCACCTCCAATACTTCAATTGCATATTTTCTTGAATCTTCTGTGCCAGATATATAAAAGTTTTCAGTAGTTTCTATATTTTTATTACCAAGTATATCAGCAACATCTCTTATCTCTACACCATTATTTAATATTACAGTTGCATAACTACCTCTTAAATCATAAAATCTAGATTGTCTTTATATTCATTAGATTTCTTAATAACATATTTTTTTATATTTTTTATTAATTTTCCATAATTACTAACTTAATTTAATTTATAAATATATGATACTGTTGGATATTCAATATTATTAATTTCTAAATATCCACTTTTCCATAAAGTTCCACCCATTTTTTCATAAAATCTTCTTGATTTATAATTATCTGCAAAAACTCCTAAATACAAATTTTTCTTACCATTTGTTTTAAAATAATTTAAAACAAAATTAAATAATTTACTTCCTATTACCATTCTCTTCATATCTGGTCTTACATATATCTCTTTTATCTCGCAATCAATTTCTGTATCTTCAAATTCTGGATTATTATAATCATAAACTCTACAAAAACCAACAATTTCATTATTTAATTCTGCAACAAATACATCTTTTAATGAATAAGAATTATTATATTTATCAATTTGTTCATTTAAAGACATTCTATTAAGATAATCATTTTCTATAATATCAATATATGCACTTTTCCAATCATCTACTTTTATTGTTGAAATTTTATTAATATCACTCACTTCTGTCTTCATTTCTAATTATTATATTGTCTACATTAATTTTGTTATTAAAATAATCATCTTTCATTATTAATAGTTGTCTTGCAATACTTTCTTTGCCAAATACCAACTTTTTCTGTTCAAATTCAGTATGTTTAAATCCTGCTTTTTTAAAAGTCTTTATAGCACCTATTCTATCAAGTGGAATAATATCTGATAACTCACTTATATTATTCTTTTCAAATGCAACTTTTTCTAATTCTATTAATGCACTATAACTATAACCTTTACCACGATATTTGCCTTGAATTACAATTCCCATACTATGTATGTCATTATCTAAATAATAATATACTTCTCCAATAGGCTCTGCTATTTTTTCATCATAAATATATGCAAAATATTTATCAGGCTCTTTATTAACCCAATTATTATACCAAGTTATCATTTCATCATCAGTTTTAGTTATAGTTCCTGCTTCTTTATCATAACCTTTTAAGTCCATATCATAACCTACATTATAATTCATTGTTTTAGGGTCTTTCATCCATTCTTGCCTATAATGTAATTCATCAATTTTGGGTGATTTTAAATATATCATTTTTAACCTGCCTAATTTTCTTATTTTTCTAAATCTCTCTTATAATCTTTACTATTTTTTTCATACTAAATTCCTATTTAGTTATTTATTTAATTTCTTCTCATCAGTTTTTAACTTTTTAATTAATATTCTTACTTCATTCATTCTGTCTTCACTCTTTGTATTTTTATAATTATCTAATAGTTCCATTATACTATAAAAATCAAGTCTTTCTCTGATATATGGTATTTTATTTAACTCTGGATAATTATCTATAATCATATCCATCAAAGTTTGATAATCGCTAGGAACAGTAATCATATCAGTTTTTCCACTTGCCCATAACCAAGGAACGAATCTACTAACACTAAATATTCTAAAATCATAATCTATTGGTGCTACCATACATCTTTCAAAATCTAATAAATGTAAATTAGTTCCATCAAACATAAAATTATCAAAATGCAAATCACCATGTATTAAACCAAACTTATTTTCTTTAAAATACTTACAACATATTTCAATTAAATCATTAAACATTTCATCATCAAGATTACATTTATCTTTTAAAAATAATATTTTAGTTTTTAGCATTTCTAAAAACTCATAACCTTTTACTTCTTTTGTATGAAAAGGTTTTAGAATATCTATAATTTGAATTGCTATTTTTCTTCTTTCAATATCTGACAATATGCCCCATAATTCATATAAAGTTTTACCTGCTACCTTTTCTATAATTTCATAATAATATGGCACTACACTTTTTGTTATATCCCAAACATATAATTTTGGAATACCGTTATTATCTTTGTTTTCTTTGTAGAAATTTATTTCCGTCACAAATCTTTCTTCATTTCTTAAATTAGTACAAATTCTAATTATATAATTATCAACTGAATATATAGTATTTGTAAAACCTGCTGTAATAAGATTATATTGTTTACCTTTTAATATCTCATTACTATCAACTATTTTTTGCATTACACTATCATAGTTTTCTGTTTCTTTTGTTGTTAATTTAATAATAATGTCATACATATCTCCAATAAAATCTAAATATCTATTTATTTCATCAATAGTTTTTACAACTTCATTTTCTGCAAGTTTCATTTCTTCTTCATCATTAGAAATAATGCCTAAACTTCTTTCAAGATTATATTTAATCCAATCAAATCTTCCAACTAAGTTTCCACAAATAACATCATACCATTCAATATTTTCAATATTTCTATATTTAGAGTATTCTTTAAATATTGCAGTAAACTTTTCTTCGCTAAAATTATTGCTTAAAAATCCAGACCAACATAATGCGTCTTCTAATAATTCTCTTTTTGGATTAGCAACTCCTGCACATTCCCAATCAATTATAATAGGATTATCATTATTCCACATTACATTTTTTGGATCCATATCAGAGTGGCATATTGTTTGATTTATATTTGTCGCATTAAATCTTTCATTTGCTCTTTTTAGTATTGAATTATACTTTCTATAATTTTTCATAAATAGATTTTTATATGACATTTTACTGAAATTAGGATTATTTATGTAACTTTCCCAATCATATAATCTTTTATATTTAACTATATTTGGCTGTAATCCTATTTCTTTGTAATCTAACAAATGTATATGTGCTAATACATTACCAATTTTTTTACAATGCTCAATTGTTATTTCATCATCTTTTAATGTTTTACCATTTACATAGTCAAATGCCATATAATACATATCATCTAATTTTGTTAAGTAATTACCATCTATATCTAATGCACTAGATACAGGTATCCCATTTTTCTTTGCTAAATTAGATACTAATTCTGAAACTACAAAATTACCATATGCTTCACTTCTTGCCATAACTTCTGAATTTAATACCTTAATGCAATAAACACCTTTATCTGTTTCAACTTTAAACATTTTATGCATTAAACCACCAGATATTTTTGATATATTTATCACTTTTCCAAAGTTATATTTTTCACAAAACTTTTCTATATTCATTATCCTCACCAACTATCTTTAATTCTTCGTTTTCAAAACTATATTTATAATAGTGTACTTGTCCATTATTATTGATACCAATGATTGGACCTTTTTATCCCAAACTTTATATACAAAAGGCTCATCAAACATTTCTTTTAAATATTCATATGCTTGAACATATAATAAATTATACATATCACTTATTTCTATATCTTTTAAATTTCCAATAAATAATTTAAATAACAAATAAAGAACAATTGATTCTGCTCCATTTATTTTTATAAATTGTAATTTGTAGAACTGCTATTAATCTTTTTTATTAGGTAACTTTAATTTTCCATTTCCACCTATCATTGTTGCTGTAACTCCCACTACACTTATTACAACCACACCTGCAATAGAAACAATATCTCGAATAAGTTTCTTATTTTCAGAGTCTTTATCGTTTAACATTTTTTGAACTTCCTGCATTTTTTCTATAATCTGCATTTTTTCTTCGTGAGTTAAATTATCATCATCTAATATTTTATCTAATGATTTTAATATACTTTTTGCAGCATCTTGACAAGCTTTCATACTATCATCGTTATTTTTAAATGCAGTTTCTATTGTTTGCTTATAATCAATCATAATAGATTTAATTGTACTTGTAAATTCAGGAAATTGTGCAATAGCAGCTTTTGCAACTTCTGGTTCCATATTAGGAATCATTGAAATAAATTCTACAACTTTTTCTTTCGAAAGATGTCTAAAGTCTTCAATTCCAAGCTTATTAAGTACCTTTTGTTCATTCATTGGTCTTTTTAATGGATTTTTCATATTAATCTTCCTTCATAAATATAATTTTTCATATTAGCATATGTTTTTTGCACGAATGACAAATTACTATTTTTCTCGTAAGTTATTATAATAAAAAATAAAGACTACCTTCAAGTTTTTATCAAGTAGTCTTCATATTCAATATAATTTGTATCTAAAAGCAATTTTTTATCTTTTTCTAAGTTTTATAAATCGTTTCAAACCGTTGATTTTATTGCTTGTTACCACAGCAGTTTTTGTATTTCTTTCCAGAGCCACATGGACATGGGTCGTTACGGCCTACTTTTGGTTCTTCATTACGGATTGTTTTGTCAATTCCACCTTCTTTTGGTGAGATTTTTCCGTCTACTAATTCAATTGCACTTGTTTCTTGTAGTTTTGCACTTGTTATTTCTGATGTTTGTTGTCTTTTTGCTCCTTCATCTCTTTCTGTTACGTGCATCAATAGTTTTACTACATCGTATTGAATGTCATAAACCATTTCGTCAAACATATCGAAACCTTCCATACGGTATACTACTACTGGGTCTTTTTGTGCATAAGCTCTTAGACCTACACCGTTCTTTAGTTCATCCATGTTGTCAATGTGTTCCATCCATTTTTCATCAACTATTTTTAGTGTTACAACTCTTTCTAGTTCACGCATTGATTCACCGAATTTTTCAGATTTTGCATTATATATATTATGTGCTTTTTCTGATAATTCTTTTATTACATCTTCTGCTTCAAATTTTTCTTGTTTTAAAATATCTAAGCTTTCAATTCCAAATTCTGTGTAGATTTCTTTCTTTAATCCTTCAATGTCTTTTGAATCATTTGTTATGTATTGTGGTACAATTGTGTTTACTACAGAATCAATCATATTTCCTATTTCTTCTGTTAAATTATCACCATCTAATACTTCTCTTCTTTGTTTGTAGATTATTACTCTTTGTTTGTTCATTACATCATCATATTGTAATACGTTCTTTCTGATGCTGAAGTTTCTTCCTTCAACTTTCTTTTGAGAACTTTCTACTGTTCTTGTTAATATTCTTGATTCGATTGGCATGTCATCTGATACACCGATTTTGTTGTATACTTTTGTGATTATGCTTCCACCAAAGATTTTCATTAAATCATCATCTAATGAAATATAGAATCTTGATTCTCCTGGATCTCCTTGACGTCCAGCACGTCCTCTTAATTGGTTATCAATACGACGTGATTCGTGTCTTTCTGTACCAATTATTTTTAATCCACCTGCTTCAATTACTTTTGCTCTTTCGTCTTCGATTCCTTTATCATAATTTCTTACTAAATTTCTGAATTCTTCACGTCTTGCTAGGATTTTTTCATCATCTGTTTCATTGAATGCTGTTGCTTCTTCAATTTCTTCAAATGTGTATTTCTTTCTCATGTCTGTTTTTGCAAGATATTCTGAGTTTCCTCCTAGGATAATATCAGTACCACGACCTGCCATGTTTGTTGCAATTGTTACAGCTTTATACTTACCTGCTTGTGCAATAATTTCTGCTTCTTTTTCATGGTATTTTGCGTTTAATACTTGGTGTGGTATTTTAGCTTTGTCTAATAATTTACTTAATCTTTCTGATTTGTCGATTGATACTGTACCTACTAGAACTGGTTGTCCTTTTTCGTAACTCTTTTTGATGTCTTCTATTACAGCATTGAATTTACCTGTTTCGTTTTTATAAATGATATCTGGTAAATCTTTTCTTTGAATTGGTTTGTTTGTTGGAATTTCGATTACGTCTAATTTATAGATTTCCTCAAATTCTTGTTCTTCTGTCATAGCAGTACCTGTCATACCTGACAATTTTTCATACATTCTGAAATAGTTTTGGAATGTAATGTTTGCTAATGTTTTTGATTCATCTGCTACTTTTACATGTTCTTTTGCTTCAATTGCTTGGTGTAGACCATTGTTGTATCTACGTCCGTACATGATACGTCCTGTGAATTCATCTACGATTAATACTTCACCTGATTTTACAATATAATCTACATCTTTTTTCATTATTCCATGTGCTCTTAAAGCTTGGTTTATTGCATGTACTAATTCTGAATTATTTAAATCATTTAAATTTTCTAACCCAAATTCTTTTTCTGCTTTTGCAATACCTTTTGCTGTTAACGATGCTGATTTTGCTTTTAAGTCTACAACATAATCATATTTTTCATTTTCTGCTGCTTGCTCTTCATCTTTTACATCTTCTTCAATTATTGTTCTTGCTTCTAGTTTTGATACAAATCTATCTGCTTTTTTATAAATATCTGATGCTTGGTTTGCTCTACCTGAAATGATAAGAGGTGTTCTTGCTTCATCTATTAATATTGAGTCAATTTCATCGACAATTGCATAATTTAATGGTCTTTGTACTAATTGGTCTTTATAAATTACCATATTATCTCTTAAATAGTCGAATCCAAACTCATTGTTTGTTCCATAAGTAATATCACAGTTATATGCTTTTTGTTTTTCATTTGGTTTCATGTCTGCAATTACTAAGCCTACTGTTAATCCTAGGAATGTATAGATTTTTCCCATCCATTCACTATCTCTTTTTGCTAAGTAGTCATTAACTGTAATTACATGTACACCTTTTCCTGTTAATGCATTTAAGTATGCTGGTAATGTTGCAACTAATGTTTTACCTTCACCAGTTCTCATTTCTGCTATTCTTCCTTGGTGTAATATGATACCACCTATTAATTGAACATCAAAATGTCTTAATCCTGTGACTCTTTTTGATGCTTCTCTTACTACTGCAAATGCTTCTGGTAATATATCATCTAATGTTTGGCCATCTGCTAATAATTCTTTAAAATATTCTGTTTTTGCCTTTAATTCTTCATCTGTTAATTCTGATATCACATCTTCAAATGAATTAATTTTTTGTACAATTGGCATTACTCTTTTTACTTCTTTTTCGCTGTACCCCTTAAATAATTTCATTTGCTTTCCTTTCTATTTGTATATATAAATTTTTTATCCTTTTTGTATAGGTGAATAATATCACAATGATGTTTAAAAGTCTATATTTTATTGACATTCATTATAATTTGTTTTGCAATTTTTTGTTCTATTGTGTCAAATGGATTCATGTTTATATATATATCTTCTGTTTTTAGTTTTTCTTGTAGTTTTTTATAACTTTCTTCATTTTTTGTCAATATTATTGTTGCTCTGCTTGAATTGTTTTCTATATTTTTTTCTATTAAATTTATCATGCTTTCTTCTAATTCATTTGCTTTTTTTGATTCTTCTTTTTCTTCAGATGAATTTGATTCAAATAATGTCATTTTTATGTAGTTTTTGTTACAATATTCAATCATTGCATTTTTTATTGAATTTAATTGATCTGTATCAACATACATATTTATTGATAAAATTTGCATATTTTCTACTGATAATCCCATAACTCTAAGTAATTCGCATTTTTCATTATCGTCTATTACTAATATTTTAGTGTTTTTTTTCTTTTTTGCTCGCTCTTCTAAATCACTTATTTCTAGCTTATTTACTAATTCTGGTTCTATCTTTATATCAATTTCTCCAACTATTATATCAAGTATTTTTTGATTTAATTTATTTAGATTGTTTTGATTATATATTGTAATTTTTGATTCTGATGAAATTGCTTCCATTAGTAGAATAGCTGTTGTATATGGATTACCATTTGTTATAGCTATTTGATTTTGCTTTGTTACTTGTTTTTTCTTATTTTTGTAATCAATTATAATTTCTTTAATCTTTTCCACTGAAAAGTTTGGTAATTTTTCTTTTATGGCTAAATCCATAATATCTACTTTATATTCTTCAATTTGATCTATGATTTTATCTATAATTGATTTCATAATTTTCTCCTTATCTTTGGTTTATATTAATGTTAATATGTGATTTGCCGCTTCTGATGCAGTTTTATAATTTGTTACATCTACAATTATTGTGTTTTTTCCTTGTTTGTTGAATCCACTTTGTTCATGTAATTGATCACGCTCAATAATCGTTTTTCTTATTTCATCTTTTGAGTATTTTTGTCCATATTGATTATATCTTCTTGATACTCTTTCTTCTAAGTCGCATTTTATAAATATATGTGTTGTCATTTCTGGATATATGTATTGTAAACCTCTTCCTGAAATTATTATATTATATTCTTTAAATGATTTGATTATTTCACGTGCAAATTTATATAAATTTTCATTATTTACATTTCTAGCAAATTTACTTACTTTTTCGGCATTTGACGCTGAATGTATTTCTTCATCAGATATTTTGTTTCCTGCAATATATATTGTTGTTGCTCTGTTTTCTATTTTAAATTCTACTTGTAATTTTTTCATTAATTCATAGGGATCATTTGGTAAGTTTTTATTATTACATTGTTTCAATGCTTGCATGATTCCTCTATATATACTTCCTGCATCTATAAATATGGAATTTGGCACTATGTTTATTAATTCTTTACAAATTGTTGTTTTTCCTGATGCAACATCGCCTTCAATTCCTATTACGATATTTTTCATGTTTGTCCTCTTTATTTTAAATTTCTAAATAATCTTTTAGGTATTGACCTGTGTAGCTTAGTGGTTCTTTGCAGATTTTTTCTGGTTTTCCTGTTGCTATTATTTGTCCACCTTTTTCGCCACCTTCTGGTCCTAAGTCTACAATATAGTCTGCTGTTTTTATTAAATCTAGATTATGTTCTATTGTTAGTACTGTGTTTCCTTTATCAACTAATTTTTGTAGTATGTCCACTAGTCTATGAACATCGTCTATATGTAATCCTGTTGTTGGTTCATCTAAAATATATAGGGTTTTTCCTGTTTGTGTTTTTGATAATTCTGTTGCTAGCTTAACTCTTTGTGCTTCTCCACCTGATAATGTTGTTGAACTTTGTCCTAACTTGATATATCCTAATCCAACTTCTTTTAATGTTTGAATTTTATTTTTTATTCTTGGGACATTTTCAAAAAATGTTACAGCTTCTTCAACTGTCATATCTAAAACGTCTGCAATTGATTTTCCTTTATATTTTACTTCTAATGTTTCGTGATTATAGCGTTTTCCTTTACATACTTCGCATGGTACATATACATCTGATAAAAAGTTCATTTCTATCTTGATTATTCCGTCACCATTACATGCTTCACAACGTCCTCCTGGTACATTGAATGAGAATCTACCTTTTTGATATCCCCTCATTTTTGCTTCATTTGTTGTTGCAAATATATCCCTGATTAAATCAAATACTCCTGTATATGTTGCTGGGTTTGAACGTGGTGTTCTTCCTATTGGTGATTGATCTATGTTTATTACTTTATCAATATTATGTAGTCCTTTAATGGCTTTACATTTTCCTACTTTCATTGTTGAGTTATTAAGTTCTTTATATATGTTTTTATATAGTACATCGTTTATTAATGTTGATTTTCCAGAACCTGATACTCCTGTTACACAGATAAAGTTTCCTAGTGGGAATTTAACTGTTACGCTTTTTAGATTATGTTCAGTTGCTCCTACTATTTCTAAGTATTTTCCTGTTAAGTTTCTACGTTTTTTTGGAACTGCTATTTGCATTCTACCACTTAGATATTTTCCTGTAATTGAGTTATCTGATTTAGCTATTTCTTCTGCTGTTCCTTGTGCTAGAACATAGCCTCCATGAACTCCTGCTCCTGGTCCTATATCTATTACTTGGTCTGCTGCATACATTGTATCTGTATCATGTTCTACAACAATTACTGAGTTTCCTAAATCTCTTAATTTCTTCAAAGTTGTTATTAATCTATTATTATCTCTTTGGTGTAATCCTATTGATGGTTCGTCTAAAATATACATTACTCCTGTTAGTCCACTTCCTATTTGAGTTGCTAATCTTATTCTTTGTGATTCACCACCTGATAGTGTTCCTGCACTTCTTGATAATGTTAAATAGTCTAATCCTACATCTATTAAGAATTGCAATCTTTTCGATAGTTCTTGCATGATTTGTGATGCTATCATTTCTTCTTTTTCAGATAATTCTAAACTTAACAAATATTCTTTAATGCTTCTGATTGGCATATCTGTTAATTCTTTTATATTTAGTGTTCCTACTTTTACTGCTAAAACTTCTGGTTTTAATCTTGCTCCATGACATGCACTACATTCTTGTTCTGTCATATACATTTCATACCATTGCATCATTCCTGCTGATTTGGTATCACGGTGACGACGTTCTAGTGTTGGGATTACTCCTTCAAATGTAGCTCTATTATGATGTGTGCCTGTTGATGATTTATATACAAAATCTATTTCTTCATCGCCTGTTCCATACATAATTTTTTCCATGAATGAACGTGGTAAGTCTTTAATTTTAACTCCTTTAATCTTAACTCCATAATGTTTTGCAATTGATTCGAAATACATTTGGGCGATTGTGTCACCTTTTTTCATTGTACTTGATCCATATAGTTTGATTCCATCATATAGTGTGGCTTCTTTATCTGGAACTAATAAATCTTCGTCCATTTTTTGTAAATAACCTATTCCTGTACATTCTGGACATGCTCCCATTGGATTATTAAACGAGAACATTCTTGGTGTTAATTCTTCAATACTGAATCCACATTTTGGACATGCATAATTTGCACTATATAATTTTTCTTCGCTGCCTACAACATCTACAATTACTAGATTATTAGCTATTCTTAGTGCTGTTTCTACTGATTCAGTTAGTCTGGCTCTAATATCTTCTTTTATTACCAATCTATCTATTATGATTTCGATTGTATGTTTCTTTTTTCTGTCTAGTTCTATATCATCTGATAATTCTACTGTTTCACCATCTACTCTGGCACGGACATACCCTTCTTTTTGATATTCTTCAAATATTTTCTTATATTCACCTTTTTTCTCGCGAACTACTGGTCCTAATATTTGAATCTTTGTACCTTGTTCTAGTTTCATTATGTCGTCTACTATTTGATCTATTGATTGTTTTTCTATCTTAATTCCACAGTTCGGGCAATATGGTGTTCCTACTCTTGCATATAATAAACGTAGATAATCATATATTTCGGTTACTGTTCCTACTGTTGAACGTGGATTTTTTGATGTTGTTTTTTGATCTATCGAGATTGCTGGTGATAGTCCTTCAATTGACTCTACTTTGGGTTTATCCATTATTCCTAAGAATTGTCTTGCATATGATGATAAACTTTCTACATATCTTCTTTGACCTTCTGCATATAGTGTGTCAAATGCCAAAGAAGACTTACCAGATCCTGATAAGCCTGTTATGACAACTAGTTTGTTTTTTGGAATTTCTATATTTAAGTTTTTTAAGTTGTGCTCTTTTGCACCTTTTATGATTATTTTATCCAATTTTAACCTCTAATTCTAATCCTCTTTTTCTTCTTTTTCTGTGTCTGTTATCGTTTCAAATTCTTTCATACTTAAGCTGATTTTTCCTTGATCATCTATTTCTGTGATTTTAACTTTTACAGTATCTCCTACTGCTAACACATCTTCTACTTTTTCAATTCTTTTATTTGAAATTTTTGAAATATGTACTAATCCTTCATTATTTCCACCTAAATCTACGAATGCTCCGAATTTTGCAATTCTTGATACTGTTCCTTCGCATATTTCGCCTACTTCAAATTCTTTTACTATTGATTCAATGATTTTTTGGGCTTTTTTAGCATTCTCGATATCGTCACAGTAAATTGCTACTTTTCCATCGTCATCAATATCAATTTTGACTCCTGTTTCTTCAATGATTTTATTAATTACTTTTCCACCTGATCCAATTACATCTTTAATTTTTTCTGGATTTATTGTCATTGCAATGATTTTTGGTGCGTATTTTGATACTTCTTTACGTGGCTCTGGAATAGCTTTTAATATAACATCATTTATTATCATGTTTCTTGCTGTTTGTGTTTTTTTAAATGCTTCTTTGATAATTTCATAAGTTAAACCGTCATTTTTAATATCTACTTGGATTGCTGTTATTCCTCTTCCAGTTCCTCCTACTTTGAAATCCATATCTCCAAAGAAGTCTTCTATATCTTGAATATCTGTTATTACAATATATTTATTTGAATCTTCTGGATCTGTTATTAATCCTGTTGAGATTCCTGCTACTGGTTCTTTTATTGGTACACCTGCTGCCATTAATGCTAATGTGCTTCCACAGATACTTGCTTGTGATGTTGAGCCATTTGATTCCAATACTTCTGATACTAATCTCATTGTGTATGGGAATTCTTCTTCTGATGGTAACATTGGTACTAAGGCTTTTTCTGCTAATGCTCCGTGTCCTATTTCACGACGGCCTGCTCCTCTTGATGGTTTTGCTTCTCCTACTGAATATGATGGGAAATTGTATTGATGCATATATCTCTTAACTTCTGTGTCAAAATCAATTCCATCCAATGATTGTGCATCTGCTTTTGTTCCCAATGTTGCTATTGTTAATACTTGTGTTTGTCCTCTTGAGAATAATGCACTTCCATGTACTCTAGGAATTAAGTCTACTTCTGCTGTTAATTTACGTACTTCATCAATTGCTCTTCCATCTGGTCTAATATGTTCATTTAAAATGATTGATCTTACACATTTCTTTTGTAAGTCATGAATTGCTGTTGCTATATCAAATTTATGTTCTTCTTCTGCGTTTTCTCCAAACATTTCGATTGCAATATTTTTGATTTTTTCTGAAACTTTGTCTACATTTTCATTTCTTGTAATTTTATCTGTTTCTTTTACTGCATTTGTCATTTCTTCTGTTAATTCATTACATACTCTTTCAAAGTATTCTGGATTTACTGAGAATGATTTGTATTCAAATTTTGGTTTTCCTATTTCATCCCTCATAGTTTGGATGAATTCACACATTTTCTTAATTTCTACATGTGCTGCTTTTATCGCTTCTAACATTATTTCATTTGAAATATTGTCTGCACCTGCTTCTATCATTGTTATCTTTTCTTTTGTTCCTGCTACAGTTGCTTTCATTCTGCTTTTTGCTCTTTGCTCACAGTTTGGATTTATAATTATTTGGTCATCCACATATCCTACTGCTACTGCTGCTGATGGACCTCCCCATGGAATGTCTGATATTGCTAATGCTGCAGATGTTCCAATTTGTGCGCATACTTCTGGGCTGTTTTCTTGATCATCTGATAATACTGTGTTTACTATTACTACATTATTTCTAAAGTCACTTGGGAACAATGGTCTGATTGGTCTATCAATTGCTCTTGATATTAATACTGCACTGTCTGCTGGTTTTCCTTCTCTTCTATTATAGCTTCCTGGGATTTTTCCTACTGAATATAGTTTTTCTTCGTAATCAACTGATAGTGGGAAGAAGTCGATATCATCTTGTGCTTCTTTAGCTGCTGTTACGTTTGTCATTACAGTTGTTTCACCATAACGTACTACTACTGAACCATTTGCTTGCATTGCAAATTTTCCTGTTTCAATTGTTAGCTTACGTCCTGCTAACTCTGTTTCATAAATTTTAAACATTTATTTTCCTCCATTTTTTCTTGTGACTATTAATATAGTGTAACCTCTATAATATTGATTAATAACATTATACAAGCTACTAACCTATATTTAATAATCCACTATAATGATACACTAAAAGCCTTGATTTTGCAAGAAAATCAAGGCTGATTTTGGATGTTTTATTTTAATCAGTATTTTTTATATTTTCATTATATTGCTGTCAATATCTATATAAGCATATTTACTATCTTTATAATTTTTAATTTCTTGTATTTTTTTATTTGCCATATCAGATACAGTACTTATTCTTTCATTTTTTCCATTTTCGCATTTTACCAATGGATTTGTATATCTCTTTTTTACTTTTATTGATATGCAATATTTATCTTCAATATATTCATTGCTTCTGCCAATTTTTTTAGTATTTGAAAAAATATTGAATGCATTATTTATTTCACTATTTGGGCAGTTCTTTATTTTATCAACTATTTCTTTCTCTGAATATTTATATAGATCATCTTCTGTTATGTATTTTTCTTTTGCCATTTTCCTTAATATATCTGTCCAAAATTGCATTATCATATTATTTTCACAATTTCCAGAAAATAGATGCCACATAATTGAAGCTCTATCAATATATTCTTCTGCTATTTTTTTAGTATTAAATCCTATTTCATCTTCTTTTTCTTCATTTTTTAATATGCTTATATCATTATAAATTCGTTCTATAGATTCTAAATCAAAAGCATTTTGTGTTACTAGTCCATCACTTAATGTATATTCTAGTCTATCTGCAGATAATTTTGGACTATCGTTATCTGCTATTGTATATATATGATAATCAGCAATTTCTTCTAATTTTATATTATCTCTGTTTAACAAATTCATAATTTCCTTTGAATTTTTTATCACTGTTTGAGTCAACGCTTCTGTTGTTTCTTGTTTTTCATAATCACCATGTAAGTAATCTACCACATGACTAAAAGATGGTGTTGATATATCATGATATAATCCTGCAATTGTTTGTTTTTTATTTTTAGTAAAATTCCATACAATTAAAGCTACTCCTACACTATGTTCATATCTTGTGTGAAAAAATTTATGTTCAATTAATTGTGTGTGTTCACAAGCTGATACCATACTAATCTCTTTTAATCTTTTCATTTCTGGAACGTCCAAATATTCCTCTAAAAAATCAGGATAATCTTTTGATAATATCTTTAAATATCTCTCAATTTCCTCATTTTCAACTCCTAGATACATAAATTTTCCTCCTTTAATTTTTTTAAATTTTTATTACATATCTCTTCGGAAACACGTAATTTTGCAACAATCATTTTTTCTTTTATTTTTGTTATATTATTTTCTTTTAAATCTATAATATTATTACTTAATCTCCATAGGTGAAATGTTCCGTCATGATTAACATATAAATCATGATTATTTCTACAATATTCTATTGGTATTTTTCTATGAACAGCTTTTTCACATGTACATTGTGCTAATATTATATAATGTTTTTTATTTTTATAAATGTCCTATCTTATGTTGATATCCCAATTCTGGAGTTAATTCTTTATAAAAATCGCTTTCTGAAATTGCATTAAATGATTTGAAAAATTTGCTATTACTATCTAAAAATTTGTATGGCATAAAAAACTGTAGGTTTGTCAAACATATGTCACACTTTCTTGATACAACTAATGTTGAGATACCTATTATACTATTATTGAACTTTCATTTCTTATATATTCTTTTAAATCATTATACATTTTATTTATTCCTCAAACTTTAAATCTTTATATTCATGTATATCTAGTCCATATTTTTTATAAATCTCGCTTACCTTATCAAGAGATAATTTTTTCTTATCTACACCAAGTTTTTCAATCATTTCCTCAACTTGTTCTTTACTTTTCCCTTCTATTTCTAAATATGTTGGAATCATTGGCCATGTATCAATATCAAATTCCACATCTCCTAATCTGTATATTGTTCTTTTATTTTCTTGGTACATGCTATGTTCATACCCAAGCATATTCATAATTTGATTAGTTTTTTCAAAGTCTGAAACCTCTATTTCCAATTCTTTTACACTACCGATTTCCTTTTTCGCCGATTTATCTTTAATTGTTAATGTTGTTTTTGTTCCATTTGTTCTTAGCCTTATAAATCTTCCTCTATATTCTTCATGAAAGTTATATAATTTTCTTTTTTGAAAATATTCTCCTTCTTTAACAGCTCCTATCTCTATTAGTTTTTTCTCAATTTCTTTTATATCAATATCCAAAACAGTTATTTCATATTCGTTTTCCATCTTAATTATTCTCCTTTATAATAAATAAATTAAAATCTTTTTGTTTAAACAATTTCTTATTTTTTATTCTCTTCTTCAATGATTGAGAATGAAAAGCATTTTCTTCTATTCCTTTCCTTTTGCTTTTGTTATTAAAGTTCTCCATTCTTCTCTTATTAAATATCTTTCATCTCCATGCATAAATTCATCATCATTAAAATATTTACTTGGAACTCCAAATATAACTATATCTGCTATTCTCATCTCTTCCATTAAGATTTTTATAATTTCATCATCAGTAAAATGTTCTAATACTCCATTACTAAAAGCAACATCAAATGATTTATTTTTATATTGCAAATTTAAAATTGACATTATTTCAAATTTAGGCATTTCACTAAATGATGATTTTTTTAACAATATTTTTTGCTAAATGCAGTATTTCATCATCTATATCAACTGCAGTAACAGAATATCCTTTATTTTGAAAATATGTAGAAATCTTACCTGTACCACATACACATTCAATATTTTTTTATTTAGTACATTTATGAAAACTACTTTTAGCAGAGTGACATATTTATCAAATCCATCCATTTTATATAATTGTTATTTATTTTGTCTATTCCATATCCTTTCAAAAATTCTTCAAAGATTTCTTCTTTCTTATTAATTTTCAAACTTTTCATAAAATAATAAATATCTAAATATTTAGTTGATATTCCTAATTCTCCTAAATCAATAAAACTGATTTCATCATTATTTATTAATATATTTGGCATACTGTAATCTCCGTGTGTCAAGACTTTATCATTTGGAATATTTTCTTTCATAAATTTTATTATTGATTCTTTTGTTTCATCTTTATAATTATCTTGAATCTCTGGATATATGCTTTCAAATTTAATGAGAAAATTAGATAATAATTGTTCCGGAGAATACTTATCAAATGGGCAATCTTCTATATTGACTTGATGCATTTGATTTAAAGCTTTTCCTAATTGATATCCTATATCATCAAATTTAAATGATGGGGATCCTTTTTTATATTCCATTATCAAATATTTTATATTATCTTTTTCATTATAATAGTATGCTTTTGGTGTATTTAGTTTTCCTTCAATCCATTTTAATCTTTTATATTCTTCTTCTAAATTATTTTTGCTTTCTATATATTGAATTTTTAATATTACTTCTTGATGATTTGAGTTTAATTTTGTTTTAAATACTTTTGTGTCAGATCTTCCTAATTTTAGTTCCTTTAATTCATTTTTATCAATTATATTGTATATTTCACTATCTTTTATTAATTCTTTGATATCTACCTCTATTTCTGTTTTAATTCTATATACCGTTACTTCTCCTATAAAATCTAAATATTCTGATGCGTTTTTTATTGATGTTATGGCAATATTTTCTATTGCTTCTTTTATGGTTCTAAATTTTTGTTTGAATGTTATTTGTGCTTCTATTTCTTCTCCTGTAGTATCATCAACTAATTTAATTGTTGCTTCTTTTTCTAATTTGTCTTCTTTTGTAATTATTAGATTTTCTATTCCTTTTTTTATATCATTAAATATCTTAGTTGGTATTTTTAGTTTATTCATAACATTCTTCTATCAATTAGTTTCTAGTTCATAAATTGTTCTTTGTTTTTTAAAGCCTAAATGTTCATATACTTCTTTTGCATTTTGATTAAATTCCCAACAGCATAGTTCTATTTTAGAATAGCCTTTTTCTTTTGCGATTTTTTTCAGATAATTAATTAATTCTTTTGAGTATCCTTTATTTCTTATTTCTTCATCTACAATTAATTGGTCTATAAAGAAGTCTTTCTTTGATAGTCTATCTTTTTCTAAATATATTGCAAATGCTTGAATTTTATTTCCTTCTTCAATCACTATAGTATTATTTATTGTATCAATTAGTTTTTTTCTTAATGTTTCTTTATCACATTTTATAAAAATTTCTGGTCTATTATTATAATGATATTCAAATAATTCTTGATATAAGTTTAGTAAATTGTTTTCGATATCTTCTAAGCATGCTTTTCTAATTTCCATTTTATTGCTCCTTTAATTCTGATCTTAATTTACCATTCATTTCCTCTGAGTTCATCATTATTCCGTCTCCAGTGTAAGCTATGTCTCCATCCATTAAATAATCGTTTACAAATTTATTATTTATAACCGTTAAGAAATCTCCTAAATCTTCTCTCTTAATCCATTTTGGCAATTGCTTTTTCTTTTCTTCTTCGGACATTTCTTCCTTTGTATCTGAATTTATTTTTCCAAATACTATATATAGGTGCGAATATCTATTTACTCCTTTATAATCTGCATAAAAATGATTGTGTAGTATAAAAATGCTTTTTCTTGTAATGGTTACATCTGTGTATCCTGTTTCTTCTCTTATTTCTCGTATTGCTGCTTCTTCGGGTGTTTCTCCTTCTTCTATTCCTCCTAATACAAATGACTTACATATTCTGTTTGGTGAATCTACACATAAATATGTATTATCTTTTTCAATTTTTATTACTGCAATTACACTTCTTCTAAATTTTGTTTCTATATCAGGCCTTAGCGTTTGCTCTCCAGTTCCTCTAAAATATGGTGCTACTACTTGCTTATATGGCAAATTATATTTCTTTGCTAATTCAAAATGTTCTGGTATGTGTGCTGGAACTAATAATGTTGCCGTATTTTGTAAATTATTATCATCTAGTATTATTATTTTAAGATTTTCTCCTGTTATTGGATGTTTAGCTGTAAGTGTTGATACATCGTTATTGTTAATATAATTATTATTTTTGCCAATTGCTATAGCTGTTACGCCATATATTAATTCTCCATATTCTAATTTGGCTGAAATTTTTATTCCGTTTGATAACTCAATTTTAAATTCTTTCATAACATACTCCTTCATATTTTACTAGATTTTCGCTTTATAATACTATTTATTACTGCCTAATCTTCAATATCTCTATTAAATTCTTTTGTTATTTCATTTGTACTAGTTAATTTATAATCTGCTTTCTTATACTTTTCAATTCTTGTCTTATTTGCTTCATACATTTGATTATATAATTCTGTTATAATTTTAATTTTTTCTTCTTTCATATTTAATGGAATATTACCTAATGATTGTTTTAATTTTTGTTCATCAATTGGATTAACTTTTGACATCATATATGAAATCACTTCCAGTGCAGATGAATTTATTGCTCCTGTTTTATTGTTCTTTACTTCTAGCATTTGTAATTTATTTGCTGGTATGTCATTCGTTGTTGTTCTTCCATCTATATAATTTCTTTCGTTTTTGATACCTGATTTATCAAATACTAAAATTCTATCATTTTTTAATGTTTTTAAATATTCTGCAATATTTAATTTTGTTCCATAAGACAATACTGCTGTCATTAAAAGAACTCCATCAATTCCTTCTGAAAAGCATAATATTGCATTTTGTTCCCCTGCATATTTGCTATTTTTTCCGATTGTTCTTTTTAATCCGTTCTTTTCGATATTAGGTAAATTATTTTTATTAGTTTTATGATACAATAATTCTTTCATTATATCCTCCTTTTGATATATATTACATTAATTTTATTTAATATACAATATTTTATGTTATAATTCATTTCGGAGGTGCTTTATGACTCATATATTGAAATTACAACCAAAGTTTTTTGATTTTATAAATGATGGTACAAAACGAATCGAACTTAGACTATTTGATGAAAAACGACAACAAATTAATATTAATGATATTATTGAATTTAAGAGAGAACCTGAACTAATTGATTCTTTGAAAGTTAAAGTTATTGGTTTGCTTAGATATAATTCTTTTAAAGATTTATTTGAAGATTTTCCTATTGCAATTATGGCTGATAATTCTATGACTAAGAATGAATTACTTAATGCTCTTGAAGAATTCTACACTCCAGAAAAGCAAGAGAAATATGGAGTTTTAGGTATAAAAATAGCAAAAATATAAAGTGTACTATTAGTACACTTTTTTAGTTTGAATATTCTAAAATTTCACAATTTTTTAATTTATATTTGCTGTAATCGCCGTCAATTGGCTCTCCTTCGAAATAGCATTTTGCATAAATGCTTACACCTGCATGTGTGACTACTAAGATATTTTTTTTAGAATGTTTGTTTATTATTTCTTCAAAGAAATTTTCTATTCTTTTTCTAAAATCATTCAATGGTTCAATATTATATCTTGTTTCATTTGGATCTGTAAAATAAACTAAACTTTGATATTCTGATTTTAATTTTCCTTCAAGTTCTCCATTACTTCTTTCAATTATTCTAGTTTCTTCAATAATTTCTTGGTTCGTTATGATTTTTGCTGTTTGCATTGCTCTTTTTAATGGGCTTGAATATACAATATCAAACTTTTTATCTTTTAATTTTTCTGCTGTTTCTTTTGCTTGCTGTATTCCTTTTTCATTTAATTCAATATCTTTTCTTCCTTGATTTCGTTTTTCTAAATTCCAATTTGTTTGACCATGTCTAACTATGTATATCATTTTATATAATTTCTCCTAAAAATTATTTCCTTTATTTTAATCTCATAAATATTTCTGATATTTTTTCTAATTGTGCGACACCATAAATATATCCTGATTCTCTGTGCCATTTTACTGTATTATTTTCATAATATGTAAATTTCCATGCACTACCGTCAAAAGCTCTTGACTTGTCGTTCTCTTTATTATATTTATTTATCATTTTTTTCAATTTTAATAACTTTAATATTGATATTTTATATTCAAACTTTTCTTCTTTTTGAGAATTATCTCCACTTTCTTTATAATTCACTGTGTTTTCAACACTTCTATCATCATACAAAATCCATGTTCTGCTTGTCCATGTTCCTGGTTTTATTACTCCAAAATTTTTTTGAACTACTTCAAAAACTTTATTTTTCATATTTTCTATTCTTTCCTATATAACTTTCTCTATTATATATCATAATTATTGAACTATCAATTTATTTTTGATATTATTGCTTTAGGAGGCGATTATGAATTTACTTTTTAAGATTACTGATGAAGATGTTGGTGAAAAAATATATCCTATGAATAATCCTGATACAAGAAATGCAGTTCGTGTAATTTTAACGAATGACTCTGGACAGATTGCTTTGCTTAATAAACAGAAAAAGAATGAATTCAAGCTTATTGGTGGTGGTATTGATGATGGTGAAACATTAATTGACGCATTAAAGCGAGAGGTGTTAGAAGAGTCCGGATGTGAAATAACTGATATATCTGAAATTGGTTTTGTTGAAGAATTTCATACTAAAAATAATTTTGTTCAAACTTCTTTTATTTTTAGTGCTAAGGTTTTACATGATACTCATGTACTAAATTTGACCGATAATGAGATTGCTGAAGGTTCAACTTTGTATTGGTTTGAACCACACGAAGCTTTAAATAAAATCAATGATTGTTATAAAAACTTGCAACCTTCTAAATATAGTAACATATTTGCTACAAAAATGATTAACAGAAGAGATTATGCTATTTTAAAATATTATTTGGATAATGTTAAATAATTACTAATTTTTAATGCTTATAGTTAAATAGAGAGTATAAGTTTATAAGTACTTATCCTCTCTAACTTTTTTATTATCATATGTTATTTCTAAAAATATATTTTATATGATATTTTACCTTTTATTTTATTGTTTTTTCAATAAAATCTATAAAACCAGCATCGTCTGCTTGACCTATTTTTTTATCTTCTTCCGAAAGATAAATATCATATTTATTAACTTTTCTATTAACTAATATTGAACTTAGTGGGTATCCTTCTATCATATCTTTAGCTGGTGTATCTACTAAATAATATTCGCTTGTCGTGTCTGTGTAAGTTGATATTTTGCCATCTTTTATTATAGCCATTCCCGATATCCACTTTGTATTTAATTTTCCATCTTTTCCATAGGTTTTAACTAAATTAATGTAATACTCAATCATTTCTTCATCATTTAATCTTTTTCCATTAACTCTTCTAACAAATACGCCTGGTTGTTTATCTTCTGGAATATCATCTATATACATAGTGTCGTCCATTGCCATAGTTGTTATTTTTGTAACATCATAATATGCCTTTGCTTTAATTTCAGCATTTTCGATGGCTGTTTTGCCATTTTCTTCTACTTCAAGATTAATATTAATATCTTTTAATGATTTCAATAATATTCCTCTTTCTAGTAATTTTTCTTTAAATCTATTAACTTTCGATTCATTTCCTGTCGCAAATAATATTTCTTTCATTTTATCCCCTATATTTATTCTTTTAAAAAATTTCTTTGTTTATTATATAATCTTTTATATCTTTTTCAAATACTGTAAAAAGTAATGTTAATAATCTAATCTTTTTATTTTTTCTATCATTTTAGTCACGTATTCGCTTTTTAATCTTTTGTATTCTTTTCTATCATTGATTTTTTCTTCTATTAATTTTTGTTTAAAATTTGAATATGCTATTGCTTCTTTTTTATTTTCTAAAAGATATTCTTTTAATAGTATAAATTCTTTATATCTATTTGTATCTTTTAGTGCTAGATGAATGTGTATGTCGCCACTTTTAGTTTCTTCATTTGTTGATGCAAAAAATTGATATTCTTCTGTCTTGCTTTTGTCACTTGGAATATAATTAATACTTTCTAAGATTTTTGCTATTTCTGCAAATTCTTTTTTATCTTTGGCTCCTATTAAAATATCTATGATGTTTTTGCCATATTTTATTGATGGTATTGATGTTGAACCTACATGGGATATTTCTATTTCTTTATTGATTTGCTTTTTTAATTGATTCTTTATTTCATTGTATGCTCTTAGATTTTGATTATAGTTTTGTTTTTCTAGTATTACCATTTTTTATTCCTTAAATATTAATATAACATTCATTTTTCAAGAATTCTTTTATTTTTAATTCATCTTTTCCTTCATAATATGGAATAAGTAATTCTTTAAATTTGTCAGTTAATTCTGCTGGTATACTTATTATTCCTTTTCCTTTTGAAATTAAATAGTGATTACTGAATATAACAGCGGTCCTTTTGTTTCCATCTAAATATATTTGTTTTTTCATTGTATATAATAATAATTCTATTGCTTTATCAATATCTTCTTTTTCACTATTTAATATCATATTTAATTCTTCTTTAATCGTGGCTTCAATCGGGAAATCAGGTTTCCAACTTGTTCCACCTATTGATACCGGAACATTTCTTATTTTTCCAGCAGATATATAGAATCCTTCTTGAACTAATTTATTTATTTCGCATAATAATGCAAAGTTTGTTTCACTCATTATTACATTTTTGTTTAATATAAACTCCCATGCATGTTTTAGATTTATAATTTTCATAACATCTTCAGATGTCATGTTATTTACTTTTCCACCTTCAATTATGTTTTCGGTGTCTGCATAAGTTGTTGCGACTCCTTCTAATATTGCTTGTTTATATATTGTATCTACTAATTGTCTTTTTGCAAAATCAATGTTTCTTTCTACTATTTCAGAAATCTCATTTTCAATATAATTTAATTCCTTTAATTTCTTATTTATTTCACGAATTTGCTTTTTTAATTCTCTTGCTTTTAAGCTATTAGAAAAAATTAAATTATATAATTCTTCACTGTATTCTCCAACATATTTAGTTAATGATACTCCATCTTCTCTGTAATGAACATATATATATTTATTATCACCTTTTTCTCTTATTTCTACTGAACCATATATTAGTGAACTTAGCTTATGTTCTAATACTTGTTTACTTTGAAGTAGATTCATTATTTCTATAGTCTCGCTCATTTTTCACTCCTTATGTGAAACATTTTTATTAATTTTTAAAAATTTTGTTTCACATCTTTATTATAGCACTTATTTAAAAAATGTGAAACATTTTTAATCATTTTTATCAATTTTGTTTCACACTTTTTGATATTAAAAAGCAAGCAAATGTCGAATAATGTCGATTTTGCTTGTTTTTATGTGTTATTTGCTTATTAGTTTGCAGAATCCTTTTTTACCTTTTTTAAGAATTAATTCCTCTGATAGCATGTTTGATGTTATTTTTAATTGTAAGTCTTCTACTTTATTGTCATTTAATGTTATTCCACCTTGAGCTATTAATGTTTTAGCTTGGCCTTTTGATTGAGCAAATCCTGCTAGAATTATAGCGTCTAATATGCTTGTTTCTGCTTCTATTTCTATTGTTGGCATGTTTGCATTGTTTGCGCCATTTCCAAATAGAGCTTCTGATGCTTCTTCTGCTTTTTTAGCTTCTTCTTCGCCATGAATTAATTTTGTTATTTCATATGCTGCAATTTTCTTTGCTTTGTTTAATTCTTGACCTTCTACTGATGTTAATTCCTTTATTTCGTCAAGTGGTAGATATGTTAACATTTTTAAAACATTTTCAATGTCTGAATCGGCTACATTTCTCCAGTATTGGTAGAATTCGTATGGTGAAGTTTTGTCTTTATCTAACCATAATGCACCTTTTTCTGTTTTTCCCATTTTCTTTCCTTCTTTTGTTGTTAGAAGTTTAAATGTGAATGCAAATGCGTCATCATGTCCTAGTTTTCTGATTAATTCAGCTCCTCCAATAATATTTGACCATTGATCATTTCCACCTATTTCTAGTTTACATCCATATTGATTGTATAAATGTAAGAAATCATAAGATTGTAATAACATATATCCCATTTCAAAGAATGTTAAACCTGTTTCCAATCTTGTTTTGTAGCATTCTGCTGCTAACATTCTATTTACTGAAAATTTTGAACCTATTTCTCTCATGAAATCAATGTAATTTAGATTTAATAGCCAGTCTGCATTATTTACAATTCTGGCTGCGTTTTTACCTTCGAAACTAACGAATCTTGATACTTGTTTCTTTATTTTCTCAACATTTTCGTCCATTTCTTCGCGTGACATCATTCTTCTTAAATCAGTTTTTCCTGATGGATCTCCGATTGCTGCTGTTCCTCCACCAATTAAGATTAATGGAGAGTGTCCAGCTTTTTGCAAGTATGAAGCTACCATTAATCCTACATAATGCCCAATGTGTAAGCTGTCTGCCGTTGGATCTATTCCAATGTAGAATGGTACATTTCCTTCATCTAAGTGTTTTATTAAATTTTCTCTGTCGATAAATTGTTCAATAATTCCTCTTTCTTCTAATTCTAAAAATATATTTTTTTCCACTTGCAATCTCCTTTATTCATATTTTGTTGCTGGATTTTCAAATTCCTCTAATCTTCTTTGGTAATTTTCTATTGCAATATCTTCAAATACTATTGTGTCTTTGACATTTAATAATCTTAATATGTATTTTGCAAAAAATGGGTTATTTACTAGGATTGGGCCTAAAATGTATGTTCCAAAGCAATTGTTTAATCTGATTCCTTCGAACTTATTTTCTTTATTTATTCCATCTCCTCTAATTGTTTCAAATGCATAATATTCTTGATTATCTCCATAAGTCATACTAAATTGTGCTTTAAATCCTAAAATTTTGGTTTTTCTGCCTTTTTCAATTTCCATTTCGCCTAAATACATTTTGCTATATCTATGCATCATATCTCTTTTTGAATATAGATCCATTATGCCTAATCCTTGGACTTTAGTTCCATCTTCATTTTCAATGTATTTTCCTAGTATTTCAAATGCATTTCCTGTGAATAACATTACTGTATTTTTATTTATTAATTCTTCTAATCTTGCTTTATATGGTTCTAGCTTTTTTATGACTTCTTCTTGTGTGCGTTCAGTCATTGGTGCTAAATACAACATATCTATATTTTGTGTTACAAATGCTGGTTCATCTGTAAATTTTGTATTAATTATTTCTACATCTTTTATTGATTGTTCTAACAATTTTATATTGAACATATCTCCAAATAGATTACATGTTTCTGGGTATAATACTTCGATTTTAGTCATTTGCATTACCTCCCTCTATTCTTTGCAAAATTCTATCTCTTGCATTTCTTTGTAAGTCTCCATTATAAATATCATATAAAATATATATTTCCTTATCTTTTTCGATATCTACATAATCTCCAACTTTATTTACATCAAAATCATATACTAATCTCTCTTTTGGTACACCTGCTAATAATAATCTTAGATAAAAATCTTCTGATCTTTTTCCTCCTATTATTATTTTAGTTATGTGTTTTGCATTTAAAAATTCAAAGTCTGCATCATACATCCATGTTGAATTTTCTGAAGAATCTTTTGCATCATGTTTATCATCTAATAATAAAATGATTTGCTTTTCTGCCTTATCTCTATTTAAGAAATCAAATATACATGATAATGCTACTGGATTTTGCCCTTTACATAGATTTCCTATTATTTTAATGCCGTTTTTCTCTACTTCATTATATCTTGATTCTACTATATGTAACTTGTTTATTTGTGCTTGAATATCTTTTGTTGATATTCCTAATGTATATAATGCTGTAATTACTGCTATTTCATTATATATATTAAATATTTGATTTGAAAATAATTTAAACTCTTCTTCTTTATTGTCTACTGTTACTATTATTTTTTGATTTTTGAAATCTATTGTTTTTATTGCTATATCTGCTGTTGGTGATTTAAAATCACAGTTTGGACAATAACAATTACCTATGTGATGATATCTTACATAATTGTATTCTAGTTTTGTACCGCATTTTGGACAAATTCTTTGATCATTTATTAAATTTACTGATTTGTTTAAGTCAAATGGTTGCTTATTAATTGCAAAGAACACTCTTGAATTAGACTTACTTCCAAGTCTTGAGCTTATTGGATCATCTGCATTTAATATTAATATTGTATTTTCTGGCAATCCCTTATTTATTATGCTTGATATGAATTCTGGATGTGCATTTCTTTTTATTGAGTCTCTAAATAAATTTGTACATAAAACATATGTTGGTTTTATGTATGGATATATTTTTATTGATGATCTCTCATCTACTTCGAATACTGCAATATCAAATTTTGCTTTATTTGATATTGTTGTTCCTTTTACTAAACTGCTTGCTATTCCTGCATCTATATTTGATCCAAAATTATTATCTAGTACTTTATAACCCAAGCCTGTTAATGAATCTATTATTAAATTGTTTGTTGTTGTTTTTCCATTTGTTCCTGTTACACAGATTATTTTTTTAGGTTTTGCTATTCTTCCTAAAAAGTCTGGGCAGATATTTATTGCTAATCTTCCTGGGAATTGTGATGCATTTCTTCCTAATAATCTAATTACTGTGTAGGATATTTTTGATAATATTAATGCTATATAAAAACGAAACATGTTTTCTCCTTCTTATGTATGTAAAAACGCTTCGAGCAGAATTTACTCGAAGCGATTTCTACTATATTTATTATTAATAGTTTTCTGCTTTAATTTCAAAGAATGATTTTGGATGTGCACATACTGGGCATACTTCTGGAGCATATTTTCCAATTACAATATGTCCACAATTTCTACATTTCCAGATTCTTTCGTCATCTCTTGAGAATACAATTCCTTCTTCGATATTTTCTAATAATTTTTTATATCTTGCTTCATGTTCTTTCTCAATTTTTCCAACTTCTCTGAATAAGAATGCGATTTTTGTAAATCCTTCTTCTTCTGCTGTTTTTGCAAAACTTTCATACATGTCTGTCCATTCATAGTTTTCTCCTGCTGCAGCATCTTTTAAGTTTTCTGTTGTTTCTGGCATTTCATTATTATGTAATAATTTGAACCAAATTTTTGCATGTTCTTTTTCATTTAATGATGTTTCTTCAAATATACTTCCTATTTGTTCATAACCATCTTTTTTAGCTTTACTTGCATAATATTGATATTTTGTTGCAGCTTGTGATTCTCCTGCAAATGCTTTCTTTAAACATTCTTCTGTTTTTGTTCCTTTTAATTCCATTATATAATTCCTCCCTTATGTTTTAATTTAATTTATTTCCACAGAATGGGCAGAATTTTGCTTCTACTGGTACTTCTTTACCACATTCTGTACAGAATTTTTTTACACTTACTTGTGCATTTACACCTTCTAGAGCTGGTGTTGATACAACTGTATCAACTACTGGTTGTTCTGCAACTGGCGCTACTGTGCTTTCTGCATTTGATACTTGAGCTTCTTCAGTTTGTACTGGAGCAGTATTTGCTTGTGGTTGCTCTTGAACTGGTGCTTGTTGTTGTGCTTGAGGTTGTGTTTGATATGGATCATATTGAACAGCTTGTGTTGGTTGTGTTGGTTGTACTGGCATTCCTCCTGTGAAGTTATTCATCATTCCTAATCCCATAAATCCTGCTGTTGCACCATTTGCATTTTCTGCTGCTTTTTCCAAAGCATTTGCATAAGATGATGCAATTTTGCCTTGTTGTAATTGTGAGTTTGATGCCATTTCATAATTATCAATTTTCTTTTGAGAATCTTCGTCCAATGATACTGATTCAATTGCGAAACTTAATAATTGTAATCCTCTATCTCTTATTGGTTGGTCAAATACTCTTTCTGATAAAACATGCATAATTTCATCTGTTTGACTTGGCAATTCTAATACTGGTACTTTATATTTTGATGTACCTAATTCATTTAAGACATTTTGAAGTGCTGCCATAACTTCTGATTGCATTTGTCTAATTATATCATCACGTCTATATTCATCACGTGTTCCTGCTAATCTGTTCATAAATAATCCAAAGTCTGATACTTTGAATGTGTATGTTCCATAGCAACGAATTCTAACACTATAAGGTGCTACTGTACCTGTTAATAGCATTACTGGATGTGACCAATCTTGAAATGGAACTGGTGTTGCTGTTCCAAATTTATTATTAATTATTTCTTTAATATTAAAGAATAATACATATTGTTCTTTTGCTGATTGTCCATTATAGGTGAATCTTGCAAACATTTCTTTAAATGTATTTTTAAATTGACCTGCAAAGAATGATGGTGTTGATGATTCATCAAATTTATAAACACCTTCTTCTGCTGTTGCGTCAATTACTTTACCATTATCTACAATGATTGCACATTGTCCTGGTTGTACTATAATAGTTGATCCTGCTGAAATTACATTTGTTGGTGTTGAAACTTTTTTCATTAAAATTTCATTACCTAAATCCTCACAACGAATGGCTTCTTTCCATTGGTCATGTAATGTGCTTCCTATTGCACCAACTGCTGCTCTAATTAATCCCATAATTTCCTCCTTAATTTTCAATATTATCTATTGAATTTATAATCTTTTGCACACAATTAGTTTATTCTAAATTAGTAAATAAGTCAAGGTTTATGAACCTTTTTATTTATTTTTTAATATAACAAAACCAGCATTTTTTCATGCTGGTTTCTTATTTATTTTATGATATTTTACTTAAGTTTGATAATACCCAACCATAGTCTGTTGTTGTTATTACACTTCCGCAATATGGGCATTTTCCTGATGATGTTATTGTTGTTGGTGCTCCACAGTTTGGACAGTTTGTTATCTTTGTTTCTCCTGTTGCTACATTTGTTTTATTTCCTGTTGTTCTTGAGAATGTTAATCTGTATGTTCCGTAATCTTCTTCATTTGGATCACCTATTACAACTTGTTTTGTCTTAGAGTCTATAATGTAATCTATTTGTTTAACGTCTAAGTCTATTTCTAAAATGTCTTTTCCTGCTTGTTGTCTAAATCCTGAATATCTTTCATTTAATACTCCAACTCTATCCATTTTATTTAATTGGCCTTTATCTAGATATTCTTGTAATTGATTTCTATGTTGTTCAAATAATTCATTGCTTTCAAATGTTCTGATATCTTCCCAGTCACCTTTTGACCATGCTGATTGTAATCTAATATATACATCTCTTGCAAATGCTTTAAATTCTTCTGAATTAAAGTTTGGATCAATTGCTTTTACTGAACTTAATACTGATTCTTCGCTTTGTGCTGTTCTAACATTATTTGCATTATTTATATTATTTCCGAAATCAAAATTGAAGTTTGGATTTAATATTTTGTCCATTGCTTCATTATACTTGCTTACAGTTGGATTATTTTTGAATTTATTTCTTAACATTCTCCAAATTGCTATTGATCCAACTATTAATAAAAATATCCATGGATGTCTAATTGCAAACATAATTATTCCTATATTTCCAAGCGTTGAGCTTCCTGATGAATAGCTACTTCCACTTGAATATCCACTTGAGCTTCTGCTTGATGATCTGCTTCCACTTGATGAATAGCTTTTGAAATTTCCAACATCGGCATAAACTTTATCGTTTGCTATTAAAAAGTTTATTCCTACTATTATTGTTACTATTGATATTATTGTTATTAGTGCTTTGAAAAACTTTTTCATAATATCTCCTTTCTTTTGTTATAGAGATAAATTTATATCCCCTTTTATATATACATTTTATTATGTATCAAAAAAATAAGTTGCTTCTAAGTCTGCTTCATTTGTTAATAGTGCAATTGGATATTTTTCATAAGCTGCACCTATTGTGTTATATATTTCTTTTGGCTCTGTAAATCCCATGTGCCATCTTATTGCGTATTTTTCTTCGTTTGTTAATTTCATAAATTCTGTAATCATCATTACTGATTTCTCACCATGTCCATAAGGTATCGTGTCTTCAATTGTGTAGTATGGGACTTTTTCCCATACGCCTAATGAATTTTTAACATTTCTATAGTCTATTTTATAAAAGTTTGTTTTACATATATCATGTAATAAAGCTATTATTCTCACTGATTCATCTGGTATATCTATTGGGATTGGTGAATGTTTTATTTTTTCTTTTAATATTTCATATACTTTTAAGCTATGTTCTACTAGTCCACTTTCTCTTGATCCATGAAATCTTGTGCTTGCTGGTGCTGTAAAGAAATCTGATTTTTCCAAAAATTCTAACAATTTATCCATTCCTGGTCTGTCTATATCTTTTAGTAATTTTATAAATTCTTCTTTCATCTTGTCTCCTTAGTTATGGCAAATCTTTTTGTAGTTTTTTGGCTGTTGCTCTCATCTTTTCATATAATTGATTTTCTTGTTCTGTTAATTGAACGTTTTCGGCATAAGTGTTAAATGCATAAGCATAATATTCTTTGTCTTTTTGTTTTGCTGCTTCATATTCTGATTTTGCCTTTTGGTCTGTTGGATTTGCTTTATATGTTATTCCTTTAACCCAATAATCTGTTAATAAAAATTCTAAATACTCATCTACTAACTTTTGAAATTTTGGATTGATTCCTGTTTCTTTTTGTTGTTTTAGACGTTGTTCAACTTCTTTCATTGTTTTTTGAAAATCTTGTTTTACTTTTTCATCTTCGTCATTTGATTTTAAATTATTATTTGCTTGGTTATTACTTAGTTCTGGGAATTTCAATTTTTTAGCACTTTGTTCTACAGTTATACTTACAACATTTCCTCCATCATATCTTAATGAAAGTCTATCTCCATTTTGATTTTTTGATTCGTAAATTGTTTGATTTAAAGTTCTTATGTTTGAATTATATCCATATTGTTTACATTGTTCAAAATAGTTTTTTAAATCTTCTTTTGTCATGTATTGTATTTCTGCTGAAAAATATTCATCTCTATTTATACTTATTATTCCTCTTGTTGACGCAACTTTTGGTATTGTTAATGCAATACCACTTGTTGGCCATTTTATTGCACCATAATATGATAATTTACGAATTTTTATTTCAACTTTATCAAATATTGGCTTTAATGTTATTCTTGTTCCATTTGAATCATAGGCTTCATAACTTGTACCAATATCTTTGTTATCTAATGGATATTTTTGTTTTACTTTTGCTAATATTTTGTCATAAGTTTGTTTATCAATATTTTTTAAACTTATTTTTAAACTACTATTACTATTTTCTTGTATTTCAATTGGTCTAACTGGCAATTCTGGCAAACAGTTAGCTAATACGAATGTTTTTATTAATCTATTTTGTTCTATTTGTCTTATTAACATTGGTACAAAGATTGCTGTTAGTACACATATTATTATTGTTGGCAATAGTATAGCTAAGATTATTTTTAAACCTTTCTTTTTTGGTTTCTCTTGATTTTTGTTTGTATCTTCTTTTCTGATTTCTTCATTTTGATTGTTTTGATTAATATTATTTAATTGCTCATTATTGTTTTGTTCATTTACTTTTTCAATTTCTGGCTTTTCTTCCATGCTTATCCCCTTTCATTTTTTCATTATTTTACTATAACGTTTTATAAAATTCAATTTTATTTTTCTATTCTTACTAAATTTAATAATAACCATTCTGAAGTTCCTGTTTTTCTCATAAATGTTAATTCGTATAGTCTTTCTTTAATTAATTTTGAACTTCCCAATATAACTCTATCTGTTTTAGCATCTGCTATATAATCAACTTGTTCTGCAAGCAGTTCTATTTTTATAATGTCATTTCCTGTTTCTTGTTTAAAGTCTGTTAAGAGCATATCTTGTACAGAAACATCTGACATTACATTTCTTTGTCCTTTATCAATATATTCTTGTAATTGTGTTTTATGTTGTTCAAATAATAAATTTGTTTCATATTTTTTTAATTCATCTATATTACGTTCTGACCATATTTCTTGCAATTTAACATATACATTTGAGCAAAATTCTTTAAATTTTTCATAATCAAATTTTGAATCTACCTTTTTTATTGATTTTAATATTTCCTCTTCTTCTTTTTGCTCAATTTTTCTTTCTTCCTCTTGTTCCATTTCTAGTTTTTGATTTTTCTTTTTTCTTATTTTTTCGAGAATCATACTAATTAATACAATACCTATAATGAATAAAACTAAAGCTAACAGTACAAAAACCATTTCTCTTAAACTAAGCCCTCTAGAATAATCTATATGATCATCATTATCAAATATATCCAATATGTCCTCTATTGTTATCTTTTTTTCGTGATATTGTTCAAAATTACCTACATCTGCATTAATTACAGTTTGTGGTATTATGAGCATGATTAATAATATTATAGCTAATATTATTTTTGTAATTTTTCTTAATATTTTTTTCATATTTCTTCCTCGATTATTTATTTTTTCCCTTAAAATAGTAAATAATTGCAAATACTACAATAATTAGTAATATTCCTTTAGATAGGCCATTTCCATTCCATCTGCCAGTTATAAGTGGTGATATTAACATTGCAAGTGGATATAAATAATCAATGTTTTCTTTATTTTCTGATTTACTTATATTTTCATTATTTTTTGGATAGTTTTGTACATTATTTTCAGTTACATCATTTGTTTTGTTATAATAATTATTATAACTTGGAGTTGAATAATATTTTTTTGGTGATGAGTTATTTTTATACTTTTTTGAAGAAGTTTTTGAACTTGAATTTGATTTGAAATGCGATTTTGAACTTGATTTTGAACTCGAACTATTACTTCCTTTTGATTTATAACTCTTAAAATTGCCTACGTCTGCTTGTACTTGATTTACATTTAGGCTCATTGTTCCTAATTGAATTACTAATGTGATTGAAATAATTATTGTTAATATTTTAATAATTTTCTTCATATTTTTTCTCCTTATTATTCATGAGTAAATTATATAATATTAAATTAGTTGTTTCAATCAAAGTTTTAAACTTTACAAATTTTGGTTTATCGTTTAAAATGTCCCTAGACTTTTATGAATGGAGATTTTTTTATGTTAAAAAAGAGTATAGTTATATTTTTAGTTTCAATGGTTCCGTTAATAGAACTTAGAGGTGCTGTGCCAATTGCATTCAGCCCATTATTCAATGTAACACTTCCTATACCATTAATTTATGCACTTGTTATTTTAGGAAATATTTTACCAATGCCTTTCATTTATCTTTTTGCTAGAAAAGTTTTGATTTGGGGTAAAAATAAAAAATTTATTGGAAAATTCTTTACATTTTGTTTAAATAAAGGTGAAAAAGGTGGGCAAAAGCTTCAAGAGAAAGCTGGAAAAGGTATTTATTTTGCATTATTTTTATTTGTAGCAATTCCTGTTCCTGGAACTGGTGCTTGGACTGGTACTTTAGCTGCTAGTATGCTTGATCTTGATTTTAAGAAGAGTATGATTGCAATTTCACTTGGTGTTATTGCTGCTGGTATTATTATGGGACTTGGTTCTGCTGGTTTATTTACTGCAATTAAACATGTATAAAATAAAAAGATGTCTTGGAATTTTATATTCCTTGACATCTTTTTTATTATTTTAAAATAAGCAAAGAGCTTAAATACATTTGTATCTAAGCTCTTTTATATATATTTATTTTTAATGAATATAATTATCGAATAAAACAATTTTACCTTGTTCTTGAGTTTTCTTGACGTCTATAACTCTTTGGTTTGATGAGCCTTTCCATTCTAACTTTGGATTATGTAGTGCTTGTACAAATTGTCCATCTACTACTACATCTAAATATTTCATAATTTCTTTATCTTTTAAATATTCTTCATAAGTGTAGCCTGTCCATGCCCATATTGTTTTTTCTGGATACATTTTTTTGAATTCTTTTGCTAATTTTGTTGCACCTGGTAAATTTATTGGATGCATTGGTTCGCCACCTAATATTGATAGTCCTCTAATATTATCATTATGTGCTAATTTTAATATTTCAAATATTGTATCATCTGTAAAATCTTTTCCTATTGAAAAATCATGTGTTTCAGGATTGAAACAATTTTTACAATTAAATACACATCCTTGGAAAAATATTGATACTCTTACTCCTGGACCATCTGATATATCCATGCTTCTTATTTTATTATATTTCATTATTTTATTACTCCCTGTACTCTACTATTGTTGTTGATTTGCTATTCTTACCTTTTTTTCTTCTTTTGTTATTTTAGTTTTATCATTTTCATCATCTGTATTTTCTAAGTGTAGTACTCTTTCTTTTATTTCTTGTGTTCTACCTTTATTCCAGAAGTTTGTTCCAATATATCCACATGTTCTTCTTGCTACATTTAATGTGTTATGGTCCTTGTTTCCACAGTTTGGGCAGTACCATTCTAAATTTTCATCTAATAGGATTTCTCCGTCAAATCCACATTTTTGGCAGTAATCTGATTTTGTGTTCAATTCTGCATATACTATATTATCATAAATATATTGAATTACTTGCATTACAGCGTCTAAGTTGTTTTGTAAGTTTGGTGTTTCAATATATGAAATTGCTCCACCTGGGCTTAATCTTTGGAATTTTGATTCTATTGATAATTTTTTGAATGCATCAATTTTTTCAAATACTGGTACATGATATGAGTTTGTTATATATCCTCTATCTGTTATTCCTTCAATTTTTCCAAATCTCTTTTGTAAGCATTTTGAGAATTTATATGTTGTTGATTCTAATGGTGTTCCATATACTGAATAATCAATATCTTCAGCTTCTTTCCATTGATTACATTTATCATTTAGATATTTCATTACTTTTAATCCGAATTCTTCGCCTTTTCCTTCATCTGTATGGCTATCTCCTGTCATATATTTAACACATTCATATAGTCCTGCATATCCTAAAGAAATTGTTGAATATCCTCCATGTAATAATGGTTTGATACTTGCGCCTTTTGGTAATCTTGCTAATGCTCCATTTTGCCATAAGATTGGTGCTACATCACTTGTTGCATGTGATAGTCTTTCATATCTTGTTTGTAATCCTTTGTGGCATAACTCTAGTCTTTCGTCTAAGATTTTCCAGAACTTTTCTTCATCTTTTCCTGATGATAGTGCAACATCTGGTAAGTTAATTGTTACAACACCTTGATTGAATCTTCCATAATATTTTGGTTTCTTTGTTTTTGGATCAACATATGGTGTTAAGAATGATCTACATCCCATACATGGGAAACATTGTCCATTACCATTACTGTCAATTTTATATTCTTTCATTTTCTTTTCTGAAATGTAATCTGGTACTAATCTTTTTGCTGTACATTTTGCTGCTAATTTTGTTAAATAGAAGTATTTACTTCCTTCTTTAGCATTATCTTCTTCTAGTACATATAACAATTTTGGGAATGCAGGTGTTACATATATACCTTTTTCGTTTTTCATTCCTTCTGTTCTTTGTTTTAAAACTTCTTCAATGATCATTGCTAATTCTGGCTTATATTCTTCTGTTTCTCCTAAATACATACATACACTTAAGAATGGTGCTTGTCCGTTTGTTGTTGTCATTGAGTTAATTTGATATTGGAATGTTTGAACTCCGTCAACTACTTCTTTTTGTAGATCTTCTTTTGCGTATTTTTCAACATCTTCTTTTGAGAATCCTCTGTCTTCATATTTTTTTACATATCTTTTATAACTTTCTCTTACAAATGGTGCTAAATGTGTTAATGTAATTGTTACACCACCATATTGACTTGAGTTTACTGCTGTAATTATTTGTGTTGCAATTGTCATTGCTGTAATGAATCTATGTGGTTTTTCAATCATTACTCCATTAATACATGTTCCATTTTGCAACATGTCTTCTAGATCTATTAAATCACAGTTGTGTAAAGCATTTTGTGCAAAGTAATCCATATCATGAAAATGAATTAATCCTTCATCATGTGCTTCTATTACATCTTTTGGAATTAAGAATCTTCTTGAAATATCTGTACTTGTTATTCCTGCTAAGTAATCTCTTTGTGTTGTTACTACTCTTGCATTTTTATTTGAATTTTCTGTATTCCAATATTCACTTGTTCCATCAATTAATTCTTTTATTGATTGATCTGTAGTATTTGCTTGTCTTACTAAAGATCTTGTATATCTATATGTTATATATGCTTTTGCTAATTGATAGTGATTATATGCCATTAACTTTTCTTCTATTATATCTTGTATATCTTCAACTAGCATTCTTTTTTTATTTAATTCTTGAATATATTTTATAATTTCTTCAATTTCTTCTTTTGACGCTTTTTCATTTTTGTGAACTTCTGCATTTGCTTTTCCTATAGCTGTTCTTATTTTATCTGCATCATATTCAACAACAGAGCCATCTCTTTTGATTATGTTCATTTTTTCTTCCTCCTATTTCTTAAGTCAAAAACATTATAATCTCAAAAATGATTTTTTGTAAATAGGCTTTTTTTGAAATTTTTTATAAAAAGTTATGGAAGTGTTGGTAATGCTATTTGATAAGAGAAATATTACATTTTTCGTTTTCTTTTTCATTTTTTTAAGTCATTTTTATTTATTTTTGTAAAAATGATTTTTTAAAAAAGTAATATTTTTTATTTGATTTTTACTTGACTTTTTTCTTTTTTGAAATTTATGGCAAAATAAAAAACTATGCTTTTCTTTATATAATAAGTTTGAAGCATAGTTTATAGTTTTTATTATTTTTCTTCTATTTTGATTCTATTGTATATTTCTGTCAATATAAATAAGTATGTTAATGATACTAGGAATCCACCTATTACATCACTTGGATAATGTACTCCTAAGTAAATTCTTGTCATGCCTATTGTTGCTAATAATATTGTTAATACTACTATTAATGTCCATTTTAATGCAGGATTTTTTACATATTTAAATATCAAAAATATTAGCATTCCATAAAACGCCATACTCATCATTGCATGTCCTGATGGAAAACTATAGCCTTTTTCAGGAATTAATCTATTAATATTTGGTCTTTCTCTTTGGATTATATGTTTTAATATTACATTTAGTCCTGCTGTTCCTACAACACCTGTTAATATAAATAATTTGTTTTTTACTCCTTTTATCAATATTATTGCTAGTATTGATAATGCTATTACAATTTTTGCTCCACCGATATGTGTAATTACTTTTACTATTGGTGTTAGTTTGTCATTTATAATATTTGATTTAAAAAATTGATAAATTTTCAAATCAAAATCTAATATTTTTCCATTTTTTATATTTATTGCTATTATTATCGCTAATATTGCAGATACTGCACATAATGCCCATTTTATTATATTCTTTGTTTTATTATTCATTTGTTTCTCCTTATCTATCTATATTGTCTCTATTAGATTTCATAATTATTTCTTTTGTTCTTAATATATCACCTAATGTCTTATTATTTTGATCATATGGTGCAAATCTATTGAACGCTATTTTTATATTTACTGCTGGAGTTGTTTCTTCTCCTATTATTTCTGATGCTTTTATAAATACTTTGTCAGATATTCCATCTGTGTCAAAAAACACATATTCCATAGTATCTGTTTCCATGTCTTCATATTCTGAATCTTCTTCTATTATCTGATCTTGTATGTTGTTTTTAATACTATAATTTCCTAGTGGTTCTATAATATAAAACTCGTTTGTACCGTCTATTTTAAATGCAGGATATATTTCTTCATATTGTAGCATATTATCAGTAAAGTCTTCTATGTTTTGACCTATCGTTATATGTGCCATATATGCTTCATATCCTTGATTCATTAATTCATGTAATACTGCTCCGGCAAATATCAATGAATTTCCTTTTTGATAATTTATTAAAAATTCTTTACATTGTTCAAATGCTTTTTGTGGTTTTAATTTTAATATTTCGTCTAATTCTTTTTGTTGTCTTATTGTTAAATCTTTATTTACATTATATTTATATTTTGAATTTGAATATTTTTGAAAAAGTTGATATATTGTATCTATTTTTTCGATTCCTCTTTCAATCTCAATTCCTAAGTCATGTGATATTTGATTACTTCTAAAATCTTCATCTGTTAAGAACTCTTCCTTTTCTTGATCTGGGTCTACTACATTCTTTCTTTCCATATATTCTTCAAATGTTACATCTGGTTCTTCTTCATCATACCTATCTTGTTCTGGCAATTCTTTATATTCTTCTCGCATTTCTATTACTTCTTTAGGGCTCATCAAGGTTTCAATTAATGCTTTTTGTGTTTCATCTAGATCATATATAGCGCATTTACGCTTTTCTAAATCTAATTTTTCATCTAAATTAGTCATGTTTATAAACAAACTATCTGTTTTTCCTATTGGACATACAACTCTTGGTTCTTTGCCAAATATCAATACATTATAATCATAATTAATTATGCTAGATGGGCTCGCTTCAAACTTTTCGGCTGTTCTGGGTGTTCCTACAAATTCTATATTTTGTACTCGTTGTTCTTTTAACTTTTTATAAAATGCTGCTGCATATAGTAGTTTATTTCCTTGTCTTTCTGTTTCTAATATTTTTGCTAATTTAGCTATTGCTCTATTTGGAGTTAAAAGTAATGCTTTTAATACTTGCTGTTTTACGTTTTCGCTTAATTCTTTTGTGTATTGATATGTTTCATTAGTAAATTCAGAGTAAATCTGTTTTAATTTATCATAATCTTGCATTTTCTATATCCTCCAAATTTTACTTTCCATATTTGTCTACAAATTCAAATACTTTTTTATAATATGCTTCTGGTTCTCTATATCTTGATTGTGTATGTCCTGCGCCATGGATGATTAATTGGTCCTTTTCTCCTGGCAATGATTCATATATTTGTGTTTCCATTATTACTGGAACAAAATCATCTGCATCTCCGTGTATTAATAATATTGGTACTTTTGATTTTTTTACTTGATTTATTACTGATGCTTCTTTGATATCATATTTCGCTTGAATTTTGGCTATTACTCTAAACATTTGCATTAATGGGAATGGTGGTAAATTAAATCTTGCTTTTAATTCTGATTTAAAAATATCCCATACTGATGTGTATGAACTATCTGCAATTATTGCTTTGACATTTGATGGTAGGTTTTCTCCTGACGCCATTAATACTGTTGCTGCTCCCATTGATGAGCCATGTAATATTATTTTTGCATCTTTATCTTTTTCTATTATTTTATTTATCCATCCTATTATATCATCTTTGTCTAACCATCCCATTCCGATGTACTTGCCTTCGCTTTCTTCTGCTGCTCTCATACTTGGTATTAATACATTGTATCCTTTTTCCTTATAAAAATGCATTCCTATTGATGCAACCCATGATGGCTTTGATCTATATCCATGTGCTATGATTACCCAATTATGATTTTCTTGATTTTCTGTTTTATTATAATATGCTGTTGCTCTTAATGTAATATCGTCTTTGGCTTTAATTTCTAATGTTTCATGTGGTGTTTGTTCTAACCAGTTTTTTACATCGTTTCTTTCTTCTTGCTTATTTTTATTTATTATTGCTTTGTCAGAATCTTTTTTTTCAATTTTCACTTGCTCGTTCTTTATTTCACGATTTCCGCCTGCACCATTTCTATATAATGCATATCTTACAAAATAACCTCCAATTAGAATTGTTGCTATCCATATTATGATTATTATTGTTAGAATGACGGCTAATATTCTTTTTAATATTTTATTCATTCTCCCTCCTTATTACCGCTTTTATTTTAGCATATTTGGTGCTATATGACAATTTTTTTGACTGGTTTTTCAGGAATATTTATAAATTAATTATGATAATGTCTTAATAAATAAATTAAGAAAATGTCCAAAATA
>ERZ772974.7-NODE-7-length-177824-cov-23.170198_pt1 | contig 177824 bp, 166 predicted proteins | sample MGYA00580671_ERZ772974 | MGnify/ENA primary metagenome ERZ772974 (study PRJEB29015, sample SAMEA2738065) | human oral metagenome | biome: human oral; feature: human-associated habitat; material: saliva | place: China | collected 2218 ... | reverse complement strand
TGCGTTATTTACTTCGTAAATAATATCGCTTTGCGTTATTTACTTCGTAAATAATGTCGATCAATATAAATCAAAAAAAAGACAGAATTCAGGTTTTTCTGTCTTTTTTGTGTTTGAACGATAGAGGTAAAAAAAATATCAGAGTAGAAAAGAAGAAAATGTAAAGTTTAAGCTAAAAAAAGAGTTTGATTTATCTATCGAAATATATATAAGTTTCTCTTGAGAAAATCAGATTTTTGGGCTTTTTAGGGAAACTTTGAAGTCACTTTACTGATGTTTTAATTCTTTTGAAAGAATAATGCTTAACTGGATTTTGAATATTATTTGAGGTGATTATAATCAGAAACAACTCGATAAGATTAAGCCATTGATTACTGCGATTAATCATTTTTATGCAGAACTTGATAGCTTGAGCGATGAACAAATTCAAGCAAAGACTGAGGAATTTAGAACAAGACTCCAAAATGGAGAGAGTCTTGATGATCTCTTGCCTGAGGCGTTTGCTGTGGTAAAACAAGCTTGTAAAAGACTTGTAGGAACCACCTGTATGGTAAAGGGACAAGAAGTGGTATGGAATATGATCCCTTATGATGTACAGCTTATGGGAGGAATTATCCTTCACCAAGGGAAAATCGCAGAGATGAAAACTGGAGAAGGAAAAACGCTTGTTGCGGTAGCTCCAGTATATCTGAATGCGATCTCTGGTAAGTGAGTACATGTAGTAACCGTTAATGATTATCTTGCTTCTCGTGATGCTGAATGGATGGCATATGTATATCGCCGACTTGGTTTGACTGTTGGATCTGTTGTGAAGTCTACTCCATTGACTGATAGAAGAAATCAGTATTCTGCTGATATTACTTATGTAGAAAATTCAGAGCTTGGATTTGATTATTTGAGAGACAATTTGGTAAAGACATTAGGAGAAAGAAATCTGACTTGGAGACCGCTCAATTATGCGATTGTGGATGAGATCGATAGTATTTTGATCGATGAGGCAAGAACTCCACTTATTATTTCTCAGCCAAGAGAAGAACCAACCGAAAAATATAGTTTTTACGCACAATTGGTTCAGGCTTTAATGCCTTGTTCAAGTAAAAAGAAGGTTTCAAAAGGATTTATTCAAGAAGTCCTCAACGATGAATATGGAGTAGAGTATGAGGAAGATGGAGATTACTACATCGATGAGAAAACCAAGACAGCTCAACTTTCTGGAAAGGGAATCTCAAAGCTTGAGTCGCTCTTGAAAGTAGAAAATATTTATAAAGATATGGGATATGGAGAGATCCATCATATCGAAAATGCTTTGAAAGCGAAGGCGGTATATATCAAAGATAAGGATTATATCATCTCAAATGGAGAGATTTTGATTGTAGATGAGCATACCGGAAGAACAATGCCAGGAAGAAGATTCTCAGAAGGGCTTCATCAAGCAATTGAAGCAAAAGAAGGGGTACAGATTCAGAGAGAGTCTCAGACTATGGCTACTATTACTTATCAAAACTTCTTTAAGCAGTACAAGAAACTTTCTGGTATGACAGGAACTGCCTCTACAGAAGGGGAGGAATTTAGCAAGATCTACGAACTTGAGGTAGTGATTGTCCCTACCAATAGAGGAATTCGTAGAGTGGATCTGAATGATAAAGTTTACTTTGATCAAAAGACTAAGTGGAAGTTTGTAAAGGAATACATTAAGTTTTATCATCAGATGGGACAGCCAATTTTGATTGGAACTGCTGATATTGCTACTTCTGAATATGTTTCTAGATTGCTTGAGAGAGAAGCTATCGTGCACAATGTCTTGAATGCCAAGTTTCATGAGCAGGAAGCAAACATTGTCTCTCGTGCAGGAAAATATAAGTCTGTAGTGGTAGCAACCAATATGGCTGGTCGTGGAACTGACATTAAACTTGAAGAAGGATTGAACGAGAAGATAGCTCAGAATTATGTCTCTTATATGCTCAAAGTGGCAAAAGCTTGAACACAATTTACAGGAAAGATCTATTCAGAAGAGGAGTATCTCTTGATTAAGAATGCGTTTATTCATGCTTTGGATCTGCAAGAAGGAGCAGGAGTTTTGACTACAGAGCTTCAAATCAATGGAGTAAGTATCTCAGCCAAGCTCAATACAAAAAGAAAACAAAATACTGATCCTTATGCTACGGTTTTTGTTAAACCTTTAGACGCATCTCTCCAAAAGGATGAAGAGGAAAAAGATTTGTTTTTCGGGCTCTTTATCTTGGGAACTGAAAAACATGAATCAAGAAGAATTGACAATCAGCTTAGAGGTAGAGCAGGAAGACAATGAGATCCAGGGGTTTCTGTATTCTTTGTAGCTTTGGATGATGGACTCATGAGAAAGATGGGAGGAGAAAAGATCCAAGCGCTTGCAGGAATGCTTTTGTCTAGATCTGATCTAGAAAATCTCGAACTTACTCAGAGCCAATTTACTAAGTCTATTACAAGATCTCAAAAGGAAATTGAAGGATGGTATTTTGGAATAAGAAAGCACTTGTTTGACTATGATAGTGTAGTGGACAAGCAGAGAAAAAGAGTTTATAAGCTTAGAGATGATATTCTTGAGGCTGAGACCGATGAGGAAAAGAGAAAAGAATATGTAGAATCATTCAAAGAAGAATTCCTTACTGAAGCCAAAAATATTGTCATTACTCAGATTAGCAATGCTGAGATGACAGGACAGTCTGTAGCTGATCTTTTGATCGTTTTGAATAAGGAATTTGGTCTCAATATGACTCAGGCTGAATATGATCAGATCAAAAATCTGACTCATGAAGAGATAAAAGCTTTGTTGATGGAGAGATTTGATCGCTATTTTGCAAAGGTTTTTGAACTCATCTCTGAGGAATTGCTTTTTGATGTGTTTAGAGGTGTTCATTTGCATTTTATTGATAAGCTTTGGGTAGATCATATTGATGATATGCAGAATCTTAGAGAAAAGGTTGGACTGATGTCTTATGCTCAGCTTGATCCTTTGGTGATGTATAAGAAAGAATCTTTTGAAAAGTTCCAAGAGTTGATGAAAAATATTATCAATTCCACTGCAGGATATTTGATGAGGCTTGATTTTGAGGCGATTGCAGAGCAGGCTCAGGCTTCAACTTCTTTCTCTGAGAATGATCAAGAAAATGTAATGGGAATCCTTGCTGGTGCTGATTTACCTCAACAAAAGGCTCAAAATACTGATGTAAGGGCAAAAATATTTGAATCTCAGAATGATGGAGAATTTGAAATCTTTGAAGTAGATGATACGCCAAAGACCTCTCCAGATGCTAAAGTGAGACCAAATGACGCATGTCCTTGTGGAAGTGGTAAAAAATATAAGAAATGCCACGGTGCTAACTAGTATTTCTTGATAAGAGGAGAGGAGTGATCCTCTCTTTTTATAAAAAATAAAAAAAACAAGAGGAATAGGACTCTTGCTTTTTATGATTTTTGAAAGTTAGCAATTGGATTATTCATCATTTTGCTCCAAGAGGTTATGCACTTTTTGCAAGTATTTGTCATCTACATGAGTATAGATTTGAGTCGTTTGAATAGAGGAGTGTCCTAACAATGCTTGCACCGAACGAATATCTGCTCATCTACGCAAAAGTGATGTAGCAAAAGAATGGCGTAAGGTATGCGGGGTAACTTTTTCGTCTATTCCTACCATACTAGCGTATTTTTTGACTAACTGTTCTATACTATTTCTAGAAAGCGGTTTTCAATAGCTATTTCAAGAAAGAGAGATAAATAAATATTCAGAAGGATTTGAGCGAGAGGTAATATATTCTTTGAGTTTATTTTTGGCATCTTGAGTGAGAAAGACCGAACGCAGTTTTGAGCCCTTTCCAATTACAGAGAACTGATCCTCACTGAGCTTTATTTCAGATATTCTGAGTGATATGAGCTCGGTGACACGCAATCCTGTTCCATATAAGGTGGCTAATATGGCTTTGTCACGGAGTATTTTGAGGGGATTTTTTTCAAAGATGGCAGGCGCTTCTAGGATTTGATGGACTTGTTCTTCAGTTAAGTATGAAATTTTTCTAGGAGCGATCTTTGCCAAATCGACCTTTTCTGGAGATAGGGTTTCTATATCGTTACGGAGCAAAAATTTGAAGAAAGATCTGAGTCCTACTGCATGGTAGTTAACGGTTTTTTGGCTTAATCACTGCTTGATGAGATGGGTTCTAAAATCCTGAATATGAATCATTTTGATCTTATCTACCTCGATATCTCCAATATATTCGATAAAGCGATTGATTCGCAGAGTATAGTTCTCTATAGTTCTCTCTGAAGCATTTTTGGTATACTGGAGGTAATTGACAAATCTTTCTAGGTGAGAACTTAAATTATTGTGATATTGAGCGTAATTATACTTTTCTGCTTTAGAAGTGGCTTTTGAGGTTTTTGGCATGAGAATGATCCCTGGGGAAAATAAACGATAACAATGGTATTGCCTGTTTGTACTTGATATATCGTATCATTATGGGGGCTAATTGCAAGAGAAAAGGGGAGAGGGCATCTCTGGAGAAAAAAAACAGTAGAAAAAATCTGATTCCTGAAAGAGAGTCAGACTTTTCTTTTTTTTAATGTATATTATTTATGAAGTAAATAACGCAAAGCGATATTATTTAGAAACTATTTTGCTACACTAGGGATTTCTTGAAGCTCAAATCTCCATTTTTGTTCGACATTAGGGTATTTCTCATGATCTACTTCGCTCAAAAACATTTCAAGAGGTCTGATACATAGGCTAACATCGCCATAGAGATGTCTATATATAACATATTTTTCTTTTGTCTCAGAATGTGTTGCAATATCTTCTACGAGATAGAGATCTCCTTTAAAATGTCTATAAATCCCATGAATTTTTAATTCTCTCATCGGTATATGTTATTAAAGTTAAAATTCAAATCCACCACATAAAATAAATTGCTCTAGAAAATTTGAAGCTTTAATATTTATTTTAAGGGTTGATAGATTAGTTCATTCTTTTTGTTCAAAGAAATGTTTAACCTTTTCTTTATTGATTCCTTGTTTTAATTGTTCAAATTTTGAATAAGGAGTTACGGTATCGGATCAAGCACTAGAGATAATGAGTTCTTTTAAGAGCTTTTCATCTACTCAAAAGATTTCTACTAATTTAGCGATATTTTTGTCTTCCTTTTCTTTTTTGTACTCTGTGATAAAATCTCTAAAGCTTTGGGATTCTCATTCGTTGATGAGGAGCTTTCATGACTGAATATCGGTAATGATAATACGAGCATACCTTTGGTCATCTTGATCGAGATTTGCAAAAGTTTTGTGGAGGTTTTCAAGGAGAGTCCCTGTTGCCTCTCATCTGGACAATGCAACACAATATTTTTCAAAGTGATGGTTCATATAGTCATCATCGATCTTTTGAGTATCAATGCTTATGATTGAGGGATCAAGGTCTAGTTCGATTTCTCACTCAGGAGGATGCGTCTCTCAAGGAATGTTATTGATTTCTTTGTATCTCAAAACTAATGCTTGATATCTCTCTTGGTTGAAAATGCCAGAGGGGTCTCAGTATTCTTTCCAGGTAAATCACTGGATTTTGGCTCAGTCTAATATTTTATTAAACTTTCTAAAAAGATTTTCAAATTTCTTTTGAGCTGCTTTGTCTGCTGGGAGCCTATCAAAGTTTTCCACACCATTGTCCATGAAGAGATCGTGAATTTCTTTATTGAGTGATTTGAGTGCTTTTACATTTTCCTCGATCTTATCTACAAACATACAAAAAGCCTTGTCTCCTGCGTACATTTTAACAGCCCTTTCTATGTGTTGTTTCATGGTATGCGGTTTTCTATAGTATTTTATCACTCCAAAAGGTTTATCATTCTCAGCGATTCTATTGGTTCTGGAGAAGGCTTGAATGACCAATGCTCCTTGAATGACCTTATCTAGATAGAGGGTATTGATTCGTTTGGAGTCAAAACCTGTTAGCATTTGATCAACGACAATGAGAATGTCTATCTTTTCCTCCGGTTTGATATGTTTAAACTGTTTTTTGCGGGCAAATCTTATTCAGATATTGTCTTTAAAATCCTTTGCAGTGGAGAGCGAATAGTTGGTTCCGTATCTTTCATTGTAATCGGTATAAATCTCGACTAATCCATCTTCTTTGATATGAAATCAATCATTATTATCGATATTTGCATCAAATAATGCTGTAATCTTTAAAGAGTGAGAAAAATCTGAACTCTTGAACAGTTGGTAATATCTAATCGCGTCAGGAATAGAACTGGTCGCAAAGATCGCAGAATACTTTCACTTTACACTTAAGGTCTCTCGTCAGTCCAAGATATCCTTGATGACTTCTTTTTTGAACTGATCTCCGTAGATATTCATGTTTGAGGTGATACGTTCTTCTATCTGGATCATATTTTCTTGCATGATTTTATTATAGGTATTTTGCTGCTTTTCATCCATGGTATCAACTCCTTTCGCTCCTGCGATATAAAGAGCGATTTCTTTTTTGAGTTTAGTATCACTATAGGCAAGACACTGATACGGATCAAATCCTAATACATTCCCATCTCTAATCCCATCTGCAATCGAATATCTATGCAATTCGTCTCCAAAGATTGAACTGGTAAAGTCTCAGTTTTTTGCATCTTCATCAAAGATTGGCGTCCCAGTAAAACCAAAAAACATCGCATCAGGAAAGGTTTCCTTGATCGTTGCCATCATGCTTCCAAAGGTATTTCTATGACATTCGTCGATGATAAAAACGATTCTTTTGGATCTGATTTTGTCTAATACTTTTGGGAGTTTGATGTTTTCCTCTGAGATGTTGCTCATTTTTTGGATAGAAGTCACGATAAGGACTTTATCTTTATCATCACTTTTTAGTTTACTGATGAGCATTTCAGTATTTTCAGTTTCTTGGACGTCTTGCGGATTGTCGGCAAATCCTCTGTATTCTCTCAAGGTTTGTGTTCAGAGTTCAATTCTATCCAATAAGAACACGACTTTGTCGGCATCGTTTGAGGCGGCAATGAGTTGCGCAGTCTTGAACGAGGTCATAGTCTTTCACGAACCAGTCGTATGCCGGATAAATCCTCCTTTTTGTCTCTCATGATGATGTTTGGCTTTGGAAACCTTATTTGCTATCGCATTGGCGGCATAATACTGATAACTCCTCAAAACCTTGAGTTTACTGTCCCCATTGTCAGCGATGGTATAAAATCAAATGAGCATATGCGCCATAGGAATAGAGAGGAGTTTTTCGATGACTTCAGTCCATTCATTTATCGGATTATTGTTGAAATCGGCCCAGTGAAAGAAAAATTTTCTATCAAATTCTTCTCGATTTCACGGATTGGCAAAATAGAGCGTCTCTTCTGGCGTCATTGCTACAAAGATCTGTACCAAAGAGAAGATTCCTGTAAACATTCCTTCTTTGTGATATTTCTGGATTTGGGTAGAGGCTTGATGGACAGGAACTCAGCTTTTTTTGAGTTCGATATGGATGACAGGCATTCCATTGATCAAAAGAAGAATGTCTCACCTCCTATCAGGCAGAATTTTATTCTTTTTGTCAAATTTTGGCTGTTCGACGATCTGATAAATGCTGGATCCAGCAGCAATTTCCTTTCTATTATAGATGTGAAGTCTGATTTCTTTGCCACAATTGAGCGTGTCATCAGGGTTGTCTCTAGTAATCGCGATAGACACCGCATTGATAAAATTACTATTGAGGTCTAAGACAGATTTATTTTTCAATTGGTTCAAAATCTGATCCATCTCGGAGTCAGTCAAGGGACATCAATTGAGTTTTTGTCTGGTGTTGTTGTTGGCAAAGAGGATATTCTTCCAGTTTTGGATGAGATCTTTTTCGGTTGGATTTTTGATCACTTCTTGAGATCGTCCGTGTTTTTGGAGGACTTCAACGACATCTGCCTCAAATGCGAGTTCGCTATTGTAAATTTTGGACATAGAAGTAAGACTATTAGATAAACATTTTTTCTAGAAGGGATTGTTTTAGGTTTTTGAGTTTTTCGAGTTTCTGAGTTTGCTGGGTGATTTGTGTGTCGAGCTTCTCGAAGAAGGCTCAGATTTTTTCTTGTTCTGGAAGTAAGGGGAATTTTAATGCGAATTTTTTAACAATATCTCAAGATAAATTTCATTGTCATCCTTGTAAATAGGTTCAAATTATTTTATTTTTATCTTTTCTTAATCGTTCAACTATAAATTTAGAACAATAGTATTTATTAGGATTTATTGCTAATATTGCTTGATTTATTGCTCAATTTATCTTTGAAATATTTACTTCTCAACTTGTTGCTCAATAAAGTGCATATAAAATAATTCATTTAGATACTATTTTAGCAGAAGAATTTTCTAATCATAAATGTGTCAAATATAATTCTGTTTTGTTTTTATGTATTTCTCAAGATCTTATAAATGGAATATTCCCTCAATAATAAAAAGGATTATTTGCTTCAGGAGTTCCTCAAGAAAAACATTCCGCTATTTCTCCCAATTTCCTCTCTTCCCAAGCTTCTTCAAATCCCTTAAATCTCAGCTCAGGGAGCGCGGATCAGTCTTTGGGAAAGAGTTTTTGGAGGAAGGAGTGCTTCATGTTTTTGAGTTTTTCGAGTTTTTGTTGGTTTTTGCTGATGTGCGAGTCTAACTGCTCAAAAAGAGATCAGATTTTTTCTTGTTCTTTTGTTTCTGGTTTTATAATTTTAATTTTACAATATCCTTCAAAAGATAAACATTCTCTGACGCTTACTTCTGTATTTAAAATTCTTTGCTTATTAAATAAAAATGTTTTCATAAACCTTTCTAAGAACATTTCATTGAGTTCTTTTTTACATTCAAATATATTATATAATGGGCTTACAATAACGGCATCTTCATTTTTTAAATAAGCAATCGATCAAACATTTATACGAGATGGATTGTAGGCAAATTGATTTTTTGTTACTATTTTATAATTTCTTTTATCTTTACTTGCAATTTCATTATTGTCAAAATGCTCAGTTTGTAGAATAAAGCCATTTTTATTATTAACTGAAAATACCTCTAAATCACTTCTTTCTCAATATTTTTCAGATATTCAAATACATAATTCTCCCAATTTCTTTTCTTCCCAATCTCCTTCAAATCCTTTAAATCTTATCTTTGGCGTCTTCATTAGTCGTTCAATAAGGATTTAAAAGCTTCCAATCCTTGGATATCAAAATCATCTCCAGTCAGTTCATCGATCATCTCAGAGAGGGCTTTCCCATTCTCTTGGATCTGGGTTTCTAGATCTGAAAGGGTAATGGCGTATTTTTCGGATAGTTTTTGGAGCCCTTTGGCAAAGTCCTTGAGTGCTGAGTCAAAAAGTTCATGCACCTGATCCATGATCGGATCGATCCACTGATGCTCCAAGAGTTGCACAATTTCCTCATCGCTTAGATGCTCGATGGTATGCATGATCTTGGTCAAGAGCTGTGCTTCGAGCTCTTTGATGGATTTATTGAGAGATTTTTCTTGCTCGATGAGGGCATTTACTTTCAAAACGATGAATTCAGGACTCTCTTGGTCAAAATTCAGATTTTTGTTTTCTTTTTTGATTTCTTTGGCTTTTGCGGCGATTTCTTTATTGACAAAAGATTCTTCTGAGATGGCGTCTCACAAGGCTTCTTGCTGATCTTCTGTCAGATTAGAGAAGAGTTCTTCATACTGAGCGGTGATAGCGTTCAAGGCTTCTTTTTGCTCTTCGATGTTTGCAGTTTCCTCCTGGAGTTTATATTTTTTTATCACTTCAAAATCAAAGATACGTCCTCTGTATCCATCAGCTACTTCGATGAGTTCTTTGGATTTTTCGTCCTTTTTTCGAACGAGGTTTTCATCGATTTTTTTGCAAGCATCGAGCCCTTCTGCTTTGAGGATTTCGAGATTTCCGGAGATGTTGGTCCAGTTGTCTGAGAGGATTTGGTAGGCATCATAGTTGTCTACCAGCTTAATCGTATCCAAAAGATTAAAAAGCTGATCTCAGAGCTTGGATTCCATCGCATTGATATCAATTTTTTGATATGAGTCGATGAGCTCAGTTTTCAAGATTTGCCTAAAAGGAGCAAAGGTCTTTTCAAAGTTTTCTTTGTAGGCGAGGACGGCAGGGTAGTCCCTGAGTTCCTCGGTGAGATTTTGGCTTTTGGCAGAGAAGTATTTTTGATTGTTTTTATCGAAAAGCTGCTCCTTGAGTCAAGGGAAAAGCTCAAAATAATGATCGTAGGTATCGAGCTCTTGGGCCGGGATCCCTCCAAACATCGTCGCGTAAATATCTCGCTGCTCTGGAGTCTCAGAGCTATCTACGTATCTAGGGATATTGAGATTATAGTCGTTTTCGACGATCTCATCTCTGGAAACGATTCTCGAAAATTTTTCTTTATCCTTTCTGGCCATGATGATATCGACGATTCTTTTGATGTCGCAGGCTCTGAGTTTGTTGTTTTTACCGTCTTTGATGTAGAATTTTGAAGCATCGATGATCTGGATATTGGTATCAGGTTTTCTCTTTTTGAGTACTATGATGATCGTAGGGATTCCCGTTCCAAAAAAGATATTTGAAGGCAGACCTATGATCGTGTCGATATTGTTTTTTTCGATGAGGTTTTTCCTGATTTCGTATTCTTCTCCTCCTCTAAAGAGCACTCCATGAGGAAGTACGATCGTCATGATTCCATCGGGTTTGATATGGTAGAGATCATGAAGCAAGAATGCGTAATCTGCTTTTCCCTGTGGAGCGATTCCGAATCCTGTGTATCTTGGGTCTCACTCTTTGTCTTCGGGATTCCATTTTTGCGAATAGGGAGGATTGGACACTACTGCGTCTAGGTAGAGTGGATCTGCGATATTCCCCGTTTCGTCCATCTGTGGCCAGTCATCCTCGAGCGTATCTGCATTTCTTGCGTGGATATTGTGAGAAGAGATGCCTCTCATTACCAAGTTCATTCTGGTGAGGTTGTAGGTTTCAGACTTCAGTTCCTGTGCGTAGTAGACGATGGATTTTGGGTCTTTTACGTGTTTTGCTACGGATTTTCCGATATTTATTAAGAGAGATCCTGATCAGCTTGTAGGATCGTAGATTTTTATTTGGTCAGAGTCTTTGAGGTGATGGGCGATGATTTCAGACATCAAGAGTGAAACTTCATGAGGAGTATAGAATTCTCCTGCCTTTTTCCCAGCATTTGCTGCAAAGTTTGAAATCAGATATTCGTAGATAAATCCTAATACATCGTAATCTGAACTTGAATCCATCGGAATCGTTTTGATCAGATTTATGATTTTTTTTACAGCAAGTGTCTGTGATTTGGTATTGTCTCAGAGTTTACTCAGTCAGGTCTCGAGCGTGTTAAAAATTTTTTCATACACATTTTTGTGATTTTCGTGGATATTGTAGTTGAAATCAGACAATGCATCTGTCACATCAGAAATATCAAAATCTGATTTCTCTGTCCAGGTGCTAAAGAGATTATTATATCCTATAAAATATCCTAAATTGGTTTTTATAAAATTTGCAGTTTCTTGATCATCTTCTGAAAGTTCCCTTATTTCTTCTGGTGAAATTGATTGCTTACGCAAAAAATCTAGCTCCTTGTCTGAGAGAAACTTGTAAAACATAAATCATAAGATAAAATCTTTATATTCATTCGCTGCGATTTTGGATCTCATATCATTTGCCATAGCCCAGATCCTAGCTGCCAATTGTTGCTTATTCATATAATGTGAAAATGAAGTAAATCTTATAGAGAAACTTATATCAATATTGAACTCTTTAGCAAGGTGAAATAAGCAAACTTGATAGGAATTTTACTCTATTTTATGATGTCCTTAGTTGGCGTTTTGGTGGGTTTTGTTGCGTGTAGGGGAGAGGAGTGGATTTTCTCAATTTAAAGCGATATGAGTACGCTATTTGCAATTGAAAAGATAAGAGAAAATACTATTATTTGGTAATTAATAATCATTCTAAATAAATCAGATTTATATTTTTTTGTAATGTGATGTATTTGCCATTAGTTTCTAGTGATCTCAATCATGAAAAAAACTATAATAAACGAATAAAATATGCTGAAAACTATAGAGCTGAACATCCATTGAACATTCAAGAAGTTGCTGCTGATGAAATAAGGGCATTGAAAGATTATGAGTTATTATTCTTATTCTTGCCAGCTAGAATGTGATCAGCAGATTATGTGTTTGCATTAATGCAAGAAGGTAAGTTAAGATTTTATCGCACAGATTGATATGATCATGATTGATTTTGAGCAATCAACGACGCTTTCCCATTATTTGACCATTTACGCGAAATAACAGCAGAACCTGAAAATGATGATCACAATTATGAACGAAAATGAGTTTATATTTGATATTGAGGATGGGTATTAGTACATGCAAAAATATTTGACGATTTTTATAGATTTGTTGAATCTAAGCGTAAGGAATTCTGATTTGATGCTGTTTCATGGACTCGATATCATTCTCGAGATGTGCTAGCTAAAATGTATTATGATGCTTTAGAAGCTAGATAAATCATATATTTTTATTTTAGATAATTTGTAGTATTAGATTTATCCTTGAATATAATCATGATAGAAACTAAGCCACCATATGAGGTGTTTGTTAGTGAAGAGTGCGATACTGATGTCTGCGAGGAAATCCGAGTTTTCTCAGATTATATTCAGTATAATACTCGATGCTGACCGTGTTGGATAGATTACTCTAAACTCGAATATAAGCTAGAATGAGGAAAATTATTGGTAAAAGCTTTTGAGTATGCTTATGTAGATTTTGATCATCAGTATGAGGAAACTGATAAATTTTATTTACTAAGAGATTGAAAGCTAAATTCTGATGAATTTAATAGATAGGCTGATTGGTATATCAAAGAAAGTCAAAAAGAATTTCTTAAAAAAAAGAAGGAAAAACCTGATTTGCAGTATACGCAAAAAGATAGACAAGAAGATATTGTCCGTGTATCTAGTGTCCTAAATGATACAAAGAAGTATTCAGAATGGCATGAATTCAAATATATAAAGTGACCTGAAAGATATTCCACTAAAGCAAAAAAATGGATTATACATAAGATTAAGAACCAGGATTTTGATTAATAAATTTTATTGTAATTATTGGTTTTGCTAGTTAATGACTGGCATTTCTTTCTTATGTTGTGCAAAGTAGGGGAGATTGCCTGTAAAAAGTTAATCAAGCGCTACTCTTGATGAAAAATTTTATTTCTATTGGTACTAATTTTTGGTTAATTAGTTTAAATAATTGAGTATTAAGAAAACTTTTGATTTTTCAAAAAAACACCCTACTTTGCACAAGATACATTGTGCAAAGTAAAAATTTGCACTTTTGGGGTGTTAATATATTTCGTCTATTATTTCTGAATAATTAAGATACTTATTGGGAAATTATAGTTCACGATAGAGTTAGATTTGCTTTTGTGTCTCCGGAACTAGGCTCAGAAAGAAGGTAGGATAGTGCTTGATCGTAGAGAGGTCCCATATTTTGTATTTGGGATAGTTTTTTATATATTTCTTTTTTCTCAGTTTCTGACTGTGATTTCTTCTCTACGAGGGTTTGAATTCTATTGATTTCTGCAGCAAGTTCATTTGGGAGATATTGCTGTGAACTATTGTGCTTTACTTGTTGAATATCAAAGAGATCTAGCAATTTATGAATTTTAAAATTTGATGAATTATACAGGTCTCGGAAGCTGTTATAAAATTTATCTTTTGCAAGATTTATAAGTGCTCGATCTAATTCTCCGATAATTTGATGTTGGAGTCCATTAGTTAGATCTACATTAAAATAGATGGCTCCCACAATTTGTGTTTCTCTTTGGAGAAAATCTCTTAATTGTAAGATCCATGTGTCCTTAAGATCAGTTCTTGACTGGTAAACATCCAAGGACCTTTGGTAGTTGTAATTTTCAGGATAATTAACTGCTGTGGTTGCTACTTCATCGACAAATATCGGTTTATTGAGTTTCTTAATTCTAGTAAGAGTGTTCCATTTGGGGTTATTGATGATTTTATCTGGAGTTCATCGTCGGCGGTTGCTATTTCCCTTTCCTCGGTTGTAAAAAGTTACGCCCATCAGATCAACATATTTTTCTCCTGGATAATAGTCTTCAAATGATGCACATTTAACTTTTTGTTTTGATTTTGGATCGCATTCTATAAAGGTTGCTGTTTGAGATGGAGTTCCTCATTTTGCTGGTAAATCTCGTGCATTTATAGACATATCGAAAAGAATATCGTTTTTATTTAGGCCTGCTTCTCTTGAGAGGTTTCGAACATGAATCCAGGCTTTTTTAAAAGTTTCTGGATTTGATGATCGAGGATATCGACCTCAGTTCATCTCATGCATTGTTCTAAAGATAACTTTCAAATTGAGCTCTTTGATTTGATGAAAAAAAGTTAGATACTGTAGATCAAAAGCGCCATTTACTACCTCTTCAGCGGTATAGCTATTGGGAGAGATAGAAATATGGTAAATTTTCTGAGTTCAGAGCTTTGTTTTGATTTCTTTCATTTTTTCAGGAACATTATTTTGCTCTCGAGGATCAAAGATGAAAGAAGCAATCGGGAATGAAACTCAGTATTTTTTTTCTATTTCGACAATATTATCTACGGTATTGTCAAATGACTTAAATCCTAGGATATATCCGTAAGTAGGTAGAAAACAGCTAACATAAAAAAGTATCAAAATCAGAATTTTTTTGATCATTATTATTTTGGTGGGGGTTAAATTATCCGATAATATTGTATCTTACCAAGAGAAAAAGTGCAAGCGTGATGAAGACAAATGCCATAATTAGAAGAACAAAACTTTTTGTTTTTTCACTTTTGATGGAAGTTTTGAGCTGCTCGATTCTTTCTTCTAGCTTTTGTTTTTCTAGAAGGGTAGCTTGCTTTTCTCTATTGTAATCAGGAAGTGCGATCATAGATTGAATTTTAGTTTCCAACTCCCCTATTCTCTGCTGTAAAACAAAGATGATCTTGTTTTTTTCTTCAATCATCTTGTCTTTTTCCTTGAAAATAAGGAAAAATTTATCGATTTTTTCTTCGATAGCTTGGTCAAGATCGGCTCTTACTGCAACAGGATTTGACGTTATAGGATGAGAATTTGGAGTTGCTTCATGGATGAGTTCAGAGCTAACCTCAGTATGGAGTTGTGCAAATTCTTCTTTGAGTGCTGCAATTTCATCATTTGCAAGGAGAACTTTGTTTGCAATTTTTTTATAGGAAAGTTTTCCACTCTTGACATATCTGTCGATGGTTCTTGTTGAAACTCCTAGTTCGAGAGCGGCTTTTTCTCTACTTAGATTGTAAGATTTCATTGTGTCTAAATAATGAATGATAAAAAAGTCAGACTTTTTGATTTTGTTTTGGTTATTTTAAGAGTTTGCTTAATATTGCATACGCTATTGTAATGATTACTGAGAGAATAAGTGTTCTAAGATAGTCTGCGGCAAGAATAATTTCTGCTTGATCTCAGTAGTTTGTATTGATAAATCGTTGAAAGAAATAAAGTACTCCTACATTGATAATACTTCCAATAATTCCAAAAGTTAGATACTTAAGTGGAAATGTGACCAGATGGAGAAGCTGTTTGAGTAGACAGTTGATTATCCAGAAGAATAGTCCTAGAAGGAGGTAGGTTTGTAGTTCTGGTAACCACTCTCCTGCAGTGTGAGTTTGAATCTGGATTCAGAAATTTAGGGAGCTGAGTCCTCGAAGAAGGAAAGCGTTTATCCCAATAGATAGCGCAATTTCTTTGATAAATCTTCGCATGTTATTAACAAAAATGAATTAAAATTTAATCAATAAGATCGTCAAAATCATCTTCTCTGTCTTCTCCTTTAAATTTATAGATTGCATTTTTAACAGCTAAAAGAGCTATCATTGCGGCTCTTTTTCTTCTAGGAGAGACTTCGAATCATTTTTGAGCAAAGGTTTCATAGTTTCGTTTCAAGACTTCAGAAATGTCAGTTCCAATTAGAAATTCTGAGAGGAAGCTTGCTGCTGCAAGGCTAACTGTACTCGGGTTTCCATCATAACTATATTCTTTGATTTTGTTTCCATCAAACTTGAGGTATATTGTGATGTCGTCTCAGCAAATAAAATTTCCCTCATGTCTAGATATATCAGCGTCGGTCATTTCATAATTGCAGAGCGGATTTTTGGAATATTCTTTAATGAGAAGTTCCGTTTCTTGCATGGTATTTTTTTGGTAATAAAAAAAGCTTTTCTTAGTCTAAGAAAAGCAGATAAGATTTCAAGTGATTTTGTCAAAAAAGTGTCTAGTCGAGTCTACAAAGGAGATGTTGAACTAGTTTTTTGATTGTTTGAATAAATGCTGTGGTGAGTTCAATAAAACCTCTTACTGCGATGATTTCAAATTGCTCTATTGCATCAAATGCTCCCTGCATTGCGATCATCATTTTGTTTGAATTTACTTCAAGCAAAATTTCATAGTTATCTGCGTTTTGTTCTAGAATTGTCGCACTAATACCTTCAACAGCGATAGATTTGCTAGTAGGAGTAGTAAGTAGCGGAGACTGTAACATAACAACAGAAACAAGAAATAAAATATTTAGATAAGATGACGGTCACTACTTTATGCTTTTACCCATAAAATGCAAGGGAAAAATAAACTAATTTTTTGGAAAAAAGTATTGCTTTTTTTGGAAAAAAGAGTATAATTTTTTGTGTATATTTATAGCTTTATGTCTTTGATTCCTTCTTGATGAGTAAATTGGAATTGTCAATTGATGTTTTGGAAAAAAACCTTGGGAAAATTCTGAATCAGGATCAGCTTTATTCCCTCTTAGATCATTCAGATTGATTAAAAAAATGAGAAAAAAAATATAAAATTGTTTATTATTTGAGACTTAGGGGCTATCTTTTCCCCTTAAAGAGAAATTTATTTCTTGTCACTAGTCCTGAGAAAAAATGGACTGAGGATCAGATTTTATCTCTTTATTATTGGGAGGTTTTAGCAAAGATGGGGAAAGATCTATGGTGAAATAAACGGTATATCTGAGGACTCAAGGCTTTGGAAATCAGGCTTTGAGATTATGATATCAGAGATGAGATATTGCTTGTAAATGGTGAGGCGCAAGGTGTTGAATTGGTAATGCTTGATAAAATTGCTCAATTAAAGTCGTATAATAATAAGAAGAAAAAAAGTCTGATTTCGGATTTTTTGAAGTATTCAGATAGAGTCGAAATTGGGGGGAAAAAGTTTTTGTTGGCTAATCCTGAGCTTGCAATATTAGAAATGCTTTATAACTCCTCTGCTCTGCTTAAATCTTATTCGGATGAACTCATAAAAAAACGAATGAAAAAAAACAAGAAAAACTTTGATTTTGAGCTTATTGAGTGAGTTTTGAAGCTAGGGAAGCATAATAGCAGTGTAAATAAATTGATGGATTTGGTAATGACTTTTGATCAAGAGATGGCAGAAAAATTGAAAACTTTGATTAAGAGATTTTGATATTTGTTGTATTAAAATTAATTCTTTCCATTGGATTTTCCCTTGTATCTGGGGGGAAAAACAATAGACTGAATTCAGTTTTTTCATTTTTGTTTTTTGAAAATATGTTGAACTTTGAGAGATTGCAAATTTTGCAAAAATATTATGATTATATTCAGAAGAAAACTGGGGTAAGAGATTATTTTTTGGTTGGAGGTGCCCTAAGAGATATTCTTTTAGGAATCAAAGAGAAGCTTGATGATGTAGATCTAACGATCGCAGGAGAGCCTATAGGTCTTTATGCGCAGATGGAGAAGGAGGCGTTTTCTCATTTTATTACAGAAAAGTTTTGAACCATCACTCTCATCCCCAAAGAATGAGTAATGCAAGGTATAAAGTATGAAATTACTCCATTTCGTGAAGAGAGTGGATATCAAGATGTACGTCATCCTGATGATATTCGTTGGACTAATTCTTTGCTTGCTGATGCTAAGAGGAGAGATTTTAGAATCAATGCGATGTATTATCGTTTTTTGAATATTAAAAAACCTGTGTACGAGGAGAAAAAAGTCTTAGACTCCACTACTCTGCTTAAGGTTTTAGATAGAGAGTGATTTGTATTTTTGGAAAATAGCGGTGTTTTGATAGTACAGAAGGCATCTTTGATCGATCAATTATTGCAAAACGGTCAAATGGATTCAGATTTTTTGTACTATTTGTTGGATATTCAGCATTTTGCCTATTGCTATGGAGAAGATGGAGAAAAAACTGAAGGCAAAGCCAGATTTGATCTGCAGATTGTGATTGATCCTGAGTATGGTATTCATTCATTGATCAATAGGAAGCTAGAGACTGTTGGAGATCCAGATGTTAGGTTTCAGGAAGATGCCTTGAGGCTCTTGAGAGGACTTAGATTTGTTAATGTAATCAATCAAAAGTTATTAAACAATGAAAATAAGGAGCAAAATGCAGATCCTTTGAATAAGGTCAGACTTTTTGATTTTGAGACAGAAACTTGGAAATCAATCAAGAAAAATCATGATTTGCTTAAAACTATTGCAAAAGAGAGAATTTATCAGGAAATAGTAAAATCTTTTAGTGAGGGAAATCCTTTTGGTTTAGTGGCACTGGTTGATGAGGCTGAGATGTTGCCAATTCTTTTCCCAGCACTTGCAAAGACAAAAGGTTATGATCAGCCAATTAGGTATCATCCATTTGATATTTATGCTCATATTATTTTGACACTTTGGCATTTGCAGCAGATTAATAGCAACTATTTAGTGAGGTTTGCTATGCTTTATCATGATGTGGGAAAGGTTGGTCAGTATGAGCAATATGGGCTTAATCTTACTAGAGAGGAGATTAGAAATATTCTTGCTGGACCGCTTAATCATCGCTTTAGCTCTGCAGAGCTTATGAAGGAGGATTTTAGGAATCTTTGATTTTCAAATAAGGAAATAGAGGAAATCAAGCGATATATTAATGAACATCATACTCCTGGAGAAATTCTTATGGGGAATTCTCAAAATTGGACGAAAAGATTAAGAAAACTTTTTTCTGAGGTTGGGTATGAGAAATTGCAAAACTTGCTTGATATCAATATCGCTGATAGACTCTGAATGTATAATCCTCTTCAAAATAGTTCAGACCTTACGGATTCATATTATTTGAAAACTTTGGTTGATGAGATTGAGCAGACCGAAGGGCAATTCAAAAAATCTGATTTAGCAATTACTGGGGCTGATGTGATGGAGTACTTTGATCTGAAGCCAGGAAAGTTAATTGGAGAGCTTTTGCAGGTCGGATTTGACTGGGTTTTGGGTGATGTTAAGCATAGAAATGTTAAGAAACAAATTTTGGCAAATATTGCAAATTATCTCAAGCAAAAAAAGTAGCCTAAAGAGATAAAAAACCTGAATTTTGAGATTGATCAAATTGAGAGATCAGATTTTACTTTTTTTTGAAGATATTATGGCGTATGATAGTAAGCATACTGAACTTTTGGAACCAAAAGAGGGATATAACCTGACAGAAAAAGAATATAAAAAATATTGGCCGCATCTGAATAGTTTTTATAGTTTAAATTTTCATAGGTTTGTTCCTAGAGAAAGAGAGAATTATAGAATTCTGGATTTGGGAGCTGGGGATGGAAGAATGTATCCACAGTTGAAAGGTTTGGAGCCTGAGGAGTATGTGGCATGTGATTGTGCAGAAAAGCTTTTGGCTCAGCATCCTGGAAGAATTAAAAAGGTAGTTTGTGACCTGGAAAAGGATCGACCATTTGAAGATCAGAGTTTTGATCTCCTTTCTGCTTTCTTTTTGCTTGAGCATATTCAGGATTTGGATCATTTTTTTGCAGAAAGTTATAGAGTGTTATCTGATAGGGGACAAATATTGATCGGGCATTTTTTGCAAAAGAGGCTCTTTATGCGAAATGTACAGGCAAAGAGGTTTAAGATTGTGCAATATCCTCATACTATTGAAGAGATAGAAAAGGCAGCACAAGAAGCTTGATTTTATACGGGAATTATGCCACTTTATGATGTCTGCAATAATAAGAATATGACAGGTCATCTTTTGGTTTGTGAGAAGAGAGATTAACGAGAAGATTTAATTATATTTAAAAAAGTCAGATTTATTCTGACTTTTCTTCGTTATTTGGATGAATATAGAGTAGCTCCTCTCCCTGAAGCTCGATATTGGTTTTGATATAGATATTTGGGGTATTACAAGTCCCTTTTTCGAGCTCTTTCCCTTGAAGGTTAATGATTTTTGTAATAGTGAGAAGCCCATAAGAGTTTGGTGTTAGGTAATGAAGCTGCATACCAGGTTCAATAACCTCTTTTGGAGAGATTTTATGATAGATTTCACCATTGATTTCTATGCTCTCAGAAAGTACTTGTCCAAAGTAGTTTCTTGCGAAAAGTGGCCCTGCACAGGTTTTTGTGATTGAGCTATTTCGAGCAAGGTTTGATTTTATCTCTTCTTCATTATTATCAGAGACAGAAGTCTGATTTTCTTCTATTTGTGGAGTTTCTGGTTCTCGAGCATGATCGTTATTTTCTCTATCTGGGAATTCTTTGATATTGTGAAAGAGGAATCCATCTCGATACTCTCTATGAGGAATTACGTTTACTAGATTTTTGATCTCAGGATCAATTGGAGTTCCATCAATGAGGGCGTCTCTTACATGTTTGTAGGCACTAACCATTCCTCATACATAGAATTCTGATTTACTTCTTCCTTCAATTTTCATTGCATCGATATAGGGAATGATTTCCTCCAGTCTATCAATAGTACAAAGATCTCTAGAGGACATAATGAAATTTGTTCCATCTTCTCCTTGATCTAGTTGGAAGAATTTTCCAGGTCTTCTCTCTTCTTCTAGCCATACTTTGTATTTAAATCTGCAGGCGTGATTGCATTCTCCTTTATTTCCTGGTCTCCCTCCCATATAATCTCAGAGAAGGCATCTTCCAGAATATGTCATACACATAGCTCCGTGCACAAAGACTTCAAGTTCTATTCCTGGCACCTTTTCTTTGATTTCTTTGATTTCATCGATATGAAGTTCACGAGCGAGCACTACTCTCTTTACTCAAATGTCATACCAAAACTGTACTGCCGAGTAATTGAGTGTAGTGGTTTGGGTACTGAGATGAAGTGGAGTATCAGGCATATATTTTTTGAGGACATGGAAGGTTCCAGGATCTGAAAAGATAATCGCATCGGCTCCCATTTCTGCAACCTTCTCTACTGTTGCTTCAAAGATTTTGATATCTACATTACGAGGGAAAATGTTCATTGTCAAGAATACTTTAGATCCAAGGTTATGAACCTCATCTACAGTCTTTTTTAGTTTTACAAAGTCCCCAAGTTTATTACTTCTCATTCTGAGAGAGGTAAAAGGAACTCCCATATATACCTCCTCTGCTCCGTATTTTGCAGCAGTAACGGCTTTTTGGTGAGAGCCTCCAGGAGCTACGATCGCTGGTCTATGTTTTTGCATTATTGATTTAATAATGAGTAAATCTTTAGCTTTAAGTGTATTTTTTTGCTTGAGAAAAACAAGATAAAAGTCTGAATCTTATGTTGTAAAAAAAACAGGAGTCAGATTTTTTGCTTTGTTTTACGGAGAAAGAAAAATCTGATCGAGATGATCAGATCTTAATTTTGAGGGGTAAGTATGATGATTTTTCTGGCTACTTTGTGTTGGTCTCTTTTGTAAAGTTCATCGATTGCTGAGAATTTAAATCCTGCTTGATATGCACTTTCCATTACTGCTTGTTCAATGAAATTTTCGTATCAAAGGTAAATCGGAATCGTGAAAACCATGCTAGGCTTTTCTGGGAATGCAGTTTCCATTTGCTCGATTCGCTGAACGTAAACATTTTTTACTCGTCTTTGATATTCTTTGATTTGATCTGGAGTAGTAGAAAGTTTGATGACTGGACCTAGCCAACCTTCTGTTACGATAAGTGGAGTTTTTCACTTAAAGAGATCTGGCTTTTCAAAAGGCTTTGTGGCGTCATGTATAAAGAGGTCAAAAGTCAGATTTTTGTTTTGGTTTTCCTTTCTTGATAACCACCATTTTTGATTTTGTTCAGCAAAGGTGAGCTTTAGGTCTGATCCTATGAAATTGAGCCCATCATTGTTTGCAAGGAATCATGTTGTCCCAGACCCTGTAAATGGATCATAGATGATAGGACTACTCTGCTCTGGAACTTGTGTACGAGCAATATTGAGCATGGTATGCGTTAATTTTGCAGGCATCATTCCCATTTGCATGCTACGAGCAGGCTTTTCAAAATCGGTAATTTCATAGAGCTGGATATTTTGATAACCGAGTACAAGTCCTCGTTGATGAGTAATTCTTATTAGTTCGATCCCTTTATTTTTTACTTCTTTATCGGTGTGTAGGATATCAGTTTGTTTGAATCTTTTGAGTTTATATTGTTTTTTGAGGTTTATCCCTTGGTTTTTGTCTGCTACTCAAAGAATTCTTTTCCCTGGAAAAGCAGTAAAAACCTGATCTAAGTCAGTTTCTATTATTTTTCATCGTTTAATAATTCCCGCAAGTTGATTGAGTTTATCTTCTTCTGCTGAGTCAAAAAGTACAATTTTTTGATTTTGAGCTGAATGAAGATTGGTGACTTTGGCAAATTCGAGTTCTTTAAGACTGAGTTCGCGGTTTTTTCCAAGGACTGCAAAATACATAGTATCTGTGAAATAATAAATTTAGTGTAAGTATAAAGAAACTCTCTTCATTTGCAACGATATTTATTTTTATTCTTTAGAAAAAACTCAGAGAATGTTTCTGAGTTTTTTAGTTTATCTAACAAAGAGATCTCTAGAATTAAGTACATAAGAGAAATAATTGATATTTCTCCAATCAAATACTTGATTTTTGTACGCTCTAAAAAGCATCAGTGCGACATTATTTCTAGATACTGCCTCTGCTCCTGCTCCTTGGTTAATAATACCAAGATCTGTTGCTACTTTATTATACTCTGAATACCACATCTTATTTTCAGATTGCTTTTCATCAAGATAAGACTTAAGAATCATTCTGATAAGTACTGCGTTTACTTCTGCCTTACTAATAGCATCAAATGGTCTAAATTCTCCATCTCCCATTCCACTTCCTTTCATCACTCCAAGCTGATAAGCTAGCGTAATATAAGGCTTCAAGGTAGGATTTGCATTTTCTACATCAGAGTAATGAACAGATAAGTTCATATCAGGTTTTCTACAAAGCACATGCATTGCAAAGTTTGAAAAGATTTTAGCGGCCTCTTCTCTCGAAAGATTTCTATAAGGATCAAAACCATCTATATTATCAAACATCGTCATCTCATAACTTCGCAAAAAAGACAAAGCTTTTTTAAATTCTTCTGAAGTTACAACTTTTTCAGAATCTTTGATTCCGAGATATTCCCTTCTTGTATAACATTTTCCATTTTCGATTGTTGGGTTAAAGATTACTGTATCTTGATATTTAGTCTTACCATCAACAAGTTCAGGTTTTAAGTCTAGAGATTGTTTTACCTCTCCTGTTAGAAGAAGTACTTGAGATCAAGTAAGATTTATGCTAGGGTTAGGAATAATTTCATTTTTCCCAGTGTTAATTTGTATTTGTAGTGAGTTACATCTTCCATCAGTTCTACTGCCTGAGTGATCTCAGTTAGGACAGTTATCATAAGATGGGGTTATTTGATTGTTATTTATATTTCTTACGTCAAATTTAATTGCTTTTTCTGTTGTGAGTCCTTCATTATCAGTTGCTATGACCGTTGTGGTATATATTCTATTTAATGTAGGAGCTCCTGATATTATAATTCTTATTTCTTTATCATTACGTTTTTCTTTGGTAGCTGTCAATCCCAGTGGTAAATTAGTTATATCAACGCTAATCAATTTACCATTATCTTTTGCTAAAAATGCAATTGGTGGAGAAAGTGTTCTTCTTTTTTTTAGCTTGATTGTTTGAGCTGGGAATGCCTCAAATTGAGGAGCAAGGTCATCTTGAATTGAGATGGTCATGATAGCCTCCCCTGTTAATCCTCTTTCATCTTCTACTTGTACTTTGAGATTATATTGTGCTAGGTTTTCATGATTCAACGGTTTATTTACTTTAATTTCATTTCCACTGAGGGAAAAAGCGTCATCAATATTTCAATCAATAATTTTATATTTAAGTGAAGCTGTTTCTCCTGGATTTTGGTCAGTTCCTTGTAAGGTAAGGACTACCGTCCCTATAGTAGAGGTCTCTTTTATAGTTGTTGACTGAGATGGGAGTTGAGGCGGGATATTGATGTTGATAGGATCTGCAATACTGCTTATTTGGGTCTTCCCAATCTTATCCTTTACTTGAATACAGAGATATTGATTATTGTGGTTTGAGTCTAAGAAATCAAAAGTATAGTTGAATGGCTCTGTTGTTTGAGGCTCTAATTTTCCTAGACTTGTATAGTTATCACAAGTTTTATTTGAGGATATTCCATAAGTTATAGCTCAACTGTTGTAATTTGGATCAGAATTTTCATTTTTTTTCCAAAGACCAGCTCCTCATTCATCATTTGTTTTAAAGGAAATTTTCCAAGTTTTCCCATGATTGATACTATTAGTTGAAAGAATTGAAATATTCGGTTTGACTTCATCGATTGCAATATATTCTGTTGAGGCAGTTGCAGCTATTGTTCTGTTGTTTCAAAGATCTTTATGAAATTTAATTGTTAATTTTTTCCCTTGTTTTGTGCTGGTTATTTTGATATTACATTGGACTTTCTTTGGATCTGTATCGAGATAACAGTTGAAGTCTGAATATTCCACGGTTGTATTATTTGTATCGACAGATAGACTAGAAAGATCTCCGCTTGTTAAAGATAGTTCACTTTCAAAAGTGATTGTTGTGTTTGTAATTGCAGAGCCACTTAATGTTGTGGGTGTCGAAATACTGAGTTCCGGATGACAATCAAATTTATCATGAGTTATCTTTAATCCTTTTTGTATTAAGTCATCTCTTAATTGATAGGTTTCACAATAAGTCGATTGAATGGCAATAGTCTTTCCATTTAATGATGTCAAAGGGCGGAAAAGTTTTTCGAGATTTTTCAAGAGCTTTTCATAGTGTATACTTGGATATTCAAAATTTCTAGTATTAGTTCAATCACTATTGATTGCAATTTCTCGAGCTCTAGAATCGAGCTTTGTAAAGTTCCAATTTGAAATATCGCTATTAAATTCTATTGCTCAAGCAAACATAGATGTCATATATCTGACATTACTTGTATTCCATCCAGAGATATTTCCGTTAAAATTTACAGCATCAGCAAACATTCCTGCCATATTAACAACACTACTCGTATCCCATTTAGAAATATCCCCATTAAATTTTGTTGCTCAAGCGAACATTCCTTGCATATTAATGACATTCCTTGTATTCCATCTAGAAATATCTCCGTTAAAATTTACAGCATCAGCAAACATGTTCATCGTACTTTTTATATTTCTCGTATCTATATCTGGATCAAAAGTAATGTTTTCTACTTTTACTTGATAAAAAAAATTATTTGCTCGATCTGGAAATTTGATATCTTTTTTAAATATGATCTTTATGTCTTTTGCGTTATCTTGAGTTAGTTTTAAAGTCTCTTTAACAGCTTCCCAGGTAGTTCAGTCTATTTTCCCATTCCCTTGAATAGTTAAAGTCTGAGAATTCTGATCCCAGACTCCCTTTACATTTGTTCCAAGATTAAAATTCTGACTTTCAATATTTACTTTTGCAAAAGTAAATCCAATTGAGATTATGGTTAATAAAAATGAAAAGATTAATTTTGAATATATTTTCATTATTATTTAATAATAAATAAATTTTTCCTTGCAATGATAAAGATATTGGAATCCAAATCAATCCTTTTTTAAGTATTTAATTGTTAGAAATAAAAAAACACTTCATAAATTGAAGTGTCTGATAAAGGAATTAGCTGTTTGCGAGGAGAATATCTGCTTTAACCTTTTCGATTTGGTCAATAAGCATGTTAATTGATTCAATATCTCCTGTGTTTTTTAGCTTAGCTAGCTTTAGTTCAAGGAGATATTGATTATTGCGAAGTTCTGTGATCTTTTTGAGAGGAGAGGTTGTTAGTGTTGAGACGGTGATATTGATTTCATTTGGAGAAATAAGTGCAATCCCCTTTGAAATGCTGATATTTTGTATACTTCCCTTTTCGTCAGTAAAAGAAACAATCCCTGGAATGAGTTTGAGAACGCTAGGAGTATTTGTTTGTTTTACTGTTAGCAAGCCCTGCTCTGTTGGAAGTCAGATTTCTTTTATTTCTCATTGATAGGCTGTCGTATTTTGTGTAGTGGCAATTTTAAGTTTCATTGTGATAAGTACCTTGATAAACACTTTAAGTATAAGAATAAAAGAGAAAAGAGGCAAGAAATCTGACTTTTTTCCCTTTGAATATCTTGACACTGCTTAAAAACTATGTGTGCTATTGCATTTTTCTTCTAAGAAAAGCTGGCGTTTCAAGATCTTCTGCTTCAGCTACAGGTTCTTGTTGTGTAGGAGTTGCCTGAGATGGAGCTTCAGTTCTTACTGATCTTGTGAGAAAGTTTTCAGAAGTTCTACTTGGTTGATCAGTTCTTTTCCCTAGAAAATCTCTTTGAACAGTCTTGATAACTGGCTCTTTACTCTGCTCTTCAAATCCAGTTGCAATAATTGTTACCTTTACTTCGTCTTCAAATGAATTGTCCAAACTCATTCCCCAAATCATATTTACATCATCATCAAGGATCTCTCTTACAACTTCTGCAGCATCGCTTACTTCCATAGGAGTAAGGTCTTCTCCTCCAGAGATTGCGAAGATTACATTCTTTGCTCCATCAAGGTTTGTTTCAAGAAGAGGATTTGAAATAGCTTGTCTTGCAGCATCTACTGCTCTCTTTTCACCAACTCCGTATCCAATACCAAGCAATGCATTTCCTGAGTCCTTCATTACAGTTTGGATATCGGCAAAGTCGATATTGATATCTCCTGGTTTTGTGATCAAGTCAGTGATTCCTTGTACTCCAAGGTAAAGAATTTTATCAATCATCAAGAATGCTTGTTTGAAGGTTGTTTTCTTGTCGATGGTAAGATAGATCTTATCATTAGGAATAACAATGAGGGTATCTACAACTTCTTTCATTTTTTTAAGTCCTTCTTCTGCATTGTCTGCTCTCTTTTTCCCTTCAAAGCTGAATGGTTTTGTTACGATTCCAATGGTGAGAATTCCCATAGATTTTGCAAGATTTGCAACTACTGGAGCAGCTCCAGTTCCAGTTCCTCCTCCCATACCTGCTGTTACAAATACCATATTTGCATCTTGTAGAACAGACTTGATATTCATCTCATCTTCTTCTGCTGCTTTTCTTCCGATTTCAGGATTTGCACCAGCACCAAGTCCTTTTGAAACATTAAGTCCGATATTGATAGTTTTTTGAGCTTTACTTTGTCCAAGATCTTGAGTATCTGTGTTTACTGCTACAAATTCAACTTCCTTGCTCATTCCTTCATCAATCATTCTATTGATTGCTTTATTTCCGCAACCTCCTACTCCAAAAACTTTAATCTTAGCTCCAGGAATAAATTCTGGGATCATTTCAGTGGTAATCATTTGTTATCATATATACAAGATAAAATTTACTCTTCAAAAAGAAGAAAGAAATCTGATTTTTTGTCTTTTTGTAATCTATATTTTTAGACTAGAGACTTGAAGAAGTCAGTAATTTTTCCAATGAATTTTCCTGGTTTAAAACTAATCTTTCTTGAGTCGATATCCATATATTTATTTGATCGGTAGTATGCTGCTAACAAATTGATAAATTGACTATTGTTTCCTAAATCTCAAATATTCATAGTAATATCTTTAGCATAAGAAGCTGAAAGTCTAAAGAGGACTTTTGCAAGAAGATCAAGATTATTCATTTTACTACCTCCTCCAACAAGGAGAACTCCACCAGGAAGTCTTCAGTCTTTATCTATTTTTTGAAGTCTTGTGATAATCTTATTGAAAATCTCTTCATATCTTGCATTGATAATTTCTGAGAGGAAGGCGATATCCATTTCAGTATCTGTCATGATATCTTCTGTCATAAGTGCAGTACCAAGAGTTCTTTTGATTTCTTCTGCATCCTTGATATCTACTTGCATTCAGATAGAGATATCTTTGGTCACATCTTCTCATCCAAGAGGAATTGTTCCATATGCTACAGCATATCCTTCCTCATATACTACATAACTTGTTTGATTTTTCCCAATATCGATTAGGAGAGTTCCTAGATCTTTATGATCATAATCAATACAAATCTCAGGTGTAGCCATAATGTTTGGGATGATATCTATGATGTTTAATCCAACCTTATCAAAAGCATCGGTAAGACCTGTGTGAAAGTTTTTTGGTATCATGAAGACATCCGCAACAAGTTCAAGCTTTTTACACTTTAGACCTACTGGATCTTTTTCTCTTTTTTCTTCATCAATAATTCGGCAAACAGGAAGGATTTTTAGGGTTTCATAATTATCTTTTCCTGAAATATCATCAATGATTCTTGAGAGATGATCTGCATCATCTTCAGTTACTTCTTCTTGAAGAATTCTTTTTGATTCGTAGATTCTGCTAATAAGCATTTCTGGATGAGAAAGGCTGATTACAACATTTTCTATAAAATCCCCTCCAAGTTTTTTGCTAAAATTTTCTACGATTTTGTTGATAGTTGTTGTAAATCTTTCGGCATCCAAGATTTTCCCTTTTTTGAGTCAAAAAGATGGCTCAATTTGTTTAGCAAGGATGGTTTCTTTTCCATTGTCATTTGCGAAAACAACTGCTTTTATGCTATCGTTCCCTATATCAAATACTGCTTTTATCTCGTTCATTACTGAGAAGCTAGAATATAAATGGTTCCAATTATTTGGAGTATCTTTATGCAATAGCTACTCTATCAATCTTGACATAAAAGACAATAGTGTTTTTGTTTTTTGTGCTATATTTTTGTTATCTATAGTTTTTTAACTAGATAGTTTTTGGATATCTTTTATTTTTTGGCTTATTTCTGCTCTTTTATCATGATGAAATTTTAATATTTGATTGGTGTATATTACTCAATGATGAAGGTCTGGATTTTGGTCTATTTTTTTTTGGATACGAGGAGTTCGAAGTTTTATAATTAAATTTTCTATAAAAGATCAAAATTTGTTATTTGTGAGCTTTTCGATAGTTTTTTTGAATGTACTGCTCCCCTGTTCTATAGGGAGGTTAAGAAAAATATGTTGTTTAGGAGTTCGATTGGGGAGATAGTCTTTAACTCGAAGATTTTGTTGATAAAATTTTTGTTCATTAGATGAAAAATCTGATTTTTTATTTTGATCATAAAGTGGAACTAAATGAGCAATTCGATAGGGAAGATAGATATCCTGCTCATTTAGTAAAAGGCCTTGGAGAGATTTTAGATCAGAACTGATAAAAAAGCTTAGACAAAATTTTTTGGCAGATATTTTTGAGTTTCTCTTAATCCCTATAATTGCCATAACTAGTGATGTAATAAGTCTTGCTGTTCGTAGATGATTCGATTTTATAATGATAAAAAGATCAATGTCAGAATTTTCTTTACATGCATTAAAGCTAAGGCTATTTGCGAGGAAAACGGTTTCTACAAAAGGGATATAGCGAAATATCCGTTGTCGCTGACGAATAATTTGTAAAAAGGATTCAAGATGGGGATTTTTTTGAGTTCGAGAAAATGCTGTTTCACTATCTGGGATTGGATAGTTCATTGCTTCATAAAAAGAAAAAGGAGCTGTGGTTTTATTGCTCCAGTTTCGAGAGTTATTCAAGTTCTGTACTTCGCTCTTTACACTTTTTTTTATCATCGGCTTTATACTCTTTACAAATAGATCTTTTGATAAGTCATGCTCTTGCATCAAAAAGGATTTTTGAAAAATCTTGACAATTAGTATCGAATACATCTCATGCAATATTAGGGTAGTTTTGGTGATGCTCTGGATTATTTGCAGGATCTTCCCATTCACAGAAGTTAAAAACAATATTTCCTGTAAAAATTTGTTCTTCTTTTATTTTAGGATCGCTCTGTTGGTCAAAGCGATTCTTTTTCGTCTTTAATTCAAAAGCGCTGTGCACTCCTCTACTTTGTAAATTTGGCATAAGTGTTCCTGTTCATATTGTTGTTGTCCCTAATACAATGTATTTTGAGTTACTATGTTGCCCACAGCCACTAATGCTTCTAAAAAAAATCTTTTTTATGGACGTTATCTCATCTTTATCTTGATAAGATAACTCTAATCAAGTTATTAATCTATCTGTGTAAATACGCCATTTATTATTTTCATCGTCGTCGATAGTACTAATGATATATGCATCAGGTGTTTCCCCTTCATTAGAAGAGATTTTCCCTCCGGCAGCTTCAGAGTAAAAGTTGGAAATTTCTCTATAAATTTGGCTTACACATCTTTCAGCGTGATAACGTTCGGTTCCTATATTTCAAAATCTTCGGATCCCCATTATGATCAATATCCCTAAAATAATGACTACTCCAAGGAGCTCTACGATTGTAAATCACTTTTGTTTATTCATAAGGCTAATTTGGAAAGTAAATTATCCAAGAAGAGGTCTAACTACATATCTATTGAAGGAGTTGTCTTTATCCATAAGTACGATTGGTTTTTGGCTATTGATGATATTGAAGATAAGAGTACTTTCATCCATGGTTTTTATAAAGTCTGAAATGTATCTTCCATTAACAGCAAAGGTTAATCCTGATACAAGATCGCTGTTTCCATCAATAATTGCTGGGATTTCTGTTGTTCCGGCTCCCTTATCAGTTTTCCCAGAAGAGATGATTACTTTATTGCTATCTGTTTTTATCTGAATGAAGTTATTGATATCCTTGGTTAGAATTCAGATTTTTTTGATTGCTTTTTCACACTCGTTTTTATCAAGCATGATTTTTACCTCAAATTTTGTTGGTACAACCTCTTCTCTGTCATAATCAGGAAAGTTTCCTTGAATAAGAAGTGATGTTGTGATGATTTTGATTTCATCAATCATAAAAGAAAAAGCAATTAGGTTCTCTGAGTAATTAACCTTGATGTCTGGGGATTCTTTACTAATAGCAAAGTTGAGAACTGACCTAAGATCATTGATAAGAGATTTTGGAATAATAAGAGAAAAGTCTGAATTGAGAGATTGCGGGATTTTATATTCAGAGAGTCTGAAACTATCTGTTCCAACGAATACTAACTCTTCTCCTATATCAGATTTTTTTGTTTTCATTAAAACTCCTGTAAGTACAGGTGAGAAGCTTTTTTCGGTAACAGCGTATTCTACATGATCAATTCCTTTTGCAAGAGTAAGCGTATCGATGATAAAGTTGTTGTCTTGTGGCACTTCAGGAAGAGCAACGTATTCTGTAGCAGCAATTCCATTGATATCAAAGGTGTCTTTTTCAGTTTTGATAGTGAGAATATTAGTCTTTTGATCTACAGAAAATTCAACTTGTTCAGCTTCGATAGTTTTGAGAATATCAAGGAAGGTTTTTGCATTGATAGTAATTGCTCCTTCAAGTTGTACTTGGCATGGAATTTCAATTTCTATGTATTTTTCCATATCAGTTGCTCTAATCAAAAGAGCGTCGATAGATGCTTTTAGGTAGATGTTTTGGAGGATTGGTAAGGTAGAGTTTTTGGAAACAAATCTTGAAGCAATATCAAGCATATTAATTGCTTTTTTTTGAGAAATGAGGATCTTCATGGCAATGAGGAACAAGAAGTAAAAAATCAGACTTAGTTTATCTTTTTTCTTATTTTTGTCAAGGAATTTTAATTAAGATGGTGATTCTGTTGACTTTTTATATGTATTTTATATAGTAGGGAAAAATAAAAAAAATTTTAAAAAAGAATGTTATGAATAAAGAAGAAAATTATGGGAACTTGAGTAATCTGGCCGCTCAGATTAAGAAAAGTCTTAAGTTGGTAGATCGGATTTTTTACCTTACTTTATGTTTGGCTGGAGTTTATTTTTTTGTATCTTTCCCATTGCGAGCGTCATATGTTATTTCGCTCTCATATGTTATTGTGCTTTTGGTGCTCTTTATTTTCTTTCTGTATAGAATGAAGATGAGAGATACTGCAAGAGAGACTTTCATGAGGGTTATAGAAAAATATAACATGCAGATTGCCCTTTGGAAAGATGAGGAAGATGTCTTATCGACGGATAAAAAAAATGAGCTTAAGTCCCTTGAAGAAGAGAAACTTCGTGTCGTTCAATTCTTTCAAGAGTTGATATGATTGTCATTAGGTAGTAGTGAATTTAGGAATTCTAATTTCATTGCTACCTTTTTTTGTTAAGATAGCTAATTTTTTGATAAAAAAAGAGAGAAGTCTGATTTTTCTCCCTTTTTTCTTATTTGATAGGTTGATTATCCAGCGTCGATTACTTCTCCGTCTACAGGATTTTGACCTTGAGCTGATGATTGAGGTTGATCAGCATTAGGTTGTACCTGATATTTTTGGAAAAGAGATTGGAATTCTGATTGGATTCTCTCGATTTCAGAATCGATGTGAGTCTTTTCTGCATCCTCTCTATCTTTTACAGCTTTACCATCAGCAATGAGTTTTTGGATTTTCTCTTTGTCTTCTGGAGAAATTTTATCCTTTTGATCATTCATAAGGTTTTCGATTTGATAGATGAGGGATTCGAGCTTGTTTTTTGATTCTACGACTTCTTTTCTCTTTCTATCTTCTTCTGCAAACTTCTCTGCGTCAGCCTTTGCTCTTGCAATATCTTCATCAGAGATGTTAGTTGATCCTTGGATAGTCACTTCTTGAGACTTTCCAGTAGATTTTTCCTGTGCATGTACCTTGAGGATTCCGTTTGCATCGATATCGAAGGTTACTTCGATTTGAGGTTGCCCTCTTCTCATTGGAGGAATTCCTTCGAGGTTGAACATTCCAAGTGATTTATTATCTCTTGAGAATTGTCTTTCTCCTTGAGTTACATGTACGGTTACTGCATTTTGGTTATCTGTTGCAGTAGTATAGATATTTGATTTTTTTGCAGGGATAGTAGTGTTTCTTGGGATCATTACATGAGCAATACCTCCTTCTACTTCTACAGCAAGAGAGAGTGGAGTTACATCGAGCAAGAGAATATCCTTTACATCTCCTTGGATGATTCCCCCTTGAATAGCCGCTCCTTGAGCTACAGATTCGTCAGGATTTACAGTTGATTTAGGCTCTTTTCCAAAGATTTCGTGTACGATTTGTTTTACTTTGAGCATTCTAGTAGATCCTCCAACAAGGATAATGTCGTTGATCTCAGATTTATTGAGCTTTGAGTCTGAAAGCGCTGAAAGTACAGGATCTTTACATCTATTGAAAAGATCTGCTGTGATGTTTTCAAATTGAGCTCTGGTAAGTGTTTCATCTAGATTTCTAGGCAATCCATCTGGTCCAACAGTAATGAATGGAATAGAGATATCTACTCTTTCTACAGAAGAAAGTTGTTTTTTAGCTTTTTCAGCTTCATCTTTGATTCTCTGCATTGCCATAGTATTGTCTCTAAGATCGATTCCTTCTTTTGCTTTGAATCCATCTACGATATGGTTGATGATTCTTTGATCCCAATCAGCACCTCCAAGCTGAGTATCACCAGAGGTTGAAAGTACTTGGAAAGTTCCTTCAGCACCAATTTCAAGAACGGTCACATCAAAAGTTCCACCTCCAAGATCAAATACTACGATCTTTTCATCAGATTGTTTTCCTTCTCCATAAGCAAGTGCAGCAGCAGTAGGCTCATTGATGATTCTTTCTACCTTGAGTCCTGCAATTTCTCCAGCTGCTTTTGTTGCGTTTCTTTGAGAGTCATTAAAGTAAGCAGGTACTGTAATTACTGCTTGTGAAATACTTTCTCCAAGGAATTTTTCAGCATCTGACTTCAATTTCTGGAGGATGAACGCAGAAATTTGTTCAGGTTTATATTCTTTTCCATCTACAACGATAAGTACTCCCCCATCAGATCCTTTTTTGGTATCGTAGGTTACGTTTTTGAGTTCAGAAGCAACTTCATCATATTTTCTACCAATCCATCTTTTTACTTCGTAGATTACATTTTTTGGTTCAAGGATAGCCTTTCTCTTTGCGAGGTCTCCCACAAGGAGTTCATCTCCCTTGATATAGACGATAGAAGGAGTAGTTCTATTTCCTTCTGCGTTTGCGATAACTTCGGACTTGTCTCCGAGCATATATGACACACAGGAATTTGTGGTTCCAAGGTCAATTCCGATAATCTTTGCCATTTTCGTTTGATATTATAAAGTAAAATAAATATCCATACAGTTGGTTTTTTTAATTTACAAAGAAATTAAAATATAAATCTGAATTAGGATTTCGAACGAAGAAGAGACTCAGAATTTTCATTTTATTTTTCTAAGTACTTCTTTTTCGTAGCACGTACAGTATATAGATGCTATCAAAAAATGCAAGACTTTTTTAAGATTTTTTTATCATGCTTAAGAATTACTATTACTTCGATTTTTGGGACATTGTTGTAGCAGGTAAGTTTTTTTGGTGCTATATCTTTTTGAAAAAACACTCTAGTAGAACTAGAGTGTCTGATTATTTTTAGGTTTAACCTTCGGAGTTAGAAACTTTTCAGAAAGGAGAGTCTCTCTTTCATAGATAACCTCTATACTAGAGGTATCTTGTATATCTCCGTTGTTTGAGGAGGGGGGTAGTATTACCATATTTGAAGATACTATTTCTCCAGAGTGCTCGATGACAGTTTTTACAGCAACCCCACCAAATTTTTTTGGTAAAGTGATTTTAATTACTACATTTTTCATAGTGTTATTTTTTGAGTTTTTATATTTATTTTTAATATATAAAATATCATAAGGATGTCAATATTTTTGAAATATTTTTTATCATTTCATTCTTGCTTTTTTTTAATTGATTTTTGCTAGTGCTTTACTAATATATAAACAAAATTATTATCCCATTTTATGTTCAATTAAGGGTAGAAATGAAGAATATTTGGAGAATTTATCGATCAGATCTTAAAAGGATTGCTGGCAATTGAGTTGCGATATTGATTGTATTGGTTTTGTGTATATTACCTTCGCTCTATGCTTGGTTTTATCTCAAGTCGTCTCGAGATCCTTATGGAAATACCAAGGGGCTTAAAGTCGCTGTTGTTAACAATGATACAGGAACGATTTTTAAGGAAAAGTGGGTTAATATTGGTGGGGATGTAGTAGAAGAATTAAAAAAGAATGAGAATATTTGATGGGTATTTGTTGATGAAGAAATTGCTCAAGAAGGTACGAGACTAGGAAAGTATTATGCATCAATAGTAATAGAAACCTGATTTTCGGAGAAAATGGTCAGTCTTTTGGATCAATATCCCAAACATCCTGAAATCCATTATACAGTAAATGAAAAGATCAATGCTATTGCTCCAAAGATTACTGATAAAGGGGCCTCTACTATTAAGGATAATATTCAGAAATCTTTTGTAGATACGGTTAATCGTGTGCTTATGGAAAAGCTTAATCTCATTTGATTTGATCTTAAAAATAGTAAACAAAGCGTCTATTCTTTGATTGATTTTGTTCATGATGCTAGGCAGAGTTTAGATCAGTTTGATAAAAAGCTGACTAAAGTCCTTGAATTATCTTATCGTGGGAGATTCAAGTTAGAAGAAATGTATGGGAAGATTCCTCAAGTTCAAAATAGTCTCGATGATGCAAGAGAGACCCTTGGTCAGACTTCGCTCCTTGCTCAGAAGAGTTTGGATTTTTTGCAAATAACTCCTCAAAAATTAAGAGGCTATAAATCTGATCTTAAGAAGATTAGTAATGATGTTGACTCAGAATTTTCTCGTATTTTGAATAAAATAGATCAAAAAAATCAGGCTTTTTCTGATGATATTGATCGTATCAATCCAAAACTTACGCATTTAGAAAGTCAGATTGAGACTCACTCCTCTACTCTTTCCCAAGTTAGAGGGATTATAGCGAGTATTTTGCCGAATGCTAAGATTGTTGGGAAGCTTGATGCGGTTATTGCAAAGCTTAATGCTGCAGATGCAAAGAGCCGTAATCTTCGTTGAGCTTTGTCAAAAACGGAGTCTGAGATTCAGAATTCTATTGATTTTTGAAAAAGTACTCAAAAATCTTTACAAAATCTTAGGTCTGATCTAACTAATACTCTTGATGAAATCTCAGAAGAATATCAAAATGAAATTGAACCTTTATTGATGGAAGTTTTAAGTGATTTGGTAGAAAAATCAGATAAGGCATCTGATAAATTAGAAAAACGAGATAAGAAGCTCCCTGATATTCAGGATAATATTTGAGGTGGTGTAGATATTTTGAATACTGAGATTGAAAAAATCAGAGCTTTTCAAGACAAATTACCAAAATTGCAGTCAAGTTTCAGAACTATTGATAATCAGCTTCAAAAGTTTAAAAATACTGGTAAAATTGATGAGCTCATTGAATTAGCGACTCTTAATCCAGGAAGATTTTGAGATTTTGTTTCAGAGCCAGTAGAGCTTGTTGAAAACAAGCTTTTTTCTATCCCCAATTATGGATCAGCGATGTCTCCGTTTTTTACGACTTTAGCGATTTGGGTAGGATCTCTTTTGAGTATATCTCTTCTTACTACTAAAGTGAGAGGAAGTGAATTTGAGAAATGCAAGTCTTATGAAAAATATTTGGGGAAGTGGTTGCTCTTTTTGACTATTGCATTAGTTCAAGGAATGGTAGTCTCTTTATGAGATATGTGGCTTTTAGATGCTTATGTCGCAGATCCTCGAGCATTTTTTGCTGCTGCATTATGGATTGCTACGGTATTTTCTATGGTTGTGTATACTACGGTTTCTACCTTTGGAAATGCAGGAAAGGCCTTGGTTATTGTCTTTTTGGTGCTCCAACTTTCCGGAGCTGGAGGAACATTCCCTATAGAATTGTCAAGCAGATTCTTTCAAACTATCAATCCTTTTTTGCCTTTTACCTATGCAATAGCTGCTATGAGAGAGGCAGTGTGAGGAGTGGTTTTACAAGTATATCTTCCTAATTTAGCTATTCTTCTCGGATTCTTTGGAGTATTCTTATTGATCGGGATTTTTATCAAGCCTCTGATCGCACAAAGGGTTCAGAATTTTGAACTTAAATTTTCAAAATCAGAATTGGGAGAGCATTAAATCTCTTTATTGTTTACGAAGTAAATAACGCAAAGCGATATTTTTTAGTAAAGACGAACTCTATTAGAGTTCGTCTTTTTTAATACTTGATATTTATTAGTTCGTATCTTGCTCTTTTGGTTGATAGGAATTGTTGAATCATTCTTTCATTCTTGTTAAGCTGACTTCTCCCAGTTTTTATCTCAAGAAAGATAATATCACGAAGCTCTCCTTCTGCGAGTCCATCAAAGATAATGTAATCGACTCCTTTTCCTATAAATACTAAATCTTTGCTATGGTAGGGAAACTCTGGAAAAATAGGGAGCATTTTTTCGCTTACTTCTCCTAAAATTACACTTCTAGATTGTTTTATGGCTTGTTTCCTTTGTTTTGCAATTTTTCACCAAAAATAGATGGTTAAAATACAGCCAATGAAAGCTCCTCCAGCTACAAATGCAATAAAAAAAGATAAAAAATCTGACCTCATCTTATGATCAAAAGATAAACAATCAGATTTATATTTATTCTTCCCTTCTTGTCAAAGAAAACTTGATATTATAAAAATAAAAAGGCTCCGAGTTTTTCTATATCGGAATCTTTTTTATTTTATTTAACAAATAAGTCTCTAGATTCAAGTACATAAGAGAAGTAATCAACATTTCTCCAATCAAATACTTGATTTTTGTAGGCTCTAAAGAGCATGAGTGCGACATTATTTCTGAGTACTGGCTCTGCCCCAGCTCCTTGGTTGATAATACCAAGATCTGTTGCTACTTTATTATACTCTGCATACCATACCTTATTTTCAGATTTATTTTCATCAAGATAAGACTTGAGAATCATTCTAATCAGTACCGCATTTACTTCCGCTTTAGAAATATATTCCTTTGGTCTAAACTTTCCATCTCCCATTCCACTCCCCTTCATCACTCCAAGCTGATAAGCAAGAGTAATATAAGGCTTCAAGGTAGGATTGGCATTTTCTACATCAGAGTAATTAACAGATAAGTTTGTATCAGGTTTTCTACAAAGTACATTGATTGCAAAGTTTGAAAAGATCTTAGCAGCCTCTTCTCTCGAAAGATTTCTATAAGGAGCAAAACCATCTACACTATCAAACATCGTCATTTCATAACTTCGCAAGAATGACAAAGCCTTTTTAAATTCTTCAGAAGTTACAATTTTTTCAGAATCCTTGATTCCGAGATATTCCCTTCTCGTATAACATTTTCCATTTTCAATAGTCGGATTGAAGATTGTTTCGTTATCATAAATTATATTTTCACCAGTAGTCATTGTTTTTTCTTCCTTTTTTGCAATCACTACCTCCATAGGATCTGATTTTTTTTCTTTTTTATCATGTTGTTTCTCTGAAGTGCTATTATTAAATCTTCAAGAGTTTCAGGAATCGTTATTGTTTCTTGTAATCGTAAGTGTAAAATCGGTACTGATATCATAGTTTAGATCTTGAGTTGAATGTGGACTTTTTACCATAACTCTAATTTGGTATTTCCCTGTATGTGCACGTGCTGTCCCCGTAATAGTATGAGTCGTTTTATCATAAGAGAGTCCTTCCGGTAAAGTTGGTATAAATTTTCCATTTTTTACTTCTCAGACAATAATCTCTTGGATATCTCAAGTAGTAGAAATCTTTACAGGATCTATATTTTTCAATCTTCTTATCGTTTGATCTGAGATACTATCAATCTTGATAGGATTTTTTAATTCATAAAAGAAATTAAAAGTCTGATTTTCTTTTGAGAAATGTGCTTGAACTCCTGGATATTGATCTGCGATAAGTTTATATCCAGGAATTTCTTCTGCGATAATATTAGTCTTATCTCCTGCTTTTCCAGTAAGTACAAGTGATTCTTTCAGTTTATGTTCCTTATTTTCTTGTTTTGTGAGATAATTGATTTTTATATTTCCTTCTTGACGCTTATAAGAGACAGATAAAGATAATGGCTCATCATTTTGAAAAGTTTTTGTTGGATTAGTCGTATTTTCATCTGAAATAATATCGTAGTTTTGAATGTTTTTAATCTCTAGAGTATAAGTTTCTCCAACTTTTCCATTGTAGATTGTTTCATTAGCAATTTCTTGTTGGGTTTCAGCATCTAAATATTTGAGTTGTGTCTTGGCAGGGCCATAAATCAAAGTCAGAATTAGATCTTTTTCTTTAATTTGTCCATGTCTATCTTTAATAGATACCGTAATTTTATAGTTACCAATAGGTGAAGTTGGGACTCCAACAATTGCTTTCTTTTCATAATCATAGTTTAGTCCCTGAATATTACTCGCATCTCAACTAATTCCACTGATTTCAAGCTTTGCGATATCACCTACAAGATTTATAGGAATATTAATAGGCTTATTTGGATTATTTCTTTCCCAGGTTAAGGTTTCTAATACATCTAAATCAATATGCGGTAAATATGAAAAGATAAATTCAAGAGGTTTAATATTTTCAAAAATTCCTGTTAAAGTAGATGGTTTTTTGATCAAATCATAGTTGTCAAATTTCTTTTCAGAGATAGAAAAGTTCTCTCCTATTTCTCCTGTTAGTACAGCCCTACTTCATGAAAAATCATTCCCATTTTCATCAAGATAACGAACTACTGCAACACCAGTTTTTTCTGGTTCTTTCCAAGTAGTCCTAGTAGAAAAATCTACTGTTCGTCCTCCTCTAGCTTCTATACTATCTGATGAAAGATCATTGAAAAAGAAGGTAAAAAATGCTCTGGGATCATCTATATCATATCCTCCATTCAGCGTATAAAAGCGATATCGTTCTCCATCTTCAGAGATTTCTACATTAATATCACTATTTCTTGGGATGGCGATCTTATGAATATTGCTTTTTTTGATTTTTACTCGCTCTCATCTGTCAATATCTGCAAAAGTCATATAACCTTTGAATTGCGACTGATCATTAACGAGCCATTTAAATGCACCATTTTCAAATTCATAAGGAACAGTTTCTTTTTTGTTATCTAATCCATGGTAAATCATGCGACCTTCTTTGGTTGCGATAAGTTTGACTTCATCTCCTATAGGATTGCGATATGAGATAACATCTCAAGTATTATATTTTCTAAAATCATAATTAAGATCAGAGAGATCTCTAGCCCATGGTTGTCCATTTTTTTGTAATTGAGGATCTGCTGCTAATCTAAAAGGATAGTAAAGATATTCCTCATATCCGTGAGGGATAGTTTCGTTATCCATATAGACAATATTTGGGAGCTCATGGATTGATTTATGTGTTGTTTCTGCATGTACTCCAGTAGATAATCAAAATCCCAATAAACTTCCCAATACAACAAATCAAAGTTTTTTCATTTTAGTTTTCTAAGAATTAAAGACTTATTAAGTATATTAAGTAAAATATTTTTGTCAAATTTTTACTAAAAAAGACAGAAGTCTGATTTTTCTGTCTTTTTTTTGATTTATACATCAAGTCCTTTTACTGATTTTGCATTGGTGAGGATAAAGTGTTTTCTTGATTGAACATCTTCCCCCATGAGGATTCTAAAGAGTCTATCTGCCTCTTCAGCGTCTTCTACTGTGATTTGATTGAGTTGGCGAGTTGAAGGATCCATAGTGGTTTCCCAGAGCTGCTCTGCGTTCATTTCTCCAAGACCTTTATATCTTTGGATTTCCACGTTCTCATCTTCGCTGAATCCATACATAGCTGGAGTATGGTCCTCATTATAAACATAGAGGGATTTTGATCCTTTTGAAAATTTATAGATAGGAGGACAGGCCGCGTAAACATGACCTCACTCTACAAGTGGTCTCATAAATCTAAAGAAGAATGTCAAAAGCAATGTCCTAATATGTGCTCCATCTACATCGGCATCGGTCATGATGATGATTTTTTCATATCTAAGGCCGTCAAGGTCGATACTATCTTTGATTCCGCATCCAATGGCAGTAATAAGCGCTTTTACTTCGTTGTTTGCCATCATTTTTTGCATTACAGCTTGTTCTGTATTAAGAATTTTACCTCTCAATGGAAGGATCGCCTGAAACTTGCTATCACGACCAGATTTCGCACTTCCACCCGCAGAGTCTCCCTCCACGATGAAGAGTTCTGTTCCATGCTTTCCTCTCTTGCTACAGTCGGCAAGCTTACCTGGGAGTACTCCTCCAGCAAGGACATTTTTTCTAAGTACGGTTTCTTTTGCAAATTTTGCAGCAAGTCTTGCTCTAGCCGCAAGGTCGATTTTTGCAAAAATTTTATCAAATTCTTCAGGATTTTCTGCAAAATAGTTTTTGAGGTAGTCATAGGTCATATCTTCCACAGCTCCTCTTACATAGCTATTTCCGAGTCTTCCTTTGGTCTGTCATTCAAATTGAGGTTCAGGGATTTTTACAGTAACGATACCATAAAGACCGTCTGTTACATCAGAATACTGAAATTCTCAGATTTTTTTGTCTATTTTTTCTCTCTCTTTTCCGATTTCGTTCATAATTTTCAAAAGAGCTGATTTGAAACCGAGAATATGAGTTCCTCCATCTTTCGTAGGAATATTATTTACAAAAGAAAGGGTGTGATCATTGTTGGTATTGAGAAATTGGAAAGAAATCTCTGCTTGACAGTTTTCTGTTTCAGCTTTGAAATAGTGGGTTGATGAAAGTGCCTGCTGATTTCAAACAAGATTTTTGAGCCAAGTTTTGATACCTCCTTCGTAGAGGAATCTATTGGTAAGTCAGGTTTTTAGGTTTTTGAATGTAAATGATACTCCTGGAGTAAGGTAAGCAGCTTGTTTCATTCTCGCTGTCTCAGAAGTCTCATTGAATTCTAGCGTTTCAAAAATTGTGCCATCTGGCATAAAAGTAACACTTGTTCCTGTTTTGTCGGTTTCACCGAGGATTTGTAAATCTCCTTGAGGAACTCCTTTTTCAAATCTGATAAAATGGATTTTCCCATTTTTGTATACGGTAACCTCAAGCCAAGTAGAAAGTGCGTTTACAACAGATGCTCCTACTCCATGAAGTCCTCCTGAAATTTTATAAGCACCTTTATCAAACTTTCCTCCAGCATGGAGCACAGTATATACGGTTTCAAGTGCAGATTTTCAGGTTTTAGGATGGATATCTACAGGGATTCCACGACCATTATCATGAACGGTTACAGAACCATCTTCATTGAGAATAGTACAAACATCTTTACAGTATCCAGCGAGTGCCTCATCTACTGCATTGTCTACAATTTCCTGAATCATATGATGAAGTCCTCTACTATCAGTACTCCCAATATACATACCAGGTCTTTGTCTTACTGGTTCAAGTCCCTCGAGAACTCTAATTTGCGAGGCGTCATATTCATGAGTAGTTTCAGGTGTAGTCATCGTGTTTTTTTATGCTCAATTAATAAAAAAGTGCTTTTCTCTTTAGAGAATAAGAATATCGAGATAAAAAACAAGCTAAAATCAGACTTTTTTCCTTTTTCTTTTTTTTGATTGCGAGATTTTATTTTTTGAGATGGTGAAATGCGGTTTTTCAAAAAAACAGAAAATCTATCTTTTCTGCTTTTTATTTTATGAGGAAGTAGTTATTTCGAGATTGAGATTTTGGATTGCATTTTCAAATTCCTTGCCTGTCAATTCTTTTTCAAAAACAACTCCTGCAGGAAGTAAGCTATTCCTTCCTGGAATTTGAAATTCTACAGCACTAATTTTGAAATTTTTATTTTCTGGAAATCTTGGATCCGTTGCTCTAGAAATGATGAGTTGTATTGTTTTTTCTCCTGGTTGGAGTGGCGTTTTTTTATCTTTTTTTGCAAGTTTATATTTTGTCTTCGTGAAAAGACTCTCTGCCTTGTGTTTTTGTATACTTGGTGCCTCATTTCGTACTCAACGCTCTTGGTTTGCAGGTTCTCTTTTGAGCTCGATAGCAAGAGCTTCACCATTTTTAAGCAAATTGATCTTGTCAAGAGGAAGCTGTGTTTTATAGATATCGAGCCAGTTAGTAATTGACTTATCACCATCAATATTTTCACGTTGATCAAATGCTTCGTAAATTACATCTTTCATAGCATCGAGGCGTCTTTGGTAGCGCGCGTTTGTGGTTTTAGGAGCTTGATCGAGGTTATTAGAAGTGATGTTTGGTTGATTCATGATGTAATTGATTAAAAATAAAATCTCCTCGTTGATTATATATAAAATAATAAATAAGTCAAATTAAAAATAATTTTTATAATAATTCTATATTTTTTTAAAAAAGTCTTGACATTGTTATTAGAATACATATATTCTTTTTTACTGGTAAATAAAAAATATTAATTTAATTTTATTGTTTATGAAATCATTAACTGTTTATTTGCTTCCTGCTACTCAGGAAAAGCGAATCAGAGTAGGACAGATTCCAAATTCTGTAGATGTGGTCAAAACATTCCACACGAATGCGATTGATCAGTTGCCATTCTTTTACGAAAAGGCTTCAGCTGAACAAAAAACACAGCTTAATCAGTTTTTTGAGTATTGTGTCATTTGCTATTTGACAGGTCGAAGAATTGATAAGAAACAAGATGATCTTGTCTTAGACAAGACTTATCCTAGACTTGCTCGTGCACTGCACGCAAAAGCCAAATACATTGCGAAACAAATCAAGCAACATCCAGCGTATTTGCGCTAGTATCTAGCATTTGAGAGGAATTCCTCTCAAGCCTCTTTCCAGTTGTAGGGAGAGAGGCTTTTTCTTTGTATTTTTTTGACTTGAAAAATGAGGGGAATTAACTAGGATAAAGTCAGATTTTTTCTTATATTTTAAGAAGTAAAGGTTTTATCTTTTGGATTTGTAAACAAATATGACCGCAAGGGCCTTAATTTTTGATTCAGTATTTGATCCTTATAAAGGAGTATTGGCATATGTGAAAGTAGTAGATGGAAGTTTTAGCGCAGGAGATGAGGTGTATTTGATCCATTCAGAAAAGAGTTTTCAACCGACAGAGGTAGGACATTTTTCTCCAGACTATATCACAGATAAATCACTAAATGAAGGACAGATTGGATATATCGTAACTGGGCAAAAATCAGTTCGTGATGTACAAATCTGAGATACCATGATCAAAGCCAAGGTTGGGAAAAATGAAAATAGTCTGAATTATCACAGCTTGCTTATTCCTGGATTTAAGAAGGTAACACCATTTGTATATGCTGGGGTCTATCCTATTGATTCTACAGAATATAACAAACTCAAAGATAGTCTTGAAAAGCTTTCTCTCAATGATAGTGCTGTAGTATATGAAATGGAAGATAGCAAGGCACTTGGACTAGGGTTTAGGTGTGGTTTTTTGGGAATGCTTCACATGGATATTATCAAAGAAAGGCTTTTCCGTGAGTATGGACTTGATACGATTTTTACTATTCCAACAGTAATGTATTTGGTTAAGTCCAAAAATCTCTCAATCCCTCTTATCAAAACAGGAATGAATATCAAATCACTTATTCAAACCTGACTTTATCGTGAAATATTAAAAGAAGAAAAAAGTCTGACTCTCTCAGAAGATGAAATCGAACATTTGGAGTATTCGGAGTGAATTTTTGGGACCATGCTCGAAAATCAGAATTATAGAAAACTTTTAGAAATTTTGAAGCCTCGAATTGTTGTAAAATCTGGTTCTGATATGATCGATCAAGGAATGATTGAAGAAATCCTTGAACCTATTGCAAATGTTGAAGTTGTTGGTCCAGAGGAATTTGCAGGAAATATTATGGCTCTGGCTCAAGAGTATAGAGGAAAGCTTAAAAATATGGATTATATCGATGCTACAAGAGTGGTTTGGCATTATGAGTTGCCAATGGGAGAGATTATTATTGATTTTTATGATCGTCTCAAATCTGCGACAAAGGGATATGCTACGATGAATTATGAATTTAAATGATATCAGGCAGATAATCTCGTAAAACTGGATATCTTTATCAATAATGAGAAAGTTGAGGCGCTGACTTGGGTAGTCCATTATGACAAAGCCTACTATCTCGGACGTGATGCAGTAGAAAAGCTTAAAACACTGATTCCAAAACATTTGTTTGCTATTCCTCTTCAGGCTGGACTTGGGAACAAAATCATTGCTCGTGAAAATATTTCTGCAATCAAAAAAGATGTCCTTGCTAAATGTTATGGTGGAGATGTCAGTAGAAAAAGAAAGCTCCTCCAAAAACAAAAAGAAGGAAAAAAGAGAATGAAAGCAATCGGAAATGTAGAAATCCCTACGGACACATTCGTTAAAATGATCACTAGAGACTAGGAAATTAATTATTGATTCTATCTTGCTTTTGTGGTGAATATCCCTACAATCTGAGTCAGATTTATTTGTTTTTTGTAGCTTATGAGCTCTTCGATTTTCCTCTTTACTGGAGAAAATAGTTATACCCTAAGCATGGAACTAACCAAATGGAAATCTCAGTTTGCTGAGAAGTTTGGAGAAGATGCTCTTTTTGAGTTTACCGATCAAAATTGGGATTTCTGACAGATTAAACAGGCGCTTTATGCTTCTGGGCTTTTTGTGAGTAAAAAGATGGTTGTTCTCTATGGAATCCCTAAAGATTGAGATGATGTGAATGCACTTTCCTCAGACAAGATTGATCAGTTTTTTGATGATTTTTTGAAAAATAAGGATCTGATCTCTCCAGATACGCTTGTTTTGCTCATTTCTCGCAAGCCAGATAAAAGGACAAGGGCTTATAAACGGTTTCTCGAAAATGCTCAGCTTAAAGAGTTTCCCTTGTACAAAGAAATTCAGCTCAAAAATTTTCTTAAAGAAGAATTGGCTCCTTTGACGCTAAGCGATGTAGAAACCTCTCATTTTCTTCTTAAAGTAGGAAATGATATGTTTCGTTTGCATAACGAAGCGCAAAAGCTTAAACTCTGACTTCAATCCAGAGGTGCAACGGTAGTAACAAATGCTGATATTGATGAGTTTTGCTTTGGGAAATTGGAACAGGATAGTTTTGAGATTTTTGATCAAATGTTTTCTGATCCTATCGCGACAGTAAAGATATTTGAAAAGATGCAAGATGATGGTAAAAATCGAAATGAAGTCATGGGACTATTGACTCGAGGAATCAAGATTTATTTAACTTTATTGGACTTTGATCAAAGGGGAATCACTTCCGGGAAAGAGATTATTGCCGAGACTAAATTGCATCCCTTTGTAGTCAACAAGAACCTAAAACTCGTTCCTATGCTTCGTGGACATCGTAGTTTTTTGATCGCATTTTTCAAACAACTCATTGAACTCGAATCTCAAATCAAATTAGGAAAAAAATCTGATTTATACTTTTGGTTATTTCTCAAGTCACAAATTTTATCACTAAGATCGTAATTTGATGTCTTTTCGTTTTAAAATCGATAGATCAAAAATTTCTTTTGGAATAAAAACCGTTCTTTGGGTTCTGATTTTTCTTCCTTTTTTGATCAATGCAAGTTATGCAAGATCTAAGTTTTCAAACCGTTTATACTGTTTGGTACAAGGAAATTCTGCCAGAGTCTATCTTATGCAGGAACCCGCGACCTACAAATGTGCCGATTACCTATCGACATTCAATTTTGAGTTTAGAAAGCGTTTCATAGATTTGCAGCAGATTGATAAAAACCGTAAGAGAGGTGATGATATAGAGTATCGAACCAATCTTTATGAGGCAAAAAGAGCTAGTATTCTTAGTCTTTATGATCAAATTCAGACACTCAAAAAAACTATGGAAGAATTTGAGTCAAGCTTTTTGATGCGTGCACAAGATTATGTCGCGGTACGTATATTGACGCTTAGAGATAACTTAACTCATCAGCAGCTCCGTTTACATGAAGAATTATTGGCTCAATATTCTCCCCAAAAACAAAAAAGACTTTTGCTTATAGAGAGTATCCTTGATCATTTGAGAATTGTGCAGAATACCAAGGATATTGATGAGTTTTATAATTCACTTCAGCAATATTTATCTCTTTTGAATACGCTTAATCTATGAAAATAGCGCTCATCTCTAGTGCGATGGATTCTCTTGCTTTGTTTAAATTTCTCCATCGCTATGATCATGAATTTTTGATCTATTTTGATTCGCTTAATGCTCCCTATGGGGAAAAATCACTAAGAGTCTGACTTTCAGCAGCGAAAGCTTGAATTCTTCGAGCAAAAGAGCAAGGTGCAGATGCAGTTATTCTTCCGTCTGTGTTGGAATTGGCATGTTTGAACGATAAAGAAATGACAAATGAGGAAAGAAGTCTGATTTTACCTCTTTTTTCTCATTATTTGTGTGATGAGGTTTTTCCACACTCGCTAGTTGGAAAGCTCGGATTATTTGGTGAGGAGGAAGTTTTAAGAGATGCACAAGAGCTTATTAGTCAGCTTTCAGCATCTTTTCAACCGACAAAAAATCAGCAAAATATCAAAAAGTTTACTTTCCCTTTCAATTTTTGGAGCAAAGATACGAGAATTTTTTCTCATCTTTTGCAAAAACTTGCTCGAAAATCACTTCTTGTAAATACCGTTATTAAGCAAGATCTTCGCTATTTTAAAGATGCGGCAGTGGATAGCTTGATTCCTCTTAATTATAGTTATTTTTTGGCAGAGAGAACTATTTCCAAGTTTCTCAATTTTAGAAAGATTAGATTCCATTGATTTGATGCTTTGGAAAGAAGTTTTAAATCCCTAACTGAGGGGAAGGAGAATTCTCCTTATGCGGTAAAGATTCATAGTACAGATTCTTCACTTGCTCTGACCTCTAGCAAAAAGATGCTCCGACTGCTTCAGAGAGGGCAACAAATTGAGATTCAACGATGTTAGGATCAGACTTTATTTTCTTTTTTTGTGATTATGTCTCTTTTTCAGTCTTCCTCTGAGCACAATCAACCTCGAGCTGCTAAATATCGTCCTCAGTCATTTGAGCAGTTTTTTGGACAGGAACATTTGCTTTGAGAAAACGGAGTCCTCAAGAAGTTAATCGAAAAATGAGTCATGATGAATGCTATTTTTCGAGGGCAGCCTGGAAGTGGGAAAACTACACTTGCAGAACTGATTGCGCAAAAGATCAATTACCATTATGAGTATTTGAATGCTACCAAGGCTTCAACAGCAGATATTAAGCAACTTTCTACTCAATCACAGCAGAGAAGAGCTTTGGATGGAAGGGTTACTCTCCTCTTTCTCGATGAGATTCATAGATTCAATAAACTCCAGCAAGATGCTCTCCTTCCTGATCTGGAAAATGGGAATATTATTTTGATCGGCGCAACTACGGAAAATCCTTATTATAGCCTCAATAATGCGTTGCTCTCTAGATGTCTAGCTTTTGAATTTAAAAAACTTGATGAAAAGAGTCTGCTTTCTATCCTTTCTTTTATTGTAGAGAAAGAAAAGCTAGAAATCTGATCTGAGATTTTGGAATTTATCGCAAGTACGGTTGAAGGTGATGCTCGTTCTGCGATCAATCTTTTGCAAATGCTTTCAAATCTTGGAGCTGATCTGAGTTTAGAACAGGTAAAAAGTCTGATTCCTACTCAAAAATCCTATCATCAAACCGAGGATAAATACAATACGATCTCGGCAATGATCAAGAGTATTCGCGGCTCTGATCCTGATGCGGCAATTTATCGAATGGCAAAAATGCTCTCTGGAGGAGAAGATCCCGAATATATTGCACGCAGATTGGTAATTCTCGCTGCAGAAGATATTGGATTGGCCAATCCTCAAGCGCTCCCTATTGCTATGGCTGCTATGCATGCAGCAAAAGAACTATGAATGCCGGAAATTCGTATTCCCTTGGCAGAAGTAGCGATTTATCTAGCACTTTCTCCAAAGAGTAATTCAGCGTATAATGCGATCAATCTTGCCTTGAGTGAAGTGGAACATGCTCCTATCCAAAAAGTTCCTACTCATCTTACCAAACTCTGAGCAAGCAACTATAAATATCCTCACGATTATCCAAATCATTGGATAGCTCAAGACTACTTGAGCAAGAAAATTAAGTTTTATATTCCAGCAGATAATAAATTTGAAAGTGCTGCACAAGAGTGGCTCAAAAAAATCAAGAAATAAAAAATCTGATTTTGATTCAGGTTTTTACTGTTATTATTGGGATAATTATGATTGTAAATCATTTTTACCTGTAAATTTTTCTCTTGAAATAGATTATATATTACTTATTCTCAGCATTGATTTTAGATACTTTTCTACAGATAGAAATGTTAAGTTTCTTATGCCAGGTCTTAATTTTAACTTTGTTTATTAAACGAATAGGCAATATTCGAAGAGATATCAAAGGTAAGAACCAAGAGTATAATGATTTATCTAAAGAAAAATACAAAGGGGAAGAATTATCTAAAACTGAAGAACAACTAAAGACCGCATGAACATTTATTTATGTTATGTGAAGAGATTGATATCAAGAATATGTAGAAAAACACAAAATAAGTATTGCAAAAATTATCAAATCTCATCATGAAAAAAATACCCTAACTTGGGAAAATAGAGATGTTATTATCCAAGACATTGTTGAAGATATGGAAAAAGTTAATGGAGCTCAAATTCCTGAAATGAAGTATATGGATACTGTACTCATCCATTTTCTTCTCTATAACAAAAAGGATGCTTTATCAGATCTTATTCGTATTGATAAGAAAAAAATAACTCTTGAATGGAAAGATTAGGGTTGTTTTTTACTTGGTTTGGCGATTCGTTCTTATTGAGGTAGAATTTATTGACTTTACCAGCTTAGACTTTGTGCTGCATGGGAAGGGGGTATTGAATATATAAATTATTATTTTTATACAAATCAACATAATATAATTGACAAATATTTACCTAATATAATTTTTTATCAAAAAACATATTTTTTCTAAAACTAACTTTATAGAACCTAACAATATTTCCGAATTTTCATATTTTATTATACTATATGATAAAATAGATGAATCAATGATATTCCCCTTTTCTTTATGATTTAAAAAAGCCCTTTTCTTCATTAAATAGAAAAAAAATAATCTATCTTCATCTAATATAGCATATTTTTTTAAAAATATTTTTTCTTTATTAGGTCACTTAATATATTTTAGATCAAATTGATCTCCAAATGAAATATTACATTCAGTAAATTTATTATTTTCTAGAGAAATTAGAATAGTAAATAATTGATTAAATAACGAAAATAAGTCTGCTATAAATGAAGCATTTTTCATATAAAAAATAGAGTTACGATATTTATTTAGTATTAAGCTATCAACTACTTCTGCCATTTGATGCAAAAAAGTAATAGCTTCATCAGATTTAAAAGAGTCTAAATCTTTTATTTTCTTTATATCTATCATATCTATATCTGTTCAAAATAAGTTATGTAGTTTAAGTCAAAATATATTTTCTTGATAAAAATCAGACTGTTTGTTAATATGATATGATTTATACAAAAGTTTCTCCAATCCAAATAATTGAGTGTCATAAATATAAGGATCAAAAAAATATTTATTTTTATTCCTACTCTTTTTTATTTCCTGATAAAAGCAATTCAAAACAGGATTCATTCTTCCTTCTATTATTGATAAAACTTTATTCTTTAGTTCTTTAGGACAATTTCAATTTTCATTCAAAAAATATCTAACTATATTAATTAGCGTATTATCTGAAAAATATATTTCATTTTTTTCTAAAAAATTAAGCATAATTTTTACAACTCTTTTATCATACTTATAACAGATTGTAAATAAATGCCCTAAAATTTTATCTGAAATAGCAAAAAGATATAAACCAATCTTTTGATCAGATAATTTAGATGATCAAAAAATACATCCAAATATTTGTTTTATTTCTTTGGGCTTCTCAAAATCTACCTTAAATAACCACTTAAAATACTTTTTAAATTCTTTACTAAAAATTATACTTGCATCTCTGTTTAAAAGAGCTTGAACAATAAAGTTCTTTAATACTTTCTTTTCTTCAATATCTCCAGCACGAATTTTATTTATATTAATAATAGCTTTTGTATTAAATTGTATAGTAGAAATAATATCTGTGGTTTTTATTTCATTAATATTTAATCAGTAATTATAAAGTAATTGAGCAATATATGTTGAAGCAAAAGCGATATCACATTCTTTATTTCATAAAAATAATATATCATCTGCGTAAATTAGCATAAAAACATTTTTATTAATAATATAATGATTATCTTTACTGTTAAAATTTAAAGCATCACCTCTATTATAAAAAAAGACTAACCATAAAAACAAAATAGCCAAGTAATCAGAACCACGAAGTCATTGAGGAATTCAGATATTATTATATTTAGAAATTTTGAATAATATATCATGAAAATCTGCTAAAAAGTTATCTATATCTGAGGTTATATACGATTCTTCTGACATGAAATCTTTCATAAACCTCAATAAAAGAGCTCATAATTTTTCATGAGAAATCGTATCATAATAAGACTTAACATCCATCTCTAAAAAATACTTTTTAGTACCAGCCATATTAGAAGCAAGAGTGTCATATTTTTTCCATAAATCTATATATGAAATGGTTCAATTAGAATCTACCTGATGAATAAATCAAAAATATTTTTTATCTACTAAAAAATTTTTTAATTCTTGATGCTTATTGATTATTTCTTGAATAATCTTTATAATGTAGGAAATATAGATTTCATATAATAATACCAGGTAAATATTAGCAATCCAATAATATCTAAATCAACCACTAATTTTTAATGAAGTCACACTATGATTAATGTGCGTATGAGAATATATAAGAGATTTTAAAATATAGTCTTTATAAAAATTTTGACCATGTATCTTAAAATGGTTATTACATATATTTAAATGAGAAAAAAGGCGGTCATAAAATAAAAAACCTATTTGATTTGTTCTAGAAAAATATTCTGTATTATAAACCGAAGAATATCTTTTCATCGTAAAATCAAAAATCTCAGAAAATTCATCCTTTTTTAGATAATGATACTTTTTTTTCATACTAGAAATACAAAAATAAATCTACGAATAAGTGGAATTTATAATATAAAAACTTACTTCTAAATCAATACTTGCTTATTAATTAGCCACTAGAAACTATTATAAAATCAACTAACAAAAAACTGACCTCCGAATGAAGTCGGCTTTTTCCTTTTTGAAAAAGGATAATGATACTTTCTAGAGCAATAAATCCTACTCCGTAGGAGCCTTTGGACATTCCTCTTTCTCCTCTCGTCTTCCCTCTTCTGTCCATCTCTCAAGCTGAGCTTTATGGAGTTTTCAAGCATCGTTGGTATCTTCGATGAGTTTATTGAATGAAGTGATAAAGGCTGAGCTTTCAGCATTGGGTGTTTATTTTTCAAGCTCCCCTAGCCCCTCCTTACAGAGGGAAAATGCTCTTATTATTTCTCCCCTGTTAGCGGAAGATGCCCAAAGGGCGATAGGGTTTTTAAAACTCTAAATCAATCCCTGCTTCTTCGCAATCGTCCTCGCAGACTCAGTTAAATATTTCTTTCTAATTCTAATCGCCTTTGGTGTGATTTCAACCAATTCATCATGTGCAATATATCACATAGCCTGTTCAAGTGAGAGATGCACGATTGGATCAATTCTCATCGCTTCATCATTTCCAGAGTTGCGGACATTGTTCATTTGCTTGTTGATAGTGAGGTTTACCGTCATATCTCCTCCCTTCAAATGCTCCCCTACGATCATTCCTTCATAGATTGGCTGAGCTGGGTCTACAAAGATTGGTCCTCTCTCCTGGAGTTTGAAGATTCCATACATCATCGCTTGTCCGGTAGTAGACGAAATCATAGATCAGACTTGTCTTTTTACAATTTCTCATTTAAACGGTTCATAGTGAGAAAAAGCTGAATACATAATTCATTCCCCCTTGGTCGCGAGGATAAATTCTCCACGGAATCCGAGGAGTCCTCTGGTTGGAATGATAAATTCCATCGTAGTAAGTCCGTTTTCTGAGCTCATATTTTGCATGAGCCCTTTACGAGGTGCGAGCATATCAATCACCGTTCCAGAGAGTCCATCTTCTACGCTAACGACAAGGTTTTCCATCGGCTCAAGTTTTTGTCCATTTTCTTCTTTGTAAATCACCTGAGGTGCTCACACTTGGAGTTCCCAACCTTCTCTCCTGATCGCTTCAATCAATACTCCAAGGTGGAGTTCTCCTCTTCCTGAGACGATAAATTTTCCTTCTACCATTTCTACTTTCAAACCGACGTTGGTTTCAGCTTCTTTTTCTAGTCTTTCTGCCATATTTCTGGTCGTCATATATTTCCCATCTTTCCCAGCAAAAGGGCTATCATTTACCAAAAACTCCATACTCAAGGTCGGCTCATCAATCGCAATTGTCGGCATTGCCTCAAACTCCCCTACTCCAACGGTTTCTCCCACGAAAATATTTGGGATTCCGCTGATGGTCACGATATCTCCACATTCTGCCTGAGGAATCTCAATCCTCTGGAGCCCGAGTGTTCTAAAAATATGTGCGATCTTTCCACTTCTCTTTACTCCATCATTTCCGATGATCGTTACTTGACTTCCTGCACTCAAAGTTCCCTGATATACACGTCCAACTCCGAGCCTTCCCAAATAATCATCATATCCGAGGTTTGCAACCTGCATACAGAAAGGAAGATCAGACTTCTCAGCTGCTGGAGCTACATTTTCCAAGATCGCATCAAAAAGCGGAGTCAAATCCTTCGCTTCATCAGTGAGATCTTTCATCGCATACCCATTTTTTGCGCTCGCATAAATAATCGGAAAATCCGCCTGCTCATCACTCGCTCCAAGCAAAATAAATAGATCAAAAAGCTGATCAATCACTCGGTCAGGTCTTGCCGCTGGTTTATCAATTTTATTAAGTACGACCATTGGTTTGAGTCAGAGTTCTAGACTCTTTTTAAGCACAAACTTGGTCTGTGGCATCGGCCCTTCATAGGCATCTACTACGAGGATTACAGAATCTACCATTCTCAATACTCTCTCTACCTCACTTCCAAAATCCGCATGTCCTGGGGTATCTACGATATTGATTCTCTCACCTTGATATTCAATCGCGGTATTTTTGGCATAAATGGTGATTCCTCTCTCCCTTTCCTGATCGTTATTGTCCATAACAAGGTCTTGCTCTTCCATTTTTTTGAGGGTTCAAGACTGCCTCAAGAGCTGGTCTACAAGTGAAGTCTTTCCATGATCTACATGGGCGATAATTGCGATATTTCTAATTGCCATCTGTTTTTTGGTATAAAAAATAAAAAACCAGAATCAGATTTCTTGGTTTTTTCTCTAAAATCAAGCATTCTGAAATTGGTCTGAGTATAGCGAATTGAGGAACTTTTTCAATAAAAAAACTTTTTTCATTTTGAAGAGCTAGTTTATTAGTTTATTTTATGTGTTATTGTGCATCAATCTCTTGACATTTTATTGCTTATCGCAACAGAAATGGTCGGAGAAATTATTTTAGCTCTCTTGAGCTGTTTGACCATTGTGTTGATGTAAATATACTTAAAAATTTTTATTTTGCAAGAGAAAAATCATACTTTTTTATGTTTTATATAAAAAAGCTAGTTTTTACCTATAAAAAATCAGATTAAAAAAGTTTTGAAAGTCTGATTTTTTTTCTATTTTTCTGATCCAAAACATCAAAAATTTCTTTTTTCTTTTGGCGGAATTTTTCTTTTTTCTTTTTTTATTTTCTTTTTTCTTTCTTAAAATTAAATATATAATATTATATAATATTATATAATATATAAATACTATATAAGTGTAAGAAGAAAAAAAATTTTGTTTTGATTTGTTTTGTTTTATATAGTTTTCCTAGTTGATAAGCCTATTTGAAGTGCAAAAGTGAAGCACAATTTCTTAGCTTGTTCATAGAAATGTGAGTGTATACTTGTGTGGAGTTCAGATTCTGATGTCCGAGCAGTAGTTGAACTTCTCTCAAATCCGCTCCATTATTCAGCAAAGTAGTAGCGAAAGTATGCCTGAATGAGTGCAAAGTCACGCTCCTTGTGATTCTCAGCTTCTTTTTGTAATCATTGAGAAGAGCAAAAACTCCACCTCTTCCAAGTTGTTTGCCTCGATCTTGTCCTGCAATGATCAAAAAAACATAGTCTTTATCTTCCTTGTGGACTCTTTTATCTTCATTTTTGGTGTAAAGATACTTAAGTTCGAGTGCAAGTTGCTTGATCCTCGACTCATCATCAAAAAATACTGTTCTTTTTCTATCCATTTTCCCTTGAATCTGAAACTGATCGTTTTCTAAAAGTTGATCAAAAGTCAGATTCAGGATTTCTGTTTTTCTGAGTCAAGTAAAATATGCGATCCTGAAAAGTAGTTCATCTCTGATTTTCTTGATCTTATTTTTTGATGTTTTTGTGATCTCAAAGAAATCTTCTACTTCTTGATGAGTAAGATATACTAATTCATTTGGTTTGAATTTCGCTACAGGTATGTGGTAGACTTCTGAATTCATTATCCTCGAAACATAGCACCATTTGAAAAATTTTTGTATGCAATGTTGGTGCAAGACTTGTGTATTGTGTGAAAGTTTTACTTTTTTTCAGTACCCTCTTCCTCGTAAGAATTCTGCTGTTTCCATATATTCGCAGTAGTCAATCAAAGAATCGAGTCAGATTTCATCAAGATGAGGTAGTTCTCCCCTCTGATCTTGGAGGAAATTTGCAAAACGATTCAATACTCATTTGTGGAGTGTCAATGTATTTTTCGTAATTTTTTCGACAAATCTCCTGTATTTTAGATATTTTTCAATGGCAAAATCAATTTTCATTTTTAATCAAAAAGCAAAAAACTAAAATAGAGTTTCCTGCTCAATTTTCCATCTTATATTTGTTATAGATATTGACATATTCAATATCAAGTATAAAATATAAAAAACTGATAGCAAATGACAAACAGGAATATTTGAGAAAATTGTCTTGATTTTCTCAATTTTTTCTGTATATTTAGAGCTGTAGATGGAAATTATAGCAAACGGACTCATCATTTATATGATGAGAATTTTCAGTTATGAAGAAAAATTTTGTATCAGTCAAGCAGATTGAGCAGCACTTTGAGTCTCGCAGAATAAGGAACGAGCAAACAAAGCTGAACTACTACAAGGCTTTGACTACTAAATATGTGAATAAAATAGACCCTGAAAGCTGACTCCTCGACAAATATGTTCGCAAATTGGAAAAATACAAGATTGCGAACGCAAATAAATGCGAAAGAGACAAAAATTCGGCAATTACAGCTTTCAAAAAACAAATTCAACAATGAATCGAGACCAACAGAAAAGGATCTCGCACAATTAAGGTTGCAACAAACAAGAAACCAAAAACAATCGGAAAATCTCTTGCAAAGGAAGAATTTCAGCTTTGGGCAAAAATCTCAAAAGCTGATGACAACGGTCTCGTGACTGAGATAACAACAGGGAATAAAGCCCACTGGAGAGAGACACAAGGAGGACACTACATTTCTGCTTCTATCAATGCAACCTGCTTTGATGAGAACAATGTGCGACCTCAATTCCCTTGGAGCAATGAGGCAATGTCTCGTGGAGACAAAAGAGCCTTGGACATCAAGGAGCAATACCGCAACAATCTGATCAAGATGATCGGAATTGAGGAGGTAGAGAGGCTTGAGAGAGCCGAAAAAGAGAGAGGGAGTCAGATTTCTTCTTCTAGTTTTGGTAGATCTTACTTCAAGGAAATTTACGAAAAATACAAAGCTCTGAATGATGCTATTTTTGCGGCACATCCAAATTGGAGCAGAAAAGCATCTGAGGATCAATCGTGGAAAAAACGACAGGAAAAACGGTCGTAGTTTTATTTGTTTTTAGAAAATGGAAAATACAGAATTATTGCAAGCAATCTATGCGAGATATGTTAGAGGTATTGGCTGAGAAAGAGATATTGCTGAAAAAATTCTTAGAAAGAAGCTCAAAGCCTTAGGAATGACACTAGAAGACTACGAGAAAAGATTTTGAGAAAATTGCATTGACCATTTTTTTCTCAAACTTCCTAAAGTTCCTAAGGAAATGAAGAGAGTTATTTTTTGCTATGCAATGTCTCAGATTTGTTCAACCAAAGAAGAACTCCTTGACATCATTGTATGGCGAGAAGCAAAAGAGGTAGAGCTTAGAACTACAGAAATAAACTTTTTAGAGGTAAGATCTATTGTAGAGACTCTTTGAGAAGCCTTCAAAAAGGAACAGAGAAAACAAAACAAACGCCTGATCATTGCATTTGCTGAGGCGAACGATCTTCATTGGGAATTTACTTCTAATGAGCCTGAAGATAAAAAGCCAAAAAGGAAAAGTAAGACACTAAGCTTTGAAGAGATCGCAGCAATCGCCGCAATGGCTAGCTGAATTAAAAAAACAGAAATCAGAAAGTCATTAGAGTGTAAATAGTCAGATTTACTTATTATTTTTTTACGATATGAGATCAATCAAATTTAGATTCCGAAGTGTATGATGAATGCACGAGGTAGTAGAAATAGATTTCAAAAATCAGAAAGTTTTGTTATCAAATTGAGATTGTAGAGATATTGCAAGCGGAGTGCTTATGCAGTCTACGGGAACATTTGATAAGAATTGAGTTGAGATTTTTGATGGAGATATTGTAAAGGGAAACAAAATATTAGACCTCCATCATGAGCCGTGTGTTGTGTTTTATGATAAGTTTAAGCTTTGATTTTATGCAAAGCTTGCTCGTACATGGGAATACTGATTTTGTTGAAGAACTTGATATAGCAGAGAATATATGGTAGAGCAAAAACACAAAGTTGTTATTGGTAATATTTACGAGAATCCTGAATTGATTGAGAAATAGAATCATAAGTCAGATTTTTTATCTTTTTTTATTAAATAATGAGCCAAATAGAACACAAAAAAGGGAAACTTACTCCGATACAAACTTCTCCTTTAAGCATAGAAGAATGGTGCAAAGAAAAGGTATCATGAAACTTGGAGAGTTATTATGAAAATTATACTGAAAAATTCCTTGATGAGCATAGTAGGAAGTATGTTGTGTTGAATTGAGTGCTATACTCAGTTGATGGTAGTGATATTGATGAAGAATGAGATATTGCAATTATGACAAAAAATGCAGATTGAACTCTAGACTATCATCTAAGGTATTATAACTGATGAACATACTTTGAAGAGATGCTTGAATATGCTCTTGAGAAAATGAATGAAGAAAAAAAGGATACCTCAAAATAGGGTATCCTTGCAAAAAACTCTTTGCACTAGACTTTTATCTTTAATTAAAAAAAGAAAATGCAAGAATTAGAAAAAATCCTCAACTCTATGATTAAGAGATGATGGAAGCCTTGGAACAAAGAATATACAACAATCGATGTCATACAAGACGGAAGGGAAGAATGTTTAATGTTTCGGAATGTACCAAAGAGGCAAATGCAAGCATATATTTTTCGTTCTCTCGTAAGCATAGAAAGCGGATTTTGGCAATTTGTGTGCCAAAACAAACTCCTCTCAGACAAGGTAGATCTTCAAGACTATCTCGAAGATAGCTACTGATTCAGGAGATGTCCATTCGATACAAATTGAATGTATCGAATCATGCAGTCCGCTCTTTATTCTGAGGAGGATTTGGAAAAGTTTTTAGTTGAGAATATAAAAGTGGACTAAGTCAGATTTTTTATCTTTTTTTATCTTTACCCTATGTCTAAATCCTGAATATGCACAAACTGTTGATGGACTATACCTCCACGACATAAAGATACACTCTGCTTGGATTGTTTGTGAGCTACAGCAAGAAAGAAAAAGCTCACAAGTATGCACACCAAGGAGCTTACAAATAGAGAAAGGAAATCAAAGCAAGCTCAAAAGAAAAAAAGCAAGAAAATCTGATCATAAATTCGGAAATTCCGAATCACTACTCTTTACACTGTCCGAATGAATAAAATGGTAAAGCAAAAATACAACCGAATAGCACTCAAAAGGGAATACCTCGAGAGCGACATACTAGAGCTTGCAGAGCGAATCAGGCAGAAATTCGGAGGTGGAAACGGCACAATCAACCTCAACACTTGTTGATGGAGAGAGATGAAAGACCGCCACATTGAAGAGCGTGAGAGAAAAGCTCTTGAGAAGTCTGAAAGAGAGAAAATCAAGGCTCTTGCAGTTCCAAAAAGTAGATACTACGAAATGAAAAAGGAGCTGATCGAGGGAATGATGCAAGCAATCACAATAGAGATGAAGAAGATCAAAACCTGAGAATGAAGTGTGATTGCTCTCAGGGAATTGCGGAGAATGGTCAAGGCTGAACTGCTTGAGCCTTACAATATCACTCAGACCACGAACAAGATCGAAAATGAGGAGTTGCCTCTTTCTGAAGCTGATCAAGCTTTGCTTGCTTCTTTACTTTGAGCTGATGATGAGGATGAAGAAGCTGATTGATAGAGAATTGTTTCTGCAGAGAATGCAGGACAAAGTCTTCAGGAGAGCGTTCTTTGAGCCGAGATTCTATGAGTATTGCAACTACTACTTCAGGGAATACTTCAGCTTTTCTACTCCTCCAGCACTCAAGCAGATCTATACTGCACTTGAGCAAGGCAAGAATGTCTTCATCAAGTGATTCAGATGATCAGCCAAGACAACGATTGCTCAGATGTATATCAACAACTGCATCGCATACAAGAGGCGTAGGAACATTATGCGATACAGTCAAACGATAGATAGTGCAGAAGAAAACCTGACCTATATTGCGAACTCCTTGATCTGAGATACTGAGTGAGGGCAAAGGCTCGTGAATGATTTCTGAAACCTTTACTACTCAGAAAGCTGAAGCAGAAAAGGTCAGAAGAAAATCAAGAGGACAAACAAATTCATCACGGAAAACGAGTGCTATGTCAGGGCGATGTCGCTCGGAACTTCTCCGAGAGGGAAGAACTACACGGCAAGTGATGGAAAATTCAGACCTGATCTCTTGATCTTTGATGATGTAGATACTATTCAGTCTTGCTCAAGCAGAAAGAAGATTGACCGCTGATTTGAGTTCCTCTTGAATGAAGTGATCGGAGGAACGACTGGAGCGTGTCAGATGATCTTCCTCTGAAATGTGATCTATGAAGACTGACTCGTTCCGAGATTCGAGGAACATATCAAAAATGATCCCTCACGGCTGATCATCAACCTTGCAATCTACGATGAAGCAGGAAATATCGTTTGGAATAGATTCGTTGAAACCGATGCTGAAGCTGAGAAACTGAACGAGTGAATCACGGACTCAAACAAAAAATACACGAGTCTAGAGGCTGAGAGGAGAAGACTCTGATCAATCTCTTTCAGCCAGAATTATCTTCTGATTCCGTATGTTCTCGGTCAGCATATCATCAAGAGATCAATGATCCAGTATGATATGAACTGCAAGGACTACAAAGGATTTGAAAAAATTCAAATCTGAGTCGATCCTGCAGCATCAGAGAAACAGTGATCAGACCTCTTTGCGATGTGTGTCGCAGGACTCAGAGATGGTAGGCGGTATATTCTTGAGACCGTGGGACTCAAGGAAGAAGAAAAAGACCTCAAAAATGCAATGGAAGTTCTCAGAGGACTCTATACCAAGCGGAATGCAACAAGAGTGATCGTGGAAACGGTAGCATTCCAGCTCATTATGAAGAAGCATATTGCGAGGGAATGAATGGCGGTCAAACCATACAAAACGATAAAGGACAAAGTCACAAGGCTGATGGAAAGGCAAATGGACTTTGAGGATCACAAGATCGTTTTCTGACCAGACAACGATGATGCAATCAAGCAACTCTTGGAGTTCCCCAACGGCGAACACGATGACTTTGTGGATGCGATACTGCTGGCAACCAGCAATGTATGATCAGGCTTTTTTATCTCTTCACTCTAATAAAAATCTATGTGAAAAAGAGCAGAAAATTCAAAAAAGAGTTTTGATATAAGCGAGGCAACGGAGCTTTTGGCTTGTGAGAGAAAGATCCTTGAGTTTCTCCACAAGGACTCAGAGCATCATCTTGATGATGTTAGACCGATCACTCAAGTCACTCTTTTTGAGCTACGAAAGCGAATACAAGAGAAAAAAGACTGACTCACTAATGTCAGGTGGGCTTGAGAGAATGATTAGTTTTATATTTTTTATACTACAGGATGGAAGAATTGTTCGATTATATTGATAGAAGACTGACTACTGATGAAGTAGCAGAATTTTACAAAAAAAGACAAAAAAAGATCGATGAGATCAAAGAAATTAGACCACACGATATCTGAGAAGATGAATTGACTCTCAAACGATGAATATGGAAAAATTATGATTTTGGGGGGAATCCAAAAGCTCAAGAACTGATGGATAAATACAACCAGCTAGAAAGTGAATGAGTAAGTATGCACTCATCTCAGATGAAACTGCTCCTATGCGAAATCATAGATCTTGTTGATTGATATATTTACAATGATTGGAGCGGAGATTATATGACCAAAGAAGAGGCAAAGCAATATGTCCTCACTTCAAAATAGTTTTTATTTCATCACAAAAATAGAAAATGGAACAAGAAACAATCCTTTGTGCGTGTGTGCTTATTCAAAGCAACATAGCAATCTTCGGAAAGAGGCACTGAGATGCGATCTTCATCGCAAAGAATGTCTACGGTTGTGAATCTGTCCCTGCGGACAAGCAAGGCTTTCGAACAAGCAAAAAAAGATTCCTTGATAGGAAGCAGGCTCTCAAGCTTGCACTCAGAGGAGGGCAAATCAAGAGGCTTGATGAGCAAGGGAAACCGATCAACTATGCAGGGAGAGATGAGCTTTACTCGGAGGATCTACGATAAATACGGAATATCTAAGTTTTTATTTTATACTTACATACACAAATGCGAACTAAAGAAGATCAGCTTAAAGAGCTGATTGAAAAGTATCAATTCCTAAAAGTAGGAAAGAAAACCACAATATGTCTTCTCACGCTGAGGAATGGATTTGAGATCCTGACCAGTTCATCGTGTGTAAATCCTGATGATTATGATAGGGAAATTGGAGAAAGAATCTCGTATAGGAAAGCTATTGAGAAACTCTCTGATATACAGTGATACTTCTTACATCCTCAAAATTAGTTTTTTATCTTCTAAAAATATGATACAATGGCAAAAAATTATGAAAAAATCTCTGAGACAAAATTCAAGTGGTCAGAGGAAAGACACCACGAAGGAGAGATTGATGCAATTCAATACCTTCAGCATCTAGCAGATCAGCTGAACACAATGAGGAAACTCGTTGCGAATGCAAACACTATTCAAGATCAATTCTTGCAGGTTGTTGAATACTACAACGAGTCAAGAAAAGTTCTGAAAGAAGCAAAAGAGAAGCTTCATCTCGCAGTGAATGTTCCTGATGCGATAGATCTTCCTGAATGTGTGTCAATCATTGAGATCATTCCTGAGAATCTACCAAAAATCAGCATTGCTAGAGATGAAGCAGAAGAAAAAAATGTAGAATAAAAAAAGAAGTCTGAGTAAAAATCAGACTTTTTTCTTTTTTTGTAAGCAAAACACTTGGAGATTGAGGGGGTCGTGATTATACTACGGACAATGATCATTTATTCACGAGTAGAGCGTATGGGAATCTTCAACAAGATCAAAAATGCAGTAGTAAAATCCCTGCTTGGCAGAAATATCGATTTTCATCAGAAGAATTTCCTCTGAAGTACGAGGAATATGCCTTTTTTTAATACCAAAGATTTCGTAGTTTCCAAGCAGAATTTTCTTGAGCTCTATGAGGGGAATGCGGATATTTCAGGAGCAGTCAAAAAGATTGCGAACAATGTGTCAAAGAACGGTCTCTATCTTGAGGATCACAAAGGAAATCAGCTCAAAGACAAGTCAGGAGATTTGGAAATATCAAGGTTTTTTAAGACTCCAACTTTTCAGGACTTCAAGAGAGATATTTTCAGAAACTATCTCATCACTGGAGAACTCTACATTGTGCCGAGCTTCAATCTCTACGGAGAAGTTGCAGGATTCCAAGTGCTAGACTCTAGGATGATGACCAAGATGTATGATCAATACGGAAACATCATACAGTTCATTCAGTCTAGCTTCATCAGTGGTCAGATTATCAAATACGATCCTCATCAGATCGCCTATTTCCTCTATGATAAATCTCTCTACAACGAACACGATGGAAGATCTATACTAACAGGGCTGATGTATGATGTGCTGAACGATCTGAATGCAGTCAGATCTAACTACTTCTACTATAAAAACAGTGCCGTGCCATCAGCAATCCTGCTCCTCAATGAGTCTATGACTGAGGAGGAAATGCAGAATGCAAAAGATCAGTTTGATGCACAATACAAAGGCTTAGAAAACAGCCACAAAATGCTGATTGGTGCTGGAGTGTCAGACATCAAGACGCTTTCATTCTCTCCTCGTGATATGGATACCGTAGCTCAGAGAAAGATCACAACAGAAAAAGTCGCAGCTGCTTTCTGAGTGCCAAAATCAGTACTCTGATACTCTGATGATGTGAACTACAACAACGGAGACAACAACTCAAGGGAATTTTACAAAGGGACAATATACCCTATGGAATCAACCTTTGAGCATATTCTGAACAAGCTCGTGGAAATGTTTTTGCCTGAGATTGCTGAGCAGTATGTGATCAAGTGTGATGGAGAAGTGATTCCATTCTCTGAAGAATACCTAGAATCTCAGAGGAAAGATCTTGCAAGCGGAATCAAGACTATCAATGAGATCAGAATTGATCGTTGAATGGAAGCAAGCAAAGAAGAGAATGCAGATAAGCTGATCATCTCAAGGAATATGGTATTGCTTGAAGATGCTTCACTAGATGCAGTTTTATCTCCTGATGAAGTATAAAATGGCGGTATCTGCAGACTACAGGAGACTCCTGAAGAAAGAGGCAAAAGCCTATACCATTTGTCAGAAGAGCTTCAAAAAGCAGGAGCAGTTCTTGCTAGATCATCTTGAAGAACTCTACACAAAATATCCTCTTCAGATCTCTCTTGCATACGAGCATCTCAATAAAGCTCCGAATCTCTACAAAAAGGGGCGATATGAAGACTATGTTGAAGAGCCACTCGGAAGCTTCCGAGCTGAAATGTGAGTTGATGATCTGATTGATAAGCTAATGAATCCAATCTCGAAAGGAGTGGAAAAAGGCTACAAAAGAACACGGAGAAAGTTCAAAACGATTTTGGAGGAGAACGCTCTGATATATAACCTTGATACTATGCTGAATTATGTAAAAGATCGAGGGAAGCTTCAGCTTTCCAACTTTCGCTGAGCAATTGCACACACAACAAAGTTTGAGGTCATAAAAGTTCTGAAAGACTGACTCAATAATCAGCTGACCTACAATCAAGTCAGGGACAACATCATCAAGGTCAATAGTTCGCTTTTCTCTAAAGCGAGAGCGAGGACAATCGCAGTGACTGAGATGGCGAAAGCCTACGAATACGGAAATGTGCAACCTATGAGACAACTTGAGTCAGTTTGAGTCTCTGTACTGAAACAATGGCAAACTTGTGAAGACTGAAAGGTAAGACCTGAGCATACGGAATGCGAACAACTAGGGCGAGTCCCTTTGGACTTTGTATATCCCTCAGTTTGAGTGCAATACCCTCCAGGCTGACCAAACTGTAGATGCACAATACTGCATAAAATCAATGACTAATTTTATCACATAAAAAGTCAGTAATGAAAAAGAAAGAAATCAAGCTCATCAAGGAAAAAAACTTTTTCCAAGTCCTACGAGACAAAAAATCAGTGCAAGACTTCGAGGAAGATGGAGTCAAAGGTGTTGAGATTGAGTGATATGCTTCCACTAAAGATAAGGACAGAGGTCACGACATCGTTGATCCTCAAGCATTCAAAAACGCACTTGATCTTTATATGACCAATCCAATCGTGCTTTTGCAGCATAATATGGAGAAGCCAATCGGAGTCGTGACTGAAGCAAAGATCGATGACAACGGTCTCTATGTTAAGGCAAGAATCACTCAAGATGTGGACTGAGTAATCAGTGCAATCAAGAACGGAGTATTGAGAGCCTTTTCAATCGGTTATAAGATCAAGGATAGCGAATTCTTGGAGGAAGAGACCTCTGATGGTCGAGACTATGCGAACATCATCAAAGATCTCTCACTCTTTGAGATCAGCGTTGTATCTGTTCCTATGAATGCTTACTCCTTGATGAAGTCTATCGGAGACTGCTTTGAGATCAAAGAAGCTACTGAAGAAGAGCAGAAAAAAACTGATTCTGAAGAGCAAGAAACCGCAGAAGATGAAGAAGAAAAATCAGCTGATGAAGATGAGGAAGCCGAGTCTGACAAAGACAAGGAAGAAAAGAAGTCTGACTCAGATGATGAATCTGATGAAGATGAAGAGCAAGATCCTCCAACAGATACAGATGACTCAGATGAAGAAGAGGAAGACAAAAAGTCCCTTGCTCCAGAAGGTAAAAAAGCAGATGAAAATTCTGACATAGAAGAGCCTGAGAAATCGGCACAACCTGAAAATGGTGCTGAAACTGCACCAGAGAGCAAAAAAGCTCTCGGAACGGCTGAAGGATTGAAGGATCTTCAAATCAAATCAGTTGAAAACTTCATCTCCGCAGAGATGAAATCAATTGAGAAAAAGTTCTTGGATCAGCTCGCTAAAAAAGATGAGAAGATCTGAAAACTAGAAGAGAAGCTGAAAAATGCTCTCGAACTGCTCGGAGGAACGATTGAAGTTCTCTGACAACTTGACAAAGCGGTAGCAAATACCGTGGTCAAGACTTGATATACTTATCAAGCACCAAAACAGAAGCAAAACTCAAGCAAGTATAGCTCGCTTGTAGCTAAGCTTCAGGATTCTTAATCCGACTTTTTATTCTCTCAATAGAAGAAAAAAATGAATATCAAAGACTTAATGATGAAAGCAAAAACAATAGCTGATATTGCTTTCGATGAAAAAGATTTTGCCGATGTAGAAACTAAAGCAAACGAGGTAGTGCATACACAAAATGCAGGTCTCGGAAAGGAAATTATCCCAACCAATGTAATGAGCGATAATTTGCTTGATCTTTTGCCTCAATACTCAAAACTTTTGCCTCTTCTTCCAGGTAATCACGGAAATGATATGCCTATCTCTTCCAAAGTGCCTGTAATCGGAGAAGCTGGACTCTTCTCTGGAAATAGTGAATGGACTTCAGGAGATGGATTTGCATTTGTTCCAACTAAGAACTGACCAGCAACAGGAGAAGTGGTAATCGTTCAAGGTCAATTCATTCTTGACATTGCTATCTCAAAAAGAGAATTGAACTATGCTCCAGCTCAGCTTGAATCAATTATCAGAGAAAGAATGAATAGATCTGCTGCTAGAACGATTGATGCTGTAATTATCAACGGAGATACTGCTTCGACTGGTAATGTGAACGGAACATACAACGCTAAAGCATACTTTGCTCAGATTGACAACGGTATCAGAAAAGTTGGTATCGGAAACACTGTTGTGAATGTAGGTGCAATGACTGCGAAATCATACCTTGATGTCGTTGCTAAGCTAGATGAGGGGTATCAATCAGACCTCGAAAATCTCTTGATCATCGAGCCTAACAATGTGTATATGAAATCACTTGCATTTGATGAAGTGATCACAGTTGATAAGTTCGGATCTCAAGCAACTATCAATAGCGGTGTTCTTGCTAAGGTATGGAACATTGACAAGATCACTGCAAGAGATTTCCCTGCTTTGACTGCTTCGACTGGTGCGGTTTCTGCTACAGGATCTGAAAATACAAAAGGATCTTTCGCAGTAATCTATAAGCCAGCAATCCAATATGGATTTGGTCAGCCATTGGAGATCGATGCATTCAAAGTGCCTGGAAAGGGTGTGCAACTTGTTGCGACAATGGAATTTGGATTTGCTATTGCTGATGAAGTAGCAGGTCTCGGAAAAACTGTTGGACTTGGAGCGAATGTGACTCTTTAATCTTTATCTCTCAAGGGGGTGTCGTGATTCACGACATCCTCACTAGAGAGGCTTTTATTTGCCTATATAATAAATAATGAAACAAGTGTTTGAACTCAAAAATATCTCTGAAGAAACTCAGCTCGTTCTCAATGAGAATTCGGAAAAAGTAGAAGTAGAAGCTGGAGAAACATTCAGAACTACGGAGAAAAGTTACCTGAAGAATTATGCTCATATCTTTGCTTTGGCTACTGATGAAACAGAAAAAAAAGATAAGAAATCTGAGTCTAAGAGTAAAAAAGCAAAAGATCAGACTCCTCAAGATCCTGAGCCTACAGTAGAGCCTCAAAATAATGATGGAGAAGCTGGAGAAGAAAAGAAAGCTGAAACCGATCCTGTAGATCCTGAAACTGAGACAACAGACAATACTCAGGAAACTCAAGGAGCTGAGAATACTCCTGAAACTTCTGAAACTGAAGGGGAAGAAGATAAAAAAGCTGAATCTGAAACTCAAGAAACTGCATAATTTAGAGTATAAATCACTATCAAATGTATTCAAATCTTGAACTTTTCAAGCAATATATCGGAGTGAGTGGAAACGAGCAAGATCAACTCTTGACCTCGTTCCTCCAAACTGCATATCAGAAAATCAACAAGCTTTGCTGAGTTGATAGTTTTTTGCTCAAAGACCGTGAGCAGATGGTGGATCTGAGAGCGATTGTGGAAAGTTCAAGAGGATTGGAGGTTTACCTGAAGAATAAACCAGTCAAGCTGATCAAAAAGATCAATGGAGAAGCCTATACAGGAGTCAAAGGGAAAGACTATCTTGTAATCTACGATAGGAGAGTCATATTCCAAAGACTACCGCTCAATGACTTCTGATTTCTGACTTTTGAGTATGAAGCAGGCTATGATGAAACTGATCTCCCTGATGATCTGAAATTGATGGAAATGATGATCGCAAGCGGAATGTGGCAACAGCACGGCAATGAGTGAGTGCAAAGCTACAAGCTCGGAGATGAACAGATTGTCTTTGGCTCTGCTAGTGGTGGAGGTGCTGATGATCAATTCTTCAGCTTCAAAACCTTACTCAATAAGTATAAAAACTTTAATCTTCCAGTATAAGCAATGACAATCTTCTATACGAAAAAAGCAACGCTCTCCAGGCAAGAGAGAAATGAAAAAATGGTCACTACTCGAGTAAAAAAATGATGTTTTGACTGCAGTGTGCAACCAGTCTCAGACAAGGACTGAATCACTGGAGGGTCAATGCTGACAACTAAAAAGCTCTATACTGACCACCAAGACCTCAAGCCGTGAGATAGATTGACTATTGATGGAGTCGTGTACATCGTAGACTCGGTGCAAGATTGGAATGGACTCAGGAGAAAATACAAAAAAGCTTTTATCAATGAGAGTAAAGGGAACTAATGCAACTCAAAGGAGACCTCAAAGCAATCGGAAAGCTCAATGCGAATGTATCAAAATCAATACAACTGATGCTGATGAAAATTGCACTTGAGATCTCTAACACTGCAAAAACGCTCGCTCCTTACCTATCAGGAACGCTCAGAAGATCAATCTGAATCGCTACCAATAGAATTGCTCAGGGGGTGGTAGTTGTATGATCTCCTGTAGCCTATGCAAAAAGGAGAGAGTTTGAAAACAAGCTCAATCCTGACAGAAAGTTGTATTTGGAGAGATGATACACGATGAACAAAGAAAAAATTGATAAAATAGCAAAAGAAAGTATGCACAAAGCTCTCTTTAGCAAATAGAATCTTTATATTGAAATGCTAGAAAATGACTCAAACATTCGGATTCAAGGAGATTGGAGATGTCATCTATACCAAAATGCAAGAGATCAAAAATACTGACTGAAGAGTTGGTGCAGTATTCAATAGGGATATAAAGATTGAAAACGGTGTGAGTCTTCCTGCGATCATTATCACTCCTTGAGCCTGAAACATTGACTACTTGGACTCCTGCTCCTACAAAAGCAGAACGACCTATACCGTCAGACTTCTTGACTCTCTTCAGGAGAACTACGGAGAAGTTGAGGACAATTTCAGGATCGTTGCTGATATGATAACAGCAAGGCTGAAAGAAGTCTGAAAAATCTCACGGAATAATAATGATGGCAAGGGGAATACCATCAGTTGCCGTTTCGATTATCAACGAGGCTTCACTGATACGCAAGAGCCTTTGAGAGTATTCGAGATCAACTGCAACTTTGAAATCGTGGAAAACTAGTTTTATATCACAAAATATCGGAAAATGGCAAGAAAATGTATGGATTGTCCTGAAAAAGAGACAGAAAACATTGACCTTGAGCAAGTAGAGGTCAAGGAAGAGAAGAGATTCTCTTTTCCGAGGCTCTGAGTCTCGGTCGTAGCAAAAACGCTTGAGGAAGCTCAAGAGCAAATCAAAGCTCTCACAAGTAAAGACTATGAGACAAAATCTTTAGATTCTAATCAAGAATAAGAATGGCTGAAGCATTTATCGGAAGATTGTCCGCAATCGGACTAGGTAAGGAAACAACAAGAGGAACAAAGGTTGCTCCTAAGGTATGGATTCCAAAGACTACAGGGGTATTGAGTCCATCGTTCGAGGTGGCAACTGATGACTCAGGATATGGAGTGATCGATGAAGTGTTTGATACCATCACGACAAAAAACCTCTCAAAGCTAAATCTTGAGGGTATCGTGAGAGATAACTTCATCGGTTATCTTTTGCTTGGAGCTTTGGGTAGCTATGAGAAACTCAAGGTATTCAAGGGAAGTGTAACTGGTGGAACACCTAAAAGATGAGATTCAGTGACTGGTGGAGTCTTGAAAAAGATCGTAAAAGTTGGAACTGATCTCTACTACTGTTTCAGTGGAAATGTCTCAGGAGCAAGTATCACAAATGGAACTTGGACGCTTGCAGCAACTCCAGTGAATAATATCAATGCTCACTTCTTCTCAAGAGCAAACACGAACAATCTTCAGACTTTTACGCTCTATGGAGATGATCCTGTTGCTTCAAGTTGTGCTCCTTATTCAGTGATCAATAACCTCGAGATCTCGTGTGAGGTAGCTGACTTTGTGAAATTCTCTGCTGAGTTTATGGGAAAGCAGATGCAACCTGTAAACCAAGGGGAAGTGACTCCTGCCTATGCTGATGAGCCTGCATTCACGGCTTCAATGGCTGGAGTAAGGTTTGCTGATAATGAAGCAGGTCTCAACTCTGCGACTGAGGTATGTATGCAAAACTTCAGGCTTGCTATCAATAAGAATATCACTGACATTCAGTGTTTCGGAGATACTGATGTGTCTGCATTCTATGGTCAGCAACTCGGTATTGAAGGAGATTTTGAAGCGGTGTATAATGACACAACGCTCAGAGATTATGTGATCAATTCCAAAAAGAAAGCTCTCAGATTCTATGCTGAGAATAAACAAAACGGATATTCTGCGATGTTCATTGATGTGATGAAGTGCGGTCTCAATGAGTGGACTCCTACGGATAACAACAACGAACTCACAAAGCAGACAATGGGATTCTCTGCTCAGTATGACAATGCTTCAGGAACTTCAATCGAAGTGCTACTCTTCAACTCCAATGCTGCGGGGTATTAGAAAAAAAGCCACTTATAAGGTGGCTTTTTCTTAAAAACGAGAAATTATAAACAAGAGAAAAAGTGCAATTCATAAAATTCGCAATCGATAATTGGATTTTTTCTCTTGTTTTTTTTGAAGTTTGATCTCAGTTCCATCGAGAGTCATTTCATAGTTATTGTTTAGGTATTCTTGAACCTCAAGAGCATCTTCATATCAAGATGTTTTGTGTTTGTAAAGAAGGTTTTGTAAATCAGGATAGTAAAAAGTCCAATTATTTCGGATTTCATCAGCTTTCTTTTTTAATTCTTCAAAAGAAAGTTTTCAGTGTTTGATTCTATAGCAAAAATCAAAACTTACATTTCATAAGGGCAAATCATAAAGATAGAATCACCAAATAAAAGAATAGTGCTTACTCTCTCAAATTCTCAAGCTTTTTGTAGATCAATCTTTAGTGATCTCTTTTTCTAGTTCGGTTCATTTCTCAATCCATTGTGCTTTTTCTGATTGTAGAGGTTTTGCTTCAAGGAAATTTCGAAAAGTATGCAAGTGATCAGCTATAGCTAAAGGATTGCTTCAATGAAAACTAATGGTAGTTTTTACATACCACAAATCTTGATTTTCAGGTTCATATTCTTGGTTTATCGTATGAAAGCCTTCATTTGAAAGTAAAGTTGTTTTTTTGAGTCCGTTACTTGTGTCCTGAACAAATTTTCACTCTCAGTCTTTCTCTTTAGTCCAAATGAATCTTGATCTATATCTACTCATTTTCTCGTTTACAAGATAAATTTTTTTGATATTAGTAAAATAGACCTTTTTTACAAGTTTTTTTGTATAGCAAAAAATAAAAAAAGTATAAAAAGATTTGCAATTTGTATAGAAAAATGTATAATACAATATACATAAAGTTTATATATCCATCAAAAAATGACTAAAAAAGAGAAAGTAAAAGAAGATTTGCTCAAAAATCCTCAAACCGCCAAGCTGAGCGAAATAATCGCTCTATTGGAGTCTGAAGGGTATGAGCTGAGAAAGCCTAGTGGATGAAGTCATCATAAACTCGTGCATCTTAAGAGTAAGGCTTCAATTCCTTTGCCTATCCACAATGGAGAAGTAAAAGATGTATACAAGACAATGATCAAAAAATTTTATCTTAAAAATCAAGAAGAATGACAAAAGAAACAACAATCCTCATCCCAGTAGATGGGAAAAACTATCAGCTCAGTATCCAGCCTCTTGATGAGGTTTGGGACTGAGAGAAGATGGTATATGTTAAGTGTAAAGAAGCAGGTATTGACTGCGAGTATCCTGAATCTGATTTACCAGCTCTTATTCAAGATATGGAACACTTGATCAGAGATGAATTAGCAACTGCAAAAGATTCGCAGATCAATATTAGAGTAAAAGCAAGAGACAAGGTATTGCTCCAGCAATACGCCTCAGCTGGTGGGTATCGCTCTTTGAGTGAATATCTCATCGCTAAAGGCTTGCAAGTTGCATAAATATTGGTATGATATCAATATATTTATTTGGTCACCAAACAACACAATGAAAAAATGTCCTTTTTGTGCAGAAGAAATTCAAGCAGAAGCTAAAAAATGCAAGCATTGCTGAGAGTTTCTAGATCAAGAGAAAAAGCAAAACAAAAACTGAATTGGAGATTTTTCAAGATGTAAAATTCTGAAAGAATGACCAGCAAACATTCGTTGTCCAAAATGCTGATTCCACGGAATAACTAAAGAGATCAAATGAGACTACAATCCAGTTATCTTTTGGATTCTATTCTTGTTCTTTCCTGTAATTTGAGGTATCTTGTATTATCTTTTTGCCTCAAAGAATAGGTATGTTTGTCCTGATTGTGAGACTGATTATGTAGAAGTGTTATCACAAGCTTCAAATGATACTGAAAAAGAGAAAAAGAAAAATATAAACTGGAGAACGATCTGAATTGCAATTGGAATTTGATTTCTAGGGCTGATGCTTCTTATTTTCTTATGAGGGGAATAAAAAAGAAAATTATATGAAAAACCTGATCAAAAAAGTCAGGTTTTTTTTCTATTTTATGGGAAAAATACTTGGAGATTGAGGGGTGCGTGACTATACTGAAAAATGAGCTGAGAGGTTTTTTCTCTTGTTTACTCTCAGCTTGTTCAAAAGAAATGAGAGAAAGATTTTTATACCTTACCAAAAAAAGAGATGAAAAAGGAAATCAAAGTAATGCTCAACGGAGTAGAAAAAGTAGTAGAATTCAAAGAGATCTACACAAGAAAGATTGATAGAGAATTCAGCAACCTCCTTTTCGGAGAAGGAAGTGTAACAGGAAAAGATGTGAGTCTTGCACCTGCAAATGTTCAAAAAGCTAATGACTATCTCATTGAAGCAATGACCAATCTAACACCAGATGAAATTGACCAGCTTTCAGTGAAAGATTTTGATGCAATTATGAAAATTGTTGTATCAATTAAAGAAGTCCCCCTCAAATAGAACTGACTCTCAATCAGTTCAGAAAAACTTTGAGAACAAAAAGTAATGTCAGCAAAGAACATAGAGACTATATATTGATCAAAGAACTCTATCACTGCACACCTAAGGAGCTTGAAGAAGTAGATGAGCATATTCTTCAGCTCCACTACTCTATGCTGATGATAGAGAGACAAGAAGAATACCTAGAAAACAAGAGGAATGAACAAAGAAATAGTCAAAAAAATTCATTTCCTAAAAAGAGATAATGTATGAACGATAGTCAATACAAATTGAGTCTTTTGATCGAATCTCAGAACTTAGCCAGTAAAGAAATTGAAAGGCTACAGTGAGATGTCGAAAGGCTACAAAAACAGATGCAATCAGCAGGACAAGTAGTGCAAGGGATGATGGGAGGGATTTCTTCTTATGCTCAAGGAATAAAGAACTCGCTCTCAACCATTTCTTTTTCTGCAACAATCCAAGCAGCAAAAGAGCTTTGGAATACTTTTTCTAATATCACAAAAGAAATTTGGAATAGTACAGGAGCTTTGGCAGCTGCTATGGAGCCAATAGAAAATTCTTATAAAAGACTTTCTGCTCAAGCAGGAATATCCTCTGATGCTATGCTCTCTGCTATGAAAAAAGCGAGTCTTGGAACAGTATCAGAATTTAGTTTGATGTCTGCTGCGAACAAGGCTTATTCTCTCGGAGTGATTAGCAATACTGATCAGATGACAACTCTGATGGAGATTGCGAGAGTCAAAGGTCAAGCAATGGGAAGAACGATGAACGAGGCTCTTGATGACATTGTGACTGGTCTTGGTCGTGGATCTGCTATGATTCTCGACAATCTTGGAATTGTAGTCAATCAGACTGAGGCTCAAAAAGCCTATGCAGACTCTATAGGAAAAACCGTTGAACAACTTTCTGAGCGAGAAAAAAAGCAAGCTCTCATAAATGCAGTAGTAACTCAAGGGAAAACAGAACTTGAAAATGCAGGGAATGCAACACTAGATTTTGCAGGGAAACAAGCAAAACTTGCTACAACTTTTGAAGATTTAGGGACACTCTTTGGAAAGAGTCTTTTGCCATCAATCTGAGGAGCTTATGACAAGATGAATGCTTGGCTTGATGAACATATAAAATCAATAGAGTTGGCGGTATCTGCTGTAGGAGAAACAATCGGAAATGTAATTGATATGATTGTTGATACTGTTTCTGAAGCACTATCAATCGTTTGAGATATTTGGCACTATACGGTTGATCTTTTTGCTGAGGGGGTGAACAACATTGTAGGGTTTTTTTCTGACTGAACAACAGGTCTCAAATGAGACTGGTCAGATTTTTTTTACTATTTTCAGCAAGGTATTGCAACAATTGTAGGAGTTGTCCAAATAGCTGTAGGAGGAATCAAAGGAACTCGAGAAGGGCTCAAAGCCGTTGCCTATGCTGTTGTAAATGATATTTATACTGCTTTTAGCTGAGGAGCTAGTGGTGTTGCACAAGTATTCTCTAATATCGTTTCCGATGTAACAACAAATCTCAAGAAGATGGCAAACTATGCTATCAAAGCAATCAATTGGCTTGCTGAACAAGCAAACAAAATTCCTGGAGTAAATCTAGGAAAGCTTGACCTCTTCACAATCACAGAAAGCGGAACAAAAAGTAGTGTCTGAATGCTAACCAAGCTCTTCACAGAGCCTATAAAATGAGCTACACAAGCAGGACAAAAAGCTCTGGATGGAATGATTGATACCTATGTAAACAGAGTGCAAAAGCTCAACGAAGAAACAAGCCTTGTCAATTGAGGCGGTGGGAAAAAGATGTCGGCTGGAGGAGCAGATGCAAACAATAAAGATAAAAAGTGAGGATCAAAAACTGATAAAAAGTCAGGAATGGAAGACCTCAAAAAAGAAATGGAAGAGTATGCTAAGGGCACAAAAGACCTCTACAAATCAATCCAAAAAGAAGCTGACAACTGGCTTAGTAATCAAGTCAAGAATATCAACGAGCTAGATAAAGAGTACCAGAAGTCCTTTGATAAGATTCAAGACAAGATCGATGAAACCACCAAAAAAATTGAAAGTCTGACTAAAGAGATCGCAGGACTCAAGCAAAAGCTCGTAGACCTCCAAACCGAACAGACGCAAAGTGTAGCAAAGGAATATGTGAATGCAAAAAAAGAACTCCAAGCACTTGAGGAGCAATACAAAGGACTCAAAGAAGTTGCTGATGGTGTCTCTCGTGAAGATCTCAAAGGAGTCGGAGGTATTGGAAAGTATGATGTAGACTTGATCAAAAAATACAAGGACTACCAAGATGAAATGAAGTCTGCATATACTGGACTCTCTGAAGAAGAGAGGAAAGCAATGGATCAACAGATCGCCTACCAAGAGCGATACCGATGACTCAACAATGTAGAGAAGATCAAGGAGGACTACAGGATCAAAAAAGAAGAAGTCCAAGCTGAACTTGATCAGAAAATCGCAGCTCTTGCTCTCGAACAAGACACACTCAGAGCAAACCGCAAAGAGCAACAAAAGCTTCAGGATGAGCGAATCAAAAGGATCAACGAGGAGATCGCAAAGCGACAAGAAGTCGCAGACAAGAAAAAGGAGTTTGAAAAAAAATATATGGAGATCCTCGAGATCAATCATCAAAAGCAAGTAGATATGACCAACAAGCTCGTGGAGCAACGAAATGCAGTCTACAGAGCAAAGATGAGAGCAATGTCTGCTGGATCTGCTGATGGATCAAGAGCTTCAGGATGACCAGTGTATCAGGGGAATGCTTACCTTGTAGGAGAGACCTGACCTGAACTCTTTGTGCCAAGTTCTCACGGAAAAATAGTCAAAAATTCTGATCTCTGAGGGGCTGGAGGCAATATCTCCGTGAATGTAAACCTCGGAAATGTTGCAATCAACAACGGATCTGATGAAAATGCTCTGACTCAGAAGATCACAGAGTCTATCCTCAGGGAACTCGTTCTCTACAAAAAAGGGATCAGATAACTTTAGAACATAAAAAAGCTGATTATGGCGAATATAGCACAATTCAATTCAGTCTTATTCAATGCTTGAGCATCAGGCAAAAGCATTGCAGGAACGAAAGACCTCGTGATCTTCAACGGTTTTGGACTACTCAACGAAACCTATGTGACCACGAGGCTGAATGTGCGAAATATGCCAAGTATCAATCTCCTCCAAGTCTCCAATCCAAAGTCAGACTGAGGAATCTTGCTTGATAGATTCTACAAGGACAGATCCATCACGATTGAGGGACACATCAGAGCTGAGAACTATGAGGAGATGCAAAAAAAGATCGATGCACTCAAAAAAGCGATTGCAACCAAGCAAGGCTACTTTGAGTTTAAGTTCTGAGATACTTACAGGAGAATCCTTTGCACGCTTGCAAACTCTGACATCATCAGCAGGGAACATTATGACATCGATCACGGAAAATTCACGCTAACCTTTAGAGCGGAAAAGCCTTTTTGGTCTGAGAAGCAACGAGGAAGTGTGCTGTTTCAAGGGGTAAATGATGAAATCAACGGCGATGTATTCAATGAGGGATCTGAGTATTCTGAGCCGATCATCAACATTCTCGTGAACTCAGCAAGTGGTGCAAGCGAGCTTTCCATCGCAGTCGGAAAAGAAGCCATTAAAATTGCAAAAAATCTGAATGCAAACGACATCATCGATATTAACACGGAAGAAAAAACGGTCGTTATCAATGGTCAACCTACAGACTTTTCAGGGAAATTTCCGAAATTGCAAGCAGGATTGAACATTCTCAATCTCAAGGCAAATGGGAACTATAATTTGGATGTCTCAGTTTTATTTCCTAAAAATTTCTTGTAATGATTAGAAACCTTGAAATCTTAGGAAATAAAAAAATCTGAGCGGTATTGCTTGCATCCTATCAGTCGAATATCGGCAATCTCGGAGAGGTCGCTTTTCAGTGGTATGTTGATGGAGTCTCTATCGAGGGGGCGAACGAGAGAGTCTTGCAGGTCTTGCAGGCTGGAGAATATGTCGTTGCAGTCTTGCCTCATACAAGTGAGGGGGAAACCTGAGAGATGATCACTTCAGCAGGATTCAGAGTGGAAGAGTTCGAGATCCAAGAGCCAATCCAAAAAGAATATATGATCAAACTCTATGATCAGCATTTGAATTTTGTGAAAGTGTGTCCAGTGAGTATTGTCACTAACGATATCAGCTTCTCTGAGTCCATCAATGCAGGACAAGGAGAACTCACATTGAATCTGAATTTGCCTATTGATACCAACTACTTCGAGAATGTGAAGTATATCAAAGTCTTTGTGAACGATAGTCAGGGACTGGAGGATCATTTGATCTATTCGTGATACTTGAGTAAGTATGTGAGGATCTATTCGAACAACAGAGAGAACATTCAAGCTCATTTCCTCTCACTCTTCAGCCTCTTCAACGAGATATACTACAAGCAAGGAGGAGAGACAACTTTCAGAAAGAATGCAGATCCTGCCGTAATCTTGAGAGAAATTGTGGATCAGGTTTCAGCTGCTTATCCTGGATTATTCAGCTATACCGCAGAAAGCATCGTGAACTACGGACAATCTGTAGAACTAGAAATCAAGGACAAGAAATGCGGAGATTTGATTGCTGAGATCGTGAGTGGCACGAATTATCGATTCTTTGTTTGAGCTGATGGGATTATTCAATACAAGCCGAAACCAAGCCATATTTCACACTACTTTACTTACGAAAGAGATGTGAAGGCTCTCACAATTCCGATCGACTTTGAGCAAGTCGTGAATGCGGTTAGAGTACAATACTGATACATCGGTTGACCGCATAGCTGAATCACTCAGTTTGCGGAGAATGCTGAGAGCATCCAAAAATTCTGAAGAAAGGAAATCACGATCGTAAATCAATCTCTCCACTGAGAAGCGAGTGCAAATCTCTATCGTGATCAATACCTTTTGCAAAACAGCAAAGGGAAACAAAATATAAGTCTGACCGTAAATTCAATGTATCAACTCGAGAAAATCCATCCGTGAGATCTCATCAAGATCAGAAATCTCGGCGTGGAAGTCTCAGGACTGCAGGTCAGCTCAGTCAGCTACTCCTACGAGCAAGCTGTGCTGAAGCTTGAATATACCACTAGTCTCTGAAAAGAGCTTTTATCTCCTAGCTAATCAATATGAGCAGATACCGAAACTATGGAATGGAAAACAATGTGACCTCTGAGCTGTATGCTCCGCTCTGAGTGCTTGCGACCTCCGTTCAGGTCAATCAATGACAAGGGCAAAAGCGAGGGACTAAGTTTCCGATTCTCGCAACCATCGAAAGCTTTGATGCTCAAGGAAAGTGCATCAAGAGGGAATGAGTGAAGATCACTGCAATCAACGGTGATGTCTTCACGATCGAGAGAAAATTCTTCTCGTGTCTCGCAAATGATGAAGCAAATGTGCAAGGTCGCCTCTCCTTTGACTTCGTGATTGGAGATCGCATCTCAATGTATATTCCAAAAGAAATCATAGAAAGACTGAATAATGCGATCGATGATCTCTACGATAACGGAAATGAGAGGATCAAGGCTCTCCCTACTGGCTGACTTGGAATAGAAGTCACGACTGGAAATGTGAGAGTCGGCAATCAAGAGTTCTACTTCCCTTGAGGACAAAAAGTATTGAACGACAATGCAACAAACTATGTAATGCTCAGAGGAGATTCGCAGATCATCATTGAGTCTGAGCGAAACCAAAAATATGTAAAAGTAGCCACCATCACTACTCAAAACGGTGCAATAACTGACATCAAGCAACGAAAGATCGATGCGGTTGGTGGAGAGCTTGGTGGAGGTTGAGGATTCAAGAAGATATCAGATTGTGTGTATAAATCAGGCTTACTTGTTAGTTTCATTGCTGATTGAGAACAATTCAATCTCAAATATCAAGGAGGGAGAGTCAAGGAAATCTCAGTAGGAGAGAAAAAATACACAATAACCTATGCTGGATGAAGATTTGTATCTTCTCAAGAAAACTAATTTTATCTTTTTACCTATAAAAAATGTTAGTTCTAAACACTAATCAAAATGAATATCCTATGACAAGAAGTAATTCAGTATTGGCTTATAATTATCCCGATATGTATAAATCCGTAATTTTATTGCTAAAAAATTGAGAATTTAATATCGGAGATAGTGGAGACCTTAATATTCACGGAACACAATGCTTTATTACAAGGCAAATAGATTTATGAAGGTTTTATTGAGAATATGGTAATAGATGACCATATGATTTAGGAATTCAGAGCGGTTTTTTATTCCCAAATACTCAAGGACAAGCAACGGTAAGTAGGATTACTACCTCGTGAGTTCTAAGAGAAGGGCAAATAATTTGAAGACATATATATTTTGATTTGTATTGCTACACAAAATCTACAAGTAGTAGCCAAAACTGTCAATTCCATATCAAAATAAGAATTTGAGTATTGCATCCTAGTGGACAAATAGATTATCACTGGGATCTCATAGATGAAACAGTCTCATCTTGATATACAAATTATAATAATTTTGTCAAAACGTATATACTGAATACTAATTGAATTGCCGTTAATGAATGAGATAGAGTTGTTGCTGAAATTATTGGATGGAAAGTATCTTGAGGATACGGTAATGATCGATATTTTTGAATCTGATTCGGTTGTGATTGATCTGCAGATCCAAACAATCGTCCTCACGGAATACAAATCTCTGTAGAATAAATTTTATCTTTTTACCTATAAAAAATGACAGAAAACGAAACTCCAATCATTCCTACTCACGAATTTGCTGAAGAAAGCGATATGCAAGCATTTCGAGCAAGACCAGCAGATGCTTGTGAAGGTATGCAAAAAAAGTATCTCGGTATGACTCACGATGAATTTTTGCCTCATTGGGAGGCACTCAAAGACCACGAGGGAGAAGTACCTGATGGATACGAGTTAGTGGAAGAATTGCACAAGAATCCTTTTACTCACGAGGAAAAAACAATCAAAATCCTCAGAGAAAAGGAAAAACAAGATCCTGAAAAAATCATTGAAGAAAAAATTCAAGAGCTAAAGCTCAAAGTCGTTCTCTGAACGATAACCAAAGAAGAAAAACAGACTTTAGAACTTTTGACAAAATAGAATGATCAAAAAATATGCAGTAGAAGATAACTGCTGGGCAAAGCTAGAAACCTCCATTGATGCAACGGCGACCAAGATCAGAATCAAAGAGACTCACAACCTCCCTCAAAGTTGAGAATGGATCGCAACTCTAGTCAAAAAGCAAGGAGATGAAATCATAAAAATGGAAAAAGTCCTTGTCGTAAAAAGAGAACTGAATTTGCTGACCGTACAAAGAGGCTTCCAGTCTACAGCTCAAGCTTGGGAAGAGAATGATGTGATCAATCTCTACATCACAGCAGAGATCATCAGAGAGATTCAAAGGGGATTAGACAAAAAAGCGGATCTGATCGATGGTAAAGTCCCCAAAAGTCAGATCCCAGAAGTCAGTCTTGACGAGAGTAATCTCGTCCACAAGAGCTGAGATGAAGTGATTGAGGGAAAGAAGACTTTTAATGGAGATGCTGTTTTGAATTGAGCAGTTGTGTTGAAGGATTTTTGATGGAACTATGTCAATTGACAACAAGAATACTGATTCAAATTAGGTACAAAAGAATTCTGATGAAATGCTGCGTTTTCTCACCCTCGATGATTTTGACCGTTATTTAATTGGGTCGAGACAAGGACTTGAAAAAGTATGATGCGTCTTCAGCAATTAGGTGATGGATCTGTAGACTTCTATGTTAATAATCAGAAGTGGTCTGGAGGGCGAGAACATTATACGCCAACCTTATCTTGAGATAGCTGATGAGGTGCGACATTCTCAGATAGTCAAGGGCGATATAAAGTTATAGGGAAAATTTGCTTTGTGCAAGTTAGAGGAATCATTTGAAATAAAGGTACTTGCAGTTGAGCTTTTAAGGTCTCTTTACCAAAATTAGCTATTGATAGGTTTTCGATTCCTCTTGCTTGATGAATCCAATCAATTTGAGGTCATATATGAACTCCAAAGGCTGTTCCGCTTCTCTATCGTGATCAAATCAGGTTAGCTGGGGTTTTATGGGGACATAGAGATACGACCCGATCTGAAATATCGGTCAACGACTTCTTTGTGTTCAATTGATGCTATGAAATAGAATAAGAAATCAGACTTTTACCTTATAAAACATTAGAAAATGATATTAAAAAGAAACCACCAAGAACACGGAGAGATCCAATGCAGTCTCGCAGAGATCTCTCACGGCTTTATCGCAGTAAACGGATTCAAGGACTGAGAGATAGTCGACCGTATCACTTACTCAGTCAGTAATGATCCTGAGATCGAGGAAGTAGTACAAGTAGAAAAGAAGAGACTCGTACTCAGTAAGCAACCTTGACTACAAGCAGGAGACCCTCCTATTGAGACAACCGTAGAAGAGACTTATTATGAGGAGGAGAAAACCTGAAAGATGATAAAAAATCCAAACTATGTAGACATCTCAGATCTAAATGCAGTCTACAAGTGGTTAGCTGGAAGAACTGAATTTAATTCTTAAGTTTAGAGGAGATGATATCAATAAGTACGAAACAGATACTCGAAATCGAAAAGGCTATTGTTTTATCTATACAGGACAGACAAGAAATGAAAAAAGATCTAGAAAATCTGACTGAGAATGTGAACTCCTTTCGTGATGAATTCAGAAAATTTGCAGAGGGGCTTGATAACCGCTACGCTAAAAAAACTTCAGTAGACAAGCTTTGGTCTATTGTCCGAGCAGTAATTGCATTCTTTTTTACTGGGGGTGGTGGTGTGATTCTCAGTTTAATATTTATCAAACATTAAATTTTATATTTGCAAAAAAACAATGGAAGAAAAAGAAAAAATAGAGCTAGAGCTAGAAAAACTCACAATTGAGATCAAAAAGCTCAACAGTAAGCTCAATGGTACTCCTCCAAGATCCAAATTCTCAAGAGGAATGAGGACAAAGTACTATAAAGAACTTCAGCAAGCTGAAGCTGAAAAGCTCAGGCTCATAGCTTTGCTGAACTATCTGAGATAGCATTTTTATCATCTAAAAATAATCACAATGGAAAACCTATTATTAGAAGCAGGAGGGATTATGGGGTTAACCTACTACATCCTCAATTTAGTTAAGCCTGCAATACCTGAACAGGCAAAGCCGTATATTCCGCTAATCAGTGCTGTACTAGCTGGAGTTCTTAATATGGCAGTCAAACAAGATCATCTCTTGGAAAGCTTTTTTGCGTGAGTATTGATGTGACTTTCAACCTCTAAAGGTCACGATATTCAAAAAAGCATTAGCAAGCCTTTAGATCCTTACACAAAGGAAAATGAAATTGGTTAAAGATAATCAGACCGCGAACTTCTTCGCAAATAAGGTCAATACCTGCGAGTATATTGTCCTCCATCATACAGGGAAAGGACAAGGAATCAATATTGTCAACTACCTCTGCAGAAAGGAAAGCGGAGTCTCAGCTCACTATGTTGTAGATATTGATGGAACAGTCTACCAACTCGCAGAGGATAAAAAATGTACTCGGCACGCTGGGGTGTCTGCATATCAAGGGAAGACTGGACTCAATCTCTACTCGATAGGAATTGAGGTTGTGAGTGATGGTTACAGCTTTACTGATGCTCAGAGAGAAGCCACAAGAGAACTTGTAAGAAGTCTGATGCAAGCTCACAATATCCCTAGTTCTAAGATCATCAGACACAAAGACATCGCACCAGGAAGAAAGCGAGATATAGGGGACAACTTCCGAAATAATCAGTTTTCAACTTTTGCTGAATATCAGAAAAGCTTTGATCAAAAAGAGGCTAAAAGTCTGACTCCAGAGGCTGAAGAAGCTCGTAAGCTCGGAATATGGAATGGATTAGATCCAGACAAGCCAGCAACAAGAGAGCAAGTAGCGATGATGATATACAGAGCCGCAAAGCTCAATAATTAAAGGTAGGATGTGTTTACATACCACGCCACGATTGGAATAGATCGTGGTTTTTTGGAAAGAAAAAATCTGATTTTTTTTGCTTATTTTACTTGATTTTTGAACATTGTCTGAGTATACTGATCATTGTCTCGCAAGAGACTTGTGTTGTTTGTAGACTGTTTGACCAACTTTCTATAAGAGAAAAACCCTCAGCAATGAGGGCTTTTTTTATTGAGGAGTGTTCATTTATCTGAGACCGTTCCTCTTGATGAATCTTCTGACATTCCTTTTGGTAGTGTCAAAGAGCTCAGCAATCTCAGTTTCTGTATAGCCTTGCTTGAGCAAGTAGCGGATCTGATCCTGTAATCAAGTGAGTGGTTTGTTGCCCTCAGGGATCAGATTTTTCTCTTTTTTTCTTCCGAAAATTCTCTCTCGGAATGTAAGACCTGCTTTCTCCATCTTGTTTTTCAACTCTGCAATTTCGCAGAGTCTCTTGTGGAGGAGTGTGTCTTTTTTTACGATCTCATTTTTGAGTCGCTTGACCTCACTTTTGAGGCTCTTGATTTGCAAAGCTAGCTGAAGCCTAGAGACTGGCTTGAAGATTTGTTTTTGCATCTTGGTATAGTAGAATATAAAAAACTACAGCACAAAAAGCACATAGTAGATCAACTTGAGAGCTACAGCAAGCAGGATCAAAGGCACTCCAATGATCACTACGAGCATTGTCAGAGCAATGATGATCTGATTTAGTTTGAGTCTTTCGCTATTTTTGGTCATCCGCTTTTGGTTTAGAGGCTAAAACTTTTTGTAAAAAATCGAGCTGCTTTTTTACAAGCATTTCTTTGTCCAGGTCAAAAATATCACTTCCAATTTTTAGGATTGCATAGATTCCTTTGTAGGTCAGGAAGCTTACAATTTCATCCATAGCTCGTTCTTCTTGAAGCGTTATATCATCTAGTCCTGAGACTTTTATATCTAGCTTCTTTCACTCTCTGAGTGTGAGAATAAATTTGATTTCAGGTTTCTTTGTCATTTTTTCATATAATAAAAATAAAAAATCTGATTTATTTCTTTTTTTTCAATCAGTCGTTGATCTTTTTCTGCAGAGAATCATCAACCTGAATCTGCTTTATGAATCAGCATCTCTTGCACTCAGCAAAGCATTTTCATTCTTCATTGAAGAATGTCAGCAAATCAGGTTTTCCGCACTCTAAACAGATCAAAATCTGACTTTGGAGGAAGTATTTTTTCATATTTTACCAACTCATAGAATAAAACTGAAACTCCTCATCCTTGTATTTTACTCCTGATCTATGGTATCAATGACCTTGTCAATACTCATCACATCACTCATCTCAGTCCTCAAAGTCTTGCACAATTCAGTCAGCTTTCAGTTTTTCTATGAGAACATTCGCTGTTTTTTTTAACTCTTCCAAATTTTCTATCTGTTTTTTTAATTTTATATTTTCATCAAGAAGTTCTGTGATTTTTTGTCGATTTTCGTGAGCTTCAGCTTTATAGCTGGAAAGATCTCCAGCCTTAATTTCTGCGATTTCTCAGATAATTTTCTGAATCTCTTGAAATTTTTCCTGAATTTTTTTGCCGTTAGCTTGCCTCTCTTGAGAGGCTTCTGATTGATAGTAGACCATTTTTGTGTTGTATTAAATATAAAATTGTTAAAATGGGATATCCTCACAACGATCTATATGATAATAATCCACATTTTTATCCCCACAATGTGGGCAGGTATGTTTTTTGGGCACATACTTCAGGAGATATTCTTTAATATATTTTTCTCCGTTTATGTAGACTTTATAGCGATCTTTTATCGTTCAGAAGAGGTATCATCATTCCATTATTTCGTGAAAATAACGGAAAGCACGACTCATAATCTCTTCTGAAACTACCAATTTTTCATCGTTCACAATTAGTATAACTTCTTGATCATCATTCTTGAATTCTATTCTCGTTTCCATTTTGATCTATAATCAAATATAAACAATTCGAACAAACAAGATACTCAGTGCAAGGAGAAGCCCCCCAAATGCGGAGACAAAAAATATAAAAAGTATTGAAATCAGATTTTTCATCTTGTTTGTCCTAAAATAAAGCTATATTTCAGAGTATTGTTGCAGATTTCTGAAGTAGGTATTTACTCTTGCATTGTTGTGTCCGTTATTCTGAGCACCACAACCGAGTAAATAGCACTTAATTGACTTGCTTGTGATATTGCAACCGTAGTCTCTATCAATGTGATAGAGAAGATCATACCATCACTTGTTTTCATCTAGGTATGATCTAATCACTTCCCCCTCACTCCTTGGAGATCTGCTGACTCCATCTCGCTTTACCCACGAGCTAGGATTGACTGAGGGATGCAAGTTTCAAGGATTATTGTATTTTGCTCCTTTTGTGTGAGGAGCAAGCACACTTGTCTCTGCTCTCGCAATCGCTCGCATAATATGAACAGGATCTTTTTGCACTCAACCAAGAGAGCAAGAGAGTTTTTTTCCAAAGTCTTTTTCGTATTGAGCGACTATTCGCTTTACACGGTCAAGACTTTTAGGCTCTCAGTATGCAAGCTCTTTCTCCTGCACGACTTTTTTTGTCTGAGGTGCAGGAGCTGGAGCAATAGCAGGAATTGGCTCAGGTTTTTTCTGTTCAGCTTGTGGCTGATCAGCTTTTTTTGGAGCTGGTTTTTTTACTGAGCTTGACTGCTCTGTAGCAATCACAAGCCAGAAAGAAACTGAGTTTGTGCATTCTCTCTCTCGGCTCTGAGAGATTTATTGAGCTCGTGGAGCTCTCATTGTCTCTCAGTTAGATTTTTTTTCTTTTCTTCAATGCTCTCATATTCCGCAGAGTTTGATGAGATTTGTGAGTCTAAGCTCTTGATTGAGTCAATAGCTCATTGGAAGTCAGCAACGACTTTTTGTGTGCTTCTAAGTTCTCCTGCAAGTACTACTAAGTAGCCTGAAATGAATAGAACAATGATAGATGCGAGAGTTCAAGTGAGCATTACTTTTGATTTTTCGGTCATTCTATACTATAAAAGAATAAAAATGGATTTTATTTTTGAGAATCAGGGATATAGATCCCTAGCTCTGCAGAGGCAAAATCTCTGATTTTGTCTACATATTCCGCAAACTCGTTTTTATTGAGTTCACGAGAGCTAGGGAAAGCCTCTCAATCGATGAAGCGATGCTTGAAGTAGTAGTGCAAATCCTCTTTTTCAGTTCCTGTGTCCTCCTCGATGAGAGCAAGGACAACTCCTCGATAGTAGGAGTTTTGAGCAAGTGATCTCGTTCAATACTTCTTCAGAACGAGGGAATAGAGTCAGTTTTTCCTTGTTCTTATGTATTCAGAGAGTTTCTGCGGATTTTCTATTTTTCCGTTCTCGATGGAGAGGATAAATTTCATCTATAAAATGTCTTCTAGTGATAAAGTTTGGAGATAATCAGCCTTGATCATAGCTCTTCTGAGGAGATCTTCGCACTCCTCAATCAGCTCATCTTTCCAAGCGAACTCAAACCTTTTTCCGCACCACTCAGGGAGTGGGTGTGTTCGGAGATATCATTTGATGTCTGCAACAGTTTTGAGTTCCTCGTGCTTCTCTGCAGGCACAAGTGTGAGGAGATCTTCCTTTTTGCTGTATTCCTGAGGAATAGAAGCTCTCGCTTTCTTGATCTCTTGAATGTAGATCGGCAACTTTTCTCCTGATTGCTTATATCGTGCGTATTGATAGAGCCTCATTTGCTGACCGTATTTTTCTTCAACCTTCTCCTCTGGAGTGAAGGTCGCAACGGTCTTGTGGTCTAAGATGTAATCTCAGTAAAAAGCATCAAATCTGACTTTGAGATTGTATTTTTCTGTCAATGGTACGATGATTTCTTTTTCTGCTTCCAGAGGCTCTGGAAGTTCTAAGGTCTGTACATTATTCAGAGCCTCAGTGACTGCAATCATTGCATTCGCAAGCTCTTCTTCTGGAGCGTTGTTTTCTTTGAATTTTTTCTCCATCTCTGCGAAATTCACTTCTGTGTTGTAGTCTCAGAGCTTCTTTTTTGCCTCCATACACGAGGCAAAACATTCTCATATTGCAAAGTAAGCTTGGAACTCTGACTCTCGTTGTCCGAGAACATAGCCCTTGAATCGCTTTCTATTGTCGGCTTGGAGCAAACCGATTGATCGGTTGGAAAGGTTAATTTTCTTGTTCATTAGTCAGTTTGGTTAAGATCTAAATCAACTTTTTCTGCTACTGATTGAGCGAGTTTGTCTTGGAGTTTTTTCACTTGATCAGTTAGTTTGCTTTTTTCTGAATGGAGATTATCTCTATCAGTTTCTAGTCTTTTTGTATATTTTTCAAAAAAGTCTGAGATTTCTCCAATATTTGCCTCAACAGCTCTCAAAAAAAGGAATTTTTCCCAAAATGAATTCATAAAAACCTGACCTTGTGATACGACACCAACTTTTGTTCCATTTTTTAGAATGTAGCTAGGATAGTCACGGATGATTTCATAATTTCCAAAGGTAAGTTTTTTTTCTTCGTAATTGAGCTTGTCTAGTGCTAGTCTAAAAAGCTTTTGTGTTGTTTTTTTCATTCTTTGATACTATAAAGTAGATAAAAAGTCGTCTATTTTTTTGTTCATCTCCGCAGAGACAGTGTATTTTTGAAGGATTTCCTCTTTCTTTTCTACTCGCTCCACGAGTGTTGTTCCATTTTGACACCACTTCTTGAAGTTCTCAAAATTTTCATCAAGGAAATCAGTCTTTTTTTGTGGTGCTTGAGGTGTTGGAGTAGACTTTTTTTGAGTCGATTTCCTTTCCGCTGCAGCTCAATCATCATCTTCTCACTCAGTGATAATGTTCAGAATTGCTCCTAGATTGTATCTCTTGTAGTAAGTGATAGCACTTCCCATTGTCTGAGGAGTATTCGCAGTGATAGGAATCTGAGAACTCTGTTCATCTCCTGACTCCATATCTGAGACGGTAGTCTCGAGGAAGAGATTTCCTCCGTAGTCTTGGATCTTATGAGAGACCAAGAGTTTGAAGTCGTTCAGCTTCTCGCTGATATGCTTCCGAATGTGATCATAGCTCGCATAGGTGTAGTTGTAGCCTTTTGCATTTCTTCCGATCACAATTCCGAGTTTTTGGAACTCAAAGAGCTTTTCTTTGAGATTTTTTTGTGTTGTAGTAGTGTTTGCCATAGTTAATTAGTAGAACCTTGTAAAAATCTGTTTTCATAGATCTCTCGTAAGTGAGAGATTCCATTTGTTTTTAGGCTTTTATCTTCTCTTTCTTTGAGAATAGCCCTAAGCTTATCTTGAATTTCTTTTGTCTGAGATAAGATGAAACACTCAATATCATCAGGAGCAAATTCAAAAAACTCTGTGACTTCTGTGAGCCTATTGAATCCTACTCAATCAATAACAACAAAGTCGGTTGCCTTATTGCTCAAGATTTTTTGAACTTCTTCTAGACTTGCAGTCGTTCTCAATGTCTTTCAGGATCTAAGTTTGATCATTGTGAGTTTCTTATACTGTTTGATTGCTGTTGTGTTGTTCATTTTTATGCTCAAGGTAAAGTAGCAGTTGCCTGCACGATCTTCTGATTATTTACCATAACCTGATTGATGATCTTTGCGTAGTTGTAGTAGATTGCCTCGCAATTATTGATCTTTCAGCTCCAGAACTTGTCGCTCATTGAAGCCTGAATCACGGCTAGAGCAAGTTCCGTAGGAGACAATCAGAATTTTTCTGCAGTTTGACCAAATTGTTTGCCTGTTCTGATATTCGTTGCACTGTTTCGCTCATCTTTTCAAGATCTATACACGAGTCAGAGCGATTCCACCTTTGCTTTGATGGTGTCAATCAACTCAATGTTCTCATCTCTCTTTTTCTGATTTTTCTCTTTCCTTTTTGGAGGATCAGGATCTTGAGGAACAAGTGGATCTTGAGAGCTTTCTTCAACTGGTATCATCTCAACAACTTCTTCAATTGAATCAGCTTTTTTTGCTTTTTTCCGATCTTTTTTTGCATTTTTGTTTCATAGCTTAGCTTTGCTTTTAGCTTCAGATCATCAGCTTCAGGCTGCACTTCTCACGGTAGAGATTCAGTGAGCTTTGAGAATCTGAGCTGTTGGGACAACAAGCAAGGCTCTCAGCATTGGATTTTCCTCTTGGGGTTGAATGTCATTGATTCCGAGTTCAAGGATTGCTTCGTAGAATTTCAGCCTCAACTCCTTGTCAGGAATACTTTTGCCAGCCTCGAGGATTTCAGCAGAGAATTTGAAGCTTTTCCTCATTTGGAATTATTCAACCAAGATAAAATCCTTTTTTTTGAGATGTTCGCCTTGTGGAATGAGCTTGAAGTCTTTTCCTAACTTTGCAAAGTAGAAGAATCCTCCAACTTTTATCGCTTCCCTGATTGTTCAGTCTTTCAGGTAAGCATAGAAGTTTTTGCCATTCCCTTTAGAAACTAATTTTTGTCTCATACTTGTGTTGTTTTAGGGAATAAAAATCTAAAGCTTCTCTAGTATTTCTTTCTATCGACTGAGCAAGGACTCAGGTGTAGTAGATGGAAATGTCAACAGAAAAGAAAAACCGTTGAGCTGTTAGACACAACGGTTTGCTAGTTCCAAACTGGGAAGAGAGAGTGAATGCTTTCTCTTGACATTCTGTATAATATAATTATAGTCTATTTTATAAAACAAAAATGTTCCACTAAAACTTATTGAGAAAATGAAAAGGATATTCTTTTTAAGCCTGCTAGCTCTTGCCTCCTGCAGTTCTCACTCTCCAGTAAGGAAGGTACTTGGAGAAGATGGGAAAGTACATGTACTACTTTCTCCTGATGCTGATATCCAAGACTATGGGAATGGAGTCTATCACTTCATGTATAATCATAATCTTTTTCCAAGAGCGTTGTCAGCATTTATAGCTGCGCATCCAGAGCTTGAAGTTCTTGCTATTTCTGGAGATGCTGCTAAAGTTTATGGTCAAAATTCTGGATATTTCGTAGTCTTTAAAAAAAAGACTATAGAGTAGTCTTTAGCAGCTAATCTCTGCTAACAACCACAAAAATTAAAGCTGACTTCATCTTGAGGTCAGCTTTTTTTGGTTAAAAATTCATACTGAAATGTTTTAATCTTGAAAAAAAAAGCAAAATTCTTATACTCCTTGGGATTTTATTTTTGTATATTATTACTCATGAGAATACCTATCGGAATATCAAACAGACACGTACATCTGTCTCAGGCAGATGCTAATACCCTTTTCGGATCAAACTATGAATTGACTCCTATCAAAGATCTTTCTCAACCAGGACAGTTTGCTTGTGCTGAAACTGTTGTAATCAAAGGGCCAAAATGACAAATTGAAAAGCTTAGAATTCTTGGACCTTATAGAAAATTTTCTCAGGTAGAAATTATGCTTTGAGACAATTTTAAGCTTGGAACTCAAGCTCCTATTAGAGAATCTGGAGATCTTGAGGGATCTGAGGCAATTACTTTGATTGGTCCTGCAGGAGAAGTTGAACTAAAACAATGACTTATTGTAGCAAAAAGACATATTCACATGTCTGTAGCTGATGCAGAAAATTTTGGGGTAACAAATGGACAAATCGTAAAAGTAAAAACCAACGGAGAAAGAAGTCTGATTTTTGATGAGGTTGTTATTAGAGTATCAGATAGTTATGCTCTGGATATGCACATTGATGTAGAAGAAGGAAATGCTGCTGGGCTCAAGCAAGGTGATCGAGGAGAACTCATCAAAGACTAATATTTAATTTTGTTGGTTAAACTCAATGAAAAAGATTATACGAATAATTGTAATTGCACTTATCATTGCTGCTGGAATAGCTATTGTAATTTTAGGAGGATTAGATCCTAAAGATAGCTGTTTGGATCAAGGAGGATCTTATGATCATCAAACAGGAATGTGTAACAAATAATTTTGTCCCTTAAGTCATATGAAAATGCAAAAAAATATACAAGAGCTTATTAATCTTGAGATGCAGAGGCAATCTGTAGGTATTGAACTTATTGCAAGTGAAAATTACCAATCTTTTGCTGTTCTAGAGACACAAGCTTCAGTTTTTGCAAACAAATATGCTGAGGGTTTTCCTGGAAGAAGATACTATGGAGGACAGGAAAATACCGATCAATTAGAACAGCTCGTTATTGACAGAGCTAAGGCTATCTTTCATGCTGATCATGCTAATGTGCAAGCGCTTTCTGGAGCAGCTGCGAATCTCTGTTTCTATAGTGCAGCTATGGAGCCTTGAGATCATATTCTTGGTATGGGCATGGGATTTGGAGGACATTTGACACATGGAGCTCCGGTAACCTTTATTTCAAAGGTTTTTAATTTTCATAATTATGGCACTTTGCCTGATGGGTCAATTGACTTTGATCAAGTTCGTTCTTTAGCCTTGGAATTTAAACCAAAAGTTATTTTGGCAGGTTTTAGCGCCTATCCCAGAGAACTCGACTATGCAAAATTTGTAGAAATAGCAAACGAGGTTTGAGCTATTGCTTATGCAGATATTTCGCATATTGCTGGATTTATTGCCGCTTGAATCCTCAAAAATCCTCTCGATTATGGTTTTCATGCTATGATGACTACCACTCATAAGTCACTTCGTTGACCAAGGGGAGCTCTGATCCTTAGCAGGGGTAAAGTATCAAATCCACTCAAAAAACCAGAACCAACGATCGAAAATCTTCCTACGAGGATTGATCGTGCGGTGTTTCCTGGAATGCAAGGAGGACCCCATATGAATACTATCGCTGCTATTGGTGTCGCACTTCAAGAAGCTCAGACTCCAGCTTTTGTGGATTATGCAAAGCAAGCTCTCGAAAATGCTCAGATTATGGCACAGGAATTTCTCAGACGCTGATATCAGCTTGTGACTTGAGGGACTGAAAATCATATGATCATCTTGGATTTTTCACAAGAAGAGTTTGATGGAGGAGCAATTGAGGAGATTTTGGATACTGTAGGAATCTCAGTTTCTAAATCACTTATCCCAAACGATCCTCGCCCAGCCTTTCGTCCATCAGGAGTGAGAATTGGAACTCCTGCAATGACCACCAGAGGAGTAAAATCTAAAGATATGATTCAAATTGTTGATTTTATTGATCAAGCAATAAAAAAGAGAGATAATCCTGATTCACTTGCCGAGATCAAAGCTCAAGTAAAGGATTTTGCACTAAAGTTTCCTCTTCCGTAAACAATATAACAAAAAAAGAAAACTGACCTCAAAAGTCAGTTTTTGGTTTATTTTAATTTTCTTGAATACTAATGTTTCGCTAGGAATTCTGCAATTTTCTTTTCAAGATTTTTCTTGTAATTTACTCCTTCAAACAGTCTTCCCATATCAATTCTATTGATTTTTTGGTTGAGTGGCTGGATATTGGTCTCGCCTGCAGTTGCAAGTTGATTGAGGATAAGACGAGCTTCTTTTACTTTCTTGAGATAGGCAAGAGACCAATGCAATTCAGAGCTCTCATCCAGTTTTTTACCTTCGATCATCCTGATTAAAACAGCAATAGCCTCTCCATTAGTTAAGTTTCCATCTGGGTTAAATTTTCCTTCAGATCCATTGAATAATCCATACTGACAGGATTGAAGCATAGTTTGATAGAGATCAGATTTCTGATATTTTTCAATATCTGAGAAACTACAGACAGCCTCATCATTTACCTTGCGAGCTAGTCCTTGTTGCTCGGCAAATTTAACAAAGAATTTTGAGGCTTCTGCTCTTGTAATCAAATTATTAGGCAGAAAGTCATTGAGCTTTGGAAATTTAGTCATCCCTATAGAATGGAGAAAGTCTACCACGCTTTGATCAGAAGAATATTCAAGCCAAGTATTTTTAGCAACTCTTTCATCGTTTGCTAGAAATTCGAGAAAATCTCCTCAGAGGTCTCTCGCAAAAGTTGAAGTCATCAGTAATGATCAAAGAAGAAGTGCACACAAAAGTTTTTTCATAGCAAGAGAGAAGAAATATAAAGTTTGGTAAAGATAAATAATTTTGTCAAAAATGCAAGGAATTTCTTTTTATTCTTGATTTTTAAGGGAGAATTGAGAGAATGGATCAGCTTTTTCTTTTTTTTGAAAAAAGTTTTTAATTTTGGGATAGTAAAAATGGAGAAAATACTTTTTCTCATTGCTCCTTCGGAAGGGAAAGCGATATGAGGAGAAAACAAACCTGAAAGTCTGACTTTTGATTTTGAAAAACCTCTGGATATTGCAAGTTCAGCAAGTGAAAAGGATTTGAAATGCAAAGGGAAAAGATATCAAGAAGCGCTTTTTCTCAATCAAAATATACAAAAGTCCCCTACTCTCCCCGCGATCTTTCGTTATAACGGCGTAATGTATAATCATATCGATTATCAGAATATGAGTCCAAAGGGAAAGAAGTTTTTTGATGGGCATTTTCTGATCTTATCGTGAATGTATGGGATTTTGAAGCCGCAAGATCTTATTGCAAATTATAAGCTACCTATTGAGACTAGGGGATTATACCAGTTTTGGGGTGAAAAGATCATTGATGAGATTATCAGTTTAAAACCGCAAAAGATTTATAATTTACTGCCTTGATCGTATGAAAAACTTTTATGCCTCAAAAAAAGAGAAAAAAATCTGACTGCCGAGGGAATCGAAATCATAAAACCAGATTTTTCTACTTTTGCAGGAGAAAAGCTTACTCATAATACCAAGATTCTCAGATGAGACCGAATTAGGCAACTTTGTGAAAGTGATAGTTTTAATTTATAATAGATGGAAAAAATGAATAATTGGATTTTTGAGATGATTGGAATTATAGCGGGAATTTGTATTGCACTCCCCTCTATTCCTCAAATATTTCAGACACGAAGAACTAAGGAGGTAAAAGGCCTCTCCCCACTAATGTTTGGACTGTTAGCAATGGGAACTGGATGTTATTTTATATACGGACGATATTTAGGATCAGTATCTATGATGCTTTTTAATACAATTAGTGTGATTTCTGCTATAATTATGTTGATTTTGATTTATAGATATCGTAAATAATAACCCTTGACATCTTGATGAAAATAATTATACTTCGTGGTGCAGTTGAGGGTGATTTTCCTTGTTTAACAGACTCACTGTGATAGAAGAGAATAATCTTTTCATCAACTATCTTGTAAAATAAGACCTATGTATTATGCATAAAAAAACAGCTTTGGATCACTATCCTAAAAGTATCTCTGAAAGGATTGATCTTCTTTATCAACGTATTACTCAACGCCAAAATTTACCTCCAAGTCTAAAACCATTTTTAGAGTGTGTTCTCCGTCGGGGATGTACAGATATCTTTCCTTTTGAGTATTCTATGCCTTCCAAAGGGATTTCTTTTTTTGACCTATGTTCTCCTCAACAGCTTTTTCTCTATTCTTTTTTAAAACAACTAAAATTGGTACAAATTACATTTGGATATATCCTTGAACCTGGGTATGTTCAATATGATCCGAGCTTTGTATATACAGAAGAAAGAGGTATTAAGACAGAATTCTATGCATATAAGGAGATAGTATCTTTGAAAAATGCGTTGCATAATCAATTCTTTAAAGAGTTTGATCCTAACGCTTGTTTTGCTCTTATTTACTTAATTGCTAGTCCTTTCTTGTATGAAACTAAAGAGGGAGATGAAGTCTTTGACCTGCTGCTTCAAGCACTAGTCTGCATGAATAACAATCAGGAACTTTCTGTAGAATTTTTTAAGAAAATTGATCCACCTCTGTGGGAAGTAATTTACGAAAGGACCTCTCAGATTTAATTTCTTCAGAAACTTCGAAAAACTACCTCTTTTCATAGCGACTAAGTATCTAAGTAAAAGGGCATTTTGCTAGTATTCTAGTGAGATGCTCTTTTTCCCTAATAATAAAAATATAAATTTTGAGGCAAAATGAGAATCGGAAGTCTTGCTTTTTATATCTATTTGACTATACTTGGAGTCAGTTTTTTTTGAATAAAAAAACTTTTAGTATTATAAATATATAAAATATGCTTGGTATTATACTTGGAATTGGAATGTTTATGTTTTTGGTGATTATCCATGAGCTTGGGCATTTCTGGGCAGCAAAAAAGTCTGGGGTAAAAGTAAAAGAATTTGGAATCTGAATCCCTCCAAAGATTTGTACTTTGTGGAAGGATAAATCAGGAACTGAATATACACTTAACTGGATTCCTCTTGGAGGATTTGTTTCGCTCAAAGGGGAAGATAGCAGTGAAGAAGATTGTGAGGATAAAGATACTTTCATGGCAGCAAAGCTGTGGAAGAAGCTTATGATTATCGTAGCTGGAGTTGTGATGAATTTGATTACAGCATTTGTAATTTTTACAGTGATTTTTACTATAGGAGTTAGGCCTATTAGTATCGTACCCAATGAAGTTGCTGGGATTAAAGCTGAAAGTTTCTTAACACCATCAATAGATTTTTTGACCAAAGAAGGACTTTTGACTGAAAATGAGCAAAAAAAGCCACTCATTATTGAGTGAGTTCTCAGTTGATCACTAGCAGAACAGCTCGGACTTGACATTGGAGATCAAATCAGTATAATCAATAATCTTCCTGTTTCTCCCTATACGATTGGAAATATCCTCTCAAAACATACGCTTATGACTGGAAATACTCTGGTAGTAAGTGGAGAAAACTCAAATGGAAAATACACCAAAAATCTGACTTTTGACTGTGATAAGGATTGTTTTTTGGGCGTTAGTTATGAAATGCCAAACATAACCATCAAAATGCCTTTTCATAAATCGCTTCTTGCTTCTCTCAAAGAGATAAAAGGAGAACGAAATATGGTTTTAGGTGGTATCTTTGCGAAACTCTTTTCAACAAAAAAGTGAGTTTTCCTAAATACACTTAAACAGCTTACAGGTCCGGTTGGTGCGATCAAAATTGGAGAGAAACTCTTTGACCAAGGTGGTCGATTGATATTCCTCGGATTTGGAGCAACGATTTCTTTGGCGCTAGCTTTTTTCAATATCTTACCAATTCCAGCGCTAGATGGAGGAAGATTTTGGACAAGTATTATTCAACATTTGAGTGGAAGTAAAGCAAAACATTTTGCCAAGTATGAATGATGGGTAAATATGATTTTCTTTTGCCTATTAATACTAATGGCAATTGTCATCTTAGTCAAAGATCTTATTGTTTGGTGGAATGTAAGTCTTCCTTTTATCGGATAAGGGAGCTCCTAGATCTCAAGTATTTTTAGTTATTTCCTCCAAAGTGAGGAAACAATAGACTTGTGCGTCAGGATTTTATTTACGATGAATACATGAATAGAATCTGATTTTTTGTACTGTTATTATTGACAAGTATTGGACTTTTTACTTCAAGTGCGTACGCTGTAGCTTTACAATCAGAAAATAACTCTGGCAATAAGCTCGCTGAACAAACTACTGGACTCCTAGCTGGAGGAAGTGGTAGTATCGAATTACCTTTTGTAGATGCTGAGAAAATTAGAGAAGCATGGCTTAATTGGCATAACGAAGAAAGGACTTCTAAATGACTTGAAAAATTGAACTATCAGAGCGATCTGGAAAGAACAGCAACTGATCGATCAACGAGTCTTGTCGAAAAATATACAGGGCATAAAAGGCCAGGAATGAACGGTTATTATAATTATAATGGTATCAAAAAATGGTTTAGTGAAAGAGGTGTAAATTTTATTGATATGACTGGAGCAAGATCTCTCTTCTCAGAGAGTATTGGATATAGATATTACAAATGTAGTAGTGGAGACTGTACAGAAACTGCAATTAAATCCTTGAGAAAAATCTTTGATGGCTATCTCAAAGAAGGAACTGGTGGAGTACATTACAAAGCTATTGTAATGCCTCACTTTACTCAGATGGGAGTTGGAGTTAAAGTGAATCCCCAGAATAATATGATTTATGCGACTCTTCACTACGGAGTAGATTTACAGGAATAGAAAGAAGTCTGATCTTGATAAAAGGTCAGATTTTTATTTTTTTAAAAAAAATTGACTATTTTTATATTAAAATGTGTTTTTCTTGCTATTTTGGAGGATTTCTGTAATATTACAGATGTTGTTTTATATTATCTATTAAACTTATGCAACTAACAAAAATCATTGCAACCGTAAGAGACAATTATGAAATTGAAAAAGTTATTGAGCTGAATAAAGCTGGAGTAGATGTTGTGAGAATTAACTTTACTCATGCAACTCCTGAAACAGCTGGTGATTTGATTTCTCAAATTGTTGACCTTAACAAGCAAGGGAAGCTCAATGTCTCCGTTCTTTTGGATACTAAGGGTCCAGATATTAGAACTGGTATTAGAGAAACTCCACTATCTCTCAAAAAAGGAGAAATTTTCAATATCTATGTAGATCAGTCAAAATTGAGTCAGAATTCTGATATTTATTGTGATTATCCAAATATCATTACTGATTTGCCTGTAGGATACCAGATTGTTGTAGATTCTGGTGCAGCATTGGCAGAAGTAGTTGAGATTTTTGAAGATCATATTGCAGTAAAAATCAGTGCAGATGTTGAAATTGGATCTAGAAGACATCTTAACCTACCAGGGATGAAAATTAAGCTTCCTTCTCTTATCGAAAAGGATAAGACAGACCTTTTGTTCGGAATCAAAGCAGGGATTAACTATGTAGCAGCTTCTTTCATTAGAACTGGTGAAAATGTACAAGAAATCAGAGAATTTTTGGATGCAAATGGAGGTTCACATATCAAGATTATTTCAAAAATTGAAAATCAAGAAGGAGTTGAAAATCTAGAAGAAATTGCTCAATTCTCTGATGGAATTATGATTGCAAGAGGGGATCTTGGAATCGAGCTTCCTATCTGGGAACTCCCTGTATACCAAAAGAGAATTTTGGAGATGGCTCATCTTTATGGAAAGCCAGTAATAATGGCTACTGAACTTATGAAAAGTATGGTAAAGAGTCCTTTCCCTACTAGAGCTGAAGTTTCAGATGTTTTCAATTCTGTAATGGCGAGAGTAGATGCTGTAATGCTTTCAGATGAAACTGCCGTTGGACTCTATCCTGTAAGAACTGTAGAAATCATGGCAAATACGGTTCAAGAAGGAGAAAAAGAAATCTATGATGAACATGATGACTTTGACTTACTTACAGATGATGAAACAGAACAGAATAAGAAAGGGATATCAAGACATGCTTTGATGATGGCAGATGAATTTGATGCGAGAGCTATTATCGTATTCTCTTATTCTGGACGCTTGGCAAGTTATCTTTCTGCATTCAAACCTAATCAACCTGTTTTCTCATTTACTGAGAATGTAAATACTCACTACTCTCTTGGAGTAAACTACGGTGTTTTCTCTAAAAAAGTTGATGGATTGACAGGAAAAATGTCTGAAGATCAAGAAAAGGCTATTGCAACACTTAAAGCTGAAGGGATTTTGGAATCTGGAGATGCTGTAGTTATAGTTGGAGCTAGAGATAATAATGGAGAAAAACAACCTCAAATGAGAGTTGTTAACGTGAAATAAGTTATTCACCAAAAAAGAAAAAAGACTGAACCATGAGGGCAATCAGTCTTTTTTGTTAACTTTCTTATTTTATGAAAGGATTCTCCCCTTTGTTGTTTTTGTAATTTTTCAAAGCTTGAGAAGGAGAGGCTCAATATCTTCTTCTAATGTCTTTTCGCTAACCCCAAGCTGAATAGCAAGACTTTTTAGTCCTAAAGGACGATCAGCGGTTTCTAAGATTTCAAGATATTTACTATGAATAGGCATCATTCCCCCGTCTTGAATCTGCGTATGAGCTAGGAAATCAGATCGATCCTTTGGAGTCAGAATTTTTAATTTTTTACTAATGAGGTAATCTCTAATTTTTACAGCTAGATTATGAATTTCTCTAGGAACTGGAGCTACTTTTTTACTGATCTCTGATAGGAGAGATGGTTGATAATTGACTTGGTAAAAAGCGAGATATTGGCTCAGAATTTTTTTCTTTTCTTCTGGAGTATAATCCATAAAATGGAACTGATAAATGAATCTATTTTTCATCGGTTGAGAGAGCGATTCTGGCTTTGTAGTAGCACCAATAAGGGTAAAAGGATTGATAGGAAGCCTGATACTTCATCATTCAGGCATCACCATATCAATCAAAAAATCCTCCATAGCAATATACAACACTTCTTCAATAGTTGGCTTAAGACGATGGATTTCATCAATAAAAAGGATATCTCCTGCATCGAGACTATTGAGAACACTAACAAGCTCACTTGGTTTGCTCAATGCGTATCAAGTAACTACCTTCAAAGAGGTTCCCATCTGCTTGGAGAGGATTCCAGCAAGGGTCGTTTTCCCAAATCCACTTGATCCTGAAAATAAGATATGTCCTAACTCCCCTGCTCTGAGTTTTGCACTTTCGATGGCTGTTTTTAAAACAGCTTTGATTGGCTCTTGTCCAATAAAAGTATCAAAGTCTGTGGGTCTCTGAGAAGCTGGAGATGGTGTTTGTGATGTCGTAGCGATTCTTTTGATTTCCATAATCAAAAAAAGCAAAGTAAAACCTTGCTTTAGACTATAATGAAATGAAGAGAAAATAAAAGGAAATTTTATTTGATCTCATCTATACGATCTTCATACGCATCATGATCAGAATGAAAACTATCGACTTCCAATCCATTTTTTGCTTTACGGAGGATAATACGACACTTTGGAGTAAGATTAATAGAACTAATTCCCTTATTTTTCAAAATAATATTTCTCATACTATTAGAGTTAGATAATGCAGCTAAAACTGATTCTCTATTATTTCCCGTTGTAAGAAAGTCCTCAAAACTTTTTTTAAGTTGTTTGGGATTTATAATTGTATAATTCAAAGTCTCTAGATTTTCAAATATTTTCTGAATAAGCTCTTCTCTTGGCATTTCTAGGGAAAGATCGTGAAGAAGTATTTTATCTTTAAAATCAAGAGGAGTAATAATTTCAGATTTCTCTTCTTTTTGTTCTTGACTATTTTCAAAAACCTCAGGGGAAACTTTCTGCTTCTCATCTATAATTTCTAATCCTAAATCCTCAATCAGATCAAGAAATTTACCCTCATCTTCTACTTTAATCAATCCATTTTCTCAAAAATAATCAGATCTTTTAACTGGTTTTTGATTTTTGACCAGACGGGTAATCTTTTTCATCAAATCTTTTTTTTCTTTTAGAGAAAGATTAAGAGTTTCAATCTGACTTTTGATTTGCTCCATTTGTGCAGGATCAATATTATTATCCAAAATGTCCAACATAAGTCAGATTTCTTTTTTTTGTTCATTCTTTTTAGAAGGATGTTTTTCTTTCTGATTTTGTTGCTCAAGTTTCGCATTGTGAGAACTAGCAAATTCTTGCTGCATAAGAGCAATAGTATAATTCTCATAAATATCTGGAAGATCCTTGAGTACCGGAACTAATGCCAGATAGAGTCTCTGAAAGATGTAATCAAAAAACATATCTTCAGTAACTCTTTTCCCTTCTAGTTCTTGCTTGATTTCAGACTGTACCTTGATCGATACTCACTCCCCTAATGCCCAAATAAATCTCTCTCTCTTAATTCCTTATTATACTTTTTAGAATTGATAGTATGATAGATACTTTTGGATGCAAGAGGATATTCCTTGAGAAACTGGCGCCCTTTTTCTTTCCTATAATCAAAGAGAGCCTGTTTATGAGTTGGATCTTGTTTATCATCAGGGATAAGGTCTCAGGCAACTTCATGTGCAATATCAGGAATACTATCGAGAAAAAAATCAGTATGGGATTCATAAATTTTAGTCGATTTACTCTTTTTTATCAAAAGATCCTGGATAATGATAGTTAATCTCTCTTGCATCTGCTTCCATTCATCAATTTCATCGTCATCTTCAGGCTTGACGATCCTAGACTCCTCCCAAGCAGTTAATTTGTCATGTATCAATTTACTATAATTGGTATTGAGCAAAACAGGAAGCATTTTTTTAATCTCTTTCCCATCTGATCCTTTGAAAGTTCCATCTTGAAGAATCTGTTTTATATCATCAAAATTATTCTCATCTAGTGCCATCAAGAGATCATTTTTTGTTTTTTGAAATTTTGAAATTTGCTGAGGAATTGACTTACTTCCTCCTTCTAACAAAAGGTCAAGCTCATCATGAGAGAACTTTGATCAGAAATTACTTGAAGGAAAAGGATCACATTTTTCAAATCCAGCCATTTTCAGCTAAAATAAAATAAAATCTAGTTCAAGTATAATAATTTTAATGAAAATATACAAATTTTGGGCAAGATTTTAGTTATTTAAAAGTGTTTGATACAGATTAGCAATGTGTGAGTATTGAGTTGTTCGATCAAAGACTTTAGGAGAAACAGGATCAAAAGTCTGATTTTTGAGCTTTTTTACTCCTTGAATAATAGATTCAGGACTCTTGGGAGCGATAAAAACAACCTTACCAGAAACAACCTCTGGAATAGATGCGATGTGTGTTGTAATCAAAGGGATCTGCATCTGACAAACTTCACTATGCACCGATCAGAAACCTTCAGAAAGTGAAGGAGCAATTACTCCATCAACCTGAGAAATAAGTGCTCTTAACTCGCTTTTTTCTAGTCAAAAATGCAGGCGAATACGCTCTCCTTGATCGCTTGGTAAGGTATCGATCAGATTTTGCAATTGGAGTCTGATTTTCACTCCCCTCTTCGCTGGGATAAAGTTGAAGATAAACTGCAAATCTGGATAGGTTTGAAGTAATTCTGGCAAGGCAATAATCAGCTGATCTATCCCTTTAGAAATTCCTGTATGACCGAAATAAAGGAGATTCCAAAATCATTGAAGATGAAAAAGTTCAGAAATCTGATTTTTTTCTTCGGTTTTTACCAGCGAGGGATCTCGAAAAGAAAGATCCACTCCATTATAAATACAATGATTTTTCTCGTCAGGGATAGCGTAAACGAGCCTAAGAGAGTTGAAGGTATACAGCGATACACAATGAAAGGCATCAAATGGAAGCTGAAAAATCAACCATTCAAAGATACAATAAATCCATCACTTCCACCATCCTTTATACTGATGCCAAAGCTGAGCAAAAATTTCATGCACGGTGATAAGGACTTTTTTGCCAAAGAGCTTTGCTAGAAGAGATGCTGGGATTGCTCATCAGTAGGTACTCGTATGGATAAGGTCTATTTGTTGATTTTTAAGAATCTGAGCTCACTTGAACAACGCCTGAAGCATAAATAAAATTCTTCACTGCCCCACTCTATAAATCTCGAGATCATCATGTTTTTCATAGGTGGGAAGGTTTAGATCAAAGTGTGAAGTCAGAATTATTACTTTTTTACCAGATGCAACTGTACGTGAGATAATCTGCTCAAAAACAGTCTCAACCCCTCATCTATGGGGGAGATAGTAGTCTAGAACATATAAGACAACTGGCTTCATATCTCATAAGCATAAGGTAAAAACTTGGAACAGCGATTTTGAATCTTTAATTTATATTTTTTGTCTCACCAATCTTTCTGATGCTGAGATCTTCTCAATTTCAAGCTCTAAATAATTTCCTAGATCGAGTTCTGATGTCCATTTTGGTCGCTCAATCACAATATATTCAAATTCTGCTATCTGAGAGAGAATCCCCTTTTGTACTGCCTCTGATAAAGAATTGAGCCTATACATATCAATATGCAAAAGTTTATCCTCATAGATATTAACATATGCGTAAGTTGGACTTTGAACGACTTGAGGATTGATTCCGAGCTGCTCAGCAAAGCCTTTGATCAAAGTTGTTTTGCCAGCTCCAAGATCTCCATGAAGGAGCAAAATTTTATGATTTTTTGCAAGCTCTTTCCCTAAATCATGCATTTGTTCTGGAGATTGGATATTCCACATTGTAGGAAAAATAGAAATAAAACCTGAATTCTGATTTTGGATTATAATCTCTCATAAACGATATATCCACAGAGAAATTCTAGTTGAAAATAGTCTTTTTGTTGTTATTGCCCAGAGTATAGGCTTTCTCTGCAAAGTTTCAAGCTTTTTTGATCAAAAAAAGAGATGAATCTCATCTCTCTTTCACATCGTTGTCCAATGACTAATATTCGATTTTGTCAGATTTCTTTTTCCATTCTTCAAAAACTTTGATTGCATTTTCCCTACCAACTTGTTCTATTGGAAGAGATCTAATCTCTAAATCCTTTTTGAGTTCTTCATAAATGAAGTCATCATCAAATCCGATATTTGCTGCATCTACTCTAGTATTTGCATAATAAATTGCCTTAGGTCTTGCCCAATAAATCGCACCAAGACACATAGGACATGGTTCACAACTAGTATAAATAATACAATCATCAAGCTGAAATGTTCCTAGATTTTTACATGCATCTCTGATAGCAACAACTTCCGCATGTGCTGTTGGATCGTTTTCACTTGTTACATGATTTGCTCCAGATCCAACAATTTTACCATCCTTTACAATGATTGCTCCAAAAGGGCCTCCCTTCCCTGATCTCATATTATCCAAAGAGAGCTCAATAGCTTTTTCCATAAAATATTCGTGGTTCATGTTTTTAGGTATAATAAGATAAAAAATCAGATTTTTATTCTAATAACTCTTCTCAATAGGAATTATCGAACAAATGCAATTTTTTTGTATACTTCATCAAGTTTTGCTTGAGCTATTGCTCATGCTTGAGCTGAATGCTTTTCAAGCAAAGCTGTGATCTCATCATCTGAAATTTGAGCAAAACGCTGCTGAATAGGCTCAAGCATTGCAGACATCTTTTCATAGAGATATTCTTTGGCATATTTGTACGAAAGTCCTCAAGCCTGATATTTAGCTCTCAACTCTGCATCCTCTTCTGATGTGAGGAAAAGATGCAAAAGCTGATATACATTACAAGTATCTGGATCTTTAGGTTCTTCTACAGGTATTGGAGAAGTTGGAATTTGTTTGATTTTTTTGAGTAAGGCATTTAGCTCTTCAAGGAGACCGATATAATTATTGTAAGACTTTGACATTTTACGACCATCGGTTCCGATAATCGTAGCAAGGGATTCTTGAATATATGGCTCAGGAAGTTTAAAAGTATCTCCATACGCATTATTAAATTTTTGAGCGATATCTCTAGCATATTCCAGATGCTGTTTTTGATCCTTTCCTACTGGAACGATATCGGTATCATACAGCAAGATATCTGCCGCCATCAAAATAGGATAACAGAATGTTCAAACTCAGAGTTCCCCTGCTTTACCTTTTGCAAGGTGATCTTTGTAAGAGTGCATTCTCTCCATCGTTCCCATAATCGTCAAACAAGTCAAAACCCGAGAAAGCTGAGCGTGCGCAGGAATTAGCGCTGGATTATAAATCAAAGTATGATCTAGATTTACCCCACAAGCCAAATAGAGCTTTGTGATAGTAAGAGAGTTTTGCAAAAGCTCTTGGGGATTGTGTGTTTGAGTAAAACCATGCATATTTGCCAAAAAGAGAAAGAAATCTGACTCAGATTCAGTTTGCTGGAGTTGAAGAAAAGGCTTGATTGCTCCAAAATAATTTCCGAGATGAAGCTGTTGCCCTGTGGGTTTGAGTCAGGTTAAAATTCTTTTTTTCATATTAGACAATATAATTGAGTAAAAAATTTAACTAATTCGATCCTCGAAAACTCTATAATCATGCTGAATTTGAGCATCCAATTTGAGTTTTTTGGTAATATTTTTGATTGCATAAATTGCAGTAGCGTGATCTTTTCCACCAAAATAATCTCCGATTTTTTCCAAAGTCCAGTTGAAATGCTGTTTGGCGATATACATGAGGAGTTGGCGTGCTGTTGTAATTTCCTTTTTTCTACTATCAGACTTGAGGTCTGCAATCGCAATATTATAATACTCCGCTACAATCTCTACTAAAGTGTCAAAATTTTTGGTAGACTTTTTATTTTGTTTGAGAAGATTTTCGACATTAGGGGTTGAAGGATCAACGGCAAAACCTAGTGTAGTAAGGGTATCTAACACATCTTGATGAGAGATCTCCTGTCCAGAAAGTTGCTGACGAGTCAACAAAAGATTTAAGGCTCATTCAAGTTCTCTGACATTACTTGTTACATATTGGGCAATAAGAGAAAGATATTCAAATTCGATTTGCATACCTTTGACTTGGAGTTTTTCCTGCAAGATGGCGATTCTTGTTTCAAAATCTGGTGCCTTAATATCAACCACCAATCCAAGTCAGAATCTTGATTTTAATCTTGGCTCAATTTGAGATAGCTCTTTTGGAGGGCGATCTGAAGAAAGGATGATTTGTTTTTTTCTCATATGGAAATCATTGAAAATATCATGAAGGACTTCTTGTGTCCTATCCTTTCCAGCCAGGAACTGTACATCATCTATCAAAAGCACATCGATGGTTGCCATTTTTTTGTGAAAAGCATCCATTTTATTGGATCTGAGAGCTGTAACGATCTCCTCAATGAGCTTGGTTGCGGGGAGGTAAATTACGACTTTATCTGGGAAGTTTTGCATAATTTCATTTCCTACTGCTTGCATAAGGTGCGTCTTCCCCAGTCCTACATTTCCATAGAGAAAAAGGGGGTTATACGCAGTTCATGGAGCTGTAGCTACGGCTTTGGCAGCGGCAAAAGCCATCTGATTTGTGGCTCCTGCAACGAAGGTATTAAAACGATATTCTGGCAAAAAAAGAATACCAAAATACTGATTCAATTCACTTTTTATACTTGGATTGAGTGAAGAACTTGCGTGGATATCAGATTTTTTTTCTTTTTTGGGAGACTGAATATTAAGAAAAGATTTTAGATCAATCAAAAGATGATTCTTTTCATCTGAAAAACCATTATAGATCATATAGTTAACCCCATATTGCGGATTATAACAGTTTTGAACTGCATCTTTCAATGCCTTATTGAAAAACTTTTTGGCCTGAGTAAGCATAAAATCGTTAGAAGCACCAAAAATAACCTCCTTTTTGTTTTCATCAATATCGATAATCCCTACCTTGGACAATGACATCAAGATTTTTTCTGGAGGAAAAGAAGCTGCAAGATGAAGAATAATTTTTTCTCGAAGCTCTAGAAGATAAGTGATTTTACTCTGGTCATAGGAAGTTGTTGGATCAATAAGCATAGATAAGATTTTAATAGATAAGAACTAGTTTTTTTGTAAGATAATATATCCGATCTTGTACTCTTTATTGATTCAAGGAGCAGGGTTGGTATAGTCTCCGAAATCCTTGATAGAAAAATTGTGCCTAAGATATTTGAAATCATCAAGGGTATATCTGACAGCATCTTCATTTTCTTTCATCAAGTGAGAATCACTATGATGATAGGTCAAAAATATAAATCCCCCCCTATTGAGATGCTCATAAATCGAACTAATAAATTCTCCCAAGACATATTCTTTGTTCATATACATCACGATATGTTTTGCTATGATGAGATCATATTTTTTGGTAATTTTGAAATCAGCAAGGGGGCTTTCATGAAAATTGATACTTGGATGCACTTTGAGATAATCTGGATAATGATTTCTGATTGAGGTATCTTCGACTGCATCAACCTGTGCTCCATAACTTGCCGCCAAGATACTAAAATATCCCTTTCCTGCTCCAAGATCGAGAATCGTTTTTGGATGCTGAGATTCGATAAGATTAGTTACAAGTTTTGCTCCTTCCATAGGTATATCGGTATTACAGAGTAAAAACAGTTGAAAAATCTGACTTTATATGAGAGATTTATTGCTCTAAATCGTGTTTTTGGGTAGCAGTAGCAGAAGTTTTTATTGCATAAACTGCTCAAGAGAGAGTACGGCTAGTCCAGATCTTGTATTGTACAAGTCTTCTAATGTAAACTCCTGAGCTTCATCAGAAAATGCAGCACAAATATCAGCGATCAATGCAATTCTAAATCCTCTATCATAACTCTCCTCTACAGCCATTCTTACACAGAGATTGGTAGGGACTCCACAGATGATAAGGTTTTCAATCCCCTCGAGCTCATCAGCAAGAAATGTTTGATAATAAGAACTGATATTTCTCTTGGAGATAACAAGTTCTCAGTCTTGAGGCATTAACTCTGGTATAATCTCAGAATTTTCATCTTTTTCTGAAAAGGATCCATGAGGATCAATATGCTTGATAAAGATAATCTTGTATTGCATATCTCTAGCATGAGCAAGAAGTTTTTGTGCCTGAGGAATAAGGCTCTCAAAGTGCTCTAAATAATAGTCGGAAGATTGATCTCTCCATGCAGACTGAAAATTGATCAGAATGAGTGCGGTATTTGCCATATTCATCATATAGAGGATAAAAGCTCCACAAAACGTAGGTTTACTTTCACTAGAAAGTAAAATCGATACATCTGTTATAATATGATTTTGCTTAACAGTTTCAATTTGAAATTGTGAAAAAGTTTTGTCTATCTTGATTTCTTAGTATTTTGGAAAACATATTATAGTAATTATTGCTATATCAAAAAAAAGCATTAACTTCAGCTTTTTATTCCTTCAGTAGTATAAAAAAATAGCAAAACAAAAACCCCCCTTAGAGATACCTAAGAGGGGTGCCTCCTTAGGACACTAAGGGGGGGTTAAATAAGTGAGAGATATGCCAAATTCACATATCCTCTAACCTAAGCTTCCGAAGCATCTACGATAATGGTATAGCGGAAGCTCCTGTTACAGTAGCATGAATCTCAGCTCCTGGTGCATTCGCATAAGCCTCAGCTCCATCTGCATTCGCATTAGCAATAGCTCCTTCCGCATCCGCATACGCTTCAGCTCCTTCCACATTCGCATGAGCAATAGCTCCCCTCCGTTTCGCATTAGCAATAGCTCCTTTCGCATCCGCATGAGCTATCGCATCTTTCACGTTGGCATTAGCAATAGCTCCATCTGCATTCGCATGAATTATTGCACCTTTCACATTGGCATTGATCTGAGCCTCAAAGGTAACTTCAACCTCTATTGGTACATTAATCTCAATAAGTAATTTTCCCGAGAGTTTTCCCAAAAGGGATTCCGTTACCCTATAGCGTCCTCCACTAATGAGGAAGTCTAATTTTTGGAAGGTTCTTATCTCCCTTCCACCGAAATCTTGGAGATGGACATTCTTCTCTCCAAAGATAAGTTTCTTAGTAATTTTTAACATCGTTTTTGTTATTTAGTTGGTTAGTATTTTGTTTTTGTAAAGAGTTAGTAGTATACTTCAAAAGCTCATATCACTCAGGTAATTTATAGCAAGATTTTTTTGCTTCTACCTTCTCCTACTTTTGTAAAAAGTACATATTTCCTTAAATATGTCAATATTTTTTTTTAGTTTCTTGACTCTTCTATGAATTTTATTTTTATACAAATAATCCTCATTTGAGGAGAAGCATCAAAATATATCTATTATGGCTCACGAAAAAAAGAAATCCAGTACTGGAAACTGGAAAGGGAAACGAGATAAGCAGCAGAAGGCGGATCGTCTGAATTCAGACAAAAAAAGGAAGAAAATCTCCTGGGATGGTACCTCTGGTCACCCCCAAAAAAAAGGATTAAAAAGCCTTTATTTTGAATCTTGATTCCCTAAAAAGAGAGTGCTTTACTCTCTCTTCTTTAAATGATGAAAATTCTTGTAAAAACTCCTTTTTATCAAGATAATAAATATCTCCCTCATCTTTTAGAACACTGCATATTAGAAAATGAAGATTTGTCAGCACAACTACAGCTCTTAGATATCGATGCTGCTAGTTATACCTGATATACATGTTTTGAACGAGAATATCTTCCATTAGAACATATTATACAGTATTTCCAAATACCCATTACACAGCACAATTTTCTCTTACATCAAAAAATTATTAAAAAGGAACTGAGAAATTCCTCATTTTGACAAAAAATCTACGAAAAAACACTACAAAAAGTCTTTTCTAAAGACCTAGTAACCAACAGCCTAGATGATATTAAATTTGAACAACTACTTGAATATCAAAAAGAATACTATCAAGCAAATAATATGATCCTTATTGACGAGAATGGGATCATCAATCAACAATGGGGAAAGGGTAAAAACCTTCAAACCTTTACGCCAAAACTTTCTGGATATCACATACCTGAGTATTATTTACTACGTTATCAAGGAGAAAAATCACACATCCTTGTCTCTAAAGATAATTCCCCCTCTTCAATTCTGATTTTGGATTTTTTCTGTGATTTATGTGAAGCATTTTGGTATAGAGAAGAAACTCAAAAATGAGAATATTTTAGTTGAGGTTTTGATTATTCTTTTACTGATAGATGATTATTAGTTTCTAGAGAAGATGAATTTCCTAGATATAATTTAAAAAAGCGAAAAAGTTTTTTTGAAATATTTAAAGCTTATTATTGTGAAAGGATTATTGATTGAGGAAAGAGAACTTATATCCCTCATATTGCTCTCTTTTTTGATATTTTTATTTCAAAAGAAAATCATAAAAACCTGATTTCCTCAGTTGACTTTCCTCTCATATTAGATTTAATCAAGCAATTTAAGTTAATTTAATAAAAAAACTACAAAGGGATTTCTAATTTTGATATCAAAAAAAAGCATTAACTTCAGCTTTTTATTCCTTCAGTAGTAGAAAAAAATAGCAAAACAAAACCCCCCTTAGAGATACCTAAGAGGGGTGCCTCCTTAGGACACTAAGGGGGGCGTTAAATAAGTGAGAGATATGCCAAATTCACATAGCCTCTAGCCTAAGCTTCCGAAGCATCTACAATAATTTTATAACGAGAGCTCCTGGTACAGTAGCATAAGCTTTAGCTCCGAACCATTTCACATAAGCCTCAGCTCCATCTACATTCGCATAAGCTTTAGCTTCTGGTGCATTCGCATAAGCTTTAGCTCCTTCCGCATCCGCATGAGCCTCAGCTCCTCGTGCATTCGCATAAGCTTTAGCTCCTCGTGCATTCGCATGAGCCTCAGCTCTTCGTTCAGTCGCATGAGCCTCAGATCCTCGTACTATCGCATAAGCCTTAGATCCTGATTCATCCGCATAAGCCTCAGCTCCTCGTACTTTCGCATGAGCCTCAGATCCATCTGCATTCGCACGAGCAATAGCTCCTCGTACTTTCGCATGAGCAATAGCTCCTAGTTCATTTGCGTAAGCAATAGCTCCTAGTTCATTTGCGTAAGCAATAGCTCCATCTGCATCCGCATGAGCCTGAGCTTCTGGGAAATTCGCATAAGCTTTAGCTCCTGGTACATTCGCATAAGCTTTAGCTCCTCGTGTATTCGCATGAGCTATTGCGCCTGGTGCATTCGCATGAGCCTCAGATCCTTGTACTATCGCACAAGCCTCAGATCCTCGTACTATCGCATAAGCCTTAGATACTCTCCATTTCGCATAAGCAATAGCTCCTCGTACTATCGCATAAGCCTCAGCTCCTGGTGCATTTGCATAAGCCTCAGCTCCTCGTACTTTCGCATAAGCTTTAGCTCCTCGTATATTCGCATAAGCCTCAGCTCCATCTACATTCGCATAAGCTTTAGCTCCATCTGCATCCGCATGAGCCTCAGCTCCTCGTACTTTCGCATGAGCCTCAGCTTCTGATTCATACGTATAAGCTTTAGATCCATCTGCATTCGCATAAGCTTTAGCTCCATCTGCATTCGCATAAGCTTTAGCTCCATCTGCATTCGCATGAGCCTCAGATCCTCGTTCATTCGCATTAGCCCCAGCTCCTGGTGCATCTGCATAAGCTTTAGCTCCTGGTACATCTGCATAAGCCTCAGTTCCTAGTGCAGTCGCATAAGCCTCAGCTCCTCGTACTTTCGCATGAGCCTCAGCTCCTCGTACTTTCGCATAAGCTTTAGCTCCTCGTACTATCGCATAAGCCTCAGCTCCATCTGCATTCGCATGAGCCTCAGCTCCTCGTACTTTCGCATGAGCTCTTGCGCCTTTCACATTGGCATTGATCTGAGCCTCAAAGATAACTTCAACCTCTATTGGTACATTAATCTCGATAAGTAATTTTCCCGAGAGTTTTCCCAAAAGGGCTTCCGTTACCCTATAGCGTCCTCCACTAATGCGGAAGTCTGATTTTTGGAAGGTTTTTATTTGCCTCCCCTCTGAATCTTGAAGAAGGACATCCTTTTCTCCAAAGATCAGTCTCTGACTAAACTGTGACATTGTTTTCGTTATTTAGTTGGTTAGTATTTTGTTTTTTTGTAAAGAGTTAGTAGTATGTATCAAAACCTTTATAGCGAGGTTTTTTGTTTCTATCCTCTTTTACTTTTATAGTGATATATATTTCCTTGAATATGTCAATGTTTTTTTATACTTTTATTATTTATCAATAGTTTAATAAAAAAGCTACAAATTGTAGCTTTTATTTTTTAAATTTTGCTCTGATTCGCGTAAAGGTTTTGAAGAGATAATAAAGCACCGGATTGAGCACCAAATCATAAGAGCCATAAAATTCTGACTTCATTCCACCGAGTGACTCCTTAAATTTACTCACTCAAGCCAAAGGATGCTCAGGGAATCCTGTTGGAGCTCCTCCCATGAGATCACAAAATTCAAAACCATTATCTCTCGCCCATTCAAACATTCCATATTTGAGATAGTGATGTCCTCAGAGGTTAGTATATTTTCTATCTGTAAATCCATAGAGATATACGATCGTCTTATCTCGAAAAAGGCAGATACTTCCGGCAATTTGCTCTCCATTAAGCTCAGAGATAAACACGTTTCCTCGATTGTGCTTTCTGAGAATTTTGAGTAACATAGTATATTGCTCTTTTGTGATAGTATGGAAGCCTTTTCCTCATGCGGTATTTTGTCGTTTTTCAAAGAAGACAGCATCGTCTCTTTCAGTTCAGAGTCTGACTTTTACTCCTTTTTTTATAGCCTTTTTGACTCTATCAGCACATCCACTATTCATCTCTGCAAGCAGCTCCTCGTCTGACTTGGCAAGTTTAATCGTAATTGTTGACTGAGGCATATTTTCCTTGAAAGCAAGTTTGAGTCCTGTTTGTTTGATGATGGTGGCTCTTTTCTGGAGTCTCATTCCCCTTACTTTACCGATGATATCTTGAGATCTAGCTCGATAATTATCAAAGCTAGTAATTTCATTGATAATTCCAAACTGAAAACAAATATTTCCCCACTTTTTACCAAAGTAGTGCTTAACTTTTTTTAGCTCTTCTCTGACTTTAGATCGATCATCTGGGATTTCTAGCCCCATCACTTGGAACTCTCTAAAGGTAAAAGGTCAGACTTTTTTTTCTTTTATGAGGTAAAAATACTCTTTGCCAAAAAGATAGATGAAACCATGCGGTTTACGATAAATATCTGCTTGGAGACTCCTTCGGATTGGAGATTGGTAGAGTCCATACATTGCCTTTTGTCTCGATAAAAAGATAAAAAAGCTGATTTTGGAGTTTTGTTTTTAGTAACTCTTTGCGTAAATTACTCTTCTTGGACTTGGTTTTCCGCTGAGAGGATCTGTACCTTCTTCTAGTCCCATATCAAATGGCAAGCATCTGATCGTTGCTTTAAGTTCATCTTGGATTTTTTCTGCAGTTTCAAGTGTCCCATCTCGGTGTGCAAGCACAAATCATTTTTCAACTTTTTCTTTAAGCTCCTCATAAGTATCCGCAGTAAAGGTATTTTCCAAAGTGAAAAGCTGATGTTTTGCTAGTATATTTTTCTGAATTTCTAGGATTAAGCTTTGAATCTCCTCTGCTAGATTTTCAACCTTTACAAGCTTTTTTTCCATAGTATCTCTTCTGAACAGTTCAACCTGTCCTTGCTCAAGATCTCTTTTTCCAACAGCGATTCTCAAAGGAACTCATTTGAGCTCTCGCTCGTTAAATTTTCGTCCTGGAGATTTTTGAGTATCGTCATCAATTTTGATCTTGAAAGGAAGTGAAACCTGACCAAGAATATCAGAATTGATCTTTATTTCAGTAAGTTGATCAAGCTGAGGTTGAAGAGTTTGCATAATCTCAGATAGCTCATCTTCACTCTTAAAAATTGGCACTACAACAAGGTGGATCGGTGCGATTGCTGGAGGCAAGACCAATCCTTGATCATCAGAATGAGACATAATCAATCCTCCAATAAGTCTTGTAGTTACCCCTCGAGATGTTGCATAAACATATTCTTGCTCATTATTTTTATTGGTAAATTTTACATCAAAAGCCTTGGCAAAATTCTGACCAAGATTGTGAGAAGTTCAGGCTTGTAGAGCTTTTCCATCTTGCATCATAGGCTCAAAAGTATAGGTTGCAACTGCTCCTGCGAATCTCTCATGAAAAGGTTTTTCCCCCTTATAATGATAAATTCCCATAAAGTTACGCACAAAATCTGAGTATACTCCAAGCATTTTTCTCGATTCAACATCAGCTTCTTCAGGTGTGGCATGTGCGGTATGACCTTCTTGTCGCAAAAATTCTGCACTTCTCAAGAAAATTCTCGTTCTCATCTCCCATCTTACAACATTTGCCCATTGATTAATCATAAGTGGCAAATCACGATAAGAATTAATCCAATTTCTATACGAATCCCAGATAATAGTCTCTGAAGTTGGACGAACGATAAGCTCTTCTTCAAGTTTAGCTTCTGGATCAACGATAATCTCACCATTTTCAGAATTTTTGAGTCTATAATGGGTAATTACCGCGCACTCCTTTGCAAATCCTGCAACATGAGAAGCCTCCTTGGAAAAATAAGATTTTGGAATAAAGAGAGGAAAATAAGCATTTTGATGTCAGGTTTTTTTGATCATTTGATCAAGAATATCTCTCATATTTTCCCAAATTGCATATCCATACGGCTTGATAATCATACATCCTCTCACGGCTGAATTTTCAGCTAAATCTGCATATTTTACCAGGTCATTATATCGCTGGGAGAAGTCTTGCGCTCTAGGAGTTAGTTTAATTGCCATAGTCCAAAAATCAAAAGTAAAACTTGCTTTTCATAATAAGTTTTTGTAAAGAGTTTTCAAGGGCTTTTTTTGACAAAAGGGAGAATGATATGTATAATCAGGATTGTTCTTTATCTTATATTTTTGCATACAAATGCCAGAAAAAAGCTGATTCAAATCAACCGATCCTGCTAAATATCTTGAATATCTTAGTCGCTTAATGGCAGAGAAAGGGGCGAGTGATATGTATCTGACCTATAATGAGCCACCAACTCTTAGAGTAATGGAAGATGTCATCAGAGAAAAAGAGCTTGAAAAGCTAGATGATGATATGCTCAATGGTATTGCACTCACGCTAATGAATCAGACTGGTATTGATTTTTTTGAAAAACATGGAAGTATTGATCTGGGTATCGGCTACCAAGAGAGAAGATACAGAGTTAATATTTCTAGACAGAGGGGGCACATTATGATCGTAATGAGACTCATCAGAAAGGAAATTCCAACGCTCAAAAAACTCTGACTTCCACCTCTTTTTAAGGAACTCGCTCATAGAGAAAATGGGATTGTACTCTTGGCGGGAGCAACAGGATCTGGAAAATCTACCACCCTTGCTGCAATGATTGAAGAAATCAACCAAAGTGACAAAAAACATATTTTGACCATTGAAGATCCAATCGAATATATTTTTGAACCTAAAGAAAGTATTATCGATCAAAAAGAACTAGGGAAGGATGTAACAAGCTTCTCTAGTGCAATGAAGTTTTCTCTCAGACAAAGACCTGATGTAATTTTGTTTGGAGAGATTAGAGACCTGGATGGGATTAGAAATGCAATCTTGCTTGCTGAAACAGGACACTTGGTACTCACTACGATTCATGCTAGATCTGCTGAACAAGTACTCAATAAGATTATTGGATCCTTTAACTCTGATGAACAAAACCAGATTAGAACTCAACTGGCAGAAAATCTCTCTGCGATCATTGTTCAAAAACTCCTCAAAAGACAAGATAATCAAGGTTTAACCCTTGCCCAAGAGGTCTTGATCAACACAACAGCCGTGGCAAATCTTATTAGAGAAAACAAGCTCAACCAGCTTAAATCTGTAATGTATACTGGTAAAAATATTGGTATGGAACTCATGGAAGAAAGCCTCCTCAAGCGTTTTATGCAAGGACAATTGACGGTTGAACAAATTTTGCAGGCAGCAAATAATCCTGAATATATCAAGAGAGAACTTGTAAATAGAAATGTATTTGGATAAAATTGTATAAGGGACTAAAAAAAGATGAAAAGTCTGACTTTAGTCTTTTTTATTACAATAAGAAAATATAATAAGATGAATAAACTCGAGGCGTCTTTTGTAATTAAGAATTATAGTATAAGTTATGAGACAAGATCCTCTGAATCAATAATAGAAAACTTAGCTCAAGTCAATTCTGCCATTTTTTCTAAGACGGATTGCACCTTGTATCTTGGTTCTTGCTGTGATGCGTAATATCGTTTTTGAGGCTCAAGCATATATACATGAGTCAAATGACTAAAATCCTGAAAAATCTCAGCAGCCGTAGTCAGAATTATTTGACTCTTTCAAGATTTTATAGCTCGTCGATTGGTATTTTTTTTGGACTGGGTATCTTGATTGGTAAGGAGAAGTGCATTTTGAGAAGAAAGCAGTGCATTATTGAGGGTCCAGAGGTCTGGAGCAACTACGAGAATTTGAGAAGAATCAGTCGAAATCTGACGTTTACCAAGGGTGATTTCAGATTTTTGTTTTTTAGAAGATAGTTTTGAGGGCCTTTTTTGCAAGAGAGAGAGAATATCTTTGTCAAGGAAGGGCTTTACAACCACCTTATAAGTAGAGTATCGCTGATACACCATTCGATGCAAAAGTGCCATATTCCAACGAGAAAGTAGAGATTGCTCTACGAGCATAAAATCTTGGGTATTGGGATAAAGATTATGATAGAGCTCTGGGAAACTAATTTCTTCTCCCAAAACGAGAAAATAGCCTTCATCATTTTTGATCAGGTCTCAAGATTTAAACTTGGGATCAAGCGTAGGAGCAGAAAAAACTCCATCTTGCCAAGCAAGTGATGAAAAGCTATACAGATACATTTTTAAAAATTAAGGGCTAGAAAGTACAGTTAAAGTCTCAAGTTCCGTAATGATTCTTTACAAGAATAAAGGTTGGATCCTGACTGATTTTTTGGCAAATCTCAGAAAGTTGAGGAGAGGCCAACAAGGCTCGCTGCGCTGTAGATTTTTTGAGTTTCTCTTGCATAAGAGATTGGTTTTCGATAGGAGCCTGTTCAATAATACATTGATAGAGACTAACGATATTATTACAAAGAGCAACGGGAAAAAGATCAGAATTTTGATTCTTTTTTTCTCCTGTTGTGGATGCTGAGTTGGTCTGTATTGTCGTGGTTTGTGAACCAGTACTGAGTGCAGTATTTTGTACAAGACTCTCTGAATTTATAGCGACTTCTCAAGCTGTTGTCTGAGGATCAGTGATTCAAGTTAGTGGAAGATCATTGAGAATTGCCTCCTCTACAGGAGAGAGTGCTACTACCCCACTCTGAATATCTCCTGATAGTACTGCCCCTGTCTGAATATCACTTCAAGAACTATTTGTTAGTCTTTTTACAAAAATAATCAGGAGTACTAGGAGTATCAAGGATCAAAGAACGAGAAGCAAACGTTTATTTTGGTTTTTCTTTTTTCTTCTGGATAGCATTAAAAATAGATATTAAGAAATGAAAGTTAAAAGTGTTTTCTCTTTAATTTTTTATCAATTCAAAACCATCCTTGGTATCTTTAATTTCCCATCACTGATCGAGAAGCTCGGCTCTAATCTGATCTGCAAGAGCGTAATTTTTGTCAGCTTTGGCTTGCTTTCTCTGCTCAGCAAGAGCAAGAATCTCATCTGGCACACTAATTTCTGAGGAATCATCAACAGAGAAGAGTCAGATTTTTAGTACTTTTTCTTCAAGATCTTTTACGATATCCAAAGTATTGGCATGAGGCTCGGAAAGTGCAATATGAAGCTGAGTAAGGAGTTTTGGTGTATTGAGATTATCCCCAAGAGCTTGATCAAATTTGTTTTGTAGGTCTGAATCTATAGAAGAAAGAGAATCCTGATTTTGTATCAGATTTTTTATTTTTTTGATCAGTCAAAGTCTTTCATTTTTGGCTTGATTAAGTGCCTCTCGAGTGAAATTGAGAAAATTGGTATACTGAGCCTTGAAGTAAAAGTATCTTAAATCAAGTGGTGAAAATCCATGATCCTTAATATCCTTGAGAGAATAGGTATTACCCAAAGACTTACTCATCTTTCCTCCATCAACCTGAAGGAACTCATTGTGCAATCGATATTTTACTCGAGGTTTATGATCAAAGCAGCACTCAGATTGAGCAATCTCATTGGTATGATGAATTGTAACATGATCAGATCCTCCATGATGGATATCAAAGCTCTCTCCTAGGTATTTGCTCGACATAGCACTACACTCAATATGTCGACCTGGAAACCCTTTTCCTCGTGGAGAATCTCGTTCCATCTGTCTCTGAGTATCTGTAGGTGAAAACTTCCAAAGAGCAAAATCGGTTGGATTTTTCTTCCCTTTCATCTCTACTCTCTCTCAAGCATTGAGATCAGCAAGTCTTTTTTTGTAATTTGGTCCCATAAGCTTCCCATAGTCTGAGATTTTGGAAGTATCCATATAGATTCCATCTCCCTCGATAGTATAAGTATATCCTTTATTTTCCAGGGTTTGAACCAAAGCAATCTGCTCAGCAATATGATCAGTAGCTCTTGGCATCACATCAAAGCGATCAATATTAAGCTCTGCAATATCGGAGAGAAAAAGTTCTTCATATTTTTTTGCAATATCCCAAGCAGAAGAAGATTCTAATCTTGCTCATTTTTCGAGCTTATCTTCTCCATCATCGGCATCAGAAACCAAGTGTCCTACATCAGTAATATTCATAACAGAAATTACAGGATATCCCAAATATTTAAGCGTATTTCTAATCAGATCTGCAGTAAAGGTCGCTCTAAAATTTCCAATATGAGGAGTAGAATACACAGTAGGACCACAAGAATAAAGTCAGACTTTGTCTTTTTTATTCGCTGGATCAGCAAGAAGTGGGATAAAATCCTCCTTGGAACGCGTAAGGGTATTGTAGAGCTGCAAAGGTTTCATCTAAAAAATTCTCAAAATAAATCCCTTTTAGATTAGAGAAATCATGCTAAAAATCAAGCCATAAAACGCTTATTTAAAAAAATAAAAAAACTGAACAAGCAACCTCGTTCAGTGACTAGAGTCAGACTTTTTGATCTCTTATCTAATAAAAGCAACCTGCTGAGCTTCGATCTGAGCAGAAATCAATGCTGAATCGGCTTCTACTTGAGCAGTTTCTACATGAACTACAAAAAAAGTCATCATTGCAACACACACAATCACACCAAAGAATGCAATGTCTCTAAGCAATCTTTCAGTCTTTGATCTTTCTGCTTCTGGCTTGTGAACGATTTTCTTTACGATTTTTTTCATGATTTTTACATATAAGAAATAAATACACTAATATTTTATAATATTTTTTATTTTTGTCAAATTTTTATATTTTTTTTATCTTCTACTTGACTTTTTCTATAAAAAATATATTATACAAGAAAACAAAATACATATTAATCAAAAAACCATCGGTTATGAAACTCAAAAAACTTGCTCTAGCGGCACTATGTCTAGTTACAGCCCTTGTTCTCATGATAGGATATGAAAGCCTCCAGGTTCATGATAACATAATGCGATTTATAGGGACTTTCGTAGTCGGACTTCTCCTGGTATTCTCCTTCTGTCTAATAGTGCAAAGCTACTCCAAACAGAAGTAAACCAGTACAAAAAAATCCTCGAGTCACTCTTGAGGATTTTTTCCAAAAAGAAAAAGATAATATATATTTAATCTTGAAAAGAAAAGGTAAAACGATACACTAAAGTCAGTTTTTTATTTTTTGGTGAATGCAAAAATGTTGGACAGAGAAATAGAGCTTGCAAAGCTTAATAACATAGATATTTTAGAAAAGCTAGAAGCGTGGTATCAAGCAATTTTGGGTAAAAAGGGAATTCTTAGTGAGCAACTCAAGGCTTTGGCAAGTATGAGTCCCGAAGAAAAAAAAGAAAAAGGCTGACTTTTGTCTTCAATGAGAACCGCATTTCAAGAGGCCTATCAAGCAAAATTTGATCAGCTCAAGATCAGGGAAATTAACGAACAGTTGAGTCAGGATTTGGTAGATATTTCATTGCCAGGGATCGAACCTGAAATGTGACACTATTCCCTCTTGACCAAAGTAAGAAGGGAGCTTGAAGACATTGCTCATGGAATGGGCTTTATCGTTGAGAATGGAAAAGATGCTGTAAGTAAATTTGAGAATTTTGAAGCAGAAAATATTCCTGTTTCTCATCCAGCAACAGAAATGCATGATACGATCTATCTTGCGGAGAAAGATGAGAGAGGAGAAAACTATGTTTTGAGAACTCATACTTCTGCAGCTCAGAATTATGTAATTAAAAAACATGGAGTTCCTGTAAAGGCCGTTTTGCCAGGAAGAGTGTACAGATTTGAAAATGTTGATGCGACCCATGATACTATGTTTTATCAGTTTGAGGGAATTTACATTGACAAGAATGTAAGCATCTGACACTTCAAAACTGTAATCAAAGATTTTCTCAGTGCGGCACTTCAAAAACCAGTTGAAATCAGAATGAGACCAGGATATTTCCCTTTTGTAGAGCCAGGTTTTGAAATCGATACCAGATATGAATACCTCAACCCTAAAACAGGGAAAAAGGAAATGTCAAAACGAATGGAAATCCTCGGAGCAGGAATGATCCATCCTAATGTTCTCAGAGAAGCAGGAATCAATCCTGATGAAGGACGAACTGGTTTTGCCTTTGGTATGGGAATCAATAGACTTGCTGCGGTAAGATACGGTATCAAAGATATTAGACTCTTTACCAATGGAGATTTAAGATTTGCAAAGAGCTGGTAATTTATCCTCTTGAATAACTATGCAAAGGAAATATTGGAGCTTACTTTGGATTATCCTTTTTATTCTATGACTCCTTTGAGGATGGTGGTTTTTACTATATTCACTTGATAAATCACTTTGTGAAACAGATGGATACGTCCTGAGTAAAGGGGAAGAAAATCAGATTTTTCTCAAGGAAACCAATTCATTCAAAAAGTACTTATTCGCATGGGATAGAGTAAAAGTATATTTTATTCCAAGTTTTCTTGGCTTACAATTTTCAGAAATCTATACTCCTTCTGGGGACAAGATGAGTCTTACAGGTTCTGAAGTGACACTAAAAAATTTAACAGAAAGCTGAAATTATACCTTTATTTTTAATGGGATACCTCAAAATTATACTGGGAACATTACGATCTATTTTGAGGATATTCCCTTCTTTTCGTTTTAATACATGGATTACAATCAAAAGACTGACCTCCTTCAAGATGAAACTCTAAGTCAAAAGCTAATTAAAAAAGGATTTTGGCTTTATCTTTTTTCGTATTTGATAGCACCAGCGGGATACTTAGTCAGACTTTTGATTTCTAATTCCCCAGCAGTAAGCGTAGAAGAAGTTTGAATTTTGTATAGTATTATTAGTTTGGTAAGCTTTCTGAATGTGTACAATGATCTCGGACTGACAGAAAGTTTGCAGTATTTTTTGCCAAAATTTTGGATCAGAAAGGAATATAACTATATCAAGACGACTATTTGGCTGAGTTTAGGCGCACAAATGCTTACTAGCCTGCTTATCGTATGAGGACTTTTACTTGGGAATGAACGGCTAGCAAATAACTATTTTCATAGTCAACAAGCTGAAACTATTTTACAATATTTTTGTATTTATTTTCTAGGAATTAATCTTTTTCAAACCCTACAAAGCATATTTATTGCTTTTCAAAAGACTTTTGATTACCAAGTCATTGATTTTGTGAAAATGCGATCAATCGTCTGATTTACAGCTTTTTGTTTTTTTTCTGGAAGACAAAGCATTGAACGATATAGTCTCAACTGGCTTATCGGACTAGGAATATGACTTTTATTAGGTGGAATTATCTACTTTAGAAAGTACCGTTCGCCATTGATGCAGGGAAAATTTGAGCGAAATAAGCCAATGCTCACAGACTACTCGCGTTATGCTTTGTGGGCTTTTATCTGAGCTAATGTAGGGAATCTTTTCGGACAAATTATCCAGCAAATGGTAATTTATTTTTTGGGAGCTGAAGCAGCTGGATATTATGCAAACTTCCTCAGTCTCTTTTTGATAGGGAACATGCTCTTTGCTCCGATAATGACACTCCTCTTTCCTCTGGTTTCCGAACTCATAGAGAAAAAAGACCATCAAAAAGTCTGAATTTTATGCTCCTTTTTTTATAGTTATCTAAGTATTGGAATCTTGATTTTTTCAGCATTTATGATGCTTTTTTCAAGAGAGATCACAACACTCCTCTTTTGAGAAAAATTCCTAGCTTCAGGAGAACTCTTATGATGGTTTAGTTTATTTCAGCTTTTTGGGATATTTGCAGGATTTAACTTTTCACTCTTAGCTGGGCTAGGAAAAAACTTTGTTAAAGTGATTAGTCGATGAATCTCTGTCGTAGCTGTTGTGCTTTTGGGACTTTATTGACTCAAAGAATATTGACTGTGGTTTGCCGGATTGATTTATATATTGGGAAATTTGATCTTATGGCTAACTAGTTTATATTTTGTGTTACAAGAAGTAAAATTACCTCTTGATCTAAAATTCATTACTATTAATATTTTTGTTTTAACCCTCTTGATATGAGGACTTTATCGGATAAAGATGAATTTTTGATGAGAAGATATCATCAGTATGATTGGTTCTGGAGTGCTTATCTGCTCAGTAATCTATCTCATCAATAGAAAAAAAATCTGACATCTTTATCAGGAAATCATGAAACTCAAAAATTAATTTTATTTTTCAAAAGTTAATAAAAAAGATATGAACACGCTCCTTCTTACATGAACGATAGCTCCTAATAGTTGAGTATCTCAGATCTGATACAAATCATCATCCCTTGATCCACAAAAAAGACTCAAAGAATATGTTCAGACTTTAATTTTTTATATTACAGAATCTGAATTTGATGCTTTTGTCTTTTGTGAAAATTCTAACTATTCCTTTCCTGAAGAGAAAAAATTACTTATTGATCTTGCCAACTATTATGAAAAGGAAATTGAATTTCTCCAATTTGAGTGAAATCATCAAAAAACATTAGAAAAAGGCTATGGATATTGAGAGGGAGAATGTATCGATTATGCTTTTGATCACTCAGAACTTTTGCAAAAAACAAATTCTTGGTACAAAATAACTGGAAGATATATTTATGAAAATATGAATGAGCTCTTGGAGTCAAGTATTGATGAGGATAACCTCTTTTTTAGATGGATGTGGCCTTTAGCTTATTTTTGTGTAGCGACAGCATTCTTTAAGGTAAGCAATACTGTTTATAAGAAGTATCTCTATAACTGCAAAGAAGAATTATCATTAGATAGCACTATCGAAGCTAAATATTACTCAAAATTGAGAAATGCTAAAATAGATTTTGGGAAGCTCAAAGTTATTCCGCTTAGAAGAGAAAGCGCTACTACACTAGCGACTTCGCGATACCATCATCTCCTCCTTTGGCTAGGAGGATGGAATATGGATACTCAAATCGGGAAGGTCTTGGATAAGCTTTTGTACAAGAGAGGATAAGACTTTAAATTATAACTTATAAAGCAGATGCCCTTGATCTCTATTATCTTACCAACATACAATGGGAATAAATCCCGACTATCTGAGGCCATCAACTCAGTCTTGAGTCAGACTTTTTCTGATTTTGAACTTATTATTATCAATGATGCCTCGACAAATAATATTGAGACAACAATTTTGAGATATGCAGAACAAGAGCCAAGAATTGTATATGTAAAAAATGACACAAACCTAAAACTCACCGCAACACTTAACAAGGCTTTATGACTAGCAAAATGAGAATTTATTGCAAGAATTGATGATGACGATATTCGAATTGATGCAGAGAAACTTCAAAAACAAGTTAATTTCTTAAAAGAATATCAGGAATACGGAATGTGTGGTGCAAAATGGATTATTAGTATAAATGAAGAAGGGGAAAAGCTTTGAACTACACAAATGAGATCTAGCAATAGAGAAATCAAAACCAATTTACTCGCAAGCAATCAATTTACTCATTCATCAATTATGATAAGGAAATCCGTACTTGATCAGCTTGGTAATTATAATCCGCTATTTAACTTAGCAGAAGATTATGAGCTTTGGTGTAGAATTTGAACACAGTATAAGTTAGCAAATATTGATACTCAAGTTGCCTGTAGGCAAAATAGCAAATCCGTAAGTAGAAAAGCAGAATGGAAACAAAAAATACTCGCATTTAAGGTCTCATGGAAATATAGGGACTATTTCCCTGGAAAATTTAGAGCCTTTTTGCTGAGAATCATTAGTTTTATTCTTTCTCCTAAGCTAATTAGCAAGATTTTATCCGTGATAAAAAAAAGATGAAAAAGTCTGACTTAAGAGCTTTTTTAGCATGAAAAATTCCATTTACTATTTGGTTGCATATTCAAGCAGTGCTATTAAAAAAGCAGATTATAAGCCGAAAAAGAGGCTCTTTTCACGGACTAAAAAATATTGAAGGACTCGATCAGCGAGATATTAAGCAGATCTCATCAGAGGGAAGAAGAAAATGAATCTCTGGATTTGCGAGACTGAGAGATAGTGCTTTATATCTGGAGAAAGTAATTGAATCTCACTTACCGTATCTGGATGAGATTGTTTTGGTTGATAATAATTCTCAGGATAATACTTGGGAAATCTGCCAATCTCTCCAAAAAAGATATCCTGAAAAAATCAGAATTTTTCAGTACCTTCCTGAAGTCTATAGATTATGAACAGATGAATATCAGACTTGTCCCGAAAACTCAGTCCACGATATGTCTTATTACTACAATTGGACGCTCTCCCAAACAAGCTGCCAATATGCAATGAAAATCGATGATGATCATCTGCCACTGCCTAAAGAATTCGAAAAAATTAGAGCTGAAGTTTTACAAGGGAAATATGAAAACAAATTTCTTGCTCTTGGACTCTATAATATCAAACAATGAGAAAGCGGAATCGAATTGGACTTGCAACATCCATTAGCGGGAATTTATGGAGATTTCGGAATTTTTCCAGTAAGTGAGTTGACTTATTTTGTGAAAGATAAAAGATGTGAGAACTTTATCCATAGACTTAATTGGAAGCGGTGAGGTTTAGCCTTATTTCATCTTAAGTTTTGGCAAGAGTGATTCGGAGCAAGGAACTATAGAGGGGAAATAGCATATGAATATAGAAAAAAGATGAATGAAACCGTAATGCTGGACGAAAAATTAAATCAGCTTTTTAAAACTTTTACCATAAAAAATAAGGGGAATGACAGACAGACAGACAGACAGACAGACAGACAAATAACAATCATTACCTGCACTTGGAATAGTGAAAAGTATTTGCAAAAATGTATTGAGAGTGTTAAAAATCAGTCATGAAATTTAAGCATTGAACATATTTTTGTAGATGGATTTTCTACAGACAAGACCCTTGAGATTATCCAATCCTACCAAAAAGAATGCAAAGATAGAATCGATGTCAAAATACTCCAAAGCTCTCCTAAAGGAGTATACAATGCCATGAATCAAGGTATTGAAAATGCAACAGGAGAATATCTTCTCTTCTTGAATAGTGATGACTACTTAGAAGCTGGAATTTTAACACAATATCTTGAACAAGTAAGCTTATCTAAAAAAGATATTTATTATGGTATAATTCATTTTTTTACAGAAAAAGGGGAATGATATACTACTGCTAGTTATCATCGATTGAGGCTTTTCCTTGCAAAGCTTGGATTTCATACCTTATTTTATCATCCAACCTGTTTGATAAAAAGGCAGCTTTTCAGTGAGCTGGGAAAATACGATGAGAAGAAAAAAATTGCTTCAGATTATGGTTTTTGGCTTAGAGCTACCAAACACCACAAATCTCTTGAATATTTTCCTCATATTGTTGCCCACTTTAGAATTCATGAGGATTCCCTTTCCACCTCATGAGCAAATGCAGATCTTTCTATTCAAGAAATAAAGTCCTTTAGAATCCAAGAATATGGATTTTACGGGAAAATCATTCATGCTATAGGAATGCTCTGCAAAAAACTTACTGGAAAATATATGTAATCAAAAAGCCCTTATTTGCATAAGAGCTTGTAAAGATTAGCGTATTGTAAGATACGCTTTTTTCGTGAAAACTTTTCCCTAACTGCATCCGCAGACAATCAGTGAGCATCAAGTTGAATAAGCGCCTTTCTAATTCCACGAATTAACGCATCAGGATCATCTGGTTGCACAAGAATAAAGTCAGATTTATCACTTATTTCACGAGTTCCTCAAACATCAGTAGCCACCACTATACACTCTGCCAAAAGCGCTTCGATCACGGTCGTAGGCAAGCCCTCTTGAAGACTAGGGTTTACAAAGATATCTAAAGAAGGTAAAATCTGATTTTGGAGAGTATTTTTATCTTGGTACCCCAAGAAAGAGACTTTATCTTGAATATTAAGGGATTGTACTTGCTTTTCTAAGGCTTGTCTCTCCTCTCCATCTCCGATGATTTGCAAGTGAAGATCTGGATAGTCATCAATCAAATCTGCAAAAGCTGAAATCAGCACATCTACTCCTTTTAACTTAACTAACCTTCCTATGAATCCAAGCGAAATAAAATCTGAATTTTGTTTTTTTCTCTTTATCTCTGGGAAATCCAGACCCCTATAAATCACTTCTATAGGAGTCTTGCAAAACTTTTTGATAAAAGGGATATTTCCCTGACTAATTGCTACAATTTGATCCGCACTACTAAAGCAAAGCTTACCAAGCGTATAATCATAAACATTTGCAAAAAAAGCTTTCCACCAGACCAACCCCTTTACTAGTCCAGAACCATGTTCTACATGCACCCATTTTTTCTTCCATAATTTTGCGCAAATTCCTCCAATAAAAGTAGAAAGAAAAAATCTGGTATGAGTCTGGATAATATCAGGATCCCGATTCTTTACTTGCTTTAAAACAGATCGGAACTGTTTTTTCCAAAATTTTGGGAAAGGATAATTGGGAATAATATCAAATGCTGGGATAATAAGAACCTTATAGCCGTCTTGTTGATAACTTTGGAGAGATTTCTGACCAACAGAAAAAGTAACATTAAGAACTTCTCAGCACTTTTCACTGATAAAATATTTACTAAACTCCTCTGCTACTGTTTCAACCCCTCATTTGTGAGGTGGGAAATAGGGAACAAATTGAGCTACTCTCATTTGATAAGAAAAGAAAATTAAAGTTTTTTGGCTCTATAAGTGGAGGAATTATCAATTTTGAGTCAGAGCCCATCTTTAATTTGGATATTAAGATCTTTGCAGACTTCCACTTCTGGAATATTCTCTGTAAATCTATCTCCTCATTTTCCAAAGATAATCTGAGTATCTGGTCAGAATTTTGTTCTTGCTTTTTGTGCAAGATATTTGATACTTTCACAAACACTGGCATCTTCATCCAAAGCCAAAAATACACCATCAACGGCTCTTACTGCGGAAACAATTTTGAGTCTAAAATCTTGATCTTGAAAAAGCTCTTGAGAATTAGTCTTTATTCTGGCTTGATGGTCGTTATTAACGATAACTCGGAGCTCATCTCCAAGACCTTTACAAAGATTAAGACACTCGATATGTCAGGGATGAATAGGATTAAAATAGCCTGAGGTCAAAACAATCGTTCTCATAATATTTCATCTAATAAAAAAACAGATTTAGCATAAAGATTTGAAGCTGAAAAGCAATCTGATTTAGTCTTGTTTTTTGAGTAAAGATACATAATCTTTAACTAACTTTTAATATAGAAAGATAAATGATGAAAAAAGGATTACTTTTGGCAGGGATTATTTTAGCAGGAGGTGCTTTTGCTGCAGCAAATCTCGACCCCATCCTCTTTAGACCTCAAATACAAGAAGAACCAACACTGAATCAAATGAGTGGATATGATTTAGAGTCTGACTTTTCTTTTGAAAAATTTTTGGATAACAAACATCCCTTCTCAAATAAAAAATATGAACCTATAGACTTGCAGGCAATCAATTCTGACTTTACTTTTAATAATGCAAGAAAATTTCAACTTAGGAAAAAAGCTAGTGAACAATTTGCAGACATGGCTTGGCACTTTTGGAACGAAAACAAAGGGAAAAGGCTGAGCATCAATAGTGCATATAGAAGTTTCTTCTTCCAAGAGATTCTAAGAAAAGGCTGTGCAGCAAACCACTGTGCAGAAGCTGGGACTAGCGAACATCAAGCAGGACTTGCTCTAGATCTGGGAGTAAACTGAAGAACGCTAGACCAAAAAAGTTCAGCTCGGCTAAAAGAAAATGCACACAAACGAGGTTTTCATCAGACCTATCAAAAGGGAGAAAACATCGATGGCAAAAAAATTGAACCTTGGCATTGGAGATATGTAGGAAATAAACTAGCAACAGAACTCTTTGAATCGAAAATGAGCTTTGCTGAACGATTTTATATAAAAAATCTGGATACTCCTCACATATAATGCAAGAAAGTATCCAGATAATAGAGAGGAACTAGAGATATAAGAGGATCATTCTCCTTCTAAATCTTTAAGTTCTTTTTTTGCTTGAGAAATGTTTTGCTGACAGTTCTCGATCTGTTTCACTATCCAAGAATCTGACTGCTTTAAGCTCTGTGGTAGGTGTTCTGGTATCTGGAGAAGGATGTTTTTCAAATCCGTATAAAGTTTGATATTCTCTTTTGCCATAGCAGCTTTCGACTTTAGATAGTCTTTTTTAAGTTTTCTACACCGCAAGAAATATCCGATACCGAGAACCCCAAGGACAATAAGCAGGGCCTCTCGGATCAGTGATCGTACAATTTGTTCAAGAAAAACAAATGATACCACAGCACTAAAAATTCCTATAACACTGAGATATAGGACTAACCTTGATATGAAATCAAGATCTGTTATCTTCTCTAGAAATTTTGTATTCATAATCGTTATTTTTTGTATGTTTTTTTGTTTATAATAAAGATTTTATTAAGGATGTCAATATTTTTGGAATAAACGAAAAAAGAAGTCAGATTTTTATGTCTGCTTCTCTTTGCATGAGAAGTATCACCTAAGGAGTCCAATAAGAGCAATCTCGGCTATTAACCAAGACTGTGGCAATGTCTCTAGGCATCCCTAGAGTTGAGAGAACAATGCACAACTACGACATTCTACCTTGGATCTAAGTAAGAAGATTGGCAAATCATTAGGATAGTAACTAAGAACTTACAAATAGCGCTTACTAAGAGGGGAAAATATGGATAGCGAGAAACCTCTTTCTCACTATAACTTTTATAACTATTTTCTCCGATAGAAGTGCGAAAGTATTTTGAGAACTTTTGCTATTCCGCTTACCCTCATAAAGCCAATCAATCCCTCCATAAAAATCAATGAGGTAACAAAAGTGGTAGCTTTCATGCTCAACAATCCTTTTAAAACGAAAGAACGAATAAAGAACTTCTGAGAGGTTCTGAAATAGATGATCTTTTATAGTTACACAAGTCTTTAGCTCATGAACTGGGGAAGCTCTTCTCTAATAAGGCTCCTCTGAAAAGATCAAACTTAATCCTTATGCTCTAATCTCCTCATTTGATTTCAAAAAAACAAAAGACAGAAATCAGATTTTTTTATCTTGTCTTTTTCAAGATAAAAAGTAGATATCTCTAGACTATATCTAGGAATATATTATCCTAAATAAACAAATCTCTGTAGATAAGCAATAATGACCAAGCAATGGTAAATACTTTCCCTTAAGTGATAGTAATGATCTCATATATCAGGAAATACCTGACAGTCATTCGAGGAGAATACTTCTTCCCTGATGACGATATTATTATACTCGAAAATAAAAAATAATGCAAATTTTTTATTACTTTTTTTATTAAACTATTGATAAATAATAAAAGTATAAAAAAACATTGATATATTTAAAGAAATGTGTACTTTTATAAAAGTAAAAGAGCGTAGGAACAAAAAATCTCGCTATAAAGGTTTTGATACATACTACTAACTCTTTACAAAAACAAAATACTAACCAACTAAATAATAAAAACAATGTTAAAAATTAAGCAGAGACTGATCTTTAGAGAAGATAATGTCATTCTCCAAAATTTTTGGGGATTCTGGAGAAGGGATATAGAAACCTTCCAAAAATCAGACTTCCTCACTAGTGGGGGACGCTATAGCGTAACGGAATCCCTTTTGGGAAAAATCTCGGGAGAATTACTTATTGAGATTGATGTACCAATAGAGGTTGAAGTTACCTTTGAGGCTCAGATCAATGCCAATGTGAATGGCGCAATAGCTCATGCGAATGCACCAGGAGCCATTGCTCGTGCGATTGCACCAGGAACTAAAGCTTATGCGAATGCACCAGGAGCTATTGCTAATGCAAATGCAGATGGAGCTGAGGCTTATGCGAATGCATCAAGAGCTATTGCTAATGCAAATGCACCAGGAGCCATTGCTCGTGCGATTGCACTAGGAGCTAAAGCTTATGCGGATGTGGACGGAGCTAAAGCTTATGCGAATGTACCAGGAGCTGAGGCTTATGCGAATGCACCAGGAACTGAGGCTCATGCGAATGCACCAGGAGCTAAAGCTTATGCTACTCTAACAGGAGCTCTCGCTATACCATTACCGTAGATGCTTCGGAAGCTTAGGCTAGAGGATATGTGAATTTGGCATATCTCTCACTTATTTACCCCCCCCCTTAGTGTCCTAAGGAGGCACCCCTCTTAGGTATCCCTAAGGGGGTTTTTGTTTTGCTATTTTTTTATACTACTGAAATAATAAAAAGCTGAAGTTAATGATTTTTTTTGATATCAAAATTAGAAATCCCTTTGTAGTTTTTTTATTAAACTATTGATAAATAATAAAAGTATAAAAAAACATTGACATATTCAAGGAAATATATATCACTATAAAAGTAAAAGAGGATAGAAACAAAAAACCTCGCTATAAAGGTTTTGATACATACTACTAACTCTTTACAAAAAAACAAAATACTAACCAACTAAATAACGAAAACAATGTCACAGCTTAGTCAGAGACTGATCTTTGGAAAAAAGGATGTCCTTCTCCGAGATTCAAATGGAAGGCAGATAAGAACCTTCCAAAAATTAGACTTCCGCATTGGTGGAGGACGCTATAGGGTAACGGAATCCCTTTTGGGAAAAATCTCGGGAAAATTACTTATTGAGATTGATGTACCAATAGAGGTTGAAGTTGCCTTTGAGGCTCAGATCAATGCCAATGTGAAAGGCGCAATAGCTCATGCGAATGCAGATGGAGCTGAGGCTCATGCGAATGCAAATGGAGCTATTGCTTATGCGAATGCAGATGGAGCTATTGCTTATGCGTATGCAAATGGAGCTGAGGCTCATGCGAATGCAGATGGAGCTATTGCTTATGCGGATGCACCAGGAACTATTGCTTATGCGGCTGCGGAAGGAGCTATTGCTAATGCAAATGCACCAGGAGCTATTGCTCGTGCGACTGTAAAAGGAGCTATTGCTAATGCGAATGGAGATGGAGCTATTGCTCGTGCGACTGTGAAAGGAGCTATTGCTAATGCGAATGGAGATGGAGCTAAAGCTTATGCGAATGCACCAGGAGCTATTGCTAATGCGAATGGAGATGGAGCTATTGCTCATGCGAATGCACCAGGAGCTGAGGCTCATGCGATTTCAATAGGAGCATTTGCTTATGCAGATGCACCAAGAGCTATTGCTTATGCGGATGCACCAGGAGCGATTGCTCGTGCGATCGCACGAGGAGCTGAGGCTCATGCGAATGGAGATGGAGCTATTGCTCATGCGAATGCACCAAGAGCGATTGCTCGTGCGAATGCACCAGGAGCTATTGCTCATGCGAATGCACCAGGAGCTAAAGCTTATGCGAATAAACCAGGAGCTAAAGCTTATGCGAATAGACCAGGAGCTGAGGCTCATGCGAATGGAGATGGAGCTGAGGCTCATGCGAATGCAGATGGAGCTATTGCTAATGCGAATGGAGATGGAGCTAAAGCTTATGCGAATGCACGAGGAGCTAAAGCTCATGCAGATACACCAGGAGCTATTGCTCATGCGAATGTATAGGGAGCTGAGGCTCATGCAGATGGAACTAAAGCTTATGCAAATACACGAGAAGCTCTCGTTATAAAATTATCGTAGATGCTTCGGAAGCTTAGGCTAGAGGATATGTGAATTTGGCATATCTCTCACTTATTTAACGCCCCCCTTAGTGTCCTAAGGAGGAACCCCTCTTAGGTATCCCTAAGGGGGTTTTTATTAAAGAAAAATATCAACCTGAGATATAGGAGGTTCTCCTTGTATTTTAGAACGATATTATTATAGTTGATAGCTGGCGTGTTTTATCTTTTTGCAGGAAAATGGAAAATAAAAATCTGAAAATATCCCTCAAGTGATCGATTATCAAGGGATTATTAATGTTGGCTATGCCAATCTTAGCTGGGAATTTATTACAAAGTTCATATCAATTTGTAGATGCTTACTGGGTTGGTAAAGTTGGTAAAGAAGCTGTTGCTGCGGTCTCTGTGAGTGGACCAATTACCTTTTTGATTGTTGCTCTTGGGACAGGATTTGCAATGGCAGGAACAATTCTCGTAGCACAATATGCAGGAGCAGGGAAAAAAGAACTGGTAAATCGTAGTGCTTCTCAGACACTTTTATTGGTTGTAGTAATTTCATTATTATTGAGTATAATAGGTTTTTTTGCTGCAGAATGGATATTGCAATCAATGGGAGTTGCACCTGAAGTAATGCATTATGCACTCCCCTACTTACAAACAACGTTTTGTGGTCTGATTTTTACCTTTATTTTTTCGATGTTTCAGTCGATCTTGAGAGGAGTAGGTGAGGTAAATATCCCTCTTTATATTATCTTAAGTACTGTTCTGTTGAATTTTGTGATCGATCCAATGTTTATTTTATGATTTGGACCTATTCCTTCGATGGGACCTCAAGGTGCAGCTATTGCTACTTTGATTACCCAAGGAATTTCTGCAGCGATATGATTATGGATACTCTTCCGTGGGAAATATGGAATCAAGCTGAATTGGTCAGACTTTAGACCTGATTTCTGATTTATCAAAAAGGCATTTAACCTAGGATTCCCTTCTTCTTTGGAAATGTCAGTAAGAGCGTTAGGATTTGTTTTATTAACAAGTTTAATCACCAGTTTTGGTACTAATGTTTTAGCAGCATATGGTGCTGGAGCTAATATCAATCAATTTATTTTTATCCCGTTAATGGGACTTTCTATTGCCACATCCACCATGATTGGGCAAAACCTTTGAGCAAGACAACTTGATAGAGCTCAAAAAATCGCAAAAACGAGTGCATTAATTTCTTTTTCAGCATTAACTTCGCTTGGAATTCTGGTCTATATTTTTGCCCCTCAGCTCATTCAACTTTTTATTGAAGGAAATAGTACAAATCAAGAAGTAATTCAGATTTGATCTACTTTTTTGAGAATATTAGCGTTTTCTTTAGGATTTATGTGAATCCAGTTTTCATTTACAGGGGTATTTAGAGCCGCAGGCAACACGATGATGGCGATGATTCTTGGAATTATCTCAATGTTTGTACTGGAGATTCCACTTGCCTACTGGCTTTCTAAACAGACTAGCCTTGGAGTAGATGGAATTTGGCGAGCGTTTCCGATTACCAATATTGCGATGGCCGTGATTTGTTATGTGATTTATCTGAGAGGAAAACGAAAAGAAAAAAATCTGACTCAAGACCAGGTTCAACCTCAGATTTCAGACGATCAAAATGAAGTCAAGGAAGAAGCTGTTGCGGAACTAGGGAAAGTAATATTAAATTCCTAAAAAATAAACTAGAAGAGAAATCAGGATTTTCTTCTAGTTTTTTACTATTGAGTAATGATTAAATTTCTGCCATAATATCGGTTACAATCGCATTAAAAACATCCATACCCGTATCAGTAAGCTGGAGATGCTGAGTTTCTTCATTATAAGCGACAAAACCTTGCTCTTGGTAAGAAGTAATTTTTTCAAGATAATTTTGCACAAGAATTGGTGCAAAGTGCTCTAAATTTCTCACTCCTCTATCCGTTCTCAGTCCTAGGAAAAAGGATTCAATCAAATAATCTTGCTCTGTCAAAACTTCAAAAGCTTTAGGATCGAGGAAATCACCTTTGCAATACTGCTCAAAGCTGATAGTATTTTTGAATCTCAAAGCTTTTCAATCAAAATCTGAGAGATTGAACGCAGACAAAAGGTCAGAATTTAGATTTTTTGCATTGAGAAACGAGGCAGAATTGAGTCAAATCCCGATATAATCCTCCATCTCTCGATAGACTCTATTGTGGATGCTCGACTTGCTTGCAAGGGAGAAATTAGACAGCTCATACCTAGAATATCCCGCATCAAGCAAAATATCTTTGAGTAATGAAAATTCCTCATAAATATCCTCATCAGTTCCAAAAAATTCCCCAGAAATCAGTTTTTCATTCTTTTTCTTCCAAAGCTGATTTTCAAAAAGCTCTAAGGTATAGAGTGAAAAACTATCTGCAAATTGCGAGTTTACAAAGTTTTGAAAAAAAGTTAAAGCAGGCTGATTTCGGAGTTGGCGATTCCCTTTTTTGGTCGTATTCCATTTCCCAAAAGCGATAAAATCAAAGTTGAAAACTGTTGAATCAGTCTTGAGAGGTTGAAGCCCTCTAAGAAAATCTACCAAACCAAGAAAAAGTGACTTTCTCCCTGAAAGCGTCAAAACTTCATTGTCAAAAGACTGAATACCGAATGAGAATCTGATTCTTGGATATTTTTTGGCAAAACGAGCCTGAAGTTTACGGATAATATCATAAATCTCCTGTTCAGGATAAGGATTAAACTCAAAGCTTAGTTCTGCAAGATTCTCCATATCAAAATGTATTTCTGCAGCTTCAATAATCTTGATAAGATTATCTGGTCAAATGAGATTTGGCGTCCCACCTCAGATATAGAGTGTTTTAAGCGATTTATCGTTGAGCTTACTTGCATAAAAAGCCATCTCTTTTTCCAAAAGAGAAAGATAATCCTGAACTTGATCAGATTTTTCTTCCATTGGGAAAGTAGAAAATGCACAATAACTGCACTTTGACTGACAAAATGGAATATGAACATAAAGGGAAAGCATATAATATAGAATGAGAAGTAAAAAAATTATTTAGTAAGAGAACTATCTTGTACTCTCATAATAAGTTGATCATTTGAAGCATAAAAGAAATCTTGAAGCCTGACTCTATGGGTTTGTTTGAGGTTTGAAGGCAAAGTATCAAAGTCTGACCAGCAAAAATCCTTTGCCTCAGCATTTAAAGTTAGTTCTCAAGAAATGACCGAACAAGTGAAGAGAAAAACGACATCATTTTTATCATTCTTGGCATAAACACCGACGAGACGATCAATTTTTACTTGCAAACCTGTTTCTTCCTTAACTTCACGAATGACAGCATCTCGTGGAGATTCTTTATCTTCTAATTGCCCTCAAGGTAAATTTCGAAAAGGAATATCATTTCTCAAAACTAGTAAAACCTGCTTCTTTTCATTGAGAACAATTCAAAATGCTCAAACAGTGTAAGGGCTTGTCATTGAGATAAATAAGGAATAAAAAACAAATTAAAGAAGTTATTTTAAGATTCTTTCTTTTTGCTTGCTCTGAGGGTTCGAGAGTCTTTTGCGTCCAAATAGGCTGAAACCTGATCTGGAGTCAGTTTTTTATCTTTTACCAAAGCTGCGAGTTTATAATAGGGAATATCGCTATACTCATCAAGAATACCGAGCTCGGAAAGGAGTTTTTGAAGTGCAAGTTTGTCTTTTGCTGAGAAAGTCTGAGATTTAGAGACACCGAGCTTTGCCTCTGATCAAAAAAGTTGCTCAAAGTTATGCTCAGAAGCGTAAGCAACGAGAAGTTCCTTGAGAAAATCCTTTTGTTTAGTATCTTGTGATATCTGAGATGAGAGTTGAGCATACTGATCTACTAGTGAAGCAATCGTCTGTTCTCCGAGTTCTCCAGCATTGATCGTTTCCGTTCCATAGTGCAAGTGCTTCCACAATGGGCAGAGCATCTGATATTCACAGTATTTACAATAAGGATTTTGATTGATTGGAAAAGCGTTTTCGACTCCCATATTATGATCAAATCTAGCAGTCTCGATCTCAGAAATCAGATTTTTATATTTTTGTAAAATAGGATCTAAATTCTCTTCTGTAATTTCTCGCTCATCCACAAGTCAAAAATGCAGATAATGTAAACGAGCTTTGATATTTTTAAAATATTTTCCGTATTTTTGTCTAATTCCTTGGGCATAAAGCGTCAATTGCTCTCTGTATTCGTCTTTTTGCTCAGGAGGAAGGTTTTTATTCGTTTTGTAATCATTAATAACAAAATATTCTCAGTCTTTATCTAATCTATCAACGATCCCACGGAATTTGGGAGCATTTGGTCAATCCTCAAGGGTAAAATGAAGTAAAAGTTCAGTACCTACGATCTTGATATCTTCAAAAGGAGTATGCAAGTCATAATAATCAGAAAGATAATGCTGACCTCTTCTTTGGTAGTCATCAAGTGTTTGATCTCACTTCATAACTATTTTTTCTCAATTTTCCTGTAAAGAAGACGATCGCTGAGTATCAAAATAGTCGATAAGATCAGACTTTTGAGGCTTTTTGTAAATATTAAGCTGCTGATAAAATCGCTCGAGTGAAGAATGCACACTAGTCCCCAATAAAAGATCTGGAGTCGTTTCAAAAGACTTTTCTAAACCATCGAGATAACGAAATTGATATTTTTTGGGGCATTGCTGATAGAGTCCAAGCTGAGAAAAAGAATACACAACCATCATCTATATTTAATGGCTAAAGATAATCTGATTGTATGGTTTTTAGAACAGAAAGCAAAAGAAAAAACTCTCTTGAAAGAGAGTTTATTTTGACAAAAAATACTAATCCTCAAATAGTTTAATTAGAGCTTTTGCCTTATGTTCTGAGATTTCTCAGTTTTGAAGTTGCTTATGAAGCTCTGATATTTTCTGCTCTTTATGCCACTGAGCATAATATTCTGATCCAAGCCCTTGCGCAAGAACTTGCACATTAATAAATCCAAAATACTGGCAGAGATAAGCTATTCCTACAGGGATTCCAATAACAGCAAAAAGCAAGGTTGAAAGCTTAATTTTTCATCCGTATTTTCGTCGATAGAGGGTAAGTATAAGCGATCAAAAGCCTCAAATCAAGCATACTCAAGGTGCGAGGAATGTCTGCATCACATCTAGATGAATTATAAAAAAGGAAAAAAATCTGACAAGTTAGAATGATCAGCCTCTAGAGTCAGATTTCTATTTTTTTGAACTATTGACAACTATTTTTGAGCTTTTTTGTCCTGGATGTATTGATACACTCCGTAAGCAAAGGCAATCAAAAACAGAATCCCTACAACCAAAAAAGAATAAGCTCCGAGATTTAGGTTTTTGAAACGAAGTTGGTATCCTGCAAAATAAGCGTAGAAACTCGCAAGCATAAAGGCTCAAGTAACAAAAACATGCGGAATTCCTACTCCGTCCTCATCTTCATCATCTGAGGTAGTTTCTGGGTTTTTTGCGTCTTTGTGGAATTTTTCTTTTTCCATAGTATTTGAATAAGAAATAAATAGCAGAATTATTATATATATACAAAAGAAAATCAACTGTATCTCTAAATAATACAAAAAAACCTGACTTTTCTATTGCTCAAAAAAATAGCTCCTTTCTACTAAGTGAAGCTATTTCCCCCATAAAAGGTATAGAAATCTGGCTTTGCCTTCAGTTTTTCTTGAATTCTTTGCTGAGAGAGAATAATATCCTCTTCTGAAGGGAAATAATCCTGATAATAAACATGCTGATAGAGTCCAAGCTGGGAAAAAGAATACACAACCATCGTCTATCATCTATATTTAATGGCTAAAGATAATCTGATTGTATGGTTTTTAGAACAGAAAGCAAAAGAAAAAACACTCGTTTTATTTGAGTGTTCTAACAATCAAAGTTGTTAAAGTATCGGTTTGACCTTGCGGTTTGATATATGCTTGCAAGGGATCATCGGAGTTGTTTGTGGGGAAGTGTTTGAGTTTTAGTGCTTTATAGGTTCATGCCTGGACCTCTTCACACTCTCTGGATCCTCTTGAGATCGGATAAATCGTATCAGGTCGCAAAGGCAGTTCTGTCCTTCACCTGAGACAAAGTCTTAAATCTGATCCTGAATGATTGTACAAGACCAGTTCTGTAGTATTGATCTCTTGGGCTCCTAGCTCCAAAAAGTATTCTTCTCCACTACGTGCTAGGAAAGTTTTTATTCACTCTATAGCGACATCTTTTCCAAGAAATTTAAGGGTATGGGGAGAGACAATTTTTGATGAGGGCTCAAAAGTCTCTGAAGAAAAGAACATTCCTGTAAAATATCATCGTTTTGTATCAAAAGTTGCAAGATGATATCCGGTGGAAAATCCTGAAGAATAATACTGCTTTTGCGGCATATCTGGGACAAAATAAGTAGAATAGAGCTCCCTTTCCTGATACTCAGAAAAGAGTCAAAACGCCAGTACTCAAATAGCAATCGCCAAGAGAAAGAGAAGGACTTTTTTCATCATGGAATTAGACTAGGAGATAAAAAAATGGAGGGCTTGAAACAAGCCCTCCATAACCTACTAGTTTGCTAGAGAATTCCAACTGACAGTTGCATCATTCTCGACAATAATTTCATATTGAATCTTAGCCTTGCTCTGATCTACCTCATCATAAGGTGGAAATAAAAATACCAATCTCCACCATAATTTAGGCGAAAACAGCCTTCATAAACACTGAACGATCCCCTCTTATCCATATAAACAGAACGGACAACAATTGGACTGCCAATAACCAGGTCAACATTAAAATGTCGATCACGGTATTGTCCTACAGGAAGTCGGCGAGGAAAGGTATCCTTACCAGAAGATAGAGCCTGTGTTCCGATCCCTGAAATTGGTTCCCCATCTCCTAAATATAAACAACTGCCAAAGCTTCTCAATTGACTCGAAGCTCTTGTCGCAGTAGGTTGGTTAGTTACTTGTTTTTCTTCCATATGGAATTGAAAAGTATAATACTCTTTTAAAATTTAAATTCAATTTTTTTTGATTAAAAATTAATTATATTCAAAAAAATCTTATCTTATCAGCTTTTGTAGAAGTTGAAGATCTCTCAAGTCTTTTTCCCTTCCCATCAAGGATTTGAAACGGATAAGAGCTGGGAGAGACATACAGGGAAAAGAGTCTATAACTTCTGCCTGATTGATAATTTTCTGCTCCTGTCCCTCCAAAAAAGGCAAATCCTTAAAAATCTCAATCTTTTGATCATCAAAGACTAAAATCGGCGTTTTATACTTTGAGATTTTAAGATGATTTGGAAACTTTTGTGTTAAACTTTCAAAAAGAGAAGGAGAGACCAGAATATCCCAATCCTCGCTCTTTCTCAATCCTCTAAACTCTAAACACTTTCCTCCCACCAAACACCACTCCCCTTTTGGCAATCCTAATCGATCCAAAGTAGCTCAATCCATTATTCTTATTCAAAAAATAAATCCCTATTCTTCAGTAGCAAAGCTTTTTTCCCCACAAAAGGTATAAAAATCTGGCTTTGCCTTCAGTTTTTCTTGAATTCTTTGCTGAGAAATTATAAGATCTGCTTCTGAAGGACTGAAGTCCTGACAATAAGCACTAGGAAAACCATCTAAACTAATCTTCTCAGTTTTAGAGAGCTTAAATCCTCTTTTTTGAGCCTCTTTCACTAATGCCTGATGCCTTTTTTGCAGAAAAAGCAATTTATCATAGAAGAAACGGACATGCCCCGTCCCCATAGTATACTTTACTGAAGGGAGAATTGGCTTATTCTCTGCTAACTTTTTCTTTACTAATCCAAAAATCCTCGGCAATTCCCTCCATTCGGCAATGAGGTGCTGATCGGCAAGTTCAGAAGGAGGTAAAAGATTGATTCTGGTCATGGGCATTTGTAAGTAAAAGAAAACTACTCCTTCGATTTTCTGTGATATCAGAGTAGTTTTCAGATTCGGTTTAGTCTTGTACATTTTCAGAAGTTTCCGTGTTTTCTTCTTTATCTTCTTCAACAGGCATATCGAAGAGTCCTCATTCAGATTTTTCTGCTTTTTTCTTTTCCTCCTTATATTTAAGGTTTTCAGATTTCTCTTCTCGAGGGCGATATACGACATCGATCTTTTGATCTACCATCTTGTAAAGAGGAGTTTCTGGCTCATCAAGAGAAATATCATTGGAATGAAGTGTCTTGAGTGATCCATCAGAAAATCTAATTCTCACGGCACCCTCGATGATTGAAATTCCACCTTCAAGCTTTTCGTTTCCTGTCATCACTACTTGTCCTTTTCTGGCTCTCTTTCGCAGTTTAAGGTCTTCAAGAGAAAGGAGTTTTCCATTCTTGTCTGAATAGATAAGAATAAATGGTTCATCGGTATGCAAGAACATGTTAGCTACTTGATCTCCTTCTTGAAGTTCGATAGCCTTGACTCCACCTGCGGTTTTTCCCATAGGACGAACTTCATCAGACTTAAAGAGCAACATTCGTCCTTGTTGAGAGAGAACTCCTATATTTTCTCAGTCAGAAACTGGCAATACCTTCAGAATTTTTTCTCCTTTTTCAAGTCCCATAATCGTTGTTGGGAACTTCTTGAAGCTCAGAACAAGTTCTTTTTTGATCTTTTTGATACTATTTTGATTGGTAAGGAATACCAAATAATCATAATGGAAATGCAAAGTTTTTGCAAAGACAATCTTTCCCTTAAGAGAAAAATGCTGTTTGATGTCAAGCGATTGCTTTGCCATAGTAAACTGACCAAAGTCCTTGAGTCTCTGCACTACAAGCTCTCCTTGATCGGTGATGACCACAAGTTGATCTTGATTATGAGTATAGATGAGATCTAATGTTTCATCTGGGATATTTTGGATTCTTGTTTGGTACAGCACTCTGAGAGAAAAGTCATTTCCAATCCAACAAATCACATCCTCCTTGAGTCTATCAGCAGCTTTTTGGAATTCCTTAAGACTTCCGCTGATATTATACACAGAAAGGTCATTAGAAAGCTCAGTTCTTCTCTCGTCTCCGTGTTTTTTCTTCATATATTCAAACTCTTCAGCTACCACCTGATCTAACTTCTCTGGGTCAGAAATAATTGCCTCTAAATATTCAATAACTTTAATCTTTTCATCAATTTCATCTGAAATTTTTTGAATTTCAAGTCCAACGAGTGATTGCAATCTCATCAAAAGGATATATTCAGCCTGTTTTTCAGAGAATCCAAACTTATCCATAAGGTTTTGACGAGCATCATTTTTAGATTCTGAATGCTTAATAGTATCGATTACTTCATCAATAATATCAATCGCCTTCTTGAGACCTTCGAGGATATGGAGTCTGTCTTTTGCCTTATTGAGCTGAAAAACAGATCTACGATATACGACATCTCTTCTAAAAGTTACGAACTCCATCAAAAGATCCTTAATGTTTAAGAGTCTTGGCTGAGTTCCCTTTTCTATAAGAGAGACATTGTTGAGATTGAAATTGGTTTGCAAGTCTGTGAATTTATAGATCTGCATCAAAATTGCTTCAGGATCTACTCACTTTTTCAAGTAGATTGCAATTCTGATCCTATCTCTATTAGATTCATCACGGATATCGTTAATTCCTTCGATTTTTTTGTCAACTACGAGTTCTCCGATTTTGGAAACAAGGCTTGATTTATTGACCAAATATGGGATTTCATCAATTACAATCACATGAGCTCCTTCATAAATTTCTTCATGAGTCTTTCCACGCACAATAATTCCTCACTTTCCTTTTTTGTAAACTTCAAGAATATTATTGCTATCAAAGATTATTCCTCCTGTTGGGAAGTCTGGACCTTTGATAATTTGCATAATCTCTTCAATAGAGACAGAGTAAGGCTTTCTTATTTCAGCTCCTGATTCATCATAAGCGATAATATCAGACTTTCCTTCTTTTTGCAAAAGGAGGAGTGAAGCATCTAGTACTTCATTGAGGTTGTGAGGGGCCATATTTGTTGCCATACCTACAGCAATACCCATCGTTCCATTACAGAGATGGTTTGGAAATTTTGTCGCAAGCATAACTGGTTCCTTAAGAGATCCATCAAAGTTATCTCTCCAATCAACCGTATCTTGCTCAAGATCTGCAAGCATTTCCTCAGCAATTTTGGTCAATCTTGCCTCAGTATACCTCATCGCAGCAGCTCCATCACCATCGATCGAACCAAAGTTTCCCTGCCCATCAACGAGCGGATATCTCATAGACCAAGGTTGAGCAAGTCTTACCATTGCCTCATAAATAGAAGAATCTCCATGCGGATGGTATTTACCCATTACATCTCCGACAATTCTCGCAGATTTTTTATGCTTTTGGTTGTAGAAGTTATTATTTTCATACATTCCATAAAGAATTCTTCTCAATACGGGTTTAAATCCATCTCTGGTATCTGGCAAAGCACGAGCAACGATCACTGACATCGCATAATCGATATAAGACTGAGTAATTTCTTTCTCGATAGGATGATGATTGATCTTTTCGTGCCTGGTAAAAAGCTCTTCCTGATTGCTCATATTCATATAAGGAAAAGATAAAAAAGGTAAAAAGTCTGATTTTTGATTTTATTCAAATTAAGACTTATTTCTTCAATATTTTAGAAATCCTAGTTCTGATTGCAAGGAGAAATCCATTTTCTTCTCTTTCGCCTATTGACTTTCAAAAATATTATATATAATATATTTATTTATTTTTCTAGATGAGATTTTCAGCTTATAACAACAAAAAGAATCTCTCCTCATAAAAAATACCTAGAAAGCTTGATTTATGCAAAAAAATATTTATTATCATCTTCGTAATACAAAAATTTATTAAACAACATGATTGATAAACATGCGATAAAATTCTCTTCTCGGAGAAGAGCTCTACGTGAGCTATGTAAATATCCTGGGAACCAAGTTCTTGAACAAGATGGTACCTACTATCTACAAATTAATAATCATACGCCCCCAAACGTACAAAGAAGCGAAATACGAAGAACTCTTTGGGGAAGACTTCTCCCCAAATGGATCCCCGTTATCATTCTAAAAAGTTTAGGGATTAGAACACTGCTAATATGGCAGTTTTTTCTTCAGGATACGATCGTTTACCTAAATCTTGGTAACTACTAAAAAACTAGAGGACCTCCCTCTAAGTAAAAAGCTCTTTCGTTTTCGTTAGAGCTTTTTTTGTATTTTTTAGTTTTTAAAAAACCTTTCTCTAAAGAAAGGTCTTATTATATTTAATAATGATATTTTTTCCCTGTTCGGAGCGTCGTCACTCTATACAATTGCTCAATCAAAGTAAGCTTTGCTAATCCATGAGGCAAAGTTATTGCTCAAAAAGAAAGCTTTTTGATCTGAGGAAATGCAGACACTAACTGATCCTCATCTACTCCATAAGGTCAGCCAATGATAAACACAGTTTCCTTTGCTTTAAGATTTTGAGAAAGCTGAATCGTATCTCGCTTTTCTCATTCTTTGATCATCAGGATTTTTTGAGCCGAAGAATACTTTTTAGACAAGACTTCAATCAGACTTTTAGTTTCTTTTTGAATAACAAGATGATGATTATCATCTTTGAAAGGCTTGAGATTTTCTATTTTAAGATCTTTACCCAGTCTTTTGCAATACTCTTCGATAGCTAAAGAGAAATGCTTGTCTGAATCTGCAATACAAAGGATCGTAAACATAGCCACAACACTCAAGTAAAGAAAACATTATATAACCAAGAAAACTTCTTAAAGAAGTTTATTTTTTGAGTTGATATCTAAAAAAATCATTCCAATCAACTCAGTAAAGAGGATTTGTTGCATATTCCTCAAAAATGCTATCCAAATACTCCTGATCAAGAGTTTTTACTTCTAATTCTTCATAGCCATCGTAAGAAACTCAATCACTACCTCATCTTTTAGTAGTTTTCAGGTCCTGAATATGGAGATCATATTTGTTTTTATCAGTATAATAATAAGTAATATCACTCGGAGCACCAAGTCTTTTCACTGCATATATCGGTTTTCCTATGTGTGCTTTCAAAGCATTAAGCGTGGAAAGACATGATGCAAGCTCATCTCTTTTTTCTTGGAGAATGATTTTTTCATCCTCACTAACCTCGTTATTTGCGATTTGTTGATCCAAATAGTTCAAAGAATCTGACCAAGACGCTGGTTGTACGACTTCAACAGAATCGATATGCTTGTCAGAATTAATCTTTTTTGTATCGCATGAAGTCAAAACTCCTGACAGTGCCGCAACAGTTGTTAGAGTAGCAGCCATTTTTTTGCTAGAGGATTTTACCTTGTCTAGACCTTTTTCAAAAGTTTTTTTTAGTTCCATCGATATACTTTTAATCATGTAAAAAGAGATCACAAAATTTGATTCAGATTTATTATATCTTTTTTTAATTAAAATAGCAAATTTTAGTAAAGAATATATTTATCATCAACTCCTTCATAATAGCTCTTGATCCTCAAAACATCTCCTCTCATCATACCTTCATCTTCCAAAAGCTGAATAAATCCCCTACTTTGCATCTGAGCTCGAAAATAGCTTTCCGCTTCATCATTTCCTCGTGGAATCGTAAATACCATCTTGGTAATCTCACGATTTTGAATATATCGGACTTTTGAGAAACGAGATTCTAACTCGTTTATATAACCTTCCTCAATGAGCATTGGTTTTTCTTCTTCGGTAATTTCAGTAATGAGCTCTGATTCTTCATCCTCTTCCTCTTGTAACTCAGAATAATCCTGATGAAAAAGTTCGAAATCATAACTTGATTCAGTCTTTTTGATAAGTTCAGCAAACTTTCTAAGCAGCTCCCCTACTCCATAATAAGTTCCTGCAGAGGTAAGGAAGATATTCTTCTCCAAAAGTTGAATATCCAATCTTGGCAGAGATTTACTTGAGAGGAATTCATTAACTTGATCAAAGAAAACTTTTTTGTATTCAGCAAGAATCTCCTCATCATTGATAAGGTCTCGCTTATTAAAGATAAATAAGATCTTTTTGGTTAGGATAACTTCATCATCTTTTGCAACCTCAAAAGAGATCAAACCATTTTCTTCTCTAAATACAAATGACAAATCACCCTCTTCTTCAGAGAATTTTTTGGTCAAATAGATCATAATTTCCTCGATGAGCTGAACAGTTTCCTCAATTCCCGACTCAAATCTTGAAAGGTCGGCAACAAACGCAAAAACTCTCGACTTGAGAACATGCCTAAGGAAAGCATTTCCCAGTCCCTTTCCATCACTCGCCCCTTCAATCAAACCTGGAATATCAATAACATTGAAACGAAAATCACCAACCGAAACCGAAGCCAGATTTGGGACTAATGTCGTAAAAGGATAATCTGCAACTTTTGCCTTTACATCTGCCATACAGTTGATCAATGAAGACTTTCCTACACTTGGATTACCAATAAGCCCAACATCTGCAAGCAGCTGGAGTTCAAGGGTAACTTCTTTTTCATGTCCTGGTTCTCCTAATAGGTAAAAATTAGGATACTGATTGATAGAATCTTTGAAATGAATATTCCCTTTCCCTCACTCCCCTCCTGAAAGGATCTCGATTTTTTGTCCGTCGTACTCCATCTGAGCAAGAATTTTTCCAGTCTCGGTATCCTTAATCATTGTACCTACTGGGACTACTAATTCTAAATTGGATCCATGAGCTCCGTACTGATCCTTAGTTCTTCCTGGTTCTCAGGCTTTTGCTTTAAAGATCTTTTTGTACTTGTAGTCGATGAGCGTATTTTCATCTTTAGAAGCACGGAAATAAACACTTCCACCATCTCCTCAATCTCCTCCTGAAGGTCCACCAAAAGGAATTCCACTCTCCCTTCTTCCTGAGGCTATACCGTCTCCTCATTTCCCTGATGCGATAAAGATTTTGACTTCGTCGTAAAACTGCATAAGCTTAAAAAAGTATAAAAATCCTAATGTATAATAACGGTTGTAAGTATAGAGTTTGGCTTGTATTTTGCAAGAAATAATTGATTTTTACTCCAAAAACAGGAAAGAAAATTCTATACCTTCTCTCTTATCCTCTTAAGAAAAACAAATATATCAAACTACTTCACATAACGAATTTCACTCCCCACTTTGAGATCCTGCCCATCAAGTGATTCCAAAATTTGATCCATCATGATCTCATCTTCCTCATCGATTTCTGGGCAATGCAAGAAAGGACGCACTGCGAAAGCTCGCTCTCCCTTGCTCGTTGATCGAATATCGGTGATTGTTCAGAACTTTTCTGTACCTTTTTGAGCTTCTTGCCTCGCATCGTAAAGTGAGGTAACGAGTTTTTTGGCTTCAAGGAAACGGGAACGAATCAATTTATCTTCGACTTTGTCAGGAAGTGCATTTGAGGGAGCAAGTGGCTCATCATGATACTCAAAGAGTGCAATATTATCAAACCAATCTTGCCCTATAAAATCCATCAAAAGTCTGAAGTCCTCCTCGGTCTCCCCTGGGAATCCGACGATAAAATTTGTTCTGATATAATAATTTTCAAAATTCTCTTTGATAAAATGCAGGAGCTGAAGAGTCATTTCATGATTATAAAATCTGCCCATAGATTTGAGGATTTTGGGAGAGGCGTGCTGAAGTGGAAGATCAAAATACGGGATAAATTTGCTGAGTTGAGTCAGTCTTTCCAAATGTTTTTTGGTCAAGATATCAGGATAGAGATACAAGACTCTATAACGGAAATCTCACGGGATTTGATCAATAGCTTCCAAAAGATCAAAAAGTCTGGCTTTACCATACAGATTCACTCCGTATCTAGTAGAATCTTGTGCGATCAAGATCAACTCTTTAACTCACTGAGCAATCAGATTTTTTGCCTCTTGAACAAGGGTTTCAATAGAGAGAGAAGTTTGTTTCCCTCTAATTTTTGGGATAATACAAAAAGCACAAGAATTGTTGCATCATTCGGCGATTTTGAGATATTCAAAACCTAGGTCAATATTGGTATAGGCTCTCGTATTCTCTGGCCACTCAAAGTTTTCCGTTACAGGCAGCTCTTTACTCTTATCAAGCATCTCTGGAGAAAAATGTGCAAGTTGTCCTCGAGAAAGAAAAGATACATCAGGATGATTTTTGAAAGTAGTTCGTTCCTGAGTTTCCTGGTCAGAGAGTTTGGCTTCAAATGCGATTTTTTCAAAATATTGAACAGCGCACCCTAAAAGACAGACTTTTTTCTTCTTTCTCAAAAGTTTCTTGATAACTTGAAACATTTCATTTCTCCCGGAACTGATGAAACCGCAAGTATTGAGAAAAACAAGCTCGACCTCCTCAGAATAAGGATCAACTCCATAATAAAAATCTTTAGGTCGTTTCTCAAGGATTCTTCCTAAAAGGAATTGGGTATCTACAAGATTTTTGGTACATCAAAGATTGATAAAAGAAAAAAACATCTGCATACAATGATAATAAAATACAGCTCTAGTCTATAGATCTACTCTAAAGATTCAAGTGAGAAAGCTTATCCGAAGATTTCTCTTTTTCAAAAAATCCCGCAGAATGTGCGAGATTCAATAATTATTGTTGACTATAATAATTTCGAGCATCTTGAATCGCCTGCATAATTGAACGCTGAGCCTCTCGAGACAAAAGCTGTTTTGCTTTGGTTGGATTTGCAACAGAAACCGCCACGTCTCCATCTCTTCTTTCTCACATCTCAACTTGAATTTCTTCACCAGTAATATTTTGCACCAAGGCAATCATTTCTTGAACAGACTTTCCAATTCCTGTACCGATGTTGAAAACTTCAAAAAGACTAAAATCAGATTTTTCTTCTTGGTTTTCTTCTTGTTGAGCGAGAAGGTATTCAAAACTTGCAAGATGCGCTTGAGCAAGATCTTCAATATGAATATAATCTCTAATACAAGTTCCATCTGGAGTAGGATAGTCATTACCAAAAACCGTAATTTTTTCGATCTCCTTTTTGGCTACTCTGAGCAAAAACGGAAGCAAGTTTGTAGGGATTCCCTTTGGATTTTCTCAAAGAAGTCCAGAACTATGAGCCCCAATTGGATTAAAATATCTAAGCACTACAGAACGAAATTGTTTGTGCATAACCATATCTTTGAGGATATACTCCATCACAAGTTTGGTTGTTCCATAAGGATTGGTCGTATTAGTACGATCGGTCTCGGTGAATGGAGGAATATTTTTTTCTGCATCATAAACAGTTGCTGATGAGGAGAAAAGAATATTTTTTAGTCCAACATTATTCATCACCTCAAGGAGATTGATCGTTCCCATGATATTGTTTTCATAGTAGAGGAAAGGATCATGACAACTCTCTCCTACTGCCTTTTTTGCTGCGAAGTGAATCACTCCAAGAAATTCATGCTCTTCAAAGATTTTTTTGAGCAAATCTGCATCTCTCACATCTCACTCATACAGAGGCAACTCATATCCAAGCAAAGAAAGAAATCAGTTTTGAACCTGATCTTTGTATGCGTTTGAGAGATTATCGAGAAGGATTGGCTCATATCCTGCCTGTGCAAAGACAAGTGCTGTATGAGACCCAATATATCCTAATCCTCCAGTAATCAAGATTTTTTTGGAATTCATCAATTAGAATTGATATAAAATTTTGTCGTGATACTATACTCATTATACTATCAATGTCAAGCGAAAGATTAGAGTCAGATTTTTGAGCGTCTTTTTTACAATTAAGAAGCAATATTTACAGAGAATAGGCTCATCTATCTAAAAAACACCGCCTTGACTTTAAAAAGAGAATTTCTACACTCTCAGTTTGAGAACGATTGTTCTTTTTATTATTAACCCCAAATACCTTATGAAAAAAATTCTGACGCTAGTCTTGATGCTGTTATTGATGGCAGGCGGACTTAGTTTGGCAAACCAAGTGCCTCAAGCCAGATACTATGACGATGACTATTTTGACGATGATCGCTACGAGAGTGACTATGATTATGATGACTATCTAGAAGATAAATACGAGAGAGAGGCGTATCTTAGAGCTCAAGCTCAATACAGAAACAGAGTACAGCAAACTCCTCTTAGCACAAATAACACTCCTAGAACAAACTCTGGAGACACCTTATCTCAACTTGCCAATACAGCAGATCTCTTTGATACCTGTGAAATCAATGGTGTACCTGTTTCTTGTCAAGAATTGATAAATAAAGGAAATCAAATTATCTCTCAAACTCCAATACTTCGCTGACTTTTTTGAGATGTGAATGGATTCTTTCAATTTATAGCGCTCTTTACAATTTTTGGAGGACTTATTTCACTTGCAGGATTTATCTTTGTAATCTGGATGCTTATCGATCTCTTCAAGTATCAGAAAGAAGATACGGTTGCTTGGCTGCTTGCAATTATCTTCCTTCCTCTTGTATGATCTCTCCTCTATTACTTTATCGCCAAGAGATCAAGGGCTAAAACTGAAGAAATAAACACTACTTCGAAATCTTCTCAAACATCCAATAAAAATTCAGAAATTATTGATGTTGACTAATATTGAGAATAACGCTTCAATGATTGAGGCGTTTTTTCTACTAAAAAAAAGAGGAAAAAGTCTGACTTCTCTCTTTTTTTTAAGATTTATTCTTTTTTGATACACGTTTGACTGATTTTTGAAAGTCGGTTTTCATCTGCTGTTTACGATAATAATTGGCAAAACGATGGGCCTCATTTCTCAGCTTGATAAGGAGTTTATCACTCTCATCATAAACTAAAGAATATTCGTGAATTTCTCAAAAATCCCATACATAAAGTGTCTCTCACACAAGAGCATCAGATTTTTTGCTTTTTTGTCCGATATGGGCTGTTGATCTCGCTTCTCCCTTTCCCAGCGCTGCAAATTGCACTTGAGATCGAAGTTTTTGAAAATGAGGATATTTTTGCGCCAAATCAGACAAGATTCCTAGCTGCCCCTTCCCTCCGTCAAGAATAAAAAGATCTGGAAGCTGATCTAAGTCTGGGTTTTGCTCATTGAGCTTAAATCTCCTCGTCAAAACTTCTTGCAGTGCGAGATAATCATCATTTTTGACAGAGGTGATCTTATATTTACGATAAAGTTTTTTTTCCTCTAAGCCACCGATCATACATGGCAGTCATCAGCTCGTATAATCTCCACTCAAATGAGAAATATCCAAACACTCAATATGATAAGGGAATTTACTCAAGTGATAACGCGATTGCAGGGTTCTGAGAAGATCATTCATTACACTATCGCCCTTCATCGTCTGAGCAAGTACATACGAATCAAAAAAGTTGTCAAAAAGCTGATCTAAACGAGTATTTTCCTCTTTGGTAAATTTGCAAGACATCGTTACATAGTAAGTTCCTTGATCGATAAAGTCTCAGAAATCTGATGCAAAACTCGCGATCATTGTTCACTCATCAATATCAGAACTATCCTGATGGTGACGAATCACATCTACCAACTTTCCCTCTCGAAAATTAAGAATAATAAAACAGGTTCGTGCGCCAATTTTACGGATTTGAAGCAAATATCCAGTGATCGACTTAGCAAACTCAACCGTCTGCTTTTCGACAAACTGATCAATCTGATAATAAATATCTCTAAGCTTAGCAGCTCGTTCAAAATTTTGAGTATTAACGGCTTCTAAAATCAGATTTTTAATCTTTTCTTCTATAGGTTTGGTATTTCCTTTAAAAAAGGAGACAATAAGTTTATTATAATCAGGATCTGGCAAATCTATTTTTGCACATCGCCCCTTGCACAGCTGAAAATAATAGTCACTACAAAGTTTTTTTTGATTGAACTGAGCGAGAGGACATGTTCTATACTGGATAATTTGCCTGAGATATTGGAGAAATTTTTTGAGTTCTTTGGTATTATGCTTTGGTCAAATATAGGTTGCTCCATCATTGACCTTTTTTCTCGTAATGAGGATTTGAGGCACTGGATGGCGAGTAAGTTTGATATACGCATAGGCGTTCGCTCCTTTGAGCATATTATTGAAAGGAGGGAGATGTTGCTTGATGAGATTAGACTCTAGATAGAGACTTTCGGATTCATTTTCTACAACGATAAAATCAATATGATCTGCCTGTGCAAGCATATCTTGCTTTCGCACCGATCATGGAGTAAAATATTGAGAAACTCTCTTGTAAAGATTTTTTGCTTTCCCGATGTAGAGAATCTCATCTTTGGAAGTTTTAAAAAGATAGACTCAAGGTTTTTGCGGGATATGCGTGATATCAAGCGGTTTAAGCATAGATGTGAATAAAAAAGTTGAAATCTGACTTTATTGTGACGATTTTCAAGCAAAAAACAAGGGGAAAGATCAGATTTTTTATTTTTTTAGAAAATTTTAGTTAAGAAAAAACGCCCTATAAAAAGGCGTCTTTTGTATTTGAGAATATTATTCTTCATCCATTTTCTTAACCTTTCCAGCTCTTTCTTCGATGATCTTCTTTTCGATCATTCCAGGAACTTTTTCATAGTTAGAGAATTCCATTGAGAAGGCAGCTCTACCTTGAGTATTAGATCTAAGGTCAGTAGCATATCCAAACATCTCAGAAAGTGGAACTTTTGCAGCAATAGCTGTAGCGTTTCCTCTAGGAGTTTGTCCAAGGATAATACCTCTTCTAGATGAAAGATCTCCCATCACTGTACCTACATATTCTTCTGGAGTTACGATTTCTACAGACATGATAGGTTCAAGGATAGCTGGTGAAGCCTTCATAAACGCTTCTCTAAAGGCCTTGTAAGTAGCAACTTTAAAGGCAACTTCAGATGAATCCACATCATGGTAAGATCCAAATACAGGAACAACCTTAACATTGATAATAGGGAATCCAGCAAGCACACCTTGTGCCATAGTTTCTCTTGCTCCCTTATCAATAGCTGGGATAAATTCATTAGGGATTACACCACCCTTAATCTCAGATACGAATTCGTAATTCTTATCTTCAGGAAGTTTTTCGATTCTAAGTTCTACATCACCAAATTGTCCTCTACCTCCAGATTGCTTCTTGAAGATTCCTCTAGCTTGTCCAGTAGCGAAAATAGTTTCTCTGTAAGCTACTTGAGGTTTTCCAGTATTTACTTCTACTTTATGTTCTCTTCTAAGTCTATCTACGATCACATCAAGGTGAAGTTCTCCCATTCCTCCGATCACAGTTTGTCCACTTTCTTCATCAGAATGAGCCTTGAATGAAGGATCTTCTTGCATAAGTTTTGAAAGTGCAAGTCCAAGCTTTTCTTGATCAGCTTTTGATTTTGGTTCAATAGCGATATGGATCACTGGTTCAGGGAATTCCATTTTTTCAAGTACAATTGGTTTATTTTGATCACAAAGAGTGTGTCCTGTTTGAGTTTCTTTTAGACCAAGGAACGCACAGATATTACCTGCTGAAATTTCTCCGATTTCCTCTCTCTTATTTGCATGCATAAGCAAAAGTCTTCCAACTCTTTCTTTCTTTCCAGTTACTGAATTGAGCAAAGTATCTCCAGACTTAATAACTCCTGAATATACTCTTACGAAAGTCAAAGTACCAACAAAAGGATCTGTCATAATCTTGAAGGCAATAGCTGAAACCGGTTCGTTGATGTCAGCCTTTCTTACTACTTCTTCTTCCTCTTTATCAGGATTGTGTCCAACCATTTCTCCTCTATCAAGTGGAGATGGCAAGAAATCAATTACCGCGTTAAGAACCAACTGTACTCCCTTGTTTCCAAGAGCTGTTCCACAAAGCATAGGGTAAAGCTCATTTGAGATTACTCCTTTTCTAATTGCTCTCTTGATAAGATCATTTGAAATTTCTTCTCCTCCAAGAAATTTTTCTGCCAATTCATCATCAAACATAGAAATTGCATCAATCATAGCTTCTCTATATTCTTCTGCTTTAGCTTGCATATCTGCAGGGATTTCTCCTTCTACAACATCAATTCCCTTTTCTCCTTCAAAGTGGTAAGCTTTCATAGTAATCAAATCGATTACTCCCTCAAAAGTATCAGCCTTTCCGATAGGAAGTTGGATAGGAACTGCCTTGTTTGAAAGTCTCTGAGCTACAGATTCAATAGACATATAGAAGTCTGCACCCATCTTATCCATCTTGTTTACAAAGATAAGTCTAGGTACTCCATACTTATCAGCCTGTCTCCATACTGTTTCAGTCTGAGGTTCAGCACCTTGAGAACCATCAAGCAATGCTACAGCACCATCCAAAACTCTCAAAGATCTCTCTACTTCTACAGTAAAGTCCACGTGTCAAGGAGTATCGATCACATTGATTTGATAGTCATGCCAAAAACAAGTAGTAGCAGCAGAAGTAATAGTAATACCTCTTTCTTTTTCTTGTTCCATCCAGTCCATATCAGCAGCACCATCGTGAGTTTCTCCGATCTTGTGCTTTTTACCTGTATAATACAAAATTCTTTCAGTAGTAGTGGTCTTACCCGCATCGATATGCGCCATAATACCAATGTTTCTTACCTTGTCCAAAGGTTTTTTGTCATTTGCCATAGTTAAATATGTTGAAATATAAAAAAATATAACCGCCTTTACTATAAAAAAAAGTCAGACTTTTTCAAGAGATTTTGATCAAAAATGTCAAGAGCCTTATTTTTAAAGGGAAAAGAAAAATCTGACTCCTAAGAGTGAGGCTCCTAGAAAGTCAGATTTTTGTTTTTTCATTTTATTTAGCAAGTTGTTCAGCAAGAAGTTCACTTTGTTCAAGGACTTTATCAGCTTCCATTCTTGCAAGATCAGGTGGATAGCCATACTGCATTAGAATTTTTTTAACCTGAAGCCTGAGTTCTGCTTGAATATCGGATTTTTTGAGCCAAACTCAGGTAGCACTCTTGCGAACACGAGTAACGATTGCATGAATCAGCTCTTTCATCTTCTCATCTTGAAGAAATTGTGTGGATTGATTTTGAGAAAGAACAGTATAAAAAGCAAATTCCTCTGGGGAAAGTCCAAGCTGTTTTGCTGAATTATCTTCAAGACGGAGATGCTCTGCAATATCGCATAATTCTTGCAATACTTGTGCAGTATCGATCTGTGCATTGGTATATCTTTTAAAGACTCCTGTCATCATCTCAGAAAACTTTTTTGCTTGAGCAAGATTTGTAGTTTGTCTCATCGATATCTCATCATTTAGAATTCTTTTGAGTAATTCGAGAGCAAGATTTTTGTATTTCATATTTTTCACTTCCAGGAGGAAATCATCAGAAAGGAGATCCACCTGAGGTTTATTTATTCCTACAGATTGGAAAATATCTACGACTTCTCCATGTGCAACAGCTCAATCCAAAATCTGTCTGATCGTTGTCTCCAGAGCAATATTCTCTCCACGAGATCTGGAAATTTTGATCAAACTCACTTTAATAGCCTGAAAAAATGCAAGCTCATCTCTATGCTCTTCTGCCTCTGCAGATGGCATTGCTAAGGTAAAAAGCTTATTGAGCTGAGTAAACTCTTTGAGAAATCTCTGTTTCAAATCTTCAGACTGAAGGATTCGATCACAAGATCAGCTCAGAATTCTAAACTTCTCTTGCTCAGAAGAAACCAAGAAATAATCTTTCCAGTCAGAACCATGGAACATCTGTTCTACAACTTCATATTTACTCAAAAATTCTTGGATATTCTCTTGCTTTTGATGAACTGCAAGTCCTGTTCCTCCACTCTGCGTATAGACCGCCATAGCATCTCTCAGATCCTGAGCGATACCGATATAATCAACAATCAATCCTCATGGTTTATCCTTGTATACACGATTTACTCTTGCAATAGCTTGCATTAGAGCGGCTCCTTGCATTTTCTTGTCCAAATAGAGGGTATGAAGACAAGGCGCATCAAATCCCGTCAACCACATATCACATACTAATGCAATCTGAAAAGGATCTTTTGGATTTTTGAAAGCAATAGCAAGGTCTTTTCTTTGCTGAGAAGTAGTAAAATGGGGTTGAAACTCCTCAGGATCATCACTTGAAGCTGTCATAATTACTTTGATCTTTCCTTGCTGTGCCCAGTCTGGACGGAGCGCAACGATCTGATCATACAGACGGACAAGCACTCCTCTACTCATCGCAACAAACATCACTTTCCCCTCAAATACTGCTTGCCTCTGCTTAAAATGAGCAACAAAATCCTGAGCTAAAAGTTCAAGTCTCTTTGGATTTCAAACTAGGGCCTCTACTTGAGCAAGTCTTGATTTGATAGCATCCTTGTCTGAGGGAGAAACTCAGTTAAAATTTTCGATCTCTTGATCAATCTGCTCGAGCACCTGCTGATCGACTCAAAGCTTGATCAATCTCCCCTCATAACTAATAGGAACAGTGGCTCCATCTTCTACTGCCTGCCTGATATCATAAATATCAATTTCATCACCAAAAACTCCTCTCGTAGACTTATCTGTCTTTTCTATTGGGGTTCCTGTAAATCCGATAAAAGAAGCATTGGGAAGTGCATCTCTGAGATATTTGGCATTTCCATATCTGAGATCAGATTTTTGATCTTTTTGTACTGCTTTGGCTTTGAAACCGTATTGACTACGATGTGCTTCATCAGCAATCACGATAATATTTTCTCTCTCTGATAAGGTTTCAAAGACATTTCCCTCTTCTGGAGAGAATTTTTGAATCGTAGAGAAAATGACTCCTCCACCTGCTACTTTCAAAAGCTCTTTGAGATGCTCACGAGACTCTGCCTGCTGTGGGGATTGCCTGAGTAATGAACGCGACTGTAAAAAAGTCTGAAAAAGCTGATCATCGAGATCATTTCTATCTGTGATCACAAGCAAGGTAGGATTTTTGAGGGTAGGATGAGTAATGAGTTTTCCCGCATAAAAAACCATAGAGAGTGATTTTCCGCTTCCCTGAGTATGTCGCACTACTCCGATTTTATGATCACCATTGACAGCTTGCAAGGTAGCATGGACAGCTTTTTGTACTGCGTAATACTGATGATATGCCGCGGTCTTTTTGAGTTTAACAGTAAAAATCTGTCAGGTTTTTTGGTCTTTTTGTTCCTGAGTTTCAAAAACAGTATAGTTGAGGATCAGATCGAGCAAAACCGATGGAGCGAGCATATGAGTAGCCAGTGTCTCTATTTCAAAGGAATTGGAATCCTTATTATCCGCTGATTTCCAAGCAAGATAGCGAGAAAAAGGAGCTGGAAAAGTAGAAACTCTCGCCAACATCCCATCAGAGATCACACAAAGCCCATTGTAATGAAAGAGAGAAGGAATAGCTATTTGATAATTGTGGATCTGGGTATAGGCTCTCTGGAGGTCAGCTTTTTCATCTAATGGATTTTTGAGTTCACAGAGCACAAGCGGTAGTCCATTGACAAAGATCACGACATCACACCTTTTTTCCTGATTGTTTTCCTTGATGGTAAACTGATTGATCACGCGAAAGTCGTTATTCTGAATATTGTGCATATCTACGAGAAAGATCTGTTCATTGATGGTCTCGCCATTGCTAAAAGACTCAACCTTGATCCCATCTCTAAGCCGATAATGGAACTGCTCATTTCTAGATATAAGGTCAGAACCTTCAAGATGAGTCAGCTTTTGATAGACTTCTTGCAAAGCAGAATCTGAGGCAGTTGGATTGATAAGCTTAAGCTGAGTTTTGAGAATAGGAGCAAGCAAAACTTCATCTCGTGAGCTTCTGAGCTGAGGGGTAGCTTGAGGGCTGGTCTCTGAGCCGTGTTGGTAAGTGTAGCCTTGAGCCTGGAGGAGCTCGATAAGGAGATTTTCTATAGTGGATTCGTTCATCTGCAAAGGAGGAATCAATAAAATTGTGGTGTGTAGATTTTTTACCTCTAAGCCTCTCAAGAAGGGAGCTGCACAAGTTACTCTCTGACTGAATAGGGAGATACCCCCACCGTCGCTTTGCGACACCTCCCCTAACAGGGAGGAACTTTTCTCAGTAGATTTTTTACCTCTAAGCCCCTCAAGAGGGAAGCTGCACGAGTTACTCTCTGACTGAATAGGGAGATATCCCCACCGTCGCTCTGCGACACCTCCCCTAACAGGGAGGAACTTTTCTCAGTAGATTTTCTTCCTTCAAGGCAAAGGGGAGCTTCAGCAAGACTATACTTATTTATTCTAATTTTACAACAAAGAAATACAAAATTTGCCTTGCAAAATAGATAAGCATTACTAGAGTTAGATTGTTTTTATCCTTAACCAAGTAGTATCATGGCGATCAAGTACAACATCATTGAGAGAAAAAACATTCTCAAACCTAGTGAACCTGCAAAATTCTACGCCTCAGCAAAAGCCGATGGAGAAATCAGCTTTAAAGCTTTGGCAAAGGAAATCGCAGCTGCTGGGTCTACCGTCTCTGACTCTGATATGCTCGCAGTACTCAATGATCTCAACAAGCTCCTCATCAAGCATCTCTCAGAAGGGAAGATCGTAAGGTTTGGAGATTTTGGATCATTCCAAGTGAGTGTATCTAGCACAGGAGCAGAAACTGAAGCCAAGTTTAGCTCTAGCAATATCACTGGCAACAAAATCCAGTTTCGCCCTGGAGCAGAACTCAAGGCAATGCTCGCTACTGCAAAGTATGAAAAGCTCAAGAAGTAATCAGAAAAAGGTCAGCACATTTTAGATAAAAGGTATATATCTTTTGAGCAAAAGGTATATACTTTTTTGGTAAAAGGTATATAGTTTTAGGGAATATCCTTTTTGAGCTCTATTAAACAATATCAAATAATGATTGTTGTCTATTAGATTCTTTCTCTTTTTCTTTCTTATCAATGTGAAGAATTTCTTGATTATTAAATCAAAAAACTTTGCTAACATAAATCTTTCTATTTTTCGTTACCCCTGCACTTATTTCGACATTCATCTTAAAGCTAACACTAATATTATCTCAACTTGAGAATTGAATTTCTTGATTTTTAATTCTTTGCTTAAAGTCATTATCCTGCATAAAAAAATCAATATCTTCATTATTTTCTAATATTTTTATACCTTGATATACAATATCATCTCAAAAATATGTTCATTTCCAAGGGATTCCTTTTCCCGCTTTTTTCTGTTTAACCACCAAACTGATCAATTCAATTGTTCATTTAATATCTTCTTTTTCATATTCTTCACCTTCTGGCAAAGGAACAATCATTCTTTGGAAATCTTCTCTTTGTAACCTAGATTGAAAAACATTTTGTCTATCTGGTGTTTTTATAACCGTTTCTTCATACTCGATAGTTTCATCTCCTTGCAAGGTTTTATATCTTGTATTTTTATTTTTTTGGATGCCGTAATCATCACACAGTGCACTTAATATACCATCATCCACCTGAATCTCTCCAGACATACCAGAAGCAACTTGCATTGTCTCCATACATTCTTTCATCATTTCTAATTGAATCTTATCTGAATCCCTATAATATGTTAAAACTGCATAAACAGCAGAAATTACAGAAGCTACGATAGTGACTGTAGCTCCCCCAATTTTTAAAACATCCTTATAACATCATATTTCAGAAGGCAAAATAAGCACTTTAATTTTTTCTTCTGGAGCAATTATTGACGCAACCCTATAAATTAAGCTTACTAGCTCCTTGGAACAAATATTACGAGTATCAGGACGAATTGCATGATCTACAACTCAAAAATGAGATTCTAAAGTAAGATATTGCATAATAACGATCTATATTTAAAAATACATTTCAGAAAACATTTTGTTATGATCAATTTTATTTTCCAATTCAATTAATTTCTTTCAGTATTCATTTTCAAATTTTTGATGGATTTCATTTTCTTTACATTGCTGTTCATCTCATTTCCAAACTAATAATACACCAATAATAAATACACAACAAGTAAAAGATAAGATAATCATTAAAATCTTATTTTTCTTTTTCTTATTGTCCTCTTCGTTATTATCCTTCTCGCTTCGATCTCTTCCTATATAATCGATCAAAATAACAAACAATCCCAATCATCATAAAGTAATAAAAGAAAGTCAAGCAAGCGTAAATCAGCTACAAACGGACTTCAAGATTTGAACTTCAACAGAGATAAAGGTAACAATAGATGCAAAAATTCAAAAAGCCGTTAATAAGTAATTTTTATCTATAGCTACCTGTTTTTTTATCTCTGCTCTTACCTCATCCTCTATATGCTCTTCTAAGCCTTTCTGTATTTTTATTTTTAGCAGCTCTTCTTCTTCTTTTGTCATTTTTTTACCAGCCTCTTTTTCCAACACATTTAAAAATTCCTTTTCTGCCAACTCTTGTAATGTTGGAAATTTAAATTTATAAGAACCATCTTTATCTTGATAAAACATCATTTAGTATAAAATATAAAAATCTAAAACTCCACTCTCACTTCTCCACTCATCAGCTTTGGCAAGAGCTGATCACGAGTAGCTGAAAGGGTTTGAATTTGTTCTGAGTTCTGCTTAATTTTATTAAAAAGTGGCTTAATTACTAGATCAAATTGATTCAAAGTCTCTTGATCTGGGATAATAATATTGGTGTAAAGAAATGCATCTTGAGTAATCATTACAATTGTTGAACCTTTTGCTGATTGAATAATATGATTCCTAAAATTCCTACTTCTAAAGAGTAAAAATAGAAATAATTTATGAAAACTTGTTTTCACAATCCAGGTATTTGATCACGCATATAGTCAGAATTTCGCTAAATCATCAGGGACTAAAGCAACATTTCATATAACTAATCTATCTTGTGTTACATCTCTTGTACAAATAATTAAATCTCATTCTTCTAATTTATATTTTTCTGGAATTATATCTGGGTATCAAATAACTGAATTTCTATTAAAAAACACTTTACCATCTACAACTCACATCTTTGCTATTTTTGTTTTCTCTCAACCAGCCAGATTGATATTATGAACAAATCATCACTGTAAACTAATTATCTCCCCCAACTTCCCGACTCTCCAGCCCTCAGGCAACTCATCTCAAACTTTCCACTTACCAAATCGCTCCTTGAAAAGCTCCTGCCCCATCTGCTCGAGAGTCTGATTTTCAGCTCTGAGGAGTTCTATCTTATCATCAAAGGAGCTGAGGATTGCTGCGATGGCTTGCTGCTCTGGGAGCGGGGGGAGGTGGATTGGGAGGTTTCTATATTGAGTTTGCGTAACTAAAGGTTGTGTACTTCAGCAATTTAATGTTTTTAAACTTAAAGTTTTTAAATAATATGAGAGAAAACGGATGGAAACATTTTTTTTCTCGGAAATACATAAAACATTATCAGATGGATGAAATTTTCAAACTTTGTATAATATTTCTCATATAGTTCATACTCTTCATGTTAAGATAAACTCTCAATCTAATAAATATGAATTCGTATATCAAATAATTCAATTTGCACCTATAATTTCATATTTTCAATATTCTAATCTTTCACTAGATGGAATTCATTTTCAAGTCTGAATATTTACAACTTCTCCCAATGTTGTTTCCTTCCATCCCGCTGGTATCTGTGGCATAGGTATAGGTTAATAAATAAATTATTTTTCTTTCTCTAAAAGGAGCTTATAATATTTTTCTTTATTTCATTTAGCCTTGTTCCATAAAGCTTCATTCGCTTTTTGTTCTTCTAAATATTCTGGTTCAAATAAATTATGGGTATTGATGTCTAATTCCTCTTCTAAATAACTTGTAATATCTTTATCTCATAAAAGGTTATATATTTCAGAATATTGATTTGAAAGGATTTTATTTTCTTCAAAAAGAAACTGCAAATAATTCCGATAATATGGATACTCTTCGACAGGGTTTAATATCTTTTCAGTCCAAAACTCCTCTATCTTTTCTCAAATAGTTATTCTAAAAAATCTTGGAATATAGATTAAGCTAATAGAAATCAGAAAATAGATTTTTTTAAATTCAATTTCTACAAAATCCTGATCTACATTAGCACTTCCATTATGGATATAATTAGCTGAATAATGTTTATAGAGTTTCATTATTTCTCCAACAGGAAAATAATATTCATTATAAACATCTTTATTCTCATTGTCTTTGTTTTTACAAGTAAGGTCTCAATACTTCAAACATACCTTTATCTGTTCTTGTAAATTCTTTTCCATTGTTATTATATGAGCATCTAACAAATGGTTATAAACTGCTAAAATTGCTTTTTCAAAAAATCATCTTAAATGCATACCTGCTGTACTATAATACCCCATAAAGAGGAATCTATAAGCTATTTTTAAATCCGAATAACTTGATAAAATCGTCTTCCAATTTTTATCACTCATTCCCATTTTATCATGAAATCTTTCAAAAAGTTCAATCAATAATTGATAGTTATAAAACGGATATTCTAATTCTTCTAATACATTCTTTCTTTTTCAATATTGAAGCGTACTATGAAAAGCTAAGCTTTCTTTTTTGTTTGCAGTAAAAAAGGTATAATTAAAGATATCAATATCTCTATATATTCAATATTGTATTTGATTATACCAATTAAAAGCCGCCTTCATCAATCTAATATTTCAGCAAATAAAAGTCTGATTGTTTATCTGATTCTACTCCTCAATCTGATCAGATTTCTCTCTTTTCTTCTTTTGTTTAGGAAGAAAGTTTTCTCAGGTAATGACTGATTTTCCTGTCTGATCTTCTAGTTTTTGTCTTGCTTGTTTTGCAATTGCTCATCACTTTTTACTCGCAACTTTGTTTTCTTTCATTCATTCTGCATTTGTAGATGAGGCAATTTGACGAGTAGAAAGCTCAGCCAATGCAGTAAAGATCAATTCTGCCTCTGACATATGATCTCTGAGATTCTGAGTCTTCAGATTTTTAAAATTTTTGTGTTCTTTTACTGTCATTCCTGTTCGCTCCTTATGGATGATATTGGTAAGGATTGCATATTCATTTTGCTCTTTGATACCATGTTCTTGCCAATAGTCAGTTAGTTTATTTCTCGTCTCTTGTCCCATCATCCTTTGCTGAATTCGCTTTTCACTTCTACCCATATTTTTCCAGTTTACTCTCGCTCTATCCATACTAAGGGCAGGGTCAATAGTTTCTTGCATTCTTTCATATCCAACTTTTGCCAATCGCAGTTTAAACGGTTCTGCATTTGGACTAGGGATAGACTGGACAAGGCGGAGAATCGTTTCTACATCAGCAACATCAGTCAGATACTTTTTCCCATCGGAAGCAATCATTTTCAGTTGGTTACAAAATGTAACCACCTCACTTCATTCTTTAAGAAGTCTATTTTTAAGGACTTTCCAATAGTTTCTAGGGTTTTTACTCTCAGATAACACTCAAACAATATCTATCACAGAAAAATATCGTTTTTCTTGTTTTTCGTCTCGATGACGACGAATTTTTTGTTCTTGAAATAATACTAATTTTTCATGCATTTTTCTCATTCTTACAAGTTAAAACCAAGTTTAGAAAGCTGATTTTTGATCTCCTCGTTCAACTCTTGTTCCTTGATCAACTGATCGGCGAGCTGTGCAGTCAGTGTTTGCATCTTTTCTTCAAATGGAATCCCATCATCTTCTGCCTCTGGAATCCCCACATAACGCCCAGGAGTAAGCACAAAGCCTTGAGCCTCTACTTCTGCAAGTGGAGCTGACTTACAATATCCGAGCTCATCTTCATATTTAGTTCCTTTTCTCCAGTGATGATAAGTGTCAGCGATCTTTTCGATATCCTCGTCTGAGAGTTCTCTATGGACTCTATCTTTCATAAATCCCATCTCTGAAGCATCGATAAAGAGGATCTTATCAGTATTTTCTTTTCTTCCTCTCCTGAGAAACCAGATACAAGCAGGGATTCCTGTATTGTAAAAGAGCTGCTTTGGCAAAGCTACGATACATTCTACCAACCCATTTTGGATCAGATTTTTTCTAATTTCTCCTTCTCCTCCAGTATTTGAACTGAGCGATCCATTGGCGAGCACAGTTGCCATCACTCCTGTAGGTTTGAGATGATAGAGCATATGTTGCATCCAAGCAAAGTTTGCATTTCCAGATGGAGGAGTTCCATATTGCCATCTTGCATCTCATTGGAGTAATTCTTGTCCCCAGTCTGACTGATTAAAAGGAGGATTCGCTAAAACAAAATCAGCTTTTAAATCCGGATGAGCATCCTTGAGAAAAGATCCTTCAGTATTCCATGCTACAAACTGAGAATTGATATTGCGAATTGCAAGGTTCATCTTGGAAAGCTTCCAAGTAGTTTGATTTGACTCTTGCCCATAAATCGTGATATCTTGAATATTTCCTTGATGCTCTTTGATAAATTTTTCACTCATGACAAACATTCCTCCACTTCCACATGCAGGATCATAGACGAGTCATTGATACGGCTCAATCATCTCTACCATCAATTTTACGATCGCTTTTGGAGTATAGAACTGCCCTCATTTTTTCCCTTCAGCATTAGCAAATTCTCCGAGGAAATACTCATACACCCTTCCAAAAAGATCTTTAGAATTCTGACTTTGTTCCTTGAGTTCAGTATTAGAAATCAGATCAATCAATCCTCCAAGTGCCATAATATCCAAATTTGGCTTTCCAAAGACTTTAGGCAAAACATTTTTGAGCTGCGGATTTTCCTTTTCTATCGCATCCATAGCTTGATCTAGCTCTAGTCAGATTGTTGGAAGCTTAGCTCTAGATTGAATGATTGACCATCTCGCTTGTGGAGGAACAAAAAAGATATTTTGTGCGATATATTCGTCTCTATCTTCTGGATCATCATAAGGAGAATTTTCCTTATTTTGAAGTTTACGATAAAGCTCCTCAAAACTATCTGAGATATATTTGAGAAAGATTAATCCGAGTACAACATTTTTATACTCAGCAGCATCAATATTTTTTCTGAGTTTATCTGCCGCTTTAAAAAGTTGAGATTCAAAAGTAGAATTTGTTTCTTTAGCCATTTTATACACAATACCAAAATAAAGACAAATTGTTCATATTTTGCTAGCATATTCATTTTCCTTACAAAAGCAAAGCAAAAACTTCTCACACCAACAAGAATAAAAAAAGGAAAAATCTGACTCCTGAGAGTGAGGCTCCTAGAAAGTCAGAATTATTCTTTTTTACAAGATAAGAAACTAGATTTATACTAAAATAAACCTAATTGTTGAGGCATTGCATATTTTTTCTTGAGAGATTCCAACAGCTTCTGCAAACTAGAGAACCCATACTGATTTAGGAGAATCTGCTCCCATTGTTCAATATTTTTGCTTGATTGCCATGTTTCTAGGTCAATTCCTTGAATCTGAGGAACCTGCATCAGCTCAATAAGTTTTTTGGAAAAAAAGGCATCTTCTTTTCCATCAGAAAGTTTCTCTGCAAGTTTTGGTGAAAGATCTCAGAGATGATCATAAATATTTTCAATACTACCATAAGTTTGTACCAAGATCATTGCTCCTTTAGGTCAGATCCCAGCAACTCCCTTGATATTATCTGCACTATCTCCAATCAATGCAAGATAATCTACAATATGCTCTGGTGCAAATCCCCATTCCTGCTGAAAAGTCAAAAGCGTAGTAGTCTGATTTTTTGCGGCATCGGTAATAACAACATTAGCCTGCAAAAGCTGTTTAAGATCCTTGTCTGAACTCACAACCTCTAAAGTAAGATCAGATTTTTTTTGATATTCTCTCACAAATGAAAAGATAATATCATCTGCCTCATATCCTGGAGCTTGATAGGTTGCAATTCCTAGCTCTTCAATCAGCTTGTGTACTTGTGGAATTTGCTGTTTAAAATCATCATCAATCTTTGGTCTAGTTCCTTTGTAATCTGGATAGAGTTCATGCCTCTTGGTCTTGACTGGGCTATCTCGTGCAATGATAAAATAATCTGCTGATGTCTCGTCTATAAGCTTGAGAATCATACGAGTAAATCCGTAAAGCACATTTTGATTGTTCCCTTGAGCATTGATCATAGGAGGAAATGCAAACCATGCCCTAAAAAGGAATCCTGAACCATCAACAATAACCAGTTTTTTCATCTTCTTATTTAAGGAATTTTAAAAGTCCTGATTGGATCTGAGTTTTGACTTCATTGATATTATCATATTGTGTAGAATCTAACGAATCAAGAAAATCTAATAGCTGAAGTCTGATTTCAGCTTGTTTTTGGTCAAATTTTAGAGTTACTAATTCTTGCTCTCAAATAAGCTTACTCTCATTCCACCAACGAGAAAAAAGCCTCAGCAATTCTGGATCATTGGTTGAAAATTGCAAGGTGGTTTTATCTTGATTCCTAAGGAGATTTTGAGAGATAAAAATCCCCTGCTCTGCCAAGCGTTCAAAGCTGCTTATTAGCTCTTGCTCTAGAGTATTTCGCACTCAAAAAAGTGGAATATGAGTTTTTGCTCCCAACACTTCTCCATCTTTTTCATCAAATTTTCCATAAAGCAAAATCAAAGAAAAAACAAAGCTCAAAAACTCAGCAAGACCATCAGGAACTGCAAACTCTTTTGTCAGTCCATAAACAAAAGTTCATCACTGCTTTTTCTCTATCAGACAGTCAATTCCAAAAGATTGCTTAAGCTTTGATTGAAAAGAATCAATATTTTTAGAAAACGAAGGAAGAAAGGCATATTTTTGTCCACTCTCCTCATCAAAGGCATGAAACATTGCTAATGTCTTCTCAAGAATTTCTTTATCAAAAGACAAAAGAGGTAAAAAATCTGACTTGAGATAAGCGACTTGCATCCCATCACCAAGATTTTTAAAATTGATAAGCTTTCGACTTCTTTTATAGTAAACAAAAATTTCCTTATCAAAACTAGAAAAACTCCATCCACTCAAAGTATAGTGATAGGGCTTGAGCTGAGCGAGTGAAGGGTTTTGAATCGAGAGGAGATGATTTTCATCAAAAGAAATCAGCATTTTTGAGCTTTTTTGGATAAAAAATGAAGAAAAAACGAGAGCACCCTAAGCTAAAACTCAAGGTGCTAACTCTTATTTATTGACTAAGATTTTGTAAATGAGGGTAAGCTGGATAAAGTTGATCATAAGCGCTGTTCCTCCATGACTCACAAAAGGTAAAGTAAGACCGGTATTTGGGAGGATTCAAAGATTTACCCCAATATGCACAAATACCTGGATGATCAAAAGCGAAATCAATCCAATTCCTACAAGTTTAAAGTAAGGATCTTTAATTTCTTCAAGCCCCCTAATTACGTTATAAAACAAACCAAAGTACAATCCAAGAAGTAATAAATTTCCAAGCAATCCAATCTCTTCTGAGAATGCATCAAAGATCATATCTGAATGGGCTTCTGGAAGTGCTCCCATTTTTTGCAAGCCTTTTCCATACCCCTGTCCTCGAAATCCTCATCCTCAAACTGCCATTATTCACTGTTTAAGCTGCCATCATTCATGCTGTTCTTGATAGAGCTTTTGTTGGGAGTCTGTTGTCATAAAGGTCGTAAGCCTAATCAAAGCATAACTATACTTACTACTAAAAAGTCCAATAATTACCGAACCTATGACAAGTACAACCATTGCAATAGAAGCCAGAATTCAGATTTTTTTGATCGGTAAGCCATAATATCGGCTCATTATCGTTGCCGTAGCTCCAAGGATAAAGATCGTTCCAAAGTCTGGGATTGAGAGCAAAACAAGAAATACGGCTCCATTGATCACAGCAAACTGGGTCAAGAATTGAGTTGTTGCAATAATCTCCTTTCTTTTACTGATCCAATACGCCATAAAAAAGATATATCCAATTTTGAAGAACTCGGAAGGCTGCATATTTGGAAGTCAAGGGATATCAATCCAACCTCTCGCTGTTCCATATCTCGCTTCTAGAGCAGGGACAAAGACTAAGATTTGAAAGGCCGTTACTCCAATGATCATAGCCCAAATAACTTTTTTATTTTGCAAGATAGAGACGGGAATAAAATACACAATCACACAGAGAATCAAGGCAATAATCAGACTTCTTACTTGATTTGAAAAATACTTGTAATTATCTTGAGTCTTGATAATTTTGGTTTTGGTACTTACAAGCTTACTTTCAGAAAGATCTTTTTCCAATTTGGTAAGATCTTCTGAAGGCATAATCACAACCATTCCACTCTGTCAAGTATGCTCTACTCCGGTTGAAATTTGAGCGTTTTCTCCAGTTCAAATAATAGGCGGGGTAAGCAACGCCTGTGCTCCTGTAGAACTCACTACTTGAGCTGTTTTTTGCTCAATTGTTTCTGAAAGTAAGGTATCAAAAGCCTTAACCGTATCAATATTTTGAACGATAGTGACTTTTGATCCTTGGTTAAAGGATTTTCGGATACTCGTACTATACACTGCAAACAACCCAAACACTGTCAAAAGAGCTCAGAAAACCCAGACATATTTTGAGTTTCTCATTAATTTTCGATATTTAATTCTAAACGCTGCAATGGTTGCTTCACCGCAATTTTATTTTTTGATCTAATAAAGAGCGCAAGTCTGATCGTCTTTCTCACAAGAGCAATCTCTTGCATCAGCTGTTCATCAATATAGTGAACTGATGCAAAAGGCCAAGACTGAAGATGGATAGATTCAGACTTTTTATCTAAAAATTCTTGAAGCTGAATCCAGATATGCTCAGTAACAAATGGTGTAAACGGAGCCATCATCTTTAAGTAAGTAGTCAAGACTTCATAGATCGTTGCATATGCGGAAATCTTATCTGCACTCAGCCCATTTTCTCGGAATCTTCTTCTGCTTCTTCTAAGATATCGATTACTGAGCTTTTCTATAAAATCGGTTCAAGACTTGATTGCTGCGTCAATTGCATAAGATCTCAATCCTTCATCTACATTTACAAGAGTTTTATGAAGTTCTGCAAGAATCCACTTATCAAGATCACTTGTAATCTGGTAAGTTGGGAGCTTAAGAATCTCAGAATCCTGCAATGTAATATTTTTTTCCAAACCATACGTCTTTAGCCAAATCTTATTTACCTCTCACTGAGAAGTCAAAAGCAGAATAGTCTGACCTTCATTCTGAGATAAAAGATCAAAATACTGATCTGAAACCTCATTTATCATCAGGATTTTAGGCTTTTTATTACAATACTGCTCAAGAGATTCTGCATAGGTATTGGCTTTTCCGTGAGCTAGATCACTTGTAATGATAATATCTGGGCTTACTCTCGCAAGCGTTTCTAGATCAAGATTTGATTTTTCTGATGCAAGAAAAAGCTCGGTTCCACTTGGTTTCCATCCATCAATTTTGGCATACGTTTCAAAAAACTTATATACATTTTCAAGAGGAATATTGAAATCCTTGAACGCCTGCTCCACCCCTCTTTCTGCAAATCTCATTGGTTCAGATCTCACAACAGGACTGCTCAAAGTATAGAGCCTAAAAGCGTCCGCACCTCGCTTTTCGATAAGCATTCTCGGATCCGGGTAATTTTTGAGAGATTTAGACATTTTCTTTCCATCTTCTGCAAGAACCAGTCCGTTTACAACGACATTTTTGAAAGCATTTTGCCCCTTGATCGCATGCCCAACGACATGGAGAGAACGGAACCAACCTCTGGTTTGATCCAATCCTTCAGCAATAAAGTCTGCTGGATAACTAATATTATGATCAGCCTCTCCTAAATAATGATCCTGTCCAAACGGCATAGAACCTGACTCAAACCAACAATCCAAAACTTCAGAGGTTCTCTTGTAAGTTTTCCCATTTTGGATTCCTCGATAGTTATCTACATATGGCTTGTGAAGATCAACTTCTGCATTTCTATCGTTATCCCAATAATGAACTTTGATTTCTGCATTTTTTGGAAGGAAAATTTTTCTCTGCTTTGCATAGTCAAAATTACGGAACGCTTGTCTTGCTAAACCAATGGTATCCGCATGAGATACAAAAATCAAAGTCTGACTTTTTGCCCTGTTATTCCAATATTTCAGAGCATTTTTTACTCTTGAAGAATTCTGGGTAATCGTTTCTCCATCAACTCCTATAGGTTTAGATGGCTCTTTTCGATTAAGGAGATCGCAAGGTCTTACAGTTGCTTGATCCGCAAAAGAAAGATGGTCGGTCAATCTCCAATCTACAAAAATATGCTCTCCAAGTTGAAATACTACTTGCTCATCAGCACCTTGAAGTCTTTCTTGGAGTGATCTATCTGCGAAAGCTGCTCTGTACTGTTCAGAAATAACATAATACTGACTTTCTCGAGAGCTTACCTCAGATTCTGAAAATCGTAAAAGCAAAGTTGGTTTGATCGTTTGTCGAGTCCTCTGAAGTGGAGAGAGAACGAAGATGAGATCAGATTTTTCTGCTTTTAAGTGTTCAAGCTTTGCAACAAGATTTTGAGATTGTTCTTGTCCAAGCTCAGTCAAAACTGAATCTCCTAAAGCATCTACTTTTTTCTCATCATTAAAATTAGTTCTTCCATGACGGATAAAGATATTTTTAGTCAGATTTTTGGAACCTGTTTTTGTGAGATGGAAAAGCTCATCAAGATTTGCAATACTCATTCTATCCTCAGGATCTGCAATATTCTCCCAAATAGGCAATGGAGAACCTCGATATCTATTTCTTGCCACATTCCAGTCTGGCGCAGATGCCAATCCATTAACAAATCTATTTTTTACACTTGCAGGAGTGAAGTTGATTTGCTCTGCATCAGCTCAAGTCTGAGCATTCATCTCCTTTTCTTTGATAAATCGGCTTGACATTGCCTTGTAAATAAGAGGAGTTTTACATCTTCGACAATGAGGATAAGAGTGGTTGATTGACTCAGCCTTCACCAATTTTCCTGCAGATTTAAGCTGCTCAATAATTGTCTTATTTGAGTCCATCACTTTCATACCCGCAAAGTCTGGCACAAGATCTGTAAAAGTTCCGTACTCATCTACTGGCATAAAAATCCAATCCCTTGCAAATTCTCAACCAAGTTTTTCTGCAACGGCTCAAAAATCGACCTCTCCAAAACTTGGTGCAATATGCACAATTCCTGTTCCATCTTCGGTAGTTACAAAATCCCCAGAAAGAAGCTGAAAAAACTGATCCTTATATTGAGCATCGATCTGAGAGTTTTGGACATAAGGGAAAAGAGGCTGATAAGTCAGATTTTTAAGCTCTTTTCCTTTTTGACGATAGATGAAACGATATTGATCTGGCGATTTAAAATATTTTTTCAAAAGTTTTTCTGCCATCACAAAATACTCCTGAGAAGTAGGATCATAAACGGTAATATAATCAATATCCTCTCCTATTGCTAGATATACATTACTTGGTAAGGTCCAAGGAGTCGTTGTCCATGCAAGGAAGTTGAAATTTCACTCAATAAGTCCTTTTTCTTGAGGATCGAGAACATTTCTAAAGAGATGAAAATCAATAAAATCATGAGTTAGTTCTTTCTCATCATCGATAATATTCCCTGCAATATTGAGACAGAAACCAAGAGCATTTTCAGATTTTTCTTCTTTTACCCAAACAAGCGCATTGTGCTTATCTTGTTCTTGGATGGTTGGAGTTCCTTCTGTTGTAAGTTCAAATCGATGTACCCTATATGGCTTCCCAAGATGCACGATTTTTACTGCTCCGAGATAAGCTTTTTCTTCCACATCTATGCCTACTTCCTCTTTCATTTCTCTCTTGAGTGCTGAGATAAGAGATTCTCCTGCTTCAACCTTTCCTCCAGGGAAAAATCGGAGATTTTCCTTCGCATGATGTACCATAGCATAAGCTCCATCTTCATTTTTTAGTACACCAGCCACTACATCTACAAAACCATCTTCAGAAGTCTCATAACCTGCAGTATTTTTATTGAAAAGTGAAAATTTGACTGTAATAGCAGTATCTTGACGATCTTCATATCCTTCTGAAATTTCATTGTTTGCAAGCGGTGTTGCACAACTTGGACAATACCCTTGTACCTTAAAGCCTTTATAAACCTTGTTTTGACGATAAATAGAAGAAAAGCAGTACATTACGCTTTCCATAAAATCCAAATCCATAGTAAAATAAGGATTCTCGATATCTGCCCATCTTCCTGTATGATCTACAAACCAATGCCAATCTGCATTAGTCTGATTTACATATGCTCTACACTTTTCAACAAAAGTCTCAATTCAGATTTTTTCTTCGATATCCTTTTTTCCATCGATTCCGAGAGCCTTTTCTACAGCCTTCTCTACTGGTAGCCCATGACAGTCCCAACCTCGTTTTCTCTTTACCTGATATCCTCTCATCGCCATATATCTAGGAAGGACATCCTTGATACTTCCCGCCAAAAGGTGCCCGTAATGAGGGGTTCCACTTGCAAACGGAGGTCCATCAAAAAAACGGTACTGAAGCTGATCGCCCTTTTCCTCAATAGATCTTTTAAAAGTATTATCTTTCTTCCAAAAAGCAAGGATTGACTCCATAAGTTCAAGATTTGACATCAAATAATGCATAATAATCTAAAGTCTAACTTTGTTTATAAAAAAACACAATGCTTTTTCAAGCTAAAGAAAAGAAAAATCAGAATTTAAAGATTGATCAAAATCAGAAACAGTTTTTTTTATTTTTTTAAGGAGCACCTGTTTTTATTTCCTTTTTAAAATAATAAAAAAGTAGAGGAATGATTACAAAAAGCTTACTTATTTTTTTTCAATTTTAAAAAACAAGCTAAAAATTCTTTTTTTAGGGATATTTTAGCAAAAAATCACTTGCATATTTGGGCAAAAAATATAAAAAGAACTTTGGTTTTATCCCCTTATAAACAAACGATGACACAAAACGAAAAGACTCTCGGGCAAAAGGTAGATGAAATGACTAATAAGATATCAGAAGTAAGTTCAGAACTTGGAGAGAAACTTGAAAGCTCAAAAAAAGAAACTCAAAAAATTGCTCATGGAGTTGAAAAGTGGCGAGTTCATGCTAGTATCGAAACTCGCATTACAACTATTGTTGGTGCTCTATTGATTGCAGTTGCATTTTGGAACTTGAGAATGATCCTTTGGCAGCTCTTGCTCTTAACATTGGGTATTCTCTCTATAACTGGAGTTTTCAATAGTTTTGTAAATGATGCTCTAGAATTCCTTAGAGATAAGCTTAATGCACAAGCAAAAAAATCAACTCCAAAGAAAGAAGAATCTGAAAAATAATTCAGGTTATTAAAACTTTTTTGACACACAACTCCCCCTTTTATAAAAGGGGTTTTGTGCTTAAAATTTATATCAGTTTTACCTAGAAAGGGAATGACAAGCGAGGAGAAAAAAACACTCAAAGAAAATATTTTTAAGTTGATTATTGGAATAATCCTATTAACAACTTGTTTTATTTATCTAGGTCAAAATCGTGCTGAAAAGATTGCACTCTATTCAAGCTTTGATCTTATTTTTCAAAAAATTGAAGTAGCTTACTTTAATATTTTGGGGAAAGACGGAGCTCTCCTTGACCAAAAGTACAATTTGGAAAAACAGTATTTAGACTTAATTCATCTAGCAGAAGAGAAATGATGTTCTAATACTCAATTTCTCCTAGACCTAAACACCACTTACCAAAACCTCCTCTCCGAATGAAAAGAAAATATAGATCAATATATTGCTAGATATACTCTTCTAGGAAGCGACTTTCAAATGCAATTAGAAAGCGATAATTGCGGAGCATAACTTTTATTTGAAATAAATGAGCATGAGAATAGGAATTGATATTGATGAAGTACTCTGCGAGACGATCGACTATGTATTAGCATTTCAAAACTACAAAATTGCTGGGATTCCGATCAAAAGATCAGATTTTACTGACTATTATATCAAAAATATCTCTTGATTTGAGCACTTAGATCAAGAAACCACCATTAGTTTTTTTTATGATGCGATTAACGCTCTAGGAGAGGATCTATGAGCACTTAAACCTGTGCAGTGAGCATTACAAGCACTAACAAAAGCTAAAAAATCCTGACATCAACTCTATGCAATCACAGCGAGATGAGATAATGTAAAAACTGCGACTCTTGAACGAATCAATCAACACTTCCCTGATCTTTTTGAAGAGGTGATTTTTTGTAATTATCATGAAGCGAATAAGATCAGTAAAGAAGAGGTATGCAAAAATTTAGGGATTCAAGTTTTTGTAGAAGATAATTTACACTATGCGCAGGCTCTTGCACAAGAGGGCATTAAGTCTTTTTTGCTAGCTAAGGAGCGAAATACGACCTTTAAAGCTGAAGAAAATCCAAACATTTTCAGAGTAGAGAACCGAGATGCTGTGGACTTTGATGAAGCAGCATGAACAAATAATTCTGCTAAAAAATACTATCTAACGACTGCGATTCCTTATATGAACTGAGCTCCTCATGCTTGACATGCACTAGAAATTGTACAAGCAGATGCCCTTGCCAGGATGCAGAGGTTTATTGGTAAGGAGGTAGTATTTCAGACTGGAAGTGATGATCACGGAATGAAGAACCGAAATACTGCGGCAAAAGAAGGACTCGAAGTAAGGGAATTTATTAAAAAAAATGCTCAGCTTTTTTTGTCTCTTTATAAACAATTAGATATTAGCTATACCGACTTTATCCATACTAGTGATGAACAAAAGCATTATCCATGAGCACAACTCATGCGAAAAAGGCTTCAGGAAGCAGGTGATATCTATAAAAAATCTTATACAGGGCTTTACTGTGAGGGATGCGAAGCTATGAAACTTGAAAAGGACCTAGTCAATGGTCACTGTCCTGATCATCCAGGAAAACAGCTTCAGGAAATTCAAGAGGAAAACTATTTCTTCCGCCTCTCTAAATATAAAGATCAAATCAAAAATCTAATTGAATCGGACGAATATCGTATTGAACCGGAAATAAGAAAGAATGAGATTCTTGCATTTTTGGAAAAAGCAGAGGATGTATCTTTTTCTCGTCAGAAAAACAAAATGCCATGGGGGATCCCTGTACCATGAGATGATGAACATGTGATGTATGTATGGTGTGATGCCTTGACTAACTATATTACTGGGCAAGGATTTGGAAGAAATGACGATTGGCAAAAATCTTGGCCTGCGGATTTGCATATTGTAGGAAAAGATATTTTGAGGTTTCATGCGGCTTTTTGGCCTGCAATGCTTTTGAGTGCAAAACTCCCTTTACCAAAGACTCTATTAGCCCATGGGCATCTCACCCTCAATGGAGAAAAGATGTCAAAATCCACTGGAAACGTTATCGATCCTAGTGAAGTGATTGAAAAATACGGTAGAGATGCTTTTGTATTCAACCTGCTCTATGATGTATCACTCAATGCTGATGGAGACTTTTCCGTTTCAAGACTAGAAAATGTGTATAATAGTATGCTGATCGGAGCCTGGGGGAATCTGGTAAATAGAGTGATTAGTCTCTGTAAAAAATATGGAATTGAGAAAGGAATTGCTCATAGCTCTATCCAAAAAGAATGGGAAAGTCTGACTCAAAATCAGGATTTTGAAACTTTCTTTGATACTATTGATCAAAAATATCTACAAAATTTTGATCTTCAGGGCTATTTACAAGAATGGTACAAATACGTCCAAGCTGCAAATGAACTGATCACCAAAGAGGAACCTTGGAAAAAATACAAAGACGAGACCACAAGAGAACAGGCAATTCAGACTTTGGAATTTTTGCTTTATGTAGTGAAGAATTTAAGTATTTTGTCCGCACCTATCTTGACTCAAGGATTTGACAAGATGAAAAATATTTTGGGATATGAGGAAATGCAACAAATTGACACTAGCAGAGATCTTGATCCTGAACTAATAGGCAAGGCTCTTAAAGCAAGAGAGTTTTCTGTAAAGCTTGAGCCAGAAATCCTCTATCAAAGAATTGAGAATTAATAAATTTGAAATAAAAAGGAGAAATGCTGATTAAATTCAGCTTTTTTTCTTTTTTTACAGGAAAAGAAATTTGCTTTTTATCGAGGGAATCAATATAATTGGGAATGTTTATCTCCTAATTTTCTCCATCTATGTCAGAACTAGAACAAGGAAGTATTAAAGACCATGGACATCTCAGACCAGATCAAATCCCTGAAGATGAATATTTTATGGATATTACCCGTGTAGTCGGGGAAAAATGAACCTGCTCTCGTGGAAGGAGTGGATGCGTGATCGTTAGGAAAGGGAAAATTATTTCCACCTGATTTGTGCATGCTCCAGAAGGAAGTCCTAGCTGTGATCAACTAGAAGAACATCAAATGCGAACCATCACTAAGGATAGCTGAGAAACAACCCAACATTGTATGAGAAATTGCTGTGCAGAGCTTAGTGCAATCTGCTCGGCAGCTCGTCAATGAATTAAGCTTGATGGAGCGACACTCTACACCAAAATGACTCCTTGCTATGTGAGACATTGCGCCCATTTAATCGTAAGTAGCGGCATCAAAAGAGTGGTCTGCGAAAAACATTTTCATGACGCAAAACTTAGCGAAGAACTTCTGAAAAATGCTGGAGTAGAGCTATGTTATTTGGAAGATGGTATTGAAAACTATACCACAGACAAGAATGGAAAATAGATCAAAAGTCTGAATCGTTCAACTAGAGTATTGTACAAAGAAAATATAGCTTTCATCTGGTATAACATACTTTAACGCTACATTATAAATCCTTTTTTAGAATCTTAGTAAAAAACATGTCTAAAATGAATAATAAGGAAAAGTTTTTACTCACTCCCTCTCAAATCAAACAATTAGTACATAATGATTTTTATAGTAAAATCACCTCTCAGCTCCAAGATGCTCTTATTATGAATAATCTGATCTACAGTAGAAGTGGAAAAGATTCTATTGGAGAACTTTCTTTTGATGAAAAAGATATAATCCAAGAAACAAAAGATACGTCTGAATCTCAAAGAGACCCTGTAGATGTAAGTGGTGACCTCACTAAAATTGACATTCTCAAAACTAAAGATCAGCTTTTTCATTTCATAGACGAATACTGAGATATGGATAGTGAAGAGAAAATAAAGATAAAGTCTGCTATCAGAGAATTTATCTACGAAAGATTTCTCAAACCTCAAAAAGAGCTCAAAAAGAAAAGGCTTAATAAAACTCTCAAATACGATTATTTTAAACATAATAAAAAACTCGCAGAGGAAAAAGCTGAAGAAAGATGATACCGTCCAGAACAAAAAGAACTTTATAAAAATATTAGCTACATTCTTTCTGGTATTTTATACAAACAATCCCATAACTTTCTCAATGAAAATGGAGAAGTTAATGAAGAAGGATTAAAATTTATTGCAAAGGTATTTCTAAGAGCAATTAAGCATATTCATACACTAGAATCTTCTAAAGGAGTTCATTACATCTTTCACGATGGAGATTTTCACTTTTTGAGAGTAGAAAACGGAGATGGAAGTCCAAAAGTAGCTACGTTTGATCATTATATTAGAGCAATCATGTATCTCATGAATCAGGATTGATTGAATCCTTTTGGAAAAAATGGATCGGATGGACAAAGAGAATGGAATAATTCAAAAAATAGTTTTCTCAATAATCTTTACAAAACCCTCTCTTATACTGAGGAAACAAAAAAAGAAAGTTTCCCAGATAAAGAGAGCATTCATTACAACCTCAATAACCAATGGGTAGAAGCTCATAAAGAAGATACTGCATATTCACAATACCGAATCCCTGTCAATAGATACAAAACTGAGGCTTCAAGAATCAGTAAACTTGCATCTAAGTGAATCGGTTCTATCACTGATGAATCTGGCTTAAGATCAACCTATTATGGTGACAACAAAGATAAAGAACAAATATTTGACCATATTGATACAGTCAGTATGAATTATTTTGGTGATATCAAAAATACTCCAGGTATTACCATCCGTTCAATCTCAACCGTAGGAAAATGAAACTTTATCAGTTCTGATCAAGAATATGATCTTATAAATAAACTTAGAGGATTTTTTTCAGACCTCCCAAATGATCAAATACCAGAAATTGGGAAAAGACAAAAAAAAGCTGAATGACAAGATCTTTTACCTCTTATTGAAAAGGTTGCTCAATCTAGCCTTAATATGCCTCTTTCTCCTGCTCAAAAACGCGCATATGAACTTGCGAGTGATAAAATTGCAAGAGGAAGCAATGGGGACTATCAAGATTTTAAACTAGTAATTAATCTTGAAATTGATAAAAATGAATATCAAAATGAGGAACATCTCTATCCTCTAATCCAAGATGAGGCAAGCAAAGCACAAAAAACTATTACCCTATCCCAAGAGATTTCTTTCTATCCAATAGATAATGATCTCAATATGGGGAATCATCATTTCCTTGATCTTGAGAAAAAAATTGATACAAGAGTGAGCAACATGAATGACTCTAAACTCGGTAAAAGTATCAGCCTTGACAGACTAAGATGGTTTGTTGAAACCACTATCAAAGATATCAGTTTTGATATTGATCTCTATGAAGAGAAAGTTAAAAAAAGCCTATTAGTCCCTCCAAGAAATGACAATTACAAATATCTAGAGATTGATGGGAAAAGAATCAGCCTTAAAGATCTTATTTCTAGAAATGCCGCAAATTCAGAGAGATTTGATGATTTAATTTGTCATGTTATCAATTATTTTATCAAAGGCAATAAACTTGTGTATAGCAATATGGAGAATACTTGCCACTTTTGATTGGTTAGTCCTGATATCCTTCATAGAGAACGTGGAAGCAAAAGTAGAAGATTTACTATTCCAAAAGTTTTGAAAAATATTGCACTTACTCGTCATAATCAAGATCCTAATGAGAGCGAGAGCTTTAGTTTTTATCAAGAAGGAGTCAATGATACCAGTCCAAACTTTGCAACAGTAAGTTTTAAGGATCTCAATAAACTCTGCAAAATTGAAAATAACATCAAAAAAAACCAAAGATCTTAAGTAAATAAAACAGTTTCCGATTAAAAATTTTACTTTTATAAAATAATTAAAATGTATGAGAGAGAGAGAGAGAAAGAAAAAAAATAACCCAGTTCTCAACAGGGCTTTTACGCTCGTAGAGATGCTTATCGTAGTGGTGATTATTGGAATACTGAGTGCTGCAATTTTACCAAAGCTCACTGGATATATGGCAAGAACAAGAGATTTGCAAAGGCATATGGATCTCAGAAATATCGCTACTGCGATTGAACTATACAAATCGAACAAGGGAACACTGCCTAAAATTTATAAAAACAACAAAGTAACCTCTGCATTTTGCTGAAGAGCCACATCGCTGTTATGAATCAAGGAATATATCAAGAGCATTCCTAAAGATCCTAGTAACTTGTTTGTGTGAGAGATTATGCATCCCCATCATAGAGGTGATCGGCTCAGTAATGGAGATTATCTTTATTTATCTACAAGAGATATGGGTGGCCTACTTGAGGCCAA